>Ga0164242_10007716_pt1 | contig 11754 bp, 10 predicted proteins | sample OricomgcompostMG_FD_108783 | JGI IMG/M metagenome (GOLD analysis project Ga0164242, IMG submission 108783) | Miracle-Growth compost microbial communities from Emeryville, California, USA - Original compost - Miracle growth compost (MG) ... | reverse complement strand
TTTTTAAATGGCTTTCTTCGTTCGGAAGATCTTAGCTATATTCCTTCTTTTTTATCTCGCTCTTTATCTTTGATCCTTCATTATTTCTTACTGCTTTTTTTGACACCGGTCTTGAATTTCTTTCCCTTTCCTTTTCACGAGTGCCAGCTGATGCGTTGCTAATGTTTTTACAGGCTTTTTTTTGGCTGATCTGCTCCAGTATGATGGTGGATAAGGGTTGCGCATCAAAATGCGCTTCCAGTTTTGCGACAGCAGGTAAAAAGTGAGCTACATCCGGATAAGCGGTTACCATTTCGTTCATGCTTTGAGAAATGCTGTCCCAAATGGGCAATAGCCTGTTTTTCAATTGTATTCCTTCAGCCGTGAGGACAATCATCTGTATCCTTTTATCCTCGGCACCCCCAAAGGATTTAACCAAGCCTTTTTCTTTTAATTTAGTCACCAGTTGACTGACCGCCGAATGGGAGGTCATCAAAAGATCGGCTGCCTGGCGGATACTGACTTCTTTTTTCTCTGCAAGGATGTAAAACAAAGGGAACCAACTCGCCTCAAAGGGAAGTTCCAGGTACGAATAGACGCTATTGACCTCGGCTAAAAAATATTCACTCATGCGGCGCAGCCGGCTGCCCAGAATTAAAAACCCCAGATCCTGATAAAGTGTTGCCATATAATTTATATAAGTACTTATACAATATTAGAGAAGATTTTACTAATACCAAAAGTTATTGGGATAATTTTTTAATAGATTACTTTTGATTCATCGTCAGTGGACCTGCCTGTGTCAATAATTGATTAAAATCAAGGCTGTTCCCCACTTTGAGAAGGCTGTTTTTGTTACCTTTCTTCTATTAAACAATTTTTATGCATGCAGAAAATATAGGCTTTATCGGACTGGGCCATATGGGATATCCCATGGCAGTGAACCTGGCAAAGGCGAAATTGCCTTTATTCGTTTACAACAGGACCCCGCAAAAAGCATCCAGGTTTTGCGACTATCATCCAGCCACCCACTGCGGGTCCATCGACGAACTCGTCCAAAATACATCGGTCATTTTTACCATGTTGACAAGTGATGAAGCGGTGCTGGATGTCTACCGCCAAATTTCCGGGCAAAATATTAAGGGCAAATTGTTTATAGACATGAGTACCATATCGGTTGCGACCTCCCTGGAAATAAGGGATATGATCGCCCTTAAAGGCGGGGACTTTATCGATGCACCGGTTTCAGGCAGCACCGGTCCCGCGGCGGACGGTGCCCTGCTTATTATGGCGGGCGGGGAACAAAGCGCCGTAAAGCGTGCACGCCCTTATTTAAAGATAATGGGAAAAACAGTCAGACACCTGGGACCAAACGGTCAAGGCCTTGCGGCTAAGATCGCAGTCAATTATTATTTGGCCACTTTATATGCGGCGCTTGCTGAAACCGTTTTATTTGCCGATAAATCAGGCCTTGCGCGCAAGGATATCCTGGAAATCATCAATGAAAGTGCCTGTGGCAGCGCTGCGACAAGGGTTAAAACGCCTATGTTAATTAAGGAGGATTTTGCGCCTGCCTTTGCCTTGGACCTGATGGTTAAAGATATCCTGCCGGCCAGGGCATCAGGAGCCGATTATCCGGTTGGAAGCGCGGCTGTAAGCAGCTACCTAGAGGCGCAGGCAGCGGGCCTTGGACGGCAGGATGTCATGGGGATCATTAATTTTCTTAAGGGATTATAAGCAATCAACTATAACTTACTAACTAACTGACTGCTATATTCTTTTTTAAATAATCTCCTTACGTAAAATGAATTAATACCAGTACTGACAAGGTCGCTATAAAGATCCATAACAAGGTCCCCAAAATGAGTGGTCGCATGCCTGCCTTTTTAATAGCCTTTACGGTAAAACCGGTGCCGATGAAAAAAAGGGTTACTGACAGCAGCTTTTTAGCAACCGGCAAGGCTACTGTACCGATGGGATGCATGATCCCGGGCAGGTATGCCCCCATTATAATGACGGCTATAAATACCAATATGAACCAGGGAATCTGTATCCTTTGCTTACTTTCGCCGGTCGCGCTTTCGGTGGCCATCTGTATTTTATGCTCTTTTTTTTGCAGTTTGAGGCAGATCAGACAAACCGGTATAATCCACAGGGCCCTTTCCAGTTTGACGGTGGTGGCAATTTTTAAAGCCGTACTTCCATAGCTGGCTGCAGCGGCTACTACTGAGCTGGTATCCTGGATAGCAATGGCCGACCACAGTCCAAACTGATGCTGACTTAGGTGTAGGTGGCCGCCTATCCAGGGAAATAGAAAAAGCGCCAGTCCGTTCAGTAAAAATATAATCCCTAAAGAAACCGAGATATCCTCTTTTTTCGCTGCCAGTAACGGTGCAAGGGCGGCAATGGCGCTTCCTCCGCATATAGCGGTGCCGGCCGCAATCAAAAAGGTAGTATGGGTGGTAAGTCTTAGCTTTCTTCCCAGGAAAATACCGAGACTTAATGTAATAAGAATGGAAAAAAAGGTTAAAAAGAATCCTTGTCTACCGGCGCTCAATGCCTGCTGCAAATTGATCCCAAAACCAAGGCCCACGACAGCGACCTGCAAACTATAACGAATGACCGCCTCACTGTATTTTTCCAGCGGAGTCGTTCCCAGCCACGCCATAATAATCCCCAGGAACAAGGCTTCCCCTGCGCTAACCCATGGACTCAGGCAGGCAAGCATCGTCAATAAAAAAATAAGCCATTTTACAAATTTAGTCCGGTTCCCTCTTGTATTTAATACTAACATCTTTTTGCTATTTAGGAGGCAAAGATGCGGTGGCCGGCCGGATTTTAGTTATGGCAAATAGACATGCACTATAACCTCTGGTTATAGGCATGCCTGGCAAAATGCATAAAGGAAGCGCTTAATCCTTCAGCTATACCCACCGGGTGTACGAAGTAAAATGACCGTAAAATTTCCAACTCAGGCAGTTCGATAATTTTAAATTCCCCCCTGCTGACCGGCCCTGCCACCGCTGCAATGGACACAAAACCGATACAGTCATAATTTTCCAGAAAGGATTTAATGGCTTCTGTACTGCCCAGCATCATTTCTACTTTAAGGTCGTCCAGTCGCAGGTCTTTTTCTTTGAGCGCCGCTTCTAATATTTCCAGGCTGCCGGATCCCTTTTCGCGGCAAACCACAGGCGTCTCCATCAGTTGTGCTAATGAAAGATGATTTTGCTTTCCGTATTTTCTGTCCTTGTGGGCGATGGCTATGATTTCGTCCTGAATAAAGGGTAAGTAACTCAGTAAGGGATGATGCTTTTTCCCTTCAACCACCCCTAAACTGATTTCACCTTTAAGGATGGCTTGCTCTATGATTTCTGTATTGGCGTTTTGCATACTTAGTTTAACCTGCGGAAAGGCCCGGTGATACCTAGCCAGGATTTCCGGAAGCACATACTGCCCGACCGTCGTACTGGCGCCCAATTTTAGCTCCCCGCCAAATTGATTTTTCAGTACATTAATATCAAACTCCAGCTGCCCGTAGAGTTCCATCACCTTATCGGCAGTAGAAAGAACCGTCTTGCCGGCAGCAGTAAGCACAACTTTGCCGGCTTTTCTGTCAAAAAGCCGGATACCTAATTGTGATTCCAGTTCTTTTATATTCTTGGTGACAGCCGGTTGGCTGATGGACAAGGCGTCCGCTGCTTTGGTAAAATTTAATAAATGGGCTACTGTATGGAAAACCCTTAATCTAAAATCCAGCATCTTGATTATTTTAGTGCAAAAGGACGCCCTTATCCTGAGGCGCCCTTTCTAATGCTAAATGCATTCTGTGAAATTAAAATCCATCTGCCTTTAGAAAATCTTCCAACGACTCTTTTCTTTGCTGGGCGGCGTGGCGGCAACAGCCGGCGCAGGTGCTTTCAGCAAATCGGGATGCTCGCGGTAAATCTTCCAGATATATTCTCCAAAAAGCGTATTGGACCAGGCAAACCATTTGCGGGTAAATTTAATAGGGGCACTGGGATCAAATGATTCATGCATAAAACCCGTTCCTGCATGTGTGGACCGAAGCATTTCCAGGCACTCGGCCATCTCTTTGGTATCGGTTGAAGTTAAGCCTCGCATAGAAATACCGATATGCCAGATCATATTTAAACCTGTATGGGGACTTCCTACGCCCTCCGCCACGGTTCCCTTAAAGAAAAAGGGATTATCTTCAGATAATATAAAGCGCCGGGTATTCAGATAAGTGGCATTATTAGGGAAAACAGCCTCTAAATAAGGAAGGGCTAATAAGGAGGGCACATTGGCATCATCCATCAGGTTGATGCTGCCATAACCATTTACTTCGAAAGGAAAAATCTTTCCATATTTGGGATGCATGACCGTCACCTGCTGCAAGGCAACATATACTTCTTTGGCCAGGTCTCTGGCCTCTTTGGCTTTCTCAGGATCCTTGCCAATCTTTTCCCACATCTCAGCTAGTTGTCCCAAAGATTTAACCGCAAAATAATTACTGGGTATGAGATAAGGGAAGATTGTCGCATCGTCACTTGGTCTGAACATGGAACAAATCAAGCCGTTTGGTTTGCCCGGATAGCCAAATCCACCCAAAGGAACGCTATCGGTCGCAAAGGAGGTTTCCCTGGTAAAGCTATAAGGACCTTTGCCATCGAGGCGCTGTTGCTCCTTGAAGGTTTTAACCACCAAAGTCATGGCTTCTTTCCAATGTTCATCAAAAGGGGCTACATCGCCTGTATCCTTCCAGAAGTTATAAGCCAGGCGAATGGGGTAGCAAAGACTGTCAATTTCCCATTTGCGTTCATGGACGCCGGGCTTCATATCTGTATGGTCGGTCTTTTTCCATTCGCTCACTTTTGAATCGTCTTTATAAAAAGCGTTCGCATAAGGGTCTATTATAATACATTTATTTTGCCGACGAATGACACCTTCAATCATCATCTGCAATTTTTTATCCGTTTTGCAGAGTGGTAAATAGGGAGTGACTTGTGCCGTACTGTCACGTAACCACATTGCATCGATATCACCTGTAATAACAAATGTATCTGGCTTGCCTTCGATTAAAGAATAATCTACTGTCGTATCCAGCGTATTGGGAAAACAATTATTAAACAGCCAGGCAATTTCCTTATTGCCTATTTTTTGATTCAATTCTGTGATCAATGCCTCCACGGCATCACTTCTGAATTTTCGTTGTCCGACAGGAATCCTCACCACCGGAAAATCGTCAAATTTTGTCAACCGGGAAAATCCGGATTTAGCGACCAGCACCCCGGCTCCAGCCATAGCAGTTTGTTGTAAAAATTTTCTACGATGCATTGCATGAAAAATTTAATGAAAAAATAGTTGGCTAAAAATAAGGCAATTCTTTTGAAGGCGATCAGGATTTAGGCAAAACTGAAATCTAATAACAGTTTTTACAAATCATTAGAAAATCTGAAAAAAAAAGCAACCAGCGGGATTACATATTTAATTTTTCATATTTTATTTAAATATATCATGTAACAATTATTTTAACCTTCAAAGACCTGATATACATTATTTATTTAATTTATAAATATTTTAAATAAATAATGTACAGTAACTATATTTTGTATGTAAATTATATATTTTATAGAATAAAAGTAGCAAGCCACCATGATTTAATAAAACTATAAATCATACTTAAACATTCCTTTATCATTATTACCCAATCGGTTATATTATTCACTTAATAAATAACCCGCATTTGGCCCCTCCATAAAAAGCAAATCAAGAATACTTAAATTAGGCTGAAAACCATGTCGGTCACTGAACATTTGTTGGTAATGAATAGGGTTTGGCAAATCTCGGCTGTTTTTAGGAAGCAAAAAGTGTCGGGCAGCATCAATATGCGAAAATTTTTTCCCATCAACCATTCTAACTTCTTTATTTATAGATAAATACTTAAATATAATTAATAAAAGTTCGGTATTCAGATCTATTAAAAATTGAAATTTTTTGGATAAAATTTCTTCAATTTCATCCTTATAGTATTCAAAAAATGGAGACCGGTTATAACAAGATATTATGGTTCTCCAAAATTTTACAGGCCAGTTTTCAGAATAAGAAATTTTAATATCCCTAAATAAACTATTCTGATCGCGACCTTTTTCTACAGGTACCGATAGCTGAATCGGGCCATTACCCCCAAAAAGGGTACAACGGTTCCCAAAACTCATTTTTTTCCACTTCTCATATTTGTCAAAATTTATATATTTATCACTCATTGAAATTTTAAACCAATTAATGCATGGCAAAAATTGACAATCAATTACATGAGTACCATTTTCAAAGATTTCATAGCTCATATCTATTAGGGAATTTTAAAATGAATATTTAACGATTTCAGGGGCCTTTTAAGTTTAATTTTTAAATTAGTCAATATTCCTAAGAAATAGAATATCAGTGAATTAATGCATATTATCTCAACTAATAAAATTAGATCAAACTTAATTATTATTAAGTTTCTTAAATGCTAACTTCTATAGTTACCAAAGATACAACAAAAAAATTAATATATGTTCGATTAAGGGCTTATTTTGTATTTTGCATATAAAGTACAGCAACATGAAAAAAACAGCTTCTATCCTACTCTTTGGCCTTCTTTTATGGGGGTGCAAAAAGCCAGTCGGCATTGAATTCAGGGGAATAAAAAACATTAAATTGAAGGATCTCTCCGGAGATACCGCCACCGTTTTGGGCACTTTTGCTTTTTTCAATCCAAACAAATTTGCCATCCAGCTCAAAAAAATTGACGCGGATCTGTATGCCAACAATCAACTGTTGACACATTATATTTTAGATACATCTATGGTAATTCCGGCAGATACTACATTTTTCATGGGTGCAATCCTCCGTTTTAATCGTAGTATAATTTTTAATAATATAGCAGACGCATTTTTGAAAAGAGAAGTTTTATTGCAGGTGAAAGGTAAAACCAAGGTTGGCCGCGCTGGAATTTTCGTTCAGGTGCCCTTTGATGTTTCTACCAAGCAGGCTATTAAGTTTTGATCTCGGCCTTTTTGGCCTTAAAAGTTGCTTGCCATTTTTCGCTCCTACCCCAAATATTGTGGGTCGAAAAGGGGATGAAGTACCATTTTTTTTAAAGAAATCTCCGGCTATAATTTCCAAATAACCCTTAAGATGACCTGTGGATTACCGGAATATGATCCGGGAATCATTTTCGTAAATCGCTTTTTAAACCTCTTTTTAAGGCCTTCTTCACTTCTTTTATCGCATTTTTTGCCCTCTGACTGGTTGAGCGAAATAGACATTGTTCCGTTTTTTTCGCTTTTCCCGGCAGCGTATTTTCTCACCCCTGACTATGCTGGGAGCACCGTTTTCCAACTTTTTTGGTCGTTTGCTCGTTCTTTTGCTTTTTTACGGAAGTGGTTTTGGATTGGTAAAAGCAACTTTTATCGGTCGGGGGAGCGTCGTTTTCCTCCTGCCTTTCGTTTAACGCGGGTTCGTTTTTTGGCTAAATCCTATGCGGGTATGGCCGGATGTCCGGACGTCCGGATTCAATTTATCTTCCGTCCAGGGTTAATAGATCAATTTACCATGCGTTTGACCTAACGTTCGTCTCTTTTTTTTAAGTCTTATCTTTTCAAATAGCCTGTCTGTTTTATGCGCATTTTTATCCTTTCAGGTCAGATCCTTTATTGCTCCGCCGCTATTTTTTGAGGCATTGTATGCTGATTTTGGGCTTTTAATTTCTGCCTTTTCTACTCCGCCATTTTAATTATGGTAGCGAATACCCAGGCCGGCCCACGGCATGCTCTGTTTTTCTGCAGTTTAAAAAAGCCAAAGCTTTTTGTCATTTAAGTTTTCCCCTGCTAGCATAAGTGTGTATATATATAATCGTATAAAATCAGTAAGATCTATGCTGCCTGCCTGGACCGGTGCCTGCTTTTATACCCTACAATTGGGCTGATTTTAGCAATTGATTGGTTGAAATCAGCTAACTTAGATGGAGATTTTTACCAGCAATGATGCAATCAACGAAAAGCACTAAGAAAAATGGACATTTCACGAATTAAAACACTGGGACAGCTTAAAAAATCTGGTTACCAATCACTTACAATAAAAGAAGAAATCCGGAAGAACCTTATTGGCCGACTTGAATCTGGCAAACCGAGGTTTGAAGGGATCCTCGGATATGAAACGACGGTATTAAAAGATATTGAAACAGCGATTTTAAGTCGTCATAATATATTACTGTTAGGGTTACGCGGGCAGGCAAAAACCAGGATCGCCAGACAAATGGTGGATTTATTAGATGATTATATCCCTGTTATTGAAGGAAGTGAAATCAATGATGACCCGCTGGCTCCTGTCAGCAAATACGGAAAACAACAAATTGAACGCCATGGAGATGATACGCCCATCAGCTGGCTTGCTAAATCGGAACGTTTCGGTGAGAAGCTGGCCACTCCTGATGTAAGTGTGGCAGACCTGATCGGAGATATCGATCCGATCAAAGCAGCCAATCTCCGCCTGAGCTTTTCTGACGAAGAGGTCATTCATTATGGCATTATTCCAAGATGTAATCGTAGTATATTTGTAATCAATGAATTACCGGATCTGCAAGCCAGGATCCAGGTGGCCTTATTTAATATACTACAGGAGGGAGATATACAGATACGTGGTTTCAAGCTTCGGTTGAACCTGGATATTTTATTTGTATTCACTGCTAATCCTGAGGATTATACCAGCAGGGGCAGTATTGTGACTCCGCTGAAAGACCGTATTGAAAGTCAGATACTTACGCATTATCCGAAAGAGCTGGATACGGCACTTCGTATAACGGAGCAGGAGGCGTTTATCGCTGATGAACAAAAGCAACGCGTGGATATACCGGAACTGGTCAAAAAAATCGTAGAACAAATTGCTTTTGAAGCCAGAAAAAGCGAATATGTGGATAGCAAGAGCGGCGTGAGTGCCCGGCTTACGATTGCTGCCCTGGAAAACCTGGTGAGTACTGCGGAAAGGCGGCTGTTGGTCAATAAAGAAAAGCATACCTCTATATGGATCAGCGATTTAATGGGCATTATACCCGCTATCACCGGGAAAATTGAACTGGTCTATGAAGGGGAACAGGAAGGCCCTTTCCAGGTCGCACTGCATTTATTGGAAAAAGCCATCCGCAGTCAGTTTGTGTTGTATTTTCCGGTACCCGCCAAAAGGACGCCTACCGGCAAGGCGTCCATGGAGATGAGAGAACTAAACCCATACCGGCAAATCATCAGCTGGTTTGACCAGGGTGGCAACTTAGACTTGCTGGTGGACATGAAAGATAAAGACCGTCAGAAAGTACTTGAACAGGTAAGCGGCCTAGCTAAAATAGTGACTGAGCACTATCCTGGCCTTTCCCGAAATGAGCATACCCTGATGATGGAATTTGTCTTGCACGGTCTGTCCGCTTATTCACTCATCAGTAAAAAAATAGTGGAAGGACAGATTCATTTTAACGATCTTATCGGCAGTATGATGGACTTCAATGAAGAAGAATAAAGGACATTCATTGCCTCTGTCCTCAAAAAATGCGCGCTGTTAAATCGAAGGCGTTATAACCCATGGTTATGCTAAGTCCGCTTTATTGGCTTGTGTTTAATTACGAACCTGCTCCGGTTAGCAGCCATTGTTACCATCTTTTAAGCAACAAATACAATATATGAGTACCCGATTTAAATGTGTTGACTGGCTCGGCGGAGCCAGCATTTATGAAGTCAATATCAGGCAATATACTGCTGAAGGAACCCTTAATGCCTTCGGGGAACACCTGCCCAGGCTTCGTCAAATGGGGGTAGATATCCTTTGGTTTATGCCACTCACGCCTATCAGTGTACAGAATAGAAAAGGCAGTCTTGGAAGCTATTATGCCTGTAGTAATTATATGGAAATAAATCCGGAATTTGGTACGGCCGAGGACTTTAAAGCCCTGGTGTATCAGGCCCATCAAATGGGCTTTAAGGTGATTATTGACTGGGTAGCCAACCATACGGGCTGGGACCATGTCTGGACCCGGCATCCGGACTGGTATCTAAGGGATGCTCAAGACAATTTTACGGAGACCCATGGCTGGGAGGATGTAATTGACCTGAATTATCAAAATGCCGATATGCAATCTGCCATGATCCACGCCATGAAATACTGGATCGGCATGTTTGATATTGACGGCTTTCGCTGTGATATGGCGCACCTGGTCCCGCTTTCTTTTTGGGATAAAGCAAGAGCTGCCTGTGAACAGTTAAAACCGCTGCTTTTTCTAGGTGAATGTGACGAGGATAGCTATAGCAGTGTATTTGATGTAACTTATGCCTGGCGGTGGATGCATGATAGTGAAAAGCTGCCTGACCAGGATCAGTTGCCGGCTGCTTTAAAGCAACTCAAAGCCACTTTACAGCATTATCAAAGCCTCCCTGTAGGCGCAGAAAAATTATATTTTACCAGTAATCATGATGAGAATAGCTGGAACGGGACGGCCTTTGAAAAATACGGTGCCCTCTCCCCTGTTCTTACAGCCTTTATCTTTTTGTACCCGGGGGTGCCTTTAATTTATAGTGGCCAGGAAATCCCGAATAACAAAAGACTTAAGTTTTTTGATAAAGACCAGCTGGATTGGCCAAAGCCTCCTGAAAAGCCGCAATGGGCAGCTTTTTATGAGACACTCTGTAACCTGCACAAATTGCCAGCTTTCGCACTGGGCGGAAAACCTGAGTGGCTGGACACTTCAGGTATGAATGATGAAAACGGATCCACCGTTCTTGCTTATTATTTACAAGGGAGCAGCAAGGCCAATCAGGATGAGCAGGGCCAGCGTGCACTTGTTATTTTTAATTTTTCACTAAAGGATAGTCAGCTATTTGCCTTATCCGGGCAATTAAATGCAGCACAGCTTCAGGGCTTCTTTACACAGCTGGATCAAAGGATGATCCCGCAAAAAGGGACGCTGCTACAGCCCGACGAGCGCTGGGTTCTCCCCCCGGCAAGCTTTATCGTATTGACCAGTCAGGGGACTGAGACGGAGTCTGAGACTGGGACAGGGACTAGTCTAGGAACGAGTACTGTTCACGCATAGCGTAAGCGAGTCCACCAGCCCGCACATAAAACAGCCGCATCGGGGGATTTATATCTTACCCGGTGCGGCTGTTTTTTATGTTTTTACGCTTTGTAGATTTCCAGTAAGCTTTCTTCCAGTCTTCTCAGACCCCACCGGCGTCCTTTCTACTTATTCGAAATAACTGTCAGTTACCGGAATGTCCTTAAACTTTGGACTGTTTTATTTAGCCTTCCCCGAAGGTGCAGCGGCCCCGCTGTCCTCGATGGTTCTAAGAGAGTCGGCCTTTTCCGCGTTACTTAAGGGAGAACCGGGATGGGCGTCTTTGGCCAGTTCATCCATCATGATCAGGTACTGCGGATAGCTGGTCGCTTCCCAGTAATAATTCCCTACCTTTTCCTGCGGCAGCGAGTTGAAATAAGTCAGCTCCTGCTGGATATCGGTCCTGAGCGACTTGTCTACTTTTTTAGCCAGGGCCTCATCACCTGCCATATATGCGGCCATCAGGAACTTCAGGCTGGTCTGGTTGTGCATACCCATCCTGGACGGCATACCGTAAGGGAAGTTTTGCTCCAGCATCATTTTATCCGCTCTCTCCAATAGTTTTTTAGCCTCCGCATGCTTGCCGTTTTTAACCATGGCAATGGCTCCGTCCGCGAACGCTTCTCTGATGG
>Ga0164242_10007715_pt1 | contig 11756 bp, 13 predicted proteins | sample OricomgcompostMG_FD_108783 | JGI IMG/M metagenome (GOLD analysis project Ga0164242, IMG submission 108783) | Miracle-Growth compost microbial communities from Emeryville, California, USA - Original compost - Miracle growth compost (MG) ... | reverse complement strand
TATGGCGGCCCGAAGCTGCTGCTGAAGACCATCGAGCAGGCATCCGGCCTGCGGATCGACAACTACATGGAGATCGGCTTCGGCGGCTTCGCCGGCGTGGTGGACTCCGTCGGCGGGGTGCGGATGTGCATCCCGCAGGACGTCGACGACAAGGACGCCCACATCAACCTCAAGAAGGGCTGCCAGGTCCTCAACGGCAAGAACGCCCTGGGTTATGTGCGCTCCCGGCACGCCTTCGCGACCGGGGACCTGGCGCGTGCCCAGCACCAGCGGGAGTTCCTCGCTGCGCTGATGAAGAAGATCGCCAAACCGACCAACCTGCTGCTCCCGTGGCGGGTCAAGAGCATCGGCAGTGCGGCGGCGAAGGGGCTGGCCGTCAACAAGGGCATGTCCCCGATCCGCGCGCTGAAGATCATGTGGGCGCTCAAGGGTGTCTCCAACGGCGGTGTCTCGGTGCAGGTGCCGGTGGCCAACGCCAACTACTTCGTCGCCGGTCAGTCCGCGGTGCTGTGGGACAAGACGCGCGCCACCCAGCTGTTCAACGACCTGCGCAACGACAAGCCGGTGACCGCGCAGCCCAGCGAGTCCTGACGCTCAGGGCCAGGTTTCGATCTCGGCGTCGTGCCCGGGTGCGCGGGCGAACTTCCGGTCGTCGGTGAGCAGCGGCGTCTGGAGCGCTTCCGCGAGCGCGACGTAGAACCCGTCGTATGCCGTGAAGTTGCTCCGTAGCTCGAGCACCCGCGACTGCAACGGCACCATCGGGTGCCGCGCGATGGGCAGGTCGACGAAGTCCGTGATCATCGCGGCCGCTCGTGACGTCGTGATCGCCGTTCCTGCCTTCGTCGACAGGAGGAGCCCGCGGACCGCGGAGGTCACCTCGGCGTCGATCAAGGCCGGGGCATGCACGAGACGTTCGTGACCGAACCGCTCGCGCAAGCCGCTGTCGTCCGGTCTAGCCAGCAGGAGCCGTACGACGATGGACGCGTCGACAACCGTCATCGCCGTCCGTCGGCGATGAACGACCGCACATCCTCAGCGGTGGCCTCAACGGGTTGACGCGTCGCGATCCGGGAGAGGACGTCCCCCATCGGCGGCCGAGATGTGTCGTCGTGAATGAGTTCGCGCAGGTACTGCGACAACGAGATGCCGCGTGCCGCCGACCGGGCACGCAACTCCTGCACGTCTTCGGACGGCACATCGCGCACCTGGATCACTTCGCCTGTCATGGTTCGTCAGCCTACCAGGATTCATGCAATCTGCATGCACGGGTGCGCGTGACGGCACATTCCGGGCGGCGTCTACTTGAGCAGCTGACGCGCCATCACGACGCGCTGGATCTGGTTGGTGCCCTCGTAGATCTGGGTGATCTTGGCGTCGCGCATCATCCGCTCGACCGGGTGGTCCTTGACGTACCCGGCACCACCCAGCAGTTGCACGGCGTCGGTGGTGACCTCCATGGCGACGTCGGAGGCGAAACACTTGGCCGCGGCGCCGAAGAACGACAGGTCGGCGTCCTGGCGCTCCGACTTCGCCGCGGCGGCATACACCAGCTGCCGGGCGGCCTCGAGCTTCATCGCCATGTCCGCGAGCATGAACTGCAGTCCCTGGAACTCCGCGATCGCCTTGCCGAACTGCTTGCGCTCCTTGACGTAGCCCAGCGCGTAGTCCAGGGCACCCTGGGCGATACCGACGGCCTGCGCACCGATGGTGACGCGGGTGTGGTCGAGCGTCCGCAGCGCGATCTTCAGGCCCTCACCCGGGTCGCCGATCATCCGGTCACCGGGGATGCGGCAGTTGTCGAAGTGAAGTTCGCGGGTGGGCGAGCCCTTGATGCCCAGCTTGCGCTCCTTCTCGCCGAACCCGAACCCCTCATCGGACTTTTCGACGACGAACGCGCTGACGTTCCGGCCGCGCGGCCCGTCCGGATCGGTGACCGCCAGCACGGTGTAGAACTCGGACTCGCCGGCGTTGGTGATCCACGACTTCTGCCCGTTGAGGACGAAGTCGTCGCCGTCGGCCGTGGCCTTGCACCGCATCGACGCGGTGTCGGAGCCGGCCTCCCGCTCGGACAGCCCGTAGGAGAACATCGCCTCGCCGCGCGCCACCGGCGGCAGATACTTGCTCTTGAGCTCGTCGTTCCCGGCCAGGATCACCGGCATCGAACCGAGCTTGTTCACCGCGGGGATCAGTGAGGATGACGCGCAGACCCGCGCGACCTCCTCGATGACGATGCAGGTCGCGAGCGCGTCGGCACCGACGCCGTCATACTCCTCGGCGATGTGCGGCGCGTGGAAGTCGGATGCAACCAGTGCCTCCAACGCCGCGCGCGGGAACTCGCTCTTCTCATCCACCTCCGCCGCGTGCGGCGCGATCTTGTCCTCGGCCACGGCGCGCACTGCCTCGCGCAGCATCTCGTGGTCCTCGGAGGTACTGAAAAGCGGGTACAGGTCGTCGTTGGAAGTGCTCACGATTGAAAATCCTACTCGTCGGTACGGTCTGGCTCACCGGTCGATCTCGGGCATGATCTCACGTTCGAACCGCTCGATGGTCGAGCGGTCGTATGCCGCATCCGGGAAGTACGCGATCGCATAGGACAGCCCGGACCTGCGCATCGCCTGCAACGCGTCCACCACCTGTTCGGCGGTGCCGACGGTCGGCTGCTGCCGCAACGACCGGTCGACGTGCCGCGTGGCGTCGGAGTCCGACATACCACCCTGGACCATGCGTGCCGTGACCGCGGCGAGCTTCTCGTCCAGCTCGGCCTGGTTGTCTGCGATCACCACGTTGGTGTTGCCGGTCAGGGTGATCTCCTCGAAGTCGCGGCCGACGTCCCGGCAGTGTGCCTTCAGGATCTCGGTCTTCGCCGCGAATTCCTCGGGGTCGCCGAAGTAGTTGGTGTAGTCGGCGTACTGTGCCGCGATCTTCAGGGTGACCTTCGGACCCCCTCCAGCGACCCAGATCGGGATGCGGTTGGCCGGGCTGCTCGTCTGCAGCGGCTGCGGAAAGCACAGCGCGCCGTCCACCTGGTAGTACTTGCCGTCCAGCGTCGCCGAGCCGGTCGTCCACATCTGCCGGAAGATCTCCACGCCTTCGCGCAGACGACCCAATCGCTCGCCGACGGGAGGGAATCCGTAACCGTAGGCACGCCACTCGTGCTCGTACCATCCGCCGCCGATGCCCATCTCGATGCGGCCGCCGCTGATGTGGTCGATGGTGGCGGCGACCTTCGCCAAGTAGGTCGGCTGCCGGTAGCTCATGCACGTGCACATCTGGCCCAGCCGGACACGCTCGGTGATCGCCGCGAACCCGGCCATCAACGACCACGCCTCATGGGTGGCCTCATGGGACGGTTTCGGCGTCGTGTGGAAATGGTCGTAGACCCACACCGACTCCCAGGCGGGTGTCGCATCGGCATACCGGACCAGGTCACTCATCACCTCCCAGTGCCGCGCGGGCTCGATGTCGACCAGGTCGTAGCGCCATCCCTGCGGGACGAACAGCCCGAATTTCATGTGGTGTCAACCTTCCGGCAATGGGTTACTTCAACCAGCGGGTAGCGTATGCCGCATGTCCTCGCGCTCCAAGGTTGCCGTCGTCGGCACGGGTTATGTCGGTCTGTCCATGGCAGTTCTCTTCGGCTCGGTCGCCGACGTCGTCGCGTTCGACATCGACGCCGACCGGATCGCCCTGCTGCAGCAGGGCCGCAGCCCTCTCAGCGACACGGAGATCGAGGACCACCTGGCGACCGCGGACCTCACGCTGCGCTTCACGCTCGACAAGCGCGAGGCGTATGACGAGGCGGATTTCGTCGTCATCGCCACGCCGACCAACTACGACCCGGAGACCAACTACTTCGACACCTCGACCGTCGAAAGCGTCATTGCCGACGTTGCGTCGATGAACCCGTCGGCGACCATGGTGATCAAGTCGACGATCCCGGTCGGTTTCACCGAGGACGTCAGCAAGCGGCTCGGCACAAGCAACGTGATCTTCTCCCCGGAGTTCCTGCGCGAGGGCAAGGCACTCTGGGACAACCTGCACCCGTCCCGCATCGTCGTCGGCGAGGTCAGCGATCGCGCACGGCGATTCGCCGATCTGCTGGTCGAGGCGGCCGAGGACACCGACATCCCCGTGCTGCTGACCGAACCCACCGAGGCCGAGGCGATCAAGTTGTTCGCCAACACCTATCTCGCGATGCGCGTCGCCTACTTCAACGAACTGGACACGTTCGCGTCACTGCACGGACTGAACACCCGGCAGATCATCGAAGGTGTCGGGCTCGACCCACGTATCGGCAAGCACTACAACAACCCGTCGTTCGGTTACGGCGGCTACTGCCTGCCCAAGGACACCAAGCAACTGCTGGCCAACTACGAGGACGTCCCGCAGACCCTGATCAGCGCGATCGTCTCGGCCAACACCACCCGCAAGGATTTCGTCGCGGCGGACATCGTCGCGCATGGGCCGAAGGTCGTCGGCATCCACCGGCTGATCATGAAGTCGGGGTCGGACAACTTCCGGGCCAGCAGCGTGCAGGGCATCATGAAACGCATCAAGGCCAAGGGCATCGAGGTCATCGTCTACGAGCCGGAGCTGGACGAGGAGGAGTTCTTCGGCTCACGTGTCACGCACGACCTTGACGAGCTGAAGCAGAAGTCCGACCTGATCGTCGCCAACCGACGCACCGAAGACCTCGCGGACGTCGCCGAAAAGGTTTACACGCGAGACCTTTTCGGGTCCGACAGCTAGTTCCCGGCGACCTCGGCGCGCAGTCGGGCTCCCTTGGCGTGCGCCTGATCGCGCAGGTCGCCCTGGAAGTCGCGCATCGCACCGCGCAGTCGCTCTCCCTCGTCGTCCGGCGCCGACGCCAGGATCCGGACCGCGAGCAGCCCGGCGTTGCGCGCGCCGCCGATCGACACCGTGGCCACCGGTACCCCGGCGGGCATCTGCACGATCGACAGCAGCGAGTCCATCCCGTCCAGATACTTCAGCGGGACCGGCACACCGATCACCGGCAGCGTCGTCACCGACGCGAGCATGCCCGGAAGGTGGGCCGCTCCCCCAGCGCCGGCGATGATCACCCGAATGCCGCGTGCAGCGGCCTGCTCGCCATACGCGAGCATCTCCGCGGGCATCCGGTGCGCCGAGACCACGTCGGCCTCGTGGTCGACGCCGAACTCGTCGAGTGCCTCCGCGGCTGCCCGCATCACCGGCCAGTCAGAGTCACTTCCCATCACGATGCCGACAACTGGTGTGGCGGAAGCGGATTCGCTCATTCTGTGACGACTCCCTCGAGGTAATCGGCGGCGTGTCTCGCCCGCGCGCGCAGGTCGTCGAGGTCGTCGCCGTACACGTTGACGTGACCGATCTTGCGCCCCGGGCGCACACCCTTGCCGTAGAGGTGCACCTTCAGCCCGGGGTCGCGCGCGAGCAGGTGCTTGTAGGTCGGGTAGAGCTCGTCGTAGTCGCCGCCGAGCACGTTGCCCATGACCGTCCACCGGGCTCGCGACGCCACCTCGCCCAACGGCAGGTCGAGCACGGCCCGCAGGTGCTGCTCGAACTGCGAGGTGACGGAGCCGTCGATCGTCCAGTGACCACTGTTGTGCGGTCGCATCGCCAGCTCGTTGACCACGTATGACGGGGCAGCACCGTCCGCACCGGGGATCTCGAAGACCTCCACCGCGAAGACACCGGTGATGTCGAGCTCACCGGCCAGCGTGAGCGCGGCCTGCGAGGCTTCGGCGGCCAGTGCCGGGTCCAGCTGCGGCGCCGGCGCGAGCACCTCGGTGCAGATCCCGTCGGTCTGCACCGTCTGCACGATCGGCCAGACCGCGGCCTGCCCGGAAGGACTGCGTGCGGTCAGCACCGCCAGCTCGCGGGTGAACGCCACCCGTTCCTCGGCCAGCAACGTCTCGCCGTGTGCGAACCAGTCGGCGGCGTCAGACCCGGACTCGACGAGCCGCACACCCTTGCCGTCGTACCCGCCGCGGGGTGTCTTCAGGACCACCGGCCAGCCGTGTTCATCGCCGAACGCCGTCAGCTCGGCCTCGTCCCGCACCGCGGCCCACGCCGGACACGGCACACCCAGCCGGCTCAGTCGCTCCCGCATGGCGAGCTTGTCCTGCGCGAAGACCAGGGCCTCGGGCTTGGGATGCACGGGCACACCGGCGTCCACCAGCGCCCGCAGCACGTCCGGCGGCACATGCTCGTGGTCGAAGGTGACCACGTCGCACTCCTTGGCGAAGGCGAGCACGTCGTCGGCGTCGAGGTGGGAGCCGACCGGCGCCGAGGGAACCACCAGGGCCGCTGCCGCGTCCGCTGATTCGGAGAGGATGCTGAGTGTGAGTGAGAGATTGACAGCCGGTGGCTGGCACATGCGGGCGAGCTGCCCGCCGCCGATGATGCCGACCACCGGAAAGCCGCCGGGGGCGCGCCTGGGGGAAGTCACGCAGTCACCTTACAGAGGGCTCACGGGCTATCCGGACCCTCGGCCCGTAGGCTGAAAGACGTGGCAGGGGAAAAGATCGTCAACCTGGCGCGCTCGCTGTGGCGTGAGCTCGCCAAGTTCGGTGTCGTCGGCGTCATCAACATCGTCATCGACATGGGCCTGTACAACGTGCTCATCGCCGGTCCGATGTCGAGCAAGATCACTGCCGCGAAGATCGTCAGCGGCTCCGTGGCCACGATGTTCGCCTGGGTGGGCAACCGCTACTGGACCTTCCGGCACCGTCGCAACCGGCCGGTGCATCACGAGGTGTTGCTCTTCCTGGTCGTCAACGGGATCGCGCTCGGCATCTCGGCGCTGTGGGTCGCCTTCGCCCACTACACGCTGAACCTGGAGGGGCGCGTCTGGCTCAACGTCAACGCGATCGTCAGCATCGGGTGGGGCACGATCTTCCGCTTCTGGGCCTACAAGCGCGTTGTCTTCCGCAACGAGCCGGTGGCCGACCAACCGGTCGGCGAGGCCCTCGCCGAGCCATTGGAGCAGGACCGGCACCACAGCGAGCAGTCCGCCTGAGCGGACCCGGATGTATGGCGCCTCAGCCTTTCGGCGGGTGCAACGCCGACGGGGCAGCCTCCCCCTCCGAGAGGAACAACGCGAAGACCGCAGGCTGCGCACTGCGCAGCTCCAACCGGCCTCCGTTCGCACCGGCCAGATCGCGCGCCAGCGCGAGGCCGAGTCCGGTGCCGCCGGTGCTGACGCGGCGTTTGAAGATGTGCGGGGCGATCGCCGGGTCGACGCCGACGCCCTGATCGCTGACCTCCACGACGACCGACGGGCCGTTGCGACGGGCGCGCACCTCGACCGTCCCGGTGCCGTGCTGCAGCGTGTTCTCCAACAGAGTGGCAAGGATCTGCGACAACCCGCTGCGGCTGGCCACCACCTGCAGCCCGCGCTCGCCGCTCACCTTCACGCTGCGACGTGCCCCAGCGAAGGCCGGCAGCCACTCGCGCTGCAGTTCGGCGATCACCGAGTCGAGCGAGATCGTGGGCAGCGGACCCGACGGAGTCTCGCGGGCCCGTTGCAACAGTTTGTCCACCACCGTCGTCAGCCGCTCGACCTGCGCGATGCCGACCGTGGCCTCTTCGTGGATCTGCCCGATGTCGTCGCTGATGGAGATCTCGTCCAGTCGCATCAGCAGTGCCGTCAACGGGGTCCGCAGTTGGTGGCTGGCGTCGGAGGCGAAGTCGCGCTCGGCCGCCAGGGTTGCCGTGAGCTCGGCGGCACGCCCCTCGAAAACCTGCGAGATGCGGTCGATCTCGTCAATGCCGGTGCGCAGCGGCTCGAAGATCACCGGACCGTCCTCGACGCGCTCGGCACGCCGGGTCAACTCCTCGACCGGGCCTGCGACGTCCTCGGCCTCCTGCGTGGTGGTCCACCAGACCAGAACCGCTCCGATCAGCGCGGCGACCACGAGCACCGCACGCTGCCACCAATTGGGCACGAGCACCAGCGCGGGGATGAGGACGAGCAACACTGCAGGAGCTGCAATCCGGGGTCCCGCCCGCAGGAGTCTGGCGCGCAAGAGCTATCAGTCTCCGCCGGTGGGCTCGAATCGGAAGCCGACTCCACGGACCGTGGTGATGAATCGTGGGCTGGTGGCGTCGTCGCCCAGCTTGCGCCGCAGCACCGACACGTGCATGTCGAGAGTCTTGGTCGAGCCGAGCCAGGCGGTCTCCCAGATCTCGTGCATCAGCTGTTCCCGGGAGACGACCTTGCCCTGCTCACGCACCAAGACGCGCAGCAGCTCGAATTCCTTTGCAGTCAGCTGGAGTTCGTTGTCACCGACGAATGCGCGGCGTGCCTCCGCGTCCAGCCGCACCAGTGGCGCGACCTCGGCCTCCTCGGGCGGAGTGCGGCGCAGCAGCGCCCGGGCGCGGGCGAGCAGTTCGGCGAGCCGGAAGGGTTTGGTCACGTAGTCGTCGGCGCCGGCGTCCAGGCCGACAACCGTGTCGACCTCGTCCGCGCGGGCGGTGAGGATCAGCACCGGCACGCTGCTGCCGGAGTTGCGCAGCCGGCGGCATACCTCGAGCCCGTCGATGGACGGCAGCCCGAGGTCGAGGATCACCAGGTCGGGCCCGCTCTGCGCTCCGTCGAGCGCGGCGAGCCCGTCCTCCCGGACGTCCACCGTGTAGCCCTCCCGCCGCAGCGCACGCGCGAGCGGCTCGGAGATTGCAGGGTCGTCCTCGGCCAGCAAGACTCGGGTCATGGTGGCGATATTAGTTCTATTGGTTGTCACGGCGTCGAGATAACACCCACGACGTGATCTCTCCGATGCCCGCGAGGTGGATCGCCTCGCGGGCAACCGCTCGCACATCGGTCCGTCCCGCAAGCGCCGCGGCCACATCGGTGTCGGTGAGGACCGTGCCCGGGTCGGCTGCGCCGGTGAGCCGGGCCGCCCGGTTGACGGTGTTGCCGTAGACGTCACCCAGTCGAGCCAGCACCCGGCCGGTCGCCAGACCCACACGCATCCGCGGGATCAGGTCGTCGGCGGCCGCCTGGTCGAGCAGGTCGAAGGCGATCGCGATCGCACCCTCCACCGTGGTGTGGGAGAAGAGCACCTCATCACCGATCGTCTTCACGATCGCGCCACCGTGTGCGGCGACGATGTCGGAGGCGAGCGACTCGAACCGCTGGACCAGCACAGCCAGTTCCCGCTCGTTGAGCTGCCGGGTCAGCTGGGTGAAGTTGACCAGGTCGGCGAAGCCGATGGTCCGGATGACACCGACGTGCGACTCCGGTTCGGAGTCGGCGATCAGCCGGGAGATCGCGACTGCGAGGCTCCTGCGCCATACATAATCGATCAGCGGGCTGAGGTCATCGGCCACATCGACCGCTCGCTCGGCCGCCAGCCGGGCGACACGGCTGTCGACACCGAGCCCGTCGCTGCCGATCACCATGTCGGTGATGACCTGCAGCGACCACATGGCCAGCCGGTCGGTCGAGCGGCCGACAGCACGGGCGAGGCCGAGCACCGTGGCCTCGTCGAGTTCTCCGTCCCGGATGGTGCGCGCGACGGATCGCATCGCCTTGACGTCCGCCTCGGTGAAGACCGTGTCCTCGTCACGTGCGTTGACGAAGCCGAGCGCACGCCACAGTCGCCGGGTCTCCTCCGTGGAGACGCCCGCGCTCCGGGCGACGTCGGCGCGGCGCAACGTGCGCGGGCTGCCCAGCAACCGCTGCTCGAGTGCGTCGACGAACGCAGCGCGTTCTGTCGGGCTCGGCTCGGGCGGGACCGTCGACTCCCCCGGTCTGATGTGTATGACGTCTCCCACCGCGTGCGGGACCGGCCCCGCGGGCGTGTCGACCACCAGCCGGCCCATCGCGTCGACGTCCGTCGCCTCACCGGTGACCGCGTCGTCCCCGGACAGCTCGACCCGGACCTGCTGGCCGATCGTCACACAGGCCGACCGGTAGACGTCGTCGAGTTCTGGTCCGCCCCACTCCTGCTGCACGGCGACCAGCTCGTGCAGCACACCGACGACCAGATCCTCACAGCGCACGTCGTGACCGATCAGATGCAGGGACGTGGCGGTGTCGACCGGCAGTTCATCGCGCTCCTGGTGCACGTTGATGCCGATGCCTGCCACGACCGTGGGTTCGGCGCCGCCGCTGGCGTTGCACAGGATCCCCGCCAGCTTGGCCCAGGGCTGACGCGCGTCTGCCCGCGCGAGCACGTCGTTGGGCCACTTCAGTCCGATCGACGTACCGGTCAGGTTGCGGACAGCACGACGCACCGCCACGCCGACGAGCAGCGGCACCCAGCCCCACCGGGTTGCGTCCTGCGGCAGCGGGAGGGTCGCGGACAGCGCGATCGACCGCCCCGCGGGGGCGACCCAACTGCGATCCAGCCGGCCTCTCCCCTCGGTCTGGTGGTCCGTCAGGAGCGCGCGCCACGGCCGGGGGTCACGCATGAGTTCGTCATTGGTGGAGGCGATCTGCGGACTGACGTCGACGTCCTGCCACGGGGTGTCCGCGAGCCGGTCGTTGATCTCGGACCGATCGAGGAAGTGGCTCACGTCACCAAGGCTAGCCGCCCCGGGAGCCGACTTCTGCCACGGCGTTCCGCCGCAACAGGATTGCGGAGGTAACCGGTGTCCACTCCTCCGCCCGTCGATGTGCATCCGGGCTGCTTCCTCGTTAGCCTGGTTCGTGAACGGGAGTAGTCCCTCGACCGGATGTCGACATACTGGCGGCCCACCGCCCGGTGTCCGGGGTCACTGAGCCAGTGACTGGACGAGACGTTCGAACCATGACAGCAACCGCTGCCGGTTCGACGTGCTCGCCCTTCGCGTGGTGCCCGACGGATCGGCCCGAAGCCAAGGATTTTCGTGTTCGACCTCGGAGTCATTGCCACGGTGTTCGCTCTCGCCTTCGTGGCGGAGCTGCCGGACAAGAGCGCCGTCGCCGGGCTTGTGCTCGGCACCCGGTTCCCGTGGCCATGGGTGTTCAGCGGCATCGCCGCCGCCTTCCTCACCCACGTCGCGATCGCCGTGTTCGCCGGCCAGCTGTTGCACCTGTTGCCCGGCCGGGCTCTTGAGGCAGTGGTCGCGGCGCTCTTCGTGCTGGGTGCCTGGTTGATCTGGCGGGAGGGCGCGCACCCCGAAGAGGTCGAGGCGGAGGGTGAAGCGGAGAGCGCGGATGCGGTGTCCGGCCGGTTCGACGGCGCTGGCTTCTTCAAGGTTGCGTCCCTCGGGTATGGCGTGATCTTCATTGCCGAATGGGGTGACCTGACACAGATCCTGACCGCGAACCTCGCTGCGAAATATCACGACCCGCTATCCGTCGGTGTCGGAGCAACGTTGGGGCTGTGGACGGTCGCGCTGCTGGCCATCCTCGGTGGCAGGACGTTGCTGAGAGTGCTGCCGATGGCCTGGATCACACGTCTTGCGGCTGTCGTGATGGTGGTGTTGGGCATTCTGAGCGCCGCCTCCGCGATTCGCGGTTGAGCCCGCTCTCTACCACCCCGCTTCCGGCGGGCCCGGCGGTCGGTCAGTCGGGATCAGTGAAGGAGACCGGCTTGCCCGTTGCGTGGGCGATGACGCCGGCGAAGGTCAGGTCACGGCTCGCCGCGAGCATCTGGTCGGCGAACCGTGTGGAACCGCAGATGCACACGATCTCAGACCTGTCGGGCAAGGCACGTTCCTCCGGCTCGGACGGCATCACGATCGTTGCGCATTGACACTACCGTCAGATCCGTCGCCTTGCGGTGTGGCTCGTTCTTCTGCACCGTGTTAGGCGACTTTGTTGGCTT
>Ga0164242_10007714_pt1 | contig 11756 bp, 10 predicted proteins | sample OricomgcompostMG_FD_108783 | JGI IMG/M metagenome (GOLD analysis project Ga0164242, IMG submission 108783) | Miracle-Growth compost microbial communities from Emeryville, California, USA - Original compost - Miracle growth compost (MG) ... | reverse complement strand
GTTATGATTTGAAAAACGTACGCAAATTGCAAACCAGCGAAAATACATCTTGGCGCGCCACGTGGAAAATTACACCGCAATTAGATTTCACTTCCTGGAATTTACCGCAAGAAGGAGAAATGACTTATCTGGGAGACGGCTGGGGACAGCGCGATTACAATAATAAAGATCGCGGCGCGACATTGCCATACTTCGTGCGACGCACCCAAAATACGGGTTTGGATACATTCATTTCGCTCTTTGAAGGTCACATTCCCGGAAAGCCGTTTGTGCAAAAGATACAACGATTGGAACTATCAAAAACAGCAATCCCTGCGGTGGCGTTGCAAATTGACACAGCAGAATCCCGCGATTATGTTGTGCTGTCGCGCGAACCGCAAACCTTGCATATCAAAACGCCGGATGGCACAATCCAATGCGAAGGCACCTTAGCGGTTATTTCTGTGAAGAATGGAAAAAGTACTTTTGCGGACAGCGACGCAGGGAAAGTACTTTTGCAGGCAGGCTAATTTCACTATTTAGTGAAGCAACGTGATGATAATGGTAAAAGTACTTTAGCGAGTGCTTTTACCATTTTTTGTGTATGATAAATGCGGCTAAAAAGTACTTTTGAGGAAGAAAGAAATGCTACGAAGATTCACCGGAAAAAATACAGGTTGGAGAAATACTGTCTTTGGAGGATTCATCATCGCGCTGATTATCAGCGCTGGATGCACAGCGCAAAATATTCCTCAAAATATATCTTCCAAAGATGCCTCTAAAAGTACTTTTATAACTGACTTTGTGACACATTTCAGCGATGGCGACAGCATGACGTTGCGGGATTTGGGACGTGTGCGATTGGCGGGAGTTGATTGTCCGGAATTACATCAGAAAGGCGGGCGCGACGCAGCGGCTTTCACCAGGCACGAATTGCAGAATCAGAAGGTGGAAATCGAAATCTGCAAAGAAGATCCCAAAGATCAATACGGGCGGAGTTTAGTGTTTTTGTATTATAATGATCACGCTGGTAAACGGCAGCTTTTCAATAGGCAATTGTTGTCGCAGGGATTTGCACTGGTTTACGAAAACACGCCCTGCTTAAATGGGCGGCGCGCGGAGTGGGAAGCGGATTATCAATCGGCGCGTCGAAACAAGCGTGGGCTTTTCGCCACGGATGGTGAGGTGTTAGATGGTAAAATCTATCGGCGCAAACATCCACGCTGAACCAGTGGCGGTTTTATGCGTCCAATAAGTTGCATTTTAGGAGAACTATTCATGAATTGTGTTTCAGATAAAAAGAATTTGGGTTTACAGATACTATTGGCTAGCGGCGTTGTGGCGCTCTCCACATTAGGCGCAAATGCGGCCGAAAAACCAGCGACATCGTCTGCAGGTGCGGCTAAAACCGCTGCAACAGCGCCCGCACCAGCTACGACACCTGCGCCCGCCGCCGCTACTTTTAAAGAGTTGCCGGATACTGCTACTGCGGCTGAAGTGAATGGCGTCAAAATTCCGATGAAAGATATCAACAACGCCATTGACGCGATTAAAAAACGGCAGCCCACTTTGGCGGATGGTTCCGCTGCGGCGAATACGGAATTGACGAAATTTCGGAAAGATATGTTGCATGATCTAATTGATTTTGAATTGCTCTTACAAGAGGCAAAAAAGCGCAACGTTACTCCTGATCCCAAAAAAGTAGACGCGGAAATTTGGCAGATAAAAGGCAAGTTTCCCAGTCCGGATATTTTTAATCAGTGGCTCAAGGCGACGGGGCAGACAGAAGACGAATTGCGCAAGAGCACTGTCGATAATATGACAGTTGAAGAGTTGGGTAATAAGCTCTCTGTTGATGCCACAGTTAGCGATGCGGATTTGCAAAAATTTTATGACGATAATAAAAGCCGATTTATGCTTCCGGAATCTGTGTTGGTGAGTCATATTCTTATTGCAGTTCCACAAGATGCCAGCGATGCGGACAAGAAAAAGATACAAGAGCAAGCTCAAAAAGTGTTGAAATTAGCATTAGCTCCCGGCGCCGATTTTGGTGCATTGGCGGAAAAATATTCCGCTGACAAAGCGACTGCTGATAAAGGTGGAAGTTTGGGATTATTGATCAAAGTCGATAAAGGCAGCTGGCAGCCCTTAGTGGACGCGGCCTTTGCTGCAACGCCGGGGAAGGTGATTTCGAAATTAGTTACAACCGATTTCGGATATCACATTGTTGACCCCCTCGAGAAAAAACCAGGACGCCAGTTGACTTTAGATGACGTGCGGGCTGATATTAAGCCCATGGTTTTGCACCAAAAAGTAGAAGAACGAATCGCGAGTGAAATTACAAAGCTGCGCGCCGCTGCTACTATTAAGACATACCTCTAAAAATAACAAAAGACAAAAAACAAATCTCAAATAAATTTCAGGCAGCAAATTTCAAATACCAAACAGAGTCGTTTGGATTTTTGGAAATTGTCTATTGGAATTTATTTGAGATCTGTTTTTTGCTATTTGATATTTATTTCATCCGCCGCCATTCGATCTCGCAAGCGACGCGCCGGAACGCCGACATATAAACCAAACGGTTCTGTGGCTTTGGTCACCACAGCGTTTGCGCCGATAATGCAGCCTTTGGCAATGAACGTATTTGGCGTCACGGACGCATTTGTCCCAATCCAAATATCTTCTTCCAATGTTATGGGCCCGCTGCTGCCGGGCGCCATTGCCATGGGTTTTCCTTCGTGAATGAGCGGACTATGTTGTACCGTTGCCAGAACTACATGTGCGGCGATGTTACAATAGGGACCGATTTGCAAACCGCCGCCGCCATACAAGGCGCAGCCGGGCGCGAAATGCGATGTGTGTCCCACACGGATAAATGCTTTACCCGCCGCCGTGGAAAAATAGGTGTTCGGATAAAAAGTGACTTTATGTCCAACCGTCAATTCGCCGTTTCCCTGAATAAAACAGTTAGGAAAAAAATGCACATTATCTCCCAGCGTGACTTGCGGAGCATCTTGAAAATAACATCCGCTGGCAATGCGCACGTTGTTGCCCACTTCAAATAATTCCGGATGTTCGATATGAACATTGGCTTCGACTACTACATTTTCACCGCACGATTTAAATAGCTTGCAATAATCTTTCATCACTCGATAATTGTAACAAAAGTACTTTTGGAGCGTGGTGTCAAGCTCCCGCACCCTAAATTAAAACAATGGCGTATATTCCGAGCCGTTACTTGCAACGGTATTTTTATCCATATAGCAAACGCTATAAGCGCGCCGCGCGATGTCTGTTGAGTTTGTATCTGAACGATGCAATAACCAGTTATGCAATAATACCGCTTCTCCCGCTTTCAATTCCAAATAAATAGTTTTGTTATCGGGCGCTTCTACTTTCGCCTGTTCGGGAGTTAAGAATCCGGATGGATGCGAAGGATTGATTAATCCTTTTTTGTGACTTCCGGGAATGACTTGCACACAGCCGTTGGCTTTTGTTGCAGGATCAAGCGCCGTCCAAACGGTAATCAGCGGATCGCGATCCAGATGCGTCCAGCGATCCTGATGCCATGGAAGCAGCGTTCCCTGATGTGCAGGTTTGTTCATAAACATGGCACGAAAACAGGCGATGGGTGTTTCTTCCCCATAAACCTGGGTGCAAATTTCCTGGAATAGAGCGCGATCTGTGTATTCGCGAAACAACGTATCAAATTCTAAATCCTGAATTTTGCGATAAGCCAAAGTCGCGCCTTTAAATCCGCGCCCGCCCGCTCCGGCATTTTCGTATTTGCCGTCTTTGCTATCGAGCTGCATGAAAATTTTGTCGTAATCGATATCTGCTTTCCCCAGCATGATGTCATCAATTCGCTGCGCCAAAGCAGCTAGATCAGCATCGGAAAGTACTTTTCCCAATTTCAAATAGCCGTCATTTTCATACTGTTGCCATTGTTTCGCTGTCAGTTGTTCTGTCATTCTAAATCTCCTTTGGTTTTCTAATGTGTCATATTGAGCGTAGCGAGGCACGAGCGAAGTCGAAATATCTTGCTGTTTGGAGTTTTTAACCGGCAAGATTCGCTCGTTCCCCGCTTCAGTCGAAATGACACGTAAGAAAGTACTTTTATCGAAAACGTTCAAACATGTTTATTTTTAACTCTTTTACTTGCAACACTCAATATAAAATATAAACAATCTTTTATACTATCTGAACATGCAAAATGATTTAGTATTTTTGGCAAGTTCTTATACGCCACGCGCGCAAAGCCACATTGATAAATATTTGGAAGGTTATGCAACGATTCAATATATGCAGCGCGGCGCGGTGGAATTGGCGTATGATGATGACGTGCAATTGTTGCGCGGCGCCTGGTTTTGGCCGGCTTATCCCGGGCCACATTTACGTTTTAATGCGCCCGTGGAAGGTGGGCATTGGTTTCATCGTCACATCGCATTTCAGGGGGCGCTTTTTGAAGAATGGATTTCGCAAGGTTACTGGCCGATGCGCGCCTGTGCCGCGCCGTCTTCGCGCACTGCTGTGGAATGGGGAAAATATATGGATGTTATGATTGGGCTTTCCAAGCAAGGAGATAGTTGGGGAAGACGGCGTGCCATCAATATGCTGGAAGGATTATTATTGGAATTGGGCGAAGCAAACGCCGCACTGCAAAATGCAGATTCGCCCTGGTTGCAAAAAGTACTTTCGCTACTACAATTAAACCAATCTTCGCTCTGCGATTATGCGGAATTAGCGCGGCAATTGGGATTAAGCGAAGGCAGCCTGCGCCGCAAATTCAAAGCCGCCACCGGCACTTCGTTGCACGCCTATGTGTTGCAACAACGCATGGTGCAGGCGCGCACCATGCTGACCGAAACAGATTTGCCTATTAAAACTATCGCTTTACGATTAGGTTATAGCAACGTCTATTTCTTCAGTCGCCAGTTCAAACAAATGACCGGCGCGCCGCCTGCCACGTTTCGGCAGAGTGGGGTAATGCGGGGGAAGTGAGAATTATGAATTACGAATGGCAATGTTATTTTATTTTGCCTGTTATAAAAAGTACTTTTACTCATAGTTCATAATTCAGCATTTAAAACTTTCCTTCCCGTTCTTCAAAATGTGTCGGTTTCCCCAAAGTGTTGCCGCCGCGCTGCAGATATTGCGCCACCCAGCTGGTCATTTCATCCAGTGAAACATGGGGATAGCCGAAAAGTTGGTTTGATTTGGATGCGTCAGAAAGCCAGGCCGTTGCGGCTTCTTCGCCGATGATGTTGGGTTGGCGATCCAACAATTGGCCAAAACGCACTGCTAGCGAACGCAGCGAAATCGTTTCAGGGCCGGTGATATTGAAAGCGCTCGCCGGTGACGTTGCGTGCGCCAGGCACATCAGCGCGCGAGCGTTGGCATCGCCCTGCCAGATCACGTTGGCGTGCCCCATGCTGACATCCAGCGGCTCGCCGTTCCACACTTTTTGCGCCACATCCATTAACACTCCATAGCGGAAATCGATGGCATAATTGAGGCGGTAAATCGCCACCGGAGTATTATTTTTAGTGGAGTAATACGAAAAGATCCGTTCGCGCCCCACGCAGGAATTGGCGTAATCGCCAGGCGGCGCCAGCTCGGTTTCTTCGCGCGCACCACCGGCTTTGATGGGAACCAGCGGATATACGCAACCGGTGGAAAATACGACTGTTTTGGAGTCGGGATATTGCTGCGCGGCGTAAGCCGGAACCATCACATTCATCGCCCAGGTGAGATCGGGACTGCTGGAAGCGCCGAATTTGTGTCCCGCCATGAAGATGACATTGGCGGCTGGTGGTAATGTTGCGACTTGAGCGGGTTCGAGCAGATCGCATTTCACCGTTTCGATGCCTGCCTCTTCTAATTTACGCCGCGCTTCTGGATTAGAAAAACGCGCCACGCCAATGACTTTGTCTTTCTTGCCCAATTGATCCAACGCACGTCGCGCCATCATGGCCAGCGTTGGTCCCATTTTTCCGCCGACGCCGAGGATCACAATATCACCAGGTGTTTTTTGCAGCGAGTCCAAAAGTTCCGGAGTTGGACGGCTCAGAAGTTCATCCACAGCGGTATCGCTGATCGGCAGTTCGTCGAAATGAAAAGTTCGTTGATTCACCATAAATAAGATTTTATCAGAAGAGTAGAGGGAATGGCGTGCTATACCCGCATGAGAAATTGGGCGTGGTGCGACGTGCCCCTACAAAAGTACTTTTACTCCACAATTTCTCCATTCACAAATCGTCGCAACCCGTCCGCTGTTTGCAGCCACAGAAAACCTTCTTCATCAATGCGCTGAGCTATGCCAAAGTACTTTTTCTGCTCTTCCCGCAAGCCGATGACTTCACCCATAAAGATGCAACGCTGCTGAAATTCCTGATGAATTGTTGGCCAATCATTTTGTTCCAATGCATCCATCTCCAAAAGTACTTTTTGCAACACGCATTCCACATCATGTTCCTCGCCGCTGATTTGGCGCAGCGAAGTGGCGGGATAAATGGGGCGTTCGGGCAATTCGTCTTTGGTTTGATTGATATTCAAACCAATCCCGGCGATGATAAATGCCAGTTCGTCATGCCGCCATTCGCCGCTGCACAACACACCGCCCACTTTTTTGCCTTGTAACAAAATATCGTTCGGCCACTTGGTTTGCGCGTTTACGTCAGCGGTTTTTTCCAATGCGCGGCAAGCGGCCACCGCCAAAAGCAGCGTGCATTGTTGCGGCAAAAAGTACTTTTGTGGACGCAAAATAATCGAAAGATAAATACCTTTATTCGGCGCGGAAACCCATTCGCGTCCACGGCGCCCCACGCCGGCGGTTTGTTCACCAGCCGTAACAATCGCGCCATGCGGCGCGCCTTCAATCGCCCATTGATGCGCAATGAGATTGGTAGAAGTGGTGCGTTCAAAATGTTGTCTGGGGGTGCCGATCATGAGTGAATTACGAATTATGAATTACGAATGGAAAACTCAGCACTCGGAACTCAGCACTCAGCACTGATTTCCACATCCAATCCCACATCCAACGCGCGCACCGAATGCGTCAGCGCGCCCACCGAAATAATATCAACGTCGCTTTGTGCCACGCCGCGCACCGTTTGTAAATTAATCCCGCCGCTGGCTTCGCAGGGTGCTTTGCCGTTGACGATTTCGACGGCTTCGCGTAAAGTGGCTGGCGGCATATTATCCAATAAAATCAGTTCCGCGCCTGCCTGTAATGCCTCGCGCACTTGATCTAGCGTATCGCATTCCACCTCGATTTTGACGCTGTGGCCCACGTTTTGGCGCGCCTGGGAAACGGCGTTTTTAATGCCGCCGCACAGCGCGATATGATTGTCTTTGATTAAAATCATATCGTCCAATGCATAGCGATGATTGTGACCGCCGCCGCAACGCACGGCGTATTTTTCCAACAGCCGCAAGCCGGGCGTGGTTTTGCGTGTATCCACGATTTTGGCTTTGGTGCCTTCCGTTTCTTTGACATATTGAGCCGTGGCGCTGGCGATGCCGGAAAGATGTTGCACGATATTCAATGCCACGCGTTCGCTGGTAAGAATCGCTCGTGCATTGCCGCGAATTTCCAGCGCCACATCTCCGGCATTCACGGCATTGCTATCTTCTAAAAGTACTTTTAGATCGATGCCGGAATCCAGTAAGCGAAAAGTACTTTTAGCCGCTTCGATTCCGCACACAACGCCGCTTTCGCGAAACCGCATTAGCGCCACGGCTTGCGCATCAGCCGGAATCAATGAGTTAGTCGTGATGTCGCCGGAACGAATGTCTTCACGCAGCGCCGCTTCGACAAATTGGATCAGTTGAAAATCAGGAATGGAAAGATTCATATTCGCTATTTAAATTACTAAGAAATGCGGCGCGTGTCATTTGCCCTACGAACCACGCCAGTAATGGCGTGGCCATAACTGGCCACGTTCGTGAAAAAACGACCTGATGTAAAAGTACTTTTGCTGGGCAGTTATACTTTGCATCAGATTTTATAACAAAGGAGTTTCCTGGATGCGCCGTTCAAAAGTACTTTTACGTCTCGTTTTATTATTCAGTGTTCTGTTGCCGATCAGCGGTTGCCATGCCGCCACAGAATCAACTGCATCAAATGCGCTCGACACGTATGTCCACGCGCCGGATTCCAGCTTTCAATGGAAAAGCGTTTCCACCAGCAAGGATGTTGATGTGTTGAGCCTGACATCGCAAACCTGGCAAGGTGGCAAATGGGATCATCAATTGACGATTGTTAAACCCAGTCACGACGCGTCGCCTGGCACGGCGTTGTTGCTCATCGATGTTGGCGGCACTCCTGACGAATTAAGTATCTTAAAAATCCTGGCCAACGGCAGCGGCGCAATGGTGATTGGTCTGAGCGAAGTTCCCAATCAACCGCTTTATGATCGCAAGGAAGATGCGTTGGTCGCTTACACATTTGCGAAGTTCATGGAAACCGGCGATCAAACCTGGCCGCTGCTTTTGCCGATGACAAAATCCGCGACAGCGGCTATGGATGCGGTGCAGGAATATAGTAAAAGTACTTCTGCACCCATCACCAAATTCATCGTGGGCGGCGCTTCCAAACGCGGCTGGACAACATGGCTGGTAGCGGCCGAAGATAAACGCGTCATCGGCATTGTGCCGATGGTGTATAATAATCTCAACCTTCCTGCGCAGCTTCCGCATCAAAAAGAAATGCTGGGAGATTATTCCAGCCAAATCGGTGATTACACCAAGCTCGATTTACCGCGTCAATTGACAACGCCGCGTGGACAGGAATTGGTAAAAATTGTCGATCCGTATTTTTACCGGGATCGCATCACGGTGCCGAAATTGATTATTGACGGAACCAATGATCCGTATTGGACAGTGGATTCTCTCAATCTTTTTTACGATGATCTCGTAGGCTCCAAAAACGCTTTTTATATCCCCAACGCCGGCCACAGCATGAATGCAGAAAAAGGTATCAGCGGCGCGATGTATTTGCTGGGAACCATTCAAAGCTGGACGCGCATGGTGGCAAGCGGAAAAACACCGCCGGCTGTGACATTAGATGTGAAAGATAGCAATGACGGTAAGCATTTCACCGCCGGCGTGGCGGGCGGAACCTCCGGGGAATTGTGGGTAGCCAAATCAGCATCCAAAGATTTTCGCCAAGCGACCTGGGTTTCGTCGCCCATGAAAAATGTGAATGGTCATTTTGAAGGTGACGTTAAAACGCCGGAAACCGGATATGTGGCGGTTTTCGCGCAAATGATTTCGCCAGGAACAGCGTCATTACCAATGCGTCTTTCCACGCCAGTGACGTGGTGGGGCGGGCAGTGAACAATTGGCAATGAGCAGTTAGCAATGAGCAATAAAAATAAGTGACGTCATTCCCGCGAAGGCGGGAATCCAGCGTTTGTTGGTGGCCATAAAAGTACTTTTGTGCGTTACGCATTCTGGATTCCCGCCTTCGCGGGAATGACGTTGAGATAGACCCCGCTTTCCCATGAACAACCTCCGCGATTTTATTTCCGCAATCGACAAAATAAATCAACTCCAAAAAATTTCCGTTCCGCTTTCCGCACATTTGGAAATCGCCGAAGTGGCGGATCGGGTTATCAAAAGTGCCGGCCCGGCGTTGCTTTTTGAAAATGTTCGTGAAACCCCGAATGTTCCGGTGGCGATTGGGGTATACGGTTCGCATGAACGGCTGGCACTGGCCTTGCGTGGCACGCCGCAAGAGATCGCGGCGCGTATTGCGGAACTCATTCAAACAGTGCCGCCGCCGGGTTTGCTGGGCAAAATGCAATTGGGAATCAAAATGTTGCCCACGTTGCAAAGTCTCGCCGTTGTCACCGCTAAAGACGGCCCGTGCAAGGAAGAAAAGTACTTTGGTGATGATGTAGATTTATCGCGTTTACCAGTACTAACGTGCTGGCCGCAAGACGGCGGCCCATTCATCACTTTGCCGATGGTTTTTACGCATGATCCCAACACTGGCCGGCGCAATGTGGGCATGTATCGCATTCAAATCTACGACAAAAACACCACCGGCATGCACTGGCAAATGCACAAAGTCGGTGCGCAGCACGGCCGCGAAGCGCAGGCCAAAAATCAACGCATCGAAGCCGCTGTTTGCCTGGGGGGCGATCCGGTGTTGCCGTTTTGCGCCCTGGCGCCGCTTCCCGAAGAAATTGACGAAATGCTCTTCGCCGGATTTCTGCGTGGCAAGCCGGTGGAAATGGTGAAGTGCGAAACCATTGATGTGATGGTTCCCGCGCAATGCGAATACGTGATTGAAGGCTACATCGAACCCGGCGAAATGCGACCGGAAGGGCCGTTCGGCGATCACACCGGATATTACACGCCGGTGGAAGATTATCCGGTCTTTCATGTGACCTGCGTCACGCACCGCAAAAATCCTATTTATCCTGCTACGATAGTTGGCATTCCGCCGATGGAAGATGGCTATCTGGGCAACGCCGTCAGCACCATTTTCCTGCCGCTGGTAAAAACGCAAATCCCCGAATTAGTCGATATGCATTTACCGGTGGAAGGCTGTTTTCACAATCTGGCCATCGTCTCCATCAAAAAACGCTATCCCAATCACGCCTACAAAGTGATGCACGCCTTGTGGGGATTGGGGCAGCTAATGTTTTCCAAAGTCATCATCGTGGTGGATGACGATGTGGATGTGCACAATATCCACGAAGTCATCTGGCGCGCTACTAACAATATCGATCCGGCGCGTGACGTGCAAATTGTCAAAGGCCCGGTAGACAGCCTCAATCACGCCGCGCCGCAAGTTGGTTTCGGCTCCAAAATGGGCATCGACGCCACCCGCAAATGGCCGTCCGAAGGTCACACGCGCGAGTGGCCGGATGTGGTGAAAATGGATCAGGAAACGGTGGCGAAAATTGATGGGATTTGGAATCAATTGGGATTAGGAAATTTCATCGCTTCGCCTTCGGTGGACGGACATATTGCTGCGGAAATGCCGAAGGAGTAAACAGCAAAAGTACTTTTTCCCCTAAGCCGTTACAGCATAGACAATTCACACTTGATACTTAGAAAATATGTTTATTCCCGCGCGTGGGCTTGCCAGCAAAGACGTGTGAAGCTGGCGTTTAAGCAGATAAATATCAAAAAAGTCAGCCAAGATCATTGCAAGAAGTTCAGCCCGCTCATGGGAAGGTTCTTCTGCCATGTTCTTACTGAAATTTTCCGCAACATCATTCATCCACGGCGTTGTTGAGAAACTGGTGTGCTCATAATCATCAAGTGCAATAAAAATAAAATCGCCGCCGAAATCTTTGCTCTCTTCTTCAAAATCAAGGCGAGCGCTTTCTCTATTACCCTGGTCGCCGCGCAATCGCAAGATCGGTGTTTTCAATGCTCTGGCGCGCGATTGAAAGTCGGCGGAATATTCACTAAGTCCGGTTCCTTGTGTCAATAATCCCCACAAAAAACCATCCATGTTGACGGCTGCGCGAATGCGCGAATCTTCCACGGCACAGATGTTGGATAAATAGCCGCCACGCGAATGGCCGAACATGCCGATATGACTTACATTTGGTATGCCGACGAAGTTGCCTATGATATCGGAGCTTTCTATTTCGTCCAGTAAAAAACGCACATCAGCAACGCGTGGCCAGATGTAGTCTTCCTCATTATTCGGCAAGTGAAGGATTAACTGGCCATTTGGGAAAGCCACAACTGGGGCATCGCGCGGAGCATCCAGCGCAAAAACGATATAACCGGCATTGGCGAAACGTTCG
>Ga0164242_10007713_pt1 | contig 11758 bp, 8 predicted proteins | sample OricomgcompostMG_FD_108783 | JGI IMG/M metagenome (GOLD analysis project Ga0164242, IMG submission 108783) | Miracle-Growth compost microbial communities from Emeryville, California, USA - Original compost - Miracle growth compost (MG) ... | reverse complement strand
TCCCTGGGTTGCCAGCCTGCCTCTTTAGTTTCCTGAACCCAATTAATATTTTGCTGCGCAAATACCGATGCCTCCATCAATATCAGCACAAATGCAATTCCTATTACTTGTTTCATGTTTTGTCTAAATTTCCAAATTTTAATTATATGCATCATTATTATATCTTTCGTTTATTTCAACGTACCAAAATGTATATTCTACTTTACCGATAGCTCTTTTATTTCCTGATCATTCAATGCCCTGTTATAAAGTCTAAGTTCTTTCATTCGACCATTGAAATAGTCACTAGGGCCAAATCCTATCTTTATAGGTGATTCACTGTTAAGATTAAACTTTGTGGAAGCAGAGATTTTTGTTTCGTTAACCAATTTGCCATTTATATATAATTTCAAACGGTCTGCTGTTTTTATTGCGGTAACATGTTGCCAACCCGAAGGGACTTCATTAGGCGACATAACAGATTTTCCGGCTTCAAAACCATATATCTTGCCCGAAGGAAGTGTGCTACAGAAAAGTTTACCATCATGTTCGGCCATTGTCCATGCCCTCCGGTATTTTACATCCGGCGTTCTATCCAACTGATCAATCTTGAGCCAGGTCGTATCTCCCTCATACGAATATACTTCTGCCAGTGGTAACGTGCCGGCTATCAGCCGCCCGTTATGAACTAACATGCCCATAACTTCTAACTCTTCTCCCAGCCGTCCAACATCTGTCCATTGGTTGATTCCATCAAAGCGGTATACACGGCCACTTGCCCAGGTAGCTGTGTATAGTTTTCCTTCATACACAGCGAAAGCATAGCATTGTGTATTTATCTTTTCATCACCTACCTGACCGCAATCGGTCCAGGTATTACCGTCATAACGATATACGTGTCCCCAATCCCAGCTGGTTGCATAAAGAAAACCATTATAAACAGCCATATTAATCACTCGTTTACCGTCCGGAACACTGCAATTAACCCATTTCTTTCCACCCTCATACCGGTAAAAAGAAGCCGGGCTTTTCATTGAAGTAGCATACAACTTCCCTTTATATACAACCATTCCACCAATACAATCTACCCCGGGTATCTGTCCACAATCAATCCATTTATTGGGGGCTACAAAACGAAAGATTCTTCCCCCGGGTTTGATATTTTCCGATTCTGGCAGAGACGAACCTCCTACCCTATAATGCCCTGTCCCCGCATAAAGCTCACCATTCAATACAGCGAAAGACACAACACTATTCGAACTATCAAGAAAACCGCAATCAATCCACTTATTATCTCCTGAATAGCGGTATACATGACCACGTTCATTTACTCCCGTCTCGCAGGTACCCGCATACAAGTTTCCTTTATAATCAATCATTCCAAATGCCAAAAGAGCATTACCAGGCCTGCCATAATCTATCCACCCGGAAGATATATTATCATCTATTCCAAAATCCAGTTGACGGAAGTTGGCAGGATTAGTAGTAACATCGTTGCTTTTTAAACTTAGATGAAATCCACGCCTGGAAGATGGATTATATTGACTAATAATATCACCAGGTACATCGTCTAACGCATGATCTGTATATATCCACGCAGCCACACTGAAATCTTCACTTCCTAATTGTGTTTTGGAAGTAGCAGGAACCTCAAGCCAGGCGCTGCGTCCATCAAAACCAATGGCTGAAGCATTTCCTAAAGAGCCAGGTGCATTCAAATTAATTTGTCCATGTGTTTTCAGATGAAGATCATTTCCTGATTTGTCCGTGATATCGCCAGATAATTTCCAGTATCCTACTAATCCCTGCTGAAGGGTTGTATTTGCTTTCTTTGTTTGTGCCTGACATGGCAAGCATAACCAAATTGCAATGCACGCTGAAACTAATCTACGTAAATTAAGAGGCGAAATAAATTTTTTCATTTTGTTTGATTTATTTGTTATCATTGATTATATCCGTTTTAAGATTGCAATAGAGTTGTTATTAATAATATCTTGCTGCCATATGAAGCAACGCCGCATGAGCCATCAACTGCTTTTGAATTTACTGAGTCCGGCAATATGTTTTATTTTGAAATACTAACGTTCGTTCACATTTGATTTCTAAAGCATTTGCTATATATCAGGGCACATGAATTAATCAGCTTCATTTTGCAATAAAGCTTCCTTAATTACTTAATATTTCATTGATTAAAAAGTCATTCAATTGGTATCTTGAAACCACCATATGAAATACTATAACAATGACCTGTTCGATTCAAAGAAAATATTCTATCTCTTGTACCCGGTAAATAAAAACCACTGACTTTATTTCACAGTTATTTTTCCTCCTTCATAAACTGTTCGTCTCAAATCAGGACTATCATAGCCGTGATTAGTAGCAACTATTGTCAGGTCAAATTCTCCCGCGGATGGATAAGTGTAAAAAGCATACCATCCCCCCTCTGTTACGGTTGTCGTCAATCCCTTCGCTTTCACCAGACCATAATCTGCATAAGCATCACTGGCCACAAGCACAGGATGATTAAACATATCAATGGAATCTGCTGCACTATTCACCTTTTTCATTATTGTTCTAACACCTGAAGGCCATATCGCAACCATGTCAGCATCAGTATGAACAACGATTTTTATATTTTTTCCTTTAAAAACTTCAGAAATTAAAGAATCTTTTCCACTGCCATCGGTCATATACATTTCGACACCAGTTACAGTTGGTCTTTTTACATTATCCTCCTTTAAACACGAAATAAAAAGTAAAGGGAAAATTAATATCAGTATTAAAAATGTTTTATTTCTCATATTATGTAAGTTTAATAAAATCGGCCTTGTATTAATTTTTAATAACCGGCATTTTGAGTTAAGGTTTGATCTTTCTCTATCTCAGTAACGGGAATCGGTAAGAGTAATTGATATGCAGGTATAGGTTCGCTTCTGAAAACCCTGGCTTCGTAATCATTATTACTCATCAAATCCTTTGATATGTATTCTACTGCCTTACCCGTTCTTACAAGATCAAAATACCTATGCCCTTCACCAGCTAGCTCCATGCGTCGCTCATGAAGCATTCGAGTCAGGTTTAAATCGCTGGCAGCAATTGGGGGCATGGAAACTCTTGCCCTCACCTGATTTACATATTTCACAGCTTCCGTTGGATCTGATGGCATTAGTGCCTCTGCATACATCAACAAAGCATCAGCGTATCTTGTAACCATATAATTATAGTCAGTTCCCGTTTTTTCAAAATTTACCGCTTCTGGGAGAGGTGGAGATAGCTTTAATATTGCCGGTTGTATTAGTCTGTCTGCAAGGCCGGAATCTACTGATACTCTGTAACGAATCTCTTCTCCATATTGGGCGAATTCATCCATAAGATTTTTTTCCACCACAAAATAACCACTACCCAATTTCCCTCCATATAAATAGGCAACCGCGATACTCATATTTCTGGAATAATAGCTGCCGGTACCTGCACTGGCATTATAATTAATTTCAAAAATTGATTCGGAATTAAACTTATTAACGGGAAGCCAAATTTTTGAATAATCAGCAAGCAATGAATAGTCACCTGCAGCTTTATCAACGATTAGTTTCTTCAAAGTTTCGGCAGCTTTTGCCTGATTTTGCATTGTTAAGTAAACTTTCCCTAATATCGTTAATGCAGCACCTTTGGTCGCACGCGCACCTTCAGTTGCAATTTCTGCATCTCCTTTTTTATAGCAGTTTTCAAAAGCATATTCAAGGTCAGGAATCACAACTTTATTATAAATATCATTGACAGGCGTGCGACCTATACCAAAAGCTGATAATGGGTCTTTAAAACTTTTTACAACCATTGGAACATCTCCATAAATACGAACCAAATAAAAATAGGCAAGTGCACGAAGGAAACTGGCTTCTCCTTTATAGGCATTAACTTCCCTGCTTTCAGCGTCGTTTTTTGGAGTGTATTTATCAATGATCTCAATGATATTGTTTGCATTGACAATCATTTTATAAAAACTATTCCATAATTCCGAGTTAGAATTTGTGTTATCCTTATAGAAAGTGTGCCAAACTGTTCGGGCATAGGGAGATCCACCGTCGTCGGACATTTGTTCGATCATAAAGGGCAGGCCATCAACTCTAAAAATACTTTGCAAAGGTTGATAAACTGCTACTACACCGGTTTTTATATCTGCAGGAGTTTTAAAGAAGATTCCCGGCGCCAGGGTGTCCTCAGGTTGCCTGTCCAAAAATGATTTGGAACAACCTGATAAAAAGATTACCATTATAAAGATTGAAAATGTCTTTTTCATATCCAAGATTTTATATTTTTTTTACAGTAATATATTTAACCCAAATGAAACTGTTCTGGTCATTGGGTATCCTCCGGCATCGATTCCTTGAGACAAAGAAGAATTACCAGAATCATTTACTTCAGGATTAAAACCAGGGTAATCGGTAATCATTAACGCATTTCTAACTGAAGCATAAAAACGTAAATTTTTCAGCCCTAGCCCCGATTTTTGAATTATACTTTTAGGTAAGGTGTATCCGAGTACAATATTTTGAATATTCACATAAGTTCCTTTAAATACCAATGTTCCTCTGTCTGATGTTCCATCCCATGATTTCCTGGTAGGAGCTGCATACTTTGCATCCGTTCTGTCAGGACGCCAGTAATTATTAAAGTAGCTATAAACTACATTTCCATAACCCAGGCCTTTGGACATAACAGATTCCATTTGTGTCATCAAATGATCGCCGCCCTGAACCCCATTTATTTGAATTGAGAGATCTATTCCTTTGTAGGTGAAATTATTAGTCATGCTCCAAATGAAATCAGGGTTAGGAGATCCGAGAATGGTATTATCAAGTCCATTTATCACACCATCACCATTTACGTCGGTCATTTTATTGGTACCTGGCGCTGAACGATCTCGCCAAAGCGGATTATCGGCATTTACAATTGGATTAGTTTTTACATCTTCCCAATCTTTATAAGGGCCAATAAAGTCCATACCCCAAAGGCCTGCCAGAGGCTTACCTTCAACGGTATAAGAATTATTGGCTATTAAAGGGCGTTTATCTTTACCAGTGTTTAATACACGGTTTTTATAATACGATAAATTAAAGTTTGTTGACCAGTTGAAGTTACCTACTATGTTACGTGTTTGTAACATATATTCAAAACCACGATTACGCATTGAACCAATATTCACCATATAAGAATTGAAACCTGTAATAGTTGGCAGTGGCATACTAAATAACATATCCTCTGTTAACTTATAGAAATAATCTACGGTTACTGATATTCTGCTTCCCAATAGATCTGCTTCTATGCCAATATCAAAATCCTTGGATGATTCCCAACCTAAATTTGAGTTGGCAACTCTTCCATCAACATAGCCTGGAGATAGTGTTGATCCTGTTCCCAGCACGTAAGCAGTTGCATTAAGTGTACTTAAAGAGTTGTAATTGCCAATTCCGGAGTTACCAATAGTACCCCATCCGGCGCGAATTTTCAAGTCGTTGATGTATTGTTTTATTGAAGAGAAGAATGATTCGTCAGAAACGCGCCATGCTGCTGAGAACGAAGGAAAGACGCCCCATTTTTTATTTTCGCCAAATTTTGATGATCCATCACGTCGAACACTTGCTGTAAGATAGTATTTACTATTATAATTATACATTACTCTTGCAAAGCTACCGATCATGGTCTCACTTGATCGGTTGGTTCTTGCATCACTCTGCGCATTTAATACAGTTATGGCCTGATTAAGTGTAGGGACCCGATCGGTTGGATAATCGTATTTACTAATATAGGTACTTCTATCAGAGGATTCCTCCGCTGAATAACCTAAAATAGCATTAAAAGAATGCTTGTCAAACGTGCGATTGTACGTTAAAAAACTTTGAGAATTCCAATATAACCTTGAGGTTATATTATTCAACCCCATAGATCTTGTAGTTGACCACGCGTCAGGAAAAGATGAAGGAATAAAATAGTTGCGTTCCCAGTTTCTAAGTTCGGTATGAAACTCCGAACGGAAAGTAAGACCCTTTGTAAGGTTGATTTCTGCAAATAAAGTGGAAAGATTTCTAAAAGTTCGTCTATTATCTTGTACCAGATCATTTGCCAATGGATTAGAATAAGCGGGAAGGTTCCATTCTCTATAATCACCAGGAATATATCCTAAAAATTCAGGATTTCCGTTATCATCATATGCTCTATAAATGGGAGGTATTGTTACAATATCATAAAAAGCGCCTTCCAAATTATACATGACATCTAAGTTTTCAATCGATGGGGCAAGCAATAAACCTGTCTTCAACCAATCATTTATTTTAATTTCCAGATTGGCCCGGAATGAATAACGATTATATCCGGTGGATTTCACAATTCCGCCCTGATTGAAATATCCACCTGAAATCATATATTTTATATTGTCAGTGCCACCTCTGGTAGAAAGCTGAATGTCTTGCACATTCCCTACTTTGGTAGTTAAATCCTGCCAATCATTATCGTAAGGTTGCGCTTTGGTTTCGGGTGTAACCCATATCCAGTGATCATAATAAGTACCGCCTTGCCCCATAAAAGGCGCATTGCTTGAGAAATGACTCCAATTGTATATTCTGGTCTCATCACTATCAGTCCATTTCCATTGTGGAAGATCAGGATTGTTAGTTCCGAAATTCGGATCCTCAACTATATAAGCTTGCGCACGGGCATCGTCCATATATTTTAAAAAATCTTCGCGATTCAACATGTGCATCTTATTAGTCATTTTTTCAAACCCACTGTTGATGTTTAAGCTGATTTCCGGTTTACCTAACTTTCCTTTTTTGGTAGTGATGAGAATTACACCATTTGATGCCCTGGCACCATATATTGCGCTGGAGGACGCATCCTTTAATACTTCAATTGATTCAACATCCGCCGTATTAATGGCATTAAGTGGATTTTCGGTTTTATCAAAACCATCTTTAAGTGGGAACCCATCTATCACTATCAACGGATCATTTGATGCATTAATAGAATTTATACCACGGATAACAATATTTGTTCCGCCGCCCGGCGCGTTGTTAGAATTTAAAATTCTTACACCCGCCATTTTACCAGAAATAGCTTGTGCAAAATTAGAAACAGGTTTATCCTGTAAATCTTTGGCAAATACAGAGGAAATAGCAGAGGAAATATCTCTTTTCTTTTGTGTTCCATATCCGATCACTACTACATCACTCAATCCCGAAACTTCCAATTCTAATGTCACGTTAATTTCAGTCTGTTTTCCTACACTTATTTTCTTTGACTGATATCCCACACTTGAAATTTCCAATACTACATTTTTATCATCAGGAGCAGTGAGGGTAAAACGCCCATCGTTATTTGTAGTAGTCCCTATCTTGGTACCTGATATTAATACCGATACATTCTGTAATGGTTGTCCTTGTTGATTTACTATTCTTCCATGAATTTCAACTGGCGGAGGCGGTAAAGGTTCCAAAGCAACCAGATCAGCGCTTACAGTATGATAATCTTTTTCTTTAGTTTGCACTACTATCGTCTTACCAATAATTACATAGGTAAGCGGTTTCCCCTTCAGGCATTCTTCAAGGGCTTTCTGTAGCGATACGTCACGCACATTTATAGTCACTTTTCCGGCTTCTTTCAAAATCTCATAAGTACATAAGAAATCGTAACCACTTTGTTTTTGTATTTTTTTAAATACTTTTTGCAAAGGCGCGTTATTCTCCGAAAGTGTGATCTGGGAATATCCACGGGCACTGACTTGCATGCATGCTGCAAATAATATGATGGCAACAAGCTTCATAATTTTCAGCGTTTGTTTTGATATTATCGGCCTGGGAAGCCAATAATAATGAACTTTTAAATTCATAACTTTGTTTTAGTTTAGGTTAAGTAATAGTTAGTCTTCAGCGATTTATTATAAGGTTAACCTGGACGCTTCACCGGGTTGTGGTGCAAACACTTCCCGGTTTTTTTGTACAGTTAACTTAAGAACATTCAGATGGCTGGCATTACTATGATTTTATTTCCTTCTACTTTAAACTTTACGCCACCTGTGGCTTCCAATATTTTCAATACCCGCGATACATTCACATCTTTAGAAATGGATCCCCAAAAACGTTGGTTAATACTTCCTTTATACACTATATCTACGTCATACCACCGCGATATCTGCCGCATAATAGTGCCAATGTCCGTATTCTCGCCAAATTTGAATTTACCCTCTTTCCAGGCCATCACTTCATCAACATTCACATCATTGAGTACTTTAATTTCATTAGTTTCATTATGGTTGATTTTGGCTTGCTGGCCTGGTTTTAATAATTGAGAAAGCGAATTTTTACTCACCTGCACTAAACCTTGCAGCAAAGTGATGCGCTCATCTGCCTCATCTTCATAAGTATTTACGTTAAAATGTGTTCCCAGAACGCTGACCATTACATCATTATGCTGCACGATAAAAGGCATATTGGCATTATGAGCTATTTCAAAATAAGCTTCGCCTGTTATTCTTACTTTTCTTTCCTTACCAGTAAAAGCAGTAGGATAAGTCAGGCTTGATCCTACATTGAGCCATACCTGGCTGCCGTCAGATAGGGTAAGACCTAACGGCTTACTGCCTCTTGGCACATTCAGCGTATTATAAGTAACTTCTTTTGCAGCATTGCCGGTATAACTAATCTCCCCATTAGGTTTTTTGATGATTCTTACGTTCCCCTGATGTGCAATCATTCCATTACTGCTACTGTCTAATTCGATCTTCGTGCCATCAGCTAATATGAGTATTGCTTTATTTCCAGAAGGAGGAGCAATATCATTAACATCATTTTGCTTTGGTGGTGTTCCGGCAATAGGTGGCTGCTCAGTTGGGCTAAAATATAAGTAAGCGCCTCCAAGCAATGCGATCAGGATTGCTGCAGCAGCAGCCAACCTGAACCATGTTATTTGTTTTGTCTTTGACCGAATAGAAACCGTCGGCGACTGCATCACGCTGGAATACATAGCATCCCAATCTACATAAGAAATATCTTTCGCAGAAAAATGTTGATTCCAGATTTCAAGCATATAATTCTTCAGTTCAGAGTCTTCTTCTGCTTCAAGAATCCAGTCCATAAGCTCATTTTCTTCTGCTGTACTTGCCTGTTTAGAAATATAAGCCTCTAATAAATAATGAATCCTTTCTTTTGGTAATGCCATGCAGTTTAATTTTCACTAGTATATAATTGTATATAAGAGATAGATACACGACAGAAGCATTTGTACTACCCGGTAGAAAATTATTTTTTTAGAAACCAAAAAAGAATAAGAAAAATAAAAGTGGAATTGCGCAAAAAAGTGCGGACAAACTTAAGCGCATCAGCCAGGTGATTCTTTACCGTATTGGGAGATATCTTTAATTGTTGAGCAATATCTTCCCTGCTAAGTCCTTCTTGCTTGACAAGCTTAAATACTAACTGTTGTTGTGGTGGGAGTTTTGATATAGCTTGTGTAATCAGTTCATTACTTTCATGAGCGAGCACCATATCATCCGTAGTGTTCACGGATTCTTTTACAGCCTGCACCGCCTGCAATAATTTTTTTTCCAAAGCTATTTTCCGGTAATAATGATACACACGTCTATATACGGCTGTAAAAAAATAAGAGGAAGGATTAGCAACGTCTACTAAACTTTCCCGTTTACTCCAGATATTCATAAAAACATCCTGAACAATATCCTGTGCCACCTCATCGGATCGTGTCATCTTCAGCACCACAGCATAAAAGCGTTCTTTGTAAAGATCAAATAACTTTCTAAAGGCCCGTTCATCTCCTGCAGCCACCTGCAATAGCAAAGCTTTCTCATCATATAAAGAGTAGTCTGGCAAGAGTGGTAATTTTTTAAAAGGAAAAAAATTCATTTCAAAAATAGTGAAAATACATTTGGCAAGATGAGAGGATATGTTATTCTATTTGCTCTTCTAGCCCGAATCCGGGTTTCAAATGAAAGATTTTTACAATTATAATGTATGGTATGTTATCAAACTTTAATGTTATAAAATAGCAACAATCGCAGGTGCTGTTAATAAAATTTAATGTATCATTCATAAAAAATCAATTGAAATTGCTTACCTTCGCTGCCCTTTAATTGAATGTTATGGGTAACAGGCGTGAATATGACATTGCATTTGTAGGATTAAAACCTGGAATCCATGAGTTTAATTACGAAGTGGATGATAAGTTCTTTGCTAATTTTAAGGAATTTGATCCGGCAGACATTGGTTTCGGTAATTGTCATGCATCTATAACGCTTACTCTCGAAAAAAGCACTTCATTTATGCTTTTAAAATTCGAAATAGGCGGAAGCGTGAATGTAACCTGCGACCGTTGTGGAAATACACTGCCTATGGATCTTTGGGATGAATTTAATCTGGTAATAAAACAAGTAGAAAATCCGGATGAGATGAATCAAAATGAAGAAGATCCTGATGTATTTTATATTTCCCGGACAGAAAGCCACATTCATTTGAACGATTGGATTTATGAATTTGTACTATTAAGCATTCCGAACCAAAAAATGTGTAGTGAAGAAGAAATAGGAGGGCCTCAATGCAATAAAGAGGTATTGGCCATGTTGAACAAAATGAAATCAACCACGATTGAAAACAATCATCCTTTGGAAAAAGGATTGGAACAATTTAAGAATAAACAATAATTAGTCATATTTAATTTACGGTTATGCCAAATCCAAAGCGCAGGCACAGTCAACAAAGAAGTGCAAAAAGAAGAACACATTATACAGCAGATGCTCCTACTTTGAGTGTTGATGCCACTACCGGCGAAACACATGTTCGTCACCGTGCGCATGTAAGTGAGGGAAAATTATATTACAAAGGAAAAGTGGTTGCAGAAAAAGCTCCATCAAAAGCCCTATAAGTTTTTGTTACTTTTTTGAACAATCCAAAGATAAAGTTTGATTCATTTCATCTTTGTCTCTGGATTTTTTTATTTTGTAGCGCCTGCGGCACTACTTTCAGCCACGAATTCCACAAATGGCCACAAATTATTCTTGCTAACCTGTCTGCAGACAAAGGCAGGTTTGTGTATTTCGTGGCAAGAAATAAGTGTTTATTAAAATTTACTGATTAATTTTATTGCGGAATTTTTCAAGATAATATTTAGGATATGAACATAGCATTGGATATGATGGGAGGCGATTATGTTCCTCTCGAAGCAGTAAAAGGCGTAGCATCTTTTTTATCCCAATACAATGAGAACGTACACCTTACCCTGATAGGAGACGAAAATAAATTAGCCCCTCTACTTAAAGAACACGCTGTCAGTTTAGAGAATATTACCCTTATCCACGCGCCGGAAGTGATAGGAATGCACGAGCATCCTACTAAGGCCTTAAAAGAAAAACAGCAATCTTCTATTTCGATTGGCTTTCATTTATTAGCATCTGCAAAAACTGATGCATTCATAAGCGCCGGCAACACAGGCGCAATGATGGTAGGGTCGCTATACAGCATTAAAGCAATTACCGGCGTGTCACGTCCTGCCATAGGAGCTTATATACCCGGTGATAATGGCAAACTTTCTTTATTGGTAGATGTAGGATTGAATGCAGATTGCAAGCCGGAAAATCTTTCACAGTTTGCATTGTTAGGCTCTCTGTTCTGTAAATATATTTTGAATCATCAAAACCCAAGAGTGGCGCTGATCAACGTTGGCGAAGAGGAAGGTAAAGGAAATATTCTCTGCCAGGCTGCATATCCATTATTAAAAG
>Ga0164242_10007712_pt1 | contig 11758 bp, 7 predicted proteins | sample OricomgcompostMG_FD_108783 | JGI IMG/M metagenome (GOLD analysis project Ga0164242, IMG submission 108783) | Miracle-Growth compost microbial communities from Emeryville, California, USA - Original compost - Miracle growth compost (MG) ... | reverse complement strand
GCTGACCGGGAGCCATGGGTTGGCCACCGCCAGGAAGTAGACGAGTCCGACGGCGAGCAGGAAGCCCGGGATCGAGGCGAACAGGCCGGTGACGGCGGTGAACGCGGTCTGCAGCCCGCGCCGGCGACCGCGCGCGGTCAGCACGCCCACCGTCATGCCCAGCGGTACGGCGAGCAGGATCACCGCAAGGAAGGCCACGCCCGCGAGCGAGGCAGAGGCAGAGAGCCCGGAGGCCACCACCGTGGACACCGGAAGCTGGGTGCGCAGGGAGATTCCCAGGTCGCCGGTGAAGATGCCGGCGACGTAGTGCAGGAATTGCTCCCACAGCGGCAGGTTCAGTCCGAGTGCGGCCCGGATCCGTTCCACGTCCTCGGCCTTGGCGTTCAGGCCGACGACGTTGCGGATCGGGTCGCCCGGGATCAGGTGCACCATGAGGAAGGTCGCGATGAGCAGCACGACCAGGCCCACCAGCAGACCCCGCAGCCGGCGGGCGGCGAAGCGCACCCAGGGGTGCGTCCGCGCCGCCCGCCGGCCGGTCAGGGTGAGTGCCGCCATGAACTCAACTGGTGGTCCGCAGGGACAGGGGCAGAACACCCTCGTCCCAGATCGCGGTGAAGTCCACGTCGTGCGCGAACCACTGTCCCTGCGGTACATACAGCGGGAACAGGTCCATCGAGGTGAATGCTGACTCCTCGGCCTGCACCCACAGGTCGCATCCGGCCTGGCCGGGAGTCGCCTGCGCCTTGGTGGCCAGTTCGGCGTAGGTCTTGTTGCCGGAGCCGAAGTTCAGTCCGTTCGGGGGCTGGTCCCCCATCAAGAACTGTGTCCAGGTGGTCTGCAGGGTGGTGGCGATCCGGATCAGGCTCACATCCCAGTCGCCACCCTTGAGCAGCCGGTCGGTGGACGTGTTGTTGTCCAGCGCCACGAGCTGGGCATCTACTCCCAGCTGCTGGGACCAGGCCTGCTGCAAGTATTCCCACAGCGGCTTGCTCGCGTCGTTGGCGAGCAGGATCAGCGAGAGCTTCTTGCCGTTCTTGACCCTGATGCCGTCGGGGCCGACCTTCCAGCCGTCGTCGTCGAGCAGCTTCTTGGCGGCGTCGACGTCGTAGGTCGGCACGGACGCCGCGGCAGCGGAGTCATCGCACGTGATGGGTTTTTGGTTGACCAGGGAGTTGGTCACCTCGCCGAGCCCGCCGGTCATCACCTGCACGGCGTCCTTGCGGTTGGTCGCCTTGGCCAGCGCCTCGCGCACCGGCTTGTCGTCGGTCAGGAGGCGGCCCTTGAGTTGGTTGAACACCATGAATGACCCGGTGGAGGTGACGGTGGCCTTCTTGGTGACGCTGGGGTCGTTGGCGAGGCGGGTCGCCTCGGTGCCGGACATCGGTAGCAGGTTCAGCTCGCCCCGGGTGAACATGTTGACAGCGGTCGAGTCGTCCTTGACGACCTTCCACACGATCTTCGAGGGGAAACCCGCGGCGTCGTTCGACTCGCCGTCGGGACCCCAGTGGTAGCCCTTGCGCGCCTTCAGCACGTACTGCACGTCGGGCTGGGCCGATTCCACGACGAACGGTCCGGTGCCATCGCTGCCTGCGGTCAGCGACTTCGGGTTCTTCAGCCCGTCGGGACATACGATGCCGATCGCGGCGATGCCTGAGATCAGGTCGCCGTAGGGTTTGGGCAGAGTGATCGTGACGGTGCCGGCGGCGTCGTCGGCGGTCACGGTGTAGTCCGTGGTGCTCATATTGGACACGATCCAGGTGGCATGCGTGTCGGGGTCCTTGAGGTAGTCGTAGGTCGCCTTGACGTCGCTGGCGGTGATGGTGTGCCCGTCGGTGCACGTCACGTCGTCGCGCAGGGTGAAGGTCGCGCTGTCGGCGGTGACCTTCCACTCCTTCGCGATCCCGCTGACCACCTTGCCGCTCAGGTCGATGTTGACCAGCGGGTCGTACAAGTAAGTGTCGATGATCTGACCGCCGACGGTCGACAACGCGGGGTCGAGCGTTCCCGCATCCGCCGTCAACCTGGTGGTGATGGTGCCACCGGGCGCGCCCGCGGCCGTGCCCGGGGCAGAGGCGGAACCCGAGCCTGAGCCTGAACTTGAGGAAGAGCCCGATCCAGAGCTTGCGCCGGAACCCTCTGCGCCCGAACCTTCTGAGGCCGACCCGCTGTCGGATGCCGAGCTGGAACTGTCCGACCCGCCGGGCGCCGACGACCCCGACCCGGACGAGCCGCAGGCCGCGAGCACCATGCACGCGGCACTCACCGCGGCGATCAAAACCCAATGCCGTCTCATCGACCCTGAGCCTCCCGGGACGGATGCGAATGGTGGATCATCGAACGGTAGGTCCCACGGGCATCCGCGGGCATCGTCGCCGACCACCACACCCGGGGTGCCGGCTGGTGGCGCCCAACGATGCGACGGCCCGGCCCGGCGCGCGACACTCGATCGGTGACCTCGCCGAGCGCATCCGCCGCAGATCTGATCGCCCGCGCCGCCGACGAGGCGGGCGCCGAGGTGTTCGCCCACGCGCTGGACATCGACTCCGGAGCCGAGATCGGCGTCCGGTCTGACGATCCGGTGGTGACGGCGTCGGTGTTCAAGGTTCCCGTCCTCACCGAGTACGTGCGGCAGGTGTCCGCCGGAGAACTCGACCCGAGCAGCAGGGTTCACATCGCCGGCGGCAGCGGCACGGTCGGACCCACCGGCCTGAGCGTGTTCTCCGATGACGCCGAGTGGTCACTGCGCGACGTGGCCACCTCCATGATCACCGTCAGCGACAATGCCGCCACCGACATCGTCACCGGCATGGTCGGTGTGGACCGGGTCAACGCCACCATGGCCGATCTCGGGCTGCCCGGTACCGCCCTGATCGGAGACTGCGCGGCGCTGTTCGCCACCATGGCAGCAGATCTCGGCGTCGACGACCTGGAGCAGGCCGGGGAGTTGATGATGCAGGATCCCGGCCGTATCGCATCGATGGCGGTGTGCACTCCCGCGCTCACCAACCGATCGACTCCGCGCGAGTCGACCCGGCTGCTGCAACTTCTATGGACCGACCAGGCCGCCGACGCTGCCGCGTGCGCCGAGGCCCGCCGGATCATGGGGCTGCAGGTCTGGTCGCACCGGCTGTCCTCCGGCTTCCCCCGCGACGACGTGACGATCTCCGGCAAGACCGGCACCATCGGCATCGTCCGCAACGAGATCGGCGTCGTCGAGTTCCCCGACGGTCGCCGTTTCGCTGCTGCCGTGTTCACCCGCAGCCACCGATTCGGTTACCGCCAGCCCAAGGTCGACGCCCTGATCGGAACCGTCGCGGCTGCGTTGGTGGGGCAGTTGGCAGGCTGACACCTCAGTCACCTCACCCGCAGACGGACACCGCCCCACGCACGGGGACACCAAGGACGGGGGCTCACACCGTGGACGTCGATGTGCTCATTGTGGGTGGAACTCTGGTGGACGGCACCGGATCCGCGCCCCGGCCGGCCGACCTCGCGGTGACCGGGGGCATCGTCACCGCCATCACCGCACCCGGTGGATTGGCAGGCACGCACGCCGGCACCACCCTGGACGCCGCCGGCCGAGCGGTCACGCCCGGCTTCATCGATGCGCACGCGCACAGCGACCTGGCCATGTTCCTGCCTGAGCAGTGGCGCGACATCACCCTGGCACCACTCCGGCAGGGGGTGACCACCGAGGTGTGCGGCAACTGCGGCGAGAGCCCGTTCCCACGCACCCCCACCCATGCCGCCGAGGGTGACGAGTTCGCGCGGGTCGGATTCCAGGTCGGCCTGGGCGGATTCGATTCGCTGGCGGACTACGCCGCCCATCTCGACACAGCCTCATTGCCCACCAACCAGGCTCCGCTGCTGGGGCACGGCATGCTGCGCGGCGCGGCGATGGGATTCGGCGACCGGGCGCCGACCGACGATGAGTTGGACCAGATGCGGCGCCTGGCGGCGGAGTCGTTCGAACAGGGCGCGTTCGGTGTGTCCACCGGGCTGATGTACACCCCCGGGCAGTTCGCGCAGACCCCCGAGATCGCAGCGATTGCCGCGGTGGCAGCGCGTTTCGACGCGCCGTACGTCTCGCACATGCGTGACGAGGCCGACCGGGTGGACACGTCCATCCGCGAGGCCCTGCAGATCGGCGAGCTGTCCGGTGCCGGGGTGCACATCTCGCACCACAAGGTCGCCGGCCGGCCCAACTGGGGTCGCAGCGGCCAGACCCTCGCCATGCTGGATGCCGCCCGCGCGGCGGGACAGGACGTGACGATCGACGTCTACCCCTACACTGCGGGCAGCACCGGACTGCATGCCCTGATGCCTCCCTGGGTGGGATCCGGTGGAATCGCCGCGCTGTTGCCGCGGATGGCGGACGCCTCTGCGCGGGAGCGCATCGGGCGGGACTTCACCACCGGCCTGCCCGGGTGGCAGAACCTGGTCGGTGGCGCCGGCTGGGAGAACGTGGTGATCGCCGGATGCCCCTCCGACCCGTCGCTGGAGGGACTGTCGGTGGCCGAGATCGCCTCCACCACTGGCAGATCGCCGGCCGACACAGCTTGTGACATCGTGCGGGCCGACGATGCCCGGACCGTGGTGGTCCTGCATATGATGGCCGAGGACGACGTCGCGTCCATTCGCGGCTGGGAGGCGGCGATGCTCGGGTCCGACGGGGTGCCCTTGCCCGGCAAGCCGCATCCCAGGATCGCCGGCACCTTCGCCAGGGCGTTGCGTGCCCCGACAACCTTCGACCCCTGGGCGGGTGTGGCCGACCGGGTGCACCGGATGACCGGCATGCCCGCGCAGCGCTACCGGATCCCCGGCGGACGCGGGACCCTCGCACCCGGCTCAGCGGCCGACATCGTGGTGCTCGACCCGGCGACCGTCGCCGACCGGTCCACGTATCCCGATCCCTTGTTGGCGCCGGTCGGCATCGACCACGTCCTGGTGGCCGGCCAGGTGTCAGTGCGGTCAGGGGCGCTGACCGGACGCTATGCCGGCACGGTGCTCCGGGCACGCTGAATCTCGGGCCTATCGTCGGTGGCGGTCCGACGCAGGGCCACCCACCGCCTGGACCTCAGCCAGCACGATCGACAGGAGAGCGCATGTCCCAGGAGTTCCTCGCCACCCCGCTGGAGACCCAGCTTGACGCGCTGTTCGGTCAGTACACCGCTGCCGACTCGTCCCGCGGTCTGGTGTACGGGCTGGTGGGCCCGTCGGGTCTGGTGCACAGCGCCGGGTTCGGCGTCGCCAACGACGCCGGGGACCCGCCGACCGCTGACACCGTCTTTCCCATCGCCTCGATGACCAAGAGCTTTGTCGCGGCCGGTGCGCTGCTGGCGCGAGATCGTGGCCTGGTCAACCTGGAAGCCCCCATCACCGACTTCTTCGAGGGGTTCACCGCGGGATTCCCGGCCGGCTGGAACGTCGACGACACCAGCGACGCCCCGACACTGCGGATGCTGCTGTCGATGGGTGGCGGGTTGACCGAGGACAACTCCTGGGTGGACCCGTTCATCGACATGCCGGTCGACGACCTGCTGGCCATCGTCTCGCGAGGGCTGTCCTACAGCACCGTGCCCGGCACCACCTTCGAGTATTCGAACCTCGGGTACACGCTCGCCGGATTGGCCGTCGGCAAGGCCGTCGGACGTCCCATCGAGGACTGGGTGCGCGCCGAACTGCTGGTGCCGTTGGGCCTGGACTCCACCCGGTTCGACAACGACGAGGCCTTCCGGGGGGCGCCGCTCATCCGGGCCACCGGCTACTCCCTCGATGCCGACGGTGCCTGGGTGGGATTCCCGCCGGTGCGTTCGGGCGCGTTCGCAGCTGCGGGCGGAATCTGCAGCACCGTACGCGATCTCGCGGCCTGGGTGAGTTGGCTGGGCGCGGCGTTCCGGCCGCCGTCGGCCGCCGATGCCGGTCCGCTGCGCCGCGCGTCCCGGCGCGAGATGCAGCACATCCACCAGCTGAACCTGCCGGCGCTGGCCACCAGGGCCGACGGCCCGCTCACTCTCTCGGTGTCCGGGTACGGGCTGGGCCTCAGCGTCCGGGAGGACCTGCACCGGGGCACCGTCGTCACCCATAGCGGCGGGTTGCCCGGGTTCATCCTCAACATGGTGTGGCACCCGGACTCCGGGAACGGCGTCGTGGTGCTGACCAACAGCCACCGCAGCAGCCCGATCCCGCTATCCGAGGAGGCGCTGTTCCGGGCACTGGATCGGCATGCGGCTCCGGCTCGTACGGTACGCAGCTGGCCCGCCACTCGCGACCTGCAGCGCCGCACGGACGAGCTGATCCGTCGCTGGGACGACCGGCTGGCCGCCGAGATCTTCGCCGAGAACATCGCTTTCGATCGGCCGTTAGCCGATCGACGCGATCACATCGCCGGCCTGATCGACCAGATCGGACCGCTGACCGACCCGCGGCCGGGGTCGACGACGCTACCCGACCTGGTGTCGGCGGTCACCCCCGCAGATGTCACCTGGGCCATCCCGGGCGAGCGCGGCGAGTTGATCTGCATGATCCACCTGACCCCGACGACGCCCGCCAGGATTCAGGAGCTGGAGGTCAGGGCAGCGCCGTACGGCACGCCGCGCAGCGCACGACCCACCGACATTTCGCCCCGTCGGAAGGCGCTGGGTGCGGCGTCGCTGTCGTCGCTACCGAACACCGCGGTGGTCTGGCCGAGCTAACGCCACCACCTGCGGCGACTGCACCGATTCGCGCGGCAGGGTCAGACATGTCGCCCAGGCAGTGCACGACAGGGTTCAGCCGACGGGGCTCAGCGTGCGCTCAGCCCAGGCAGCGCAGCAGCAGCCAGAGCACCAGCCGTTCGTCGGGGTCGTCCAGGTTCAGCCCGAAGATCTCCGTCATCCGGCGCATGCGGTGCCGGAACGTGTTCTGGTGCAGGAAGATCCTCGCGGATGCGACGGGCACATCTCCGAAACAGTCCAGGTAGGCGCGCAGCGTCTCCACATACCCGGTGCCCTTGTCCGCGTCGTGCTCGGTCATCCGGTCCAGCACCGCAAGGGACAGTCGCGGATCACTGGTGATGATCTCCTGAAGCTGCAGCAGGATCGCCCGGCTGCGAACGTCGGCGATCGATGTGACCTGTGGACCGTCGGCGCGCTCGGCCAGCACCTGCAGCACGCGGTCCGCCTCCTCCCGCGATTGCCGCACCAGGGCGAGGTCGCCTACCGTCCCTCCGATTCCGGCCCTCAACTCGGCGTGCAGCGACTCCAGGGCCCGCGACCTGATCCGCTCCACCAGGGCCCGCAGCATGCCGTCGTCGACATCGTGCCCGGTGGGCAGCAGCGCGTAGATCGTCTCGCCGATGGTCAGGCAGGCGGCCATCCGGTGCCAGCTCTCGCAGTACACCGTGATCAGGTCGGCGGTGCGTGCCAGCAGCGTGCCGTCCGGATCCGCGTCGTCGCCGGACGGCTGGAACGCCACCACTGTCACGTCGTCGCGCTCCACCGAGGGCAGCGCGTCGACGGCCGGTGCGGGCCGGCCGAGCAGCAGGGCGCGCAGCGCCTCGGCCCGGGCGGTGCGCTCGACGTCGGCTGTGGTGCGCAACCGCAGGATGTGCAGTGACGCCAGGCGTGCGGCATCGGCCAGTGCCCGCTCGGCGTCCGCCGGGAAACCGTCGTCACCCTCGATGGCCCAGATCGACCCGATGGGCTCGTCACCGGCCCGGATCGCCATCGCCAGCCGGCTCCGGATGCCGGGCAGGCTCACCCGCTGCACCGAGTCCGCGCGCCGTACCTGGTCGTACAGGTCGGTCAGCCGGAATTCTGCCGGCACCCGTCGACCCAGGATGCCCGACTGCCGCACCTCGTCGATGGGCTGGCCCGGCACGCTGGAATACGCCAGCACGTGCTGGTGCGGGTCCTCGATGGCGATGGCTCCGCCGACCATCGCCGCCACGGCGTTGGCCAGGGCGAACAGGTCTCCCGTCACCACCGCCGAGAGCGGTTCGCGCCGCGCCCCGCGATCGCCGGTGACCGCGGCCGACAGCAACAGGTACAGGTGCTGCCAGGCCACCGCGCCGTCGGCCAGTAACAGCGCGATGCCGGCGGACTCCGCCGCCGCCACTGCCGGCGTGACGTCCTCGCCGTACGACTTGACGATCACCGCTGCCAGCCCGGCTCGCGCGGCATCGTCGATGGCGACCGCCGTGTCGGCAGAGCCCGGCCGGCACCCCACCGCCAGCAGCAGCGCCCCGGCCTCGGCCGCCACCCCGTCGGCCAGGTCCAGCAGCGCGGGCTCGCGGGCGGCCACATCCGGCCCGCGCGGCAGGCATAGCGCCTGCAGCAGCGGCGGACCCACCGCGGACAGCACCGACTCCACGGTGCTCGGGGTCTGCGCGGTGGTCACCCTGGCAAGCCAATCACAGCGCCGCCCGCGCCCCTGATGCCGGCCCCGATCAGCGGCCCAACGGAATCGTCTCGCGCTGGACGGTGACGGATGCCAGCGCGTCCTCATCGACCTCGACGCCGAGGCCGGGACCGGTCGGAACCGCGATGTGGCCGTCGACGATCGTGAAGGGCTCGGTGATGATGTCCTGCTGGTAGAAGCGGTCCGATGCCGAAGTGTCGCCCGGCAGGGTGAATCCGGGCAGGGCGGCGAGCGCCATGTTGGCGGCGCGGCCGATGCCGGTCTCCAGCATGCCGCCGCACCACACCGGTACCCCGCTTGCTGCACACACGTCGTGCACCTGCCGCGCCTGTAGGTAGCCGCCCACGCGGCCGGCCTTGATGTTGATCACGCTGGTGGCACCCATCCGGATGGCGTCTGCGGCCGTCTTGGCCGAGGTGATCGATTCGTCCAGGCACACCGGCGTGACCAGCTGACGGGCCAGCTCGGCGTGCCAGGTCAGATCCTCGTCCTCCAGTGGTTGCTCGATCAGCAGCAGGCCGAACTCGTCCAGCCGGGCCAGGTGTCGGGCGTCGGCCAGGGTGTAGGCGGTGTTGGCGTCGACCTGCAACGGGATGTCGCCGAAACGCTCCCGCACCGCCCGAACGGGCTCAAGGTCCCACCCCGGTTTGATCTTGAGCTTGATGCGCACGTACCCGGCATCCAGGTATCCGGCCACCACGTCGAGCAGGGCCGGCACGGATGGCTGGATGCCCACGCTCACTCCGGACGGGATCGTCGGCTGGACGGCGCCCAGGTAGTCGGCCAGCGACATGCCGGCGGTCCGCAGACCGGCGTCCAGCACCGCCAGTTCCAGCGCCGCCTTGGCCATCCGGTGGCCCTTGAAGCGCTCCAGCGCCACGGCGACCTTCGCTGCCGTGAGGTCGTCCACCGCGGCCAGCGCCGGCACCAGAAAGTTCCGGATGGTGGTGGCCGCAGCCTCGTTGAACTCCGGGGAGTACACCGGGTCGGGAAGCGTGACGCACTCTCCCCACCCCGGCTGTCCGTCCAGCTCCACCCGGACCAGCATCACGTCCCGCTCCGTCTGCACACCGAACGACGTCTCGAACGGGGCGACCAGCGGCATCCGCACCTGCAGCAGTTCGGCGGAGGTGAGCTTCACGACGGGTCCTTCCTGATCACGTAGGCGCTGCGCTCGTCCAGCCCGACTATCCCACGCCCGTCGGTGAGGAGCTGCGCGGCGGCCTCCCGGAACATCGAGCGCCACTGCCTGGCCAGCCCGGGATCGGTGCGGCGCAACCGTTCCACGTCCGCGGGCAACTGCAGGATCCACTCGTCGCCGCTGATGGGCGCGAGCTCCGGCCGTTCGTCACCGGTCGTTCGCAGCACCGTCACCGCCTCGGCGGACGGCGAGACGACCCGGCCGGGGACCGGACCCCGCAGGTCCCACTCCACCAGCAGCCGGTCGCTGTGGTCACCGGCATTGATGTGATCGGTCATCTCGCCGTAGAAGTCCGGCAGGTGGGCCGCGGCCCTGGCGCCGAGCTTGACCAGGTTGAAGTGGGCGTTGCGGCGGATCAGCGGATCGAAAGTCCACGCAATGACGTCGAGATCGCGTTGCAGTGCCCAAGCCCGCTGGTGCAACTTGAGCACGTAGCCGATCGAGCGCCCCTGGTGGGAGGGCAGCACTCCGGCGATGTGCGAGTGCAGGGCACTGTGGTCGGTGCGGAACCCGATGGCGGCTCCGACGATCCGGTCGCCTTCGAACGCGGCACCGACGTAGTTCCCGGTGAAGGCAAAGGCGCCCAACATGGCCGGCGGGAGCGGTGCGCCGTCCGGGTGCTCCCAGATGACCTGCAGCACATCGGCCGCCTCCTGATGGCCGGCGGCGTCGTTGATGGTCCGCACCTGCACACCGCTCCGCTGCGCAGCATCGGCCGCATCTCGCTCCGCCCGGCGCACGGCATCGTTCGATTCCCCGGGCGAGGTGCCGATCCCGATGCTGTCGGCGACGCTGCTACTCACGATGACCAGAGTGCTCCCGGCTCCGCCCGATCACATCGTCGGCCGAACCGATCATTGCCGGGGCCCGTCGTTGGCGGCGACTATCGCGCCGACCGGACGGCGTCCACCAGCCCGGCTATCAGCGCCGCCCGGTCCGCCATGGCCGCCACGCTGGCCCATTCTCCCTCCGCGTGCGCGTGTTCACCCACCGCGCCCAGCCCATCCAGCGTCGGAGTGCCCACACCGGCCGTGAAATTGCCGTCCGAGGCGCCGCCCACCGCGATCGATCGCAGCTCCGGCAGGCCGATGTTCCGGGCGACCGCGGCGGCGAGGGCGAACAGGTCCGCGGACGCCTCGGCCGGCAGCGGGGGCCGGTTGATGCCTCCGGTCAGCTCCAACCGCGCCCCGGGCAGCACCGGTTGCAGCGCGCGCATGGCGGCGTCGACCCGGCGCTGTTCGGCGACGTCGGCGGCCCGCGAGTCCACCGCCAGCTCGGCGAGATCGGGGACGGTGTTGGTGGTTCGGCCGCTGCGCAGCACGGTGGGGGTGACGGTGGTCCCGAGGGTCTCGTCCCCCAGGGCGCCGATGGCCAGCACCTGATGGGCGGCCTCGGTCGTCGCATTGACACCGGCCTCGGGTTCCAGACCGGCGTGGGCTGCCTTGCCGTGCACCGCGAGCTGGTAGATCGAGGTCCCCTTGCGCACGGTCTTCACGGCGCCGCCGGCGCTGGCCTCCAGCACCAGGGCGGCGCGGGCGCCGGCCGCCTCGGCCTCGATCAGCTCCCGGGAGGTGGGCGAGCCGAGTTCCTCGTCCGTGGTCACCAGAACCGTCACGCCGGTCAGGTCGTCCAGCGCCGCCAGGCCGTGGAACAGCTGCGCCAGGCCGGCCTTCATGTCGAAGATTCCCGGGCCGGTCGCCCGGTCATCCTCCACCGAGAACGGCCAGCGGGCCAGAGTCCCCATGGGCCACACGGTGTCGCAGTGTCCGACCAGCAGCACGCTGGTCGGTCCACCGCACCGCCACACCAGGTGCCGCCGGCCCCCGGCGGCGTGCACTTCGGCGGAGACCCCGATCAGCTCTCGACCCAGTTCGGCCACCAGTTCGGCACAGGCTGCGGTCGCCACGAGGTCGTCGGACGGGGACTCGCAGTTCACCAGAGCTGCGACGTCGTCCAGGATGCGGGCCCGCTCGGCTCGCAGGCGGGGCAGCAGCGTGGAGGCGTTGACGGTGCCGAATTGTTCGCTCCGCCCCACTCCCCCGCCCTGCCGCTCCGCGGCGACGGGCTCCTCCGCTCGGTCGTCGCTCACGGTGCCGAATTGTTCGCTCCGCCCCGCTCCCCCGCCCTGCCGCTCCGCGGCGACGGGCTCCTCCGCTC
>Ga0164242_10007711_pt1 | contig 11759 bp, 8 predicted proteins | sample OricomgcompostMG_FD_108783 | JGI IMG/M metagenome (GOLD analysis project Ga0164242, IMG submission 108783) | Miracle-Growth compost microbial communities from Emeryville, California, USA - Original compost - Miracle growth compost (MG) ... | reverse complement strand
TCCTGAAGGCCCTCCCGGCGAGAACTCCGACGGAAGTGTGGAGTTCGTGGCGGACCTGTGACCTCGTGCCGGACCGGTGGCGCCTTCCCGGCGGGGACGTGTCGGACCCTCGGCGTCTTCCCTTCATCTCCCTCACGTCCCGGGCGTCTCGTGGCGGCCACAGCCTGCCACGGGCCGCCACGAGACGCCCGGGACGCACCTCGGACGGGTGCTGCGACCTCGGACGGGTGCTGCGACCTCGGACGGGCGGGGCGGCCGCGAAGCGCGGGGCGGCCGGGAATCGGCGCCCACGCCGCCGACGACTCCGCCCGGCGTGGAATCAAACGGCTAGGGCCGGCGGGCCGGCCCGGAGGAACCGGCTAGGCCGGTCCCTCCACCTTCACGCAGAGGTTCTTCACCTGCGTGTACTCGTGCAGCGCGACCATCCCCTTCTCGCGCCCGATGCCGCTTCGCTTGAAGCCGCCGAAGGGCAGCTCGATGCCGCCGCCGACGCCGTAGTTGTTGATGAACACCTGCCCGCTCTTCACTTCCCGGCCCATCCAGTGGGCGAGCCCGGCGTCGCGGGTCCAGACCCCGGCGGCGAGGCCGAAGTCGGTGTCGTTGGCGAGCCGCAGCGCCTCGCGGGGATCGCCGAACGGAATCAGCGCCAGGACCGGGCCGAAGACCTCCTCGCGGGCCAGTTCGCTGTGCGGGTCGACGTTGTCGAACAGGGTCGGGGTGACGAAGTGGCCGCCGGCGGGGACGTCGGCGGGGAGATCCTTGCCGCCGCTGACGAGCCGGGCACCCTCTCCCTGGGCGGTGTCGATCATCGCCCCCACCCGTTCGCGCTGGGCGGCGGAGATCACCGGACCCATGTCGGCGCCCTCGAGCGGCGGCCCGACCCGGATCGCCCGGGCCCGTTCGGTGACCGCCTCGACCAGGGCGTCGTGGACCTCGCGGGCGACCAACACCCGGGTCCCGGCCGAGCAGACCTGGCCGGCGGTGACCAGGGCCGAGCCGACGATCGCCGCCGCGGCGGCATCGAGGTCGGCGTCGGCGAAGACGACCTGCGGTGACTTGCCGCCGAGCTCGAGCGTGACCGGGGTGATCGTGTCGGCGGCGCCGCGCATGATCGCCGCCCCGGTCGCGACCGAGCCGGTGAAGGTGATGTGGGCGACGTCCTCGTGGCCGACCAGGCGCTGGCCCGCCTCGGCCGCCCCGGGCACCACGTTGAGGACGCCGGGCGGGATGTCGCAGGAGGCCAACACCCGAGCGAGGGCGAGGGCAGGCGCCGGCGCCTGCTCGGTCGGCTTGACCACCACCGTGTTGGCGGCGGCGATCGCCGGGGCGCTCGAGCGGGCGAGCATCTGCAGCGGCCCGTTGAAGGGCGGGATCACCGCGCAGACCCCATAGGGCTCGCGCACGGTGAAGTCGACGACCTCGGGCCCGAGCGGGATCTGTTCGCCGTGGATCTTGTCGGCGACGCCGCCGTAGTACTCGAAGTAGCGGGCCGCGTTCGCGGCGTCGCCGGCGGCGAAGGCGGGTGGGTGCCCGGCGTTCCGCATCACCACCTCGGCGAGCTCGTCGGCGTGCTCGCGGATCGCCGCCGCCAGCCGCTGCATCAGCCGGCCGCGCTCGGCGGGCACCGACAGCGCCCAGTGCTCCTCGAAGGCCCGCTTCGCCGCCGCCACCGCGCGGTCGATTTCGGCGGCGCCACCGATCCGCGCGGTCCCGTACTGCTCCCCGGTCGAGGGGTCCCAGAGACCGGTCACCTCACCGGCCTGGATCTCCTCGCCGTCGATCAGCAATCCGTAATCGGTATCCGCCGCCGCCACTGCCATCCGCTCCTCCTTCGTCTCTTCGTTTTCCGACCCCGCCTGGCCCTAGGCCAGACGGAAGTCGAAGATCGGCTCGTCGCCCTTGCGCCGGCAGTCGACCCAGAGCGAGCGGCCGCTGACCGGGTCGAGGTACTGGACCACCTCGAGTCGGTCGTCGACGGTCACGTGGGGGCCGAGCTCCTCCTGCACCATCACCCGGCGGGCGGCGAGGTCGCGCCAGCTGTCCTCCAGCAGTCCGAGCACGGTGCCGCTCTCGATCGCCCGCACGTAGAGGGCGTCGCCGTCCTGCAACAGCTCGAGGATGTCGCCCCAGCGCTGCACGACCGGCAGGTCCCGCTGCTCATAATCGTCGCGGACGTTCTCCGCCGATGCCAGGCGGGCGGCGCGCAGCTCGCGCCGCTTGCCCTCGGTCGCCCCCGCGTCGAGGCGGTCGTCGTGGACGATGACGCCGTAGATACGGCTCGCGGTCTCGACGCTGACGTGTCCGCCGACCACGTCGGCGACGACCCGGGCGGGATCGCGCTCCAGCGGATCGCCGAAGCCACCGGCGTTCTGGACCACGTGGTTCATCACGTCGTCGGGGGCCATCGTCGTCGTGCTCTTCGCTTCCGGGAAGGAGTGCTCGCCGCCGATCTCGGAGATGTGATCGGGGCGCGAGCCGCCTTCCAGCCGGCGCCGCCAGTCGGCACCGCCGACGTGCTCGTAAAGGCAGGTCGCCCCCGGGTAGCCACCGAACACGCCGAGCGTGATCGGGACCACCTTGCCCATCGTCGCTCCCGTCGCGATCGTCTCGTCGGGGGCGTCGTAGAGGGCCATCCCGATCTCGATCCCGTTGCCACCGCGGAAGCGCCCCGGGCCACCCGAGTCGGGCAGCTCACGTCGCCACATGTAGAGGACCGGCTGGGTGCTCTCGGTCAGCTCGACATCGTTGAAGCCGCCGCCGACCACGATCAGCGAACCGCCACTGTCGACGCCGTCGCGGAAGTTGAACGCCGGGCCGCCCCATCCGAGCGGGTCCATGTGCATGGTGGCGTAGGGCTCGCCGAACTGGTTGCGACCGCCCCACTGACTGAGCAGCCAGGAGCCGTCCGGAGGACCGGAGATGAAGCCGCTGTATTTCTCCGAGAAGCCGAGCAGCTTGCTCAGGCACATCAGCGCCGCGCCGCTCGCCTGCCAGGCGCCGCCGGTGGATCCGGCGGAGATCGGCATCGGCATCTCGGCGCTGATCATCGAGTTCTCCGGCAGCTTCATCTCCAGCGGCCGCATCAGCCCCGCGTTCCAGGGGAGGCCGGAGCCGAACACCGCCATCATCGTCGTGCCGATCGCGCCGAAGGTGGTCGACGCCGTGGCGTTGCCGAGCCCGACGATCGCCGGGTCGGAGCCGTCGAAGTCGAAGGTCATGCTGTCGCCGTGCTTCTGCAGGGTGCAGCGGACCTTGTAGATGTTGTTGGCGACGCCGTCGTGGTCGAGGAACGCCTCCTGCTGGAATTCGCCGTCGGGCAGCTCCTCCAGCCACTCGCGCAGGCGGGCCTCGGTACGGTCGATCATCTGGTCCATCGTGCCGACGATCGCCTCGGCGCCGTATTGGTCGCACGCCTCACGCAGGCGGGCCTGGGCGACACGGTGGGCGGAGAGAAACGCCGACATGTCGTTGGCGACCATGGCCGGAAGCCGCGAGTTGCCGAGGATCGTCTGCCAGAGGGCCTCGTCGCGGACACCACCATCGACGATCTTGGTCGGTGGCAGGAGCAATCCCTCCTGGAACACTTCGGTCGCGCCCGGGCACCAAGAGCCCGGGAACATCCCGCCGACGTCCATCAGGTGGGCCATGCAACCGGTCCAGGCGACGATCTCACCGTCATAGAAGACGGGCGAGACGAACTGCACGTCGGACTGGTGTACGCCGGCGATGAACGGGTCGTTGGTGACGAAGACGTCGCCCTCGTTGACGTCCTCGAAGCGGGCGATCACCTCCTGGACGACTTTCTGCATGACGAAGATCGGGATCATGTAGAAGACGCCGCTGACCGCGGTCTCCCCGGTCCTCGTGTAGAGGCCGAAGTTGTAGTCGGTCGCGTGCACGACCGGCGATCCGGAGGCGTGGACGATCGTCGTCGCACCCTCCTCGTTGATCGACCAGAGGCGATGCGAGATCACCTCATAGGTGATCGGATCGATCGCGGTCTGGGTATCGGGAGTAGCAGTTGCCATTGGGCGATCCTCCGATCAGTTGTCCGTGGTGATGACGAGATTTCCGTGGTCGTCGACCTCGCCACGCTGGCCGGGCCCGACGACGATGTTGGTGTCCTTCAGCTCGATGACGGCCGGCCCCTCGAACGAGCCACCGGCGATCAGCGCCGCCTCGTCGAACACCTTGGCCTCGAGCCAGCCGCCGCTGTAGACGCGGTCGCTGCGGATCGGCGCGCTGCTCGGTGCCGACCCGTTGCGGCCGTCACCGCGGCTCAGCGCCGGACGGTCGAGGCGGCCGGTGGCGACCACCCGCCAGGTGACGAACTCGACCCCGGCGGCAGTGAAGGCCGAGCCCTCGCCGAAGTGCTGCTCGTAGTCGGCGATGAAGCGTTCGACCAGTGCATCGAGGTCGGCCGGCGTCAGCTCGCCGGGCGGCACGACGACGGTGAGCTCGTGGATCTGGAAGCGGAAGTGCATGTCGACCAGGCGTTCGACCCGTACCTGGTCGGCGTCCAAGCCTTGCTCGGTGAGCATCGCGGTGGCATCGCCTTCGAGCCCGGCGAGGATCTCGTTGACCGCCGCCTCGTCGACCTGGTGGGCGGCCCCGGTGGAACCCGGCGCGGTGAGGAACGAGCGGGAGACCTCGCGCGTGACCACCAGGTCGGAGTTGAGGATGCCGAACGCCGAGTGGACCGAGGCGGTCACCGGGACGACGATCTTCTTCACGCCGAGATCGGCGCCATAGGAGAAGGCGTGCACCGGTCCGGCACCGCCGAAGGCGACGAGGGCGAACTCGCGCGGGTCGTAGCCCTTGTGGACGGTCACCTGACGGATGAGGTCGGTCATCCGCGCGTCGACGATCCGCTTGATCCCCTCCGCCGCCTGCTCGAGCGAGATCCCGAGCGGCTCGGCGACGTTGACCCGGATCGCCCGCTCGGCGGCGGCGCGGTCGAGCTTCTTGCGCCCGCCGAGGAAGGTGTCGGGGTTGATGAAGCCGAGGACGACATCGGCATCGGTGACGGTCGCCTCGGTGCCGCCGTTGCCGTAACAGGCGGGCCCCGGGACGGCACCGGCACTGCCGGGGCCGACATGGAGGATGCCGTCGTCGACGGTGGCGATGCTGCCACCGCCCGCGCCGACCGTCTCCACCGCGATCGAGGGCACGCCGATCGGCTGGCTGTCGACGATCGTCGTCGCCTGCAGGAGCGGTTTGCCGTCGACGACGAGGCCGACGTCGAAGCTGGTGCCACCCATGTCGGTGGTGACGACGTTCGGCTCGCCGATCGAGTCGGCGACCGAGCGCGAGCCGACGACGCCGCCGACCGGACCCGAGAGGAGGAAGGACACCGGGTGGTCGGCGGCGCGGTCGACGGTGGCGACGCCGCCGTTCGACTGCATCAACAGCGGCGAGTGGGAAAGCCCGGCGTCACCGAGGGTCGAGCGGACGTTCGCGGTCACCCGCTGCACCCGCGGCCCGAGGAAGGCGTTGGTCGCGGTGGTGACGCTGCGCGAGTACTCGTTGATCCGGGCAAGCACGTCGGAGGAGGTGCTGACGTAGAGCTCCGGGGCCTCCTCGCGGATGATCTCGGCGACCCGCTGCTCATGCGCCGGATACTTGGTGCACCAGAGCAGGCTGACGGCGATCGCTTCCACCCCGGCGTCGATGAGGCCGCGAACCGCCTCGCGGGTCGCCGTCTCGTCGAGCTCGAGCAGGACCCGACCCTGATAGTCGACGCGCTCGGGGACCTCGCGGACGAGCTCGCGAGAGACGACCGGCTGGGCCTTGACCAGGGTGCGGAAGTTCTTCAGCTCCGCCTCGTCGAGCCCGAACCCTTTGTAGCCGCGCATGATGAAAAGGGTGTCGCCGAAGCCCGCCGTGTGGATGATCCCGGTGCGGGCGCCTTTGCGCTCCAGCAACGCGTTGGTGGCCACCGTGGTCCCGTGGGCGAACAAACGGACCGCGCCGACGAAGTCCGCGAGCTCGATGCCCTCGTGCTCGGCCGCCAGCTCGAAGGTCGAGATCACCCCGTCGACCAGATTCTCCGGCGTGGTCGGCGACTTGTAGCGGTTCAGCACGCCGTCGCTGTCGACGACGACCGTATCGGTGAAGGTGCCACCGATGTCGGAGGCGGCGAAGAAGGCCCTCTCGCCGATCCCGTTCCCATTGCTTGCCATCTCTCTCCTCACTTCTCCCGTGCTGCGTTGACGATTGATGCGGAGTCTTCACCCTGGACGCCGAGCCGGTCCAAGGCCTGTTGGTCATAGCCACAGAGCCCGGTCAGGAGCTCGGCGGTGTGCTCGCCCAGGTACGGGCCGCGCAGTACCGGCGCGCGCCCGTCGTCGAGCCGCAGCGGACTGCGGATCTCGCGCACCGTTCCCAGCTCTGGGTGCTCGAACTCCGCCACCACCTCCCGCGCGACCACCTGCGGATCGGCGAGCGCTCCGGCGACGTCGTTGACGGCGCCGGCGGGGATCCCGGCCGCGCGCAGCTCCGCCAGCCATTCCTCGGTATCCCGTTCGAGGAAGATCCGCTCCAGCTCCTCCGTCACCACCTGGCGATTTTCCTCGCGCGCGGCGAAGGTCGCGAAGCGCGGGTCCTCGAGGAGCTCGGGGCGGCCGGCGATACCGACCAGCCGCTGCCAGAACTTCTCTTTCGCGCAGGCGATGACCAGCCAACCGTCGCGGGTGGGGAAGTTCTGGAAGGGGATGATGGAGGGGTGGGCCGAGTTCGGATGGCGCTGCGGCACGTAGTCGCGGCTGGCGACCCAGGTGCCGACATAGGTGAGCAGGGAGAGAGCGGTTTCCTGCAGCGAGAGGTCGCAGTCGCGTCCGACGCCGTCTCGGCGCGCCGCCCAGACCGCGCCCAGCAGGGCGATCGCGGCGACATAGCCGCCCGCGAGATCGACCAACGAGAGGCCGCTCTTGGTCGGCGGGTCGTCGGGGGCCCCGGTCAGGCTCATCCAACCCGCCATCCCCTGGATCACGTAGTCGTAGGCGCCTTCGGCCGCCCGCGGCCCGGTGGCCCCGAAGCCGCTGAGCGCACAGCAGACGATCTTCGGATTGATCGGCCCCAAGGTCGCGTAGTCGAGCCCGAGCTTGGCGGCCCCGTCGCCGCGCAGGTTCGAGAAGACCGCATCGGACTCGCGCACCAGGGCCTCGAACGCGGCCCTCCCGTGGGCCTCGCGGAGGTCGAGCGAGACGCTCTTCTTGTTGCGGTTGAAGGACTCGAAGAAGAGCGAGTTCCCGGCTCCGTCGGCGTGGGGCGGGATCGACCGTGAGACGTCGCCGCCGACGGTCGGATCCTCGATCTTGATCACTTCGGCGCCGAGGTCGGCGAGCTGCAGGGTCCCGAACGGCCCGGCACCGAACTGCTCGACCGCGAGTACGCGCAGGTCGGCCAGGGGCAGGCCTCGATCAGGACTCGTGTGATTAGAGTCTGACATATTCTCCTCACGGCGAAATTAGCTTTGTAGAGCCGTGTTGTCAATACTGACATAAGATCGGTTACGTTGTACTCGTCATTGCCTGCCGTTTAGAGGGCAGGCCGGGAAAGCCCACTGAGGGCGCGCAAAAGGAGGATTTGGATGACCCAGGGCGTCGTTACAGCGACGAAGGACTGGCGGGGTCGCTTCTTCGAGGACTTCGAGGTGGGCGACGTGTTCCGGAGCCGGCTCGGCCGGACGATGACCGAGGTGGACAACATCTCGTTCACCGCGCTGACGATGAACACCAACCAGATCCACTTCAACACCCCGTTCGCGGAGCGGACGCGATTCGGAAAACCGCTGATGAACTCGTGCCTGACGCTGGGGGTGGTCTGCGGACTGTCGGTTCCCGACACGAGCGAGAACGGCACCGCCAACCTCGCCTGGACCGACATCAAGCTGCCGAACCCGGTGTTCGCCGGCGACACGCTGTGGGCGGAGAGCGAGATCCTCGGCCTACGTGAGTCGAACTCGAAACCCAACGTCGGCATCGTCTCGCTGCGCACCCGCGGGGTGAATCAGGACGGCAAGGTCGTGATCGAGTTCCTGCGGACCTTCATGTGTTACCGACGAAACGCCCCCGAGGTCGTCGACACCTTCCCCGCCGTCGACGCCGACTGGACGGTGGGAGTCGAGTCATGAGCCTGGGCGAGCGGCTCGCCCGGATCGAGGCCGACAGCATCCCCGCCGCGGTCACGGAGCGGACGAAGCTCTCGGTGCTCGACCTGATCGGCGTCGGCCTCGCCGCCCATCAGCGAGGCCTCGGCGTCGAGGGCTCGGCCTGGGCGGCCGAGCAGGGCGGCTCGGGCGGCCGGCTGATCGGCGGCAAGGCGGGCGTCGCCGTCGCCCCGGCCGCCGCCGCGCTGGCCAACGGCATGTTGTGTCACGCGCTCGACTTCGACGACACCCACCCCGAGTCGATGAGCCACACGTCGACCGTGGTCCTGCCGGCGGCGTTGGCGGTCGGCCAGGCGCTCGGCGCCTCCGGTCGAGACCTGCTCACGGCGCTCGTCGTCGGCACCGAGGTCACCGCCCGGATCGGCATGGTCGCCCCTGGCGCCTTCCACGCGAAGGGCTTCCACCCCACCTCGGTCTGCGGCGTCTTCGGCGCGGTCGCCGGCGTCGCCACCATGCGGGGCTTCGACGCGGCGACGACCGACCGCGCCCTCGGCCTCGCCGGCAGCACCTCCTCCGGCCTCTGGGCCTTCCTCGAAGAGGGCACGGCGACGAAGCCTTTCCACGCCGGCTGGGCCGCCCACGCCGGCGTCGTCACCGCCTCCCTCGCGGACCTTGGCGCCGCCGGCCCGGCCGGGGTGCTGACCAACCGGTTCGGGACTTTCGACGCGCTGCTCGGGATCGATGCGGAGGAGGCCGTGGCGGCGCAGCTCGGCGACCTCGGCGAGCGTTGGGAGACGCTCGCGGTCTCGATCAAGCCCTACCCCGCCTGCCACCTGGTCCACGCCGCGCTGCAGGGCGGGCGCTCGCTGCTCGACCAGGGCGCGACCGCCGAGACGGTGACCAGCATCGAGGCCGAGGTACCCGAGACCGCGATCGAAATCGTGCTGGAGCCGCGCGTCCGCAAGGTCCGCCCCTCGACTCCCTACGAAGCGCGCTTCAGTCTCCAGTACTCGCTCGCGGCGATGCTGGTCGAGGGCAGCGTCGGGCTCGATACCTACGAGCCGACGGCGATCGCCGACGAGCGCGTGCTCGGCTTCGCCGACCGGATCGAGGCGACGGTCGGCGAGCGCGGCTCCGAACGGGGGCCGTTCTTCACCTCCCTGATGGCGACGCTCGCCGACGGCAGCTCGCTGCGCGCCGACGTCCCCCACCCCAGCGGCACCCCCGGCCACCCGCTCGACCGTGAGGCGGTGCTGGCCAAGTTCCACGCCAACGCCGACCCGGTCCTCGGGGTCGCGCGGGCCGAGGAGCTGGCGGCGACGGCACTGACGCTGGACGAACTGCCCGCCGGACAACTTGACCGACTGACCCCCGACCCGATGGAGACCGACTAGATGAATTTCGAACTCCCCGACGACCTCGCCGACATCCGCGGCGCCGTCCGGCAACTCTGCGACTCCTTCCCCGGCGAGTACTGGCAGGGCCTCGAGCCGAGCACCTACCCGACCGAGTTCGTGCAGGCGCTCACCGAGCACGGCTGGCTCGCCGCGCTGATCCCCGAGGAGTACGGCGGCTCCGGCCTCACGATCACCTACGGCGGCGCGATCCTCGAGGAGATCTGCGCGTCCGGCGGCAACGCGGGCGCCTGCCACGCGCAGATGTACACGATGGGTACGGTGCTACGCCACGGCAGCGAGGAGCAGAAGCATCGCTACCTGCCAGAGATCGCCAAAGGGGCGCTGCGGCTGCAGGCTTTCGCGGTGACCGAGCCGAACGCGGGCTCCGACACGACGAAGATCCAGACCCGGGCGAAGAAGGTCGACGGTGGCTACCTGGTCTCGGGCCAGAAGATCTGGACCTCGCGCGCCGAACACTCAGACCTGATGCTGCTGCTGGCCCGGACGCAGCCGCTCGACCAGGTACAGAAGAAGACCGACGGGCTCTCGACCTTCCTCGTCGACATGCGCACGCTGGGCGACGGCCTGACGATCAAACCGATCGCGACGATGGTCAACCACTCGACCACCGAGCTCTTCTTCGACGATGCCTTCATCCCCGACGAGGCGCTGGTCGGCGAGGAAGGAAAGGGCTTCAAAAACGTCTTGAGCGGGATGAACTCGGAGCGCGTGCTGATCGCCTCGGAGTGCATCGGCGACGGCCGCTTCTTCATCGACCACGCGACGAAATACGGCGGCGAACGGGAAGTTTTCGGGCGTCCGATCGGCTCCAACCAGGGCATCCAATTCCCGATCGCGCAAGCCTACGCGGCGCTGCAGGCGGCCGATCTGATGCGCTACAAGGCGGCCTGGCTGTACGAGCAGGACCTGCCCTGCGGGGCGGAGGCGAACATGGCGAAGCTGCTCGGCTCGGAAGCCTCCTGGAAAGCGGCGAACGCCTGCATGGACACTTATGGCGGCTTCGCCTACGCGCACGAGTACAACATCGAGCGCAAGTTCCGCGAGACCCGTCTCTACTCGACCGCGCCGATCTCCAACAACCTCGTGCTCAGCCATCTCGGCCAGCACGTGCTCGGCATGCCGCGCTCATTCTGATGGGCCGGCACAGATGAAACTCGGCATCTTCTGGTTCCCGACCGCGGCCGGCCCCGAGCCGGGGCCGTTCGGGGCGCTGGTCGAGGAGCTCGGCTTCGAGTCGCTCTGGGTGGCCGAGCACACCCACATCCCGGTCGAGCGCACCTCGCCCTGGCCCGGCGGCGCGGAGCTGCCGCGTGAATACCTGGAGACCTTCGACCCGCTTCTCACCCTCACCGCGGTGGCGGCGGCGACCACCGAGCTACGCCTCGGCACCGGCGTGACGGTCATCGTCGAGCGCGATCCGATCACGCTGGCCAAGGAGCTGGCGACGCTCGACGTGCTCAGCGGTGGCCGCCTCGAGGTCGGCGTCGGGGCGGGCTGGAACCTGGAGGAGATGGAGAACCACGGCACCGATCCGAACACCCGGTTCAGGCTGATGCGCGAGCGGGTCGAGGCGATGCGGGCGATCTGGACCGAAGAGGAAGCTTCCTACCACGGTCGGCTGGTCGATTTCGATCCCCTCTGGTCGTGGCCGAAGCCGGTGCAGAAGCCGGGTCCACGGATCCATATCGCCGGTGCCGCGCCGGGGGCGCTGCGCCGGGTGATCGCCTACGGCGACGGCTGGATCCCGCTGCCGGGGCGCGGCGCCTCCGACTTCGGCGCCCTCGCCACCGAGCTGCGACAGGCGGCCACCGAGGCGGGACGGGACGGCGACGCGCTCCAGGTCTCCGTCGCCAAAGCCCCGGCCGACGCGGAGACGCTGCGGCGCTACGCCGCGGGCGGCGTCGACCGGGCACTTCTCTGGGTGCCGGCCGGGCCGGCCGAGGAGACCCTGGCAGCGCTGCACGCGCACGCCGAGCTGGCGCGCTCGCTGTAGGCGACCAGAGAGTTGGTTCCGGGGGGCGAGGGCGCGTGGTTCGCGGGCCTCCCGTCCGTGCTTCCCCGCCCTTCCGTCACGGTTCCTCATGCCTTCCGTGACACCGGGAGGGGCACCGAGGACGCGTGTCGAGTTTCCGTTGCTATGGAACGGAAACTAAACACACACCTTCTTGACCGGCCGTAGGGGCATGAGGACCCGTGACGTCCCATGAGTCTTCGTCACGGGACACGCGTAC
>Ga0164242_10007710_pt1 | contig 11759 bp, 10 predicted proteins | sample OricomgcompostMG_FD_108783 | JGI IMG/M metagenome (GOLD analysis project Ga0164242, IMG submission 108783) | Miracle-Growth compost microbial communities from Emeryville, California, USA - Original compost - Miracle growth compost (MG) ... | reverse complement strand
TTCTTCGAGTTCTTCAACGCCTGGCACGAGAAGGAGAAGAAGATCGTCGACATCCTGACGCACTTCTCCCAGTCGATCGGCGCGACCAACCAGACCACCACCCAGGTCGACGACGAGCAGCAGCAGAACTTCAACAAGATCGTCGGCCGGCTCGGCTGACCCGGGACCAGGAGGAGCAGAACCATGGGATCCAACGGAACGATCAAGGTCACTGGTGCCGATCTCGAGCAGATGGCGACCGACATGAAGAACGCCAACGACCGCATCAAGTCGCGTCTCGACGACCTGCACACCAAGCTGATGAACACCTTCGGTGCGACCTGGAGCGGTGCCGCCCGCGACGCCTACGACACGGCCAAGCGCCAGTGGGACGCGCAGATCGCGGAGATGAACCAGATCATGACCGACGCCCACAACAACGTGATCAGCTCCCAGGAGCAGTACGCCGCCGGCGACAAGCGCGCCGCAGGCTTCTTCTGATCCCTGATATCACTTCATGACTCAAGCACCTGCGGCCTCCTCCGGGCTGGTCCGCGTCACGGTCGCTTCTGGTACGCGTCGGGTGGATCTCGTTCTACCCGGCGCTGTGCCGGTGGCAGAGCTCGTTCCTGAGCTCGCCCGCAGCGTCGGCCTGCTCGACGCCGCCACCGTCTACGGCGGTTATCGGCTCGTCCTGCCCGACGGTCGGCGGCTCGCGCTCGACTCGGGCCTGATCAGCCAGGGCATCGAGGACGGCGGCGTCCTCACTCTCAGCGCCGGCGTCGACGAACCCGCCCCGCGGGTGTACGACGACGTCGTCGAGGCGATGACCGACGTCGTGGAGCGTGAGCTCAGGCCCTGGCAGCCCGCGCAGGGCCGTGCGACAGCCCTGGTGGCGAGTGCGCTCTTCCTGCTGTTGGGTGCGGTCGCGCTGCTGGTGCAGCACGAGTCCCGCCTGGCCGGTGTCGCTGCCGGTGTGGTCGCGCTGGTGCTGGTCGGCGGAGCCGTCGTCCTCTCCCGGGCCGAGCGGGAGGCCGAGGCATCTGTCGCGGTCGCCTGGCTCGCCTGCGTCTACGCCGCGGTGAGCGGTCTGGTCCTGGCCTGGCATGCCGGCGGCACCGCGGTCGAGGTGCTCGGTCTGCCGCTGGCCGCTGCTGGTGGCGCGGTGCTCGTGGTCGGTTTCATCGGTCTGGTCGGCCTCGCCGTCGAGGGCCGGACGCTGCTCCTGCCCGCCGCCGTCGTCGGCGCCATCCTGCTGGCGGTGGGCGTGGTTGTGCGCGCCACCGACTGGAGAGCGGCAGTCGTCCTGACGATCGTTCTGGTCGTGGTGGTGCTTGCCGGCGGCATCTTCCCCTGGCTCGCCCTCGGGATGACCGCCACCGACGTCGACCGGCTCTACTCCCCACAGGACATCACCGCGGACCCGAGCAGGATCGACGCGACTCGGGTAGCCACTGACGCGCGCATCGCTCACGAGATCCTGGTGGGCATCTCCGCGACTGTCGGTGTGTTGCTGGTGCTGGTGGCGCCGTTCGCGGTCAGCCTCGGTCTGTGGGGCACGCTGCTCGCGGTCGCAGCATGCGCGGCCGTCATGCTCCGCACCCGCCAGTACCGCACCGGCAGCGAGGTCCTCGTCGGGCTCGCCCTCGGCGTGCTCGCGCTCGCGGTCAGTGGCGTGTCGCTGCTGTGGCTGCATGCATCCTGGCGCCCCACCACGGCGGTGGTCCTCGCCGCGATCGGCGCGATCGTGCTGGCCGCCACGATGCTGCCCGCCACGCCGTCGGTGCGGCGTGGCCGTCTGGGCGACGTCGCGGAGTCGGCCTCGTTGATCCTGTTGCTGCCGCTGCTGGTGCTCGCCAGCGGTGTCTTCTCGGCTGTGTCGATCTAGGGCACCGATGACGACGAAGAAGGACCTGGTCGAGGCGCATGCCTTCAGCCGCCGCCGACTGGTGACGGCGTTCCTCTCCGGTGCTCCCGGCGGGCGCGAGGTCGAGCCGTCCCGGCCCGGTCGCACCATCGTCGGTGGCGCCGCGCTCGCGCTGTTGCTGGTCGCCGGTGCCGCGATCGCCTCGGTGCTCGCCCCGCGCACCCAGACCGACTGGGACAAGCCGGGCCTGGTCATCTCCAAGGAGACCGGTGAGCGCTATGTCATCACCTCCCAGGGCGCACCGCTGCGGCCGGTCATCAACGTCACCTCGGCCCAGCTCATCCTGGGCGCCGACCTGACGCCGACGATCGTGTCGCAGAAGACGCTCCACGGCCGTACTCCCGGCGACGACATCGGCATCCTCGGCGCACCGCAGCAACTCCCCGACCCGAGTTCGTTCGTCGAGACCGGATGGACGGCCTGTACGGCGGACAAGGCGGGCATCTCGGTCGCCATCTCCCGTCATCCGGGCGTGACGACGGCTGCCGGTGCCGGTGTGACGGTGACGGCCGACGGGAAGAGCTACTGGGTCATCGCCGAGGGCGCCGACCACCATGCCTGGCGTTACCCGGTGCCGTCGACGCCCGGTGAGGACAATCTCCTCGAGGCCGTCGGCCTGCCCCAGGAGGCGCAGGCGGTGCACGTCTCCGACACCTGGCTCGCGCTGTTCCCCGAAGGCGGCACGCTCGGGTTCGACAGCTTCGGCCTCGGGGCCAAGGTCGGTCAGAAGGCGCCCTATGCCGGCCAGAGCGGCATCAGGGCGGACGCCCGGATCGGAGACTTCGCCACCGTGAAGAGCACCGGTCGCGTCTTCCTGCTGACCCCCGACGGCCCGGCGCCGCTCGATCCGTTCGCGGCGGCGATCTACACCACCAGCGCCGAGCTGGTCCGCAACAACAGCGGCCCGCGTGAGGCAGGCACCGGCCAGCTCCCGGGTGTCGGCCAGGCCGCGCCGACCTGGTCCGGAGCGCACTGGCCCACCGTCGCCCTCCGGCCGGTCGACGGGCCGGTCTGCGGCGAGCTGAGTGCCACGTCGGGATCGGCGCCGTACGTGCGGCTGGGGGAGGCGCCCCATGGCATCGCCTGGACCTCGCCCGCTGCCGGCAAGCGCGACCCGGCCGCCGAGCCGGGCACGGGCGCGCTGGTGCGCAGCGGCGACTGGGGCCAGACCACCAGCAGCAGTGCGTGGATCGTCGACGACCGCGCAAAGGCCTACCCCATCCAGGACGAGCAGACGCTCAAGACCCTGGGCTTCGACTCCTACCGCGCACCGCTGGTGCCGGACGCGTGGATCAAGGTGCTCGGCGCCGGCGTCCCGCTCTCGACCGGGCTCGCACTGTGCGCGCCAGGGACGCCGCCGAAGTCCGCGACCGGGGCCGGGTCGTGTTCCTGAGCAGTCCCGCAGGACGGCTCAGGCGGGCCGCCGCGGCCGGCGTCGTGCTGGTCGCCGTGCCGATCTCGGTGGCGGGGACCGTCGCGGTCCCACAGGCGGCACACGCCGCGGAGCAACTGCCCGAGTGCAGTGGCGTCTCCGCCGAACAGCCGAAGGGGACGACGCTCATCAACGTCCCGACGGACGACCCGCTGACCCAGATCGGCGTACCGCGGGCGCAGCAGTGGTTGCGCGATCACGGCACCCAGCCGGGTGCCGGCGTGACGGTCGCGGTGATCGACTCAGGGGTCGGCGGCGGCGTGACGAAGGCGGCCGGCAGCGCTCCCGGCGCACCCACGTACTTCCATGGCAGCGCTGTCGCCGGGATCATCGCCGGCCCCTCCGGCATCGCGCCCGACGCCCACATCCTCGACCTGCGCGTCTACACCGGCGCGAACTCGTCGACCGGTCCGCAGGTGTCGGCGACCAGCGTGACGGCGGCCTTCAACGCACTCGTCGCCCACCCGGAGTGGCATGTCTCGATCGTCAACGCCTCGCTCGAGGTCGGCGACACGCCGCAGCTCAGGGCCGACGTCGCCAGGCTGCGCAAGCGCGGTGTGGTCGTCGTCGCCTCCACCGGCAACCGGATGCAGGCCGCCGGTGTGCCGTCGGCCTACGTCGGCGGTGAGGACTTCGCGCAGCACTACTTCCCGGCTGGGTACGACGGCGTGGTCGGGGTCAGCGCCGTCGCGCCGGTCGGCGCCGACTCGACCGCCTCGGTGCTGGCCAATTCCGCCACCGACGTCAGCGCCCCGACCGTCGGTCTGCCCACGCTCAGCATGCTTGGCACGTCCTGCGTGCTGAACGACGTGGCCACCTCGTGGTCGACGGCCGAGGTCAGCGGCGTCCTGGCCCTGCTGCGATCGGCGTACCCGAACGCCGACGCCGACGAGCTCGTCGCCCGCCTGGAGGACACCGCGTCGGGACGGACCGACGTGCGCACCGACTTCGCCGGCGCCGGCGTCGTGCAGGCCTACGAGGCGCTGGCCCGCCCGCTCACGCTCAGCCCCAGTGGGAAGCAGTCGACGGATGCGGTGCCAGCGCCCGACGACCACGCCTCGGCCCCACCCCCGGCCCACGACGTACTGGCCGGCACCCGACACCTCTCGGTCTGGTGGGGTCTTCTCGGCGGGGGCGCGCTGCTGCTCGCGCTGGTGCTCCGGCCGGTGCTCTCGCGCCGGAGATCCGGCGACTCCCGCAATCAGCGGGAAACGCGAGCGTGACACCGGTGTCGTGCCCTGGCCGGATCATGGCGCCATGGCACCTCCGCAGACACCTCGCCGGACCGAGGACCTGACCCGGCGCATCCGCGACCTGCTCCGGGCCGAGGTCATCGCTGGGAGCTTCCCCGGCAACATGCTTCCCACCGAGGAGGAGCTGCGGGCTGAGTTCGACGCGCCCCGCGCCTGCGTCCGGGATGCCCTCGCGCTGCTGCAGGAGGAGGGGCTGGTGACGCGCGTGCGTGGCCAGGGCACCTTCGTCACCCGCGGTCGCATCCTGCAATCGCTGCACGAGACCCACGGGGTGAACGAGCCCGCGGCCGACAGCATCTGGGGCGGACGGATGACGGCCCGCATCATCGACTGGAGTGACGTGTCGGCGACACCGCCGGTCGCGCGGATGCTGCAGGTCGAGGCTGGCACGCGGGTCCTGCGGATCGACTATACCGCCTACCTCGGCGACACGGTGATCGGGCAGGCGACCAACCACCTCACCTATCCGGAGGCCGGCCGCCTGGCCCCGGACATGATGAGCGTCGACTTCTACGCCATGCTCCGCAACGGTGGTGTCCAGGTCGGCGAGAGCGTCGTGCTGCTCGAGACCGGCGCCGCCGACGAGCACGACGCCGCGATGCTCGACATCGCCGTCGGGGACCCGGTCCTGGCCATGGAGCAGACGATCCTCGACCTGGACGGCCGTCCCGTCGACGCGGCGTTCGTCCGTGGCCCGGCGACCAGCTCGACCTTCTTCTCCCGAGCGCGCGGTTCGGTGGCGGAGCGCGGCGGATCCTGACCGAATTCCGGCGTTATGACCCAGATTCGGCGTCATTCACGCGGGAAGAGCGGTCCGGAAGACGGCGAAACCCTGGCGTTACGTCGCACGTCGGGCGGCGAAACCAAGCCTCGCCAGGCTTCCCGACATGACGACAGCACCTCTCCCGACGCGGCGGGACACGCGACGGCACCCGGCCCGTTGGCTTCGTGACCAGCTCCGCGCCGAGGTGATGCGTGGCGGCTTCGTCGGCGGGCTGCTGCCGAGCGAGGCGCAGCTGATGATGACGTACGCCGCACGGCGGGCAGTCGTCCGCGAGGCACTGGACCTGCTCCGTCGCGACGGCCTGGTTGAGCGGATCCAGGGCACCGGCACCTTCGCGGTCCAGCAGCGCCACGCCGCCCGGCTGATCGAGATGCACGGCGTCGAAGCGGGCGAGACCACGTTCGCCGGGATGTCGCCCCGCGTGCTAGCGGTCGAGATCGTGCCGATGCCCCGCGTCGTCGCCCGCCATCTCGAGGAGGCGCCGGGCACCGACTGCCTCCTCTACGAGTACATCGGCTACCTCTACGGCCAGACGCTCGGCGTGTACACGAACTACCTCCGCTTCCCCGAGGCGGAGAAGGTGATGGCTGCTCCCTTCACGAGCGACTGGTACTCGCTGTTGCGGGCCGCCGGTGTCGCCATCGGTGAGACCGACTTCCTGATCGAGATCCTGCCCGCCGACGGGTCGGTCGCAGCGCTGCTCGACATGCCGGTCGGGCAGCCCCTGTTCGGCATGTCCCAGGTCATCCGCGACGAGGCGGGTCGACCGTACGACTACGCGGTCCTCCGCAGCCGCGGAGACCGTATCTCCCTGATGTCACGGGCGATCAGCCCGAACATCGTCATCTCTCAGGAGGGCCGCTCATGACCCGCTTCCTCGCACGCCGGCTGGTCTATGCCGTGCCCGTGCTGCTCGGCGTCTCGGTGATCGTCTTCGGCACCGTCAAGATCATCCCAGGCGACCCGGTCGCCCTGCTCGCCGGCGTCAACTCCACTCCCGAGCAGAAGGCGGCCCTACGGCACAGCCTCGGTCTCGACAGCAACGTCGTCGTGCAGTTCTGGACCTGGCTCAGCCATGCGCTCCACGGCGACCTCGGCACCAGCATCGCGCAGCAGCGGCCGGCGGCCGGCTTGGTGATGTCGGCGTTCGGCAACACCCTGATCCTGGCGGCGTACGCGATGGTGCTTGCGCTCTTGCTGGGCATCGTCCTCGGCGGCGTCGCCGCCCTGCGACCGCGCAGCATCGCCGGGCGGCTCTGCTCGGCGATCAGTTCGATCTCGGTGTCAGCGCCGCAGTACTCCGTGGCGCTGCTGTTCATCATCTTCATCTCGTTGGACACCGGTGCCTTTCCTGTCTCGGGGATGCACGGCACCACCGGCGGAGGCTTCGGTGATCTGCTCTGGCACGGCTTCCTGCCAGCACTCACCTCCGCCCTGGTGCCGGCCGGCATGATCGGCCGGGTCTTCCGGGCCAGCCTGCTCGACGCACTGGGCATGGACTTCGTCGAGGCGCTCCGGGCCCGCGGACTCTCCCCGGGTCGCGTGCTCACCCACGCCGTGCACAACACCCTCCCGTCGCTACTGACCATGGCGGGACTCCAGGTCGGCTACCTGCTCGGCGGAGTGGTCTTCGTCGAGACGATCTTCAGTTGGCCCGGGCTCGGGCAGCTCCTCTTCAGCTCCATCTCCACCCGCGATCTACCGGTCACCCAGGCCGGCGTCCTCGTCAGTGCAGCGGCCTTCGTGCTGGTCAACATCGTCGTCGACAGCGCCCACGCCCTCATCGACTCCCGAGTGAGGAACACATGAGCACGATCACCACGACGGAACTCCCCGTCGAGACCCCAACGGCGTCACGGTCACGTCGTCGCAGCCGGAGCCGTCGCGGCATCCCCGTCGGGATGTACGTGTACGGCGGCATCGCCCTCCTGCTCGTCGTCCTCGGCCTGATCGGGCCATGGATCGCGGGGGACGTCACCACCGAGAACCTCGGCCAGCGCCTTCTCGGCATGGGTTCGGGCGGCCACCTCCTGGGCACCGACGGCCAGGGACGCGACGTCCTGGCCCGCTTGGTCGCAGGCGCCCGGCCCAGCATGATCTCCGCCCTCCTCCCGGTCATCATCAGCACCGCCGTCGGGTCGCTGCTCGGCATTGCCGCAGGCATGGCCCCTGGCTGGTTGCACTCGCTGGTGATGCGCATCCTGGACGTCTTCTACGCGTTCCCGGCGGTGCTGCTGGCCATCGCCATCGCGGCTGCCCTCGGCCCCGGCACCAGCACCACCGTCATCTCACTGTCCGTCGTACTCGTGCCGCCGATCGCCCGCGTCGCCGAGACCGAGACGATGCGACTGCACGGCGCCGACTTCATGGAGGCCGCCCAGGCCAGCGGCGCCGGCCGGGCCAGCATCGCAGCCCGGCAGGTGCTCCCCAACGTGATGCCGACCCTGCTCGTCTACGCGACCAGCCTGGTCGGGCTCGCCCTGGTCTTCGCCGGCGGGATGAGCTTCCTCGGCCTCGGCGTCGCACCGCCCCACCCCGAATGGGGGCAGATGATCAACGAGCAGCGGCAGTACATGTACACCACGCCGATGACCGCCCTCATCCCCGCGATCGTCATCTTCGGAGCCTCGCTCGTCTTCAACCAGCTCGGCGATGCGCTCCGCGACCTGCTCGACATCAGGAGGACCGGACGATGAGCAGCCACCTCAAGGTCACCGACCTGCACACCACCTTCGGCTCGGGGGAGAGGGCGGTCAACGCCGTCCGAGGCGTCGACCTCGAGATCGAGCCTGGCGGCACCTACGTCCTGCTCGGCGAGTCCGGCAGCGGCAAGTCCGTCACCGCTCGCTCGATCCTCCGCCTCTACCAGGGCGGTACGACGATCACCGGATCGGTCATGCTCGGCGACGAGGAGCTCACCGCGCTGCCGGAGCGCCGGATGCGACAGCTGCGCGGGCTGCGCATCGGCATGGTTCCGCAGGATCCGACCGGCGCCCTCGACCCGCTGCGCAGCATCGGCTCCCAGCTGATGGAGGTGCTCCGGGTGCATCAGGTGGTCCCGGACAAGGCAGGTGCCCGCAAGCGGGCGGTCGAGCTGCTCGACCGGGTCGGCATCGCGGATCCGCAGCGGGTGATCAAGGCTCGACCGCACATGCTCTCCGGCGGCATGCGACAGCGCGCCGTGATCGCGATCGCCATCGCCTGCAACCCGGACGTGCTCATCGCCGACGAGCCGACGACCGCGCTCGACGTCACTGTCCAGGCAGCCGTCATCGAGCTCTTCCGCGAGCTCCAGCAGCAGTCCGGGATGTCGCTCCTGATGGTCACCCACGATGTCGGGGTCGCCGAGGAACTGGGCGGCAACGTCGGCGTGATGTACGCCGGCCGACTGCTGGAGACCGGCCCGATCCATCAGGTGCTGGGCGCTCCGAAGCACCCCTACACGCAGGGTCTGCTCGCCTCGCTGCCGATGCCCGGCGTCGCCCGCGGTCACCTGCAGGTCATCCCGGGCCGGCCGCCGCTCACCGGCGAGACGTCGACCGGCTGCGCCTTCGCTGACCGGTGCGCGCTCGCCCAGGACAGCTGCCGCACGGCTCCGCCGCCGCTGGTCGAGGTCGCCGCCGGACGGCAGGCCGCCTGCCCCGTGGTCAACGAAGCCGACGTCGACCGCACCACCTCGAGTGAGGAGCTCAGCGCATGAACGCCCAGCTTGCCCAGGTGCCGGCGCTGCCGCCGGAGGCCCCCGCCGTACGTCCGCTGCTCGACGCGCAGGGACTGGTCAAGGTGTTCGGGACCGGTGTCCGCGCGGTCTCCAACGTCAGCCTCACCCTGCAGGCCGGCCAGACCCTCGGCATCGTCGGGGAGTCCGGCTGCGGGAAGTCGACCACGGCCAAGATGCTGCTCCGCCTCCTCGCTCCCGACGAGGGACGCGTCTTCTTCGACGGGGACGACATCCACCAGATGCGGGGACGGAAGCTCACCGAGCTGCGGCGCCGGCTTCAGGTCGTCCCGCAGAACCCGCAGACCAGCCTCAACCCGCGGCTGACGCTCGAGCAGTCGATCGCCTTCAACATGCGCGCACACGGGTACGGCGCGGCCGAGCGCAAGCGTCGGATCCCGGGGCTGCTGGACCGGGTGGGGCTGGATCCCTCCTACGCCGCCCGCTATCCCCACCAGATGTCGGGCGGCCAGCTGCAGCGTGCGGCGATCGCTCGCGCGCTCGCCACCGAGCCGGAGGTGGTGGTCTGCGACGAAGCGGTCAGCGCTCTCGACAAGAGCGTGCAGGCGCAGGTGCTCAACCTGCTCTCGGAGCTGCAGCAGGAGCTTGGACTGGCCTATCTCTTCATCAGCCACGACCTGGCGGTGGTCGAGCACATCTCCGACCGGGTCGCGGTGATGTACCTCGGCCGGGTCGTCGAGGAGGGACCCGCCGACCAGATCTGGAACGACCCCCGCCATCCCTATACCGCGACGCTGCTCTCCTCCACCCCCGGCCTGGACCGCAACCGGATCGTGCTCGGCGGCGAGCTGCCCAACCCGGCGAGCCCGCCGAGCGGCTGCGGTTTCCGCACCCGCTGCCCCCTCGCCACCGAGGAGTGCAGCCACACCTGGCCCAACCTGACCGTCCGCACCCCCGACCACTACGCCTCGTGCGTGTACGACGAGCCGGCATCGCTCATCCCGATGCCGGCCACTGCCTGAACCCTCTCGGGAACCAGCACCTCCGACCACCCGGTCGACCTTTCAGCGGCAGCGTCGCCGCAACCCCACCCATCCCTGCGCGAACCGTCCGTTCCTCGGTCGGTCTGCTCGCCACGCCCGAAAGGCCAGCCATGAAGCTCCTGCCTCGCCGTACTCCGGGACGGCCGCTTCCCCTCAAGACCGCCCTCGCCGCGACCGCCCTGCTCACCGTCCTGCCGTTCGCCACCACCGGCTGTGGCGCCGGTGCGACAGCCACACCGAGCGCCGCCGGCGTCCTCACCGTCGCGATGACAGCCGCCGACATCCCCAACCTCGACACCGTGCTCTGCAGCGGCCAGGGCTACGAGGGCTACCGGTTCGTCGGCAACTCGCTCTACGACGCGCTGACCAAGTTCGATCTCAAGCAGGGCACCTCGACGCCCAAGATCATCCCCGGCCTGGCGACCTCGTGGACGGTGAGCAAGGACCACCTGACCTGGACCTTCCACCTGCGTCAGGGAGTGAAGTTCACCGACGGCACGCCGTTCGACGCCGACGCCGTCATCTACAACTTCGACCGCTACATGAACCCCAAGTCACCCCAGTACGACGCCACCGTCGCGGGTAGCGCGGGTCTCGGTACGGCCGACATCGCGTCGTACAAGAAGGTCGACGAGAACACCGTCTCGATCACCACCAAGGGACCCGACTCCCACCTGGACTCCGACATCGTCTTCCTCTACATCGCCAGCCCCACGGCGCTGAAGAAGTACGGGAAGAACTTCGCCGAGCACCCGGTCGGCACCGGCCCCTTCGAGTACAAGTCGGAGACGCGTGGCCAGCAGGTCACCTTCGACGCCAATCCCGACTACTGGGGCGGCGAGCCGAAGCTCAAGGAGCTCGTCCTCAAGCCGATGCCGGACGTGTCTGCCCGACTGGCCGCGCTGCGATCGGGCGAGGTCAACTGGGCCGAGGCGCCCAACCCGGACGACATCGCAGGGCTGAAGAAGGACGGCTACCAGGTCGAGCTGAACTCCTACGACCACGTGTGGCCGTGGATCTTCGACCTGAGCAAGAAGCCGCTGGACAACCCCAAGGTCCGCCAGGCGCTCAACCTCGCCATCGACCGCGACACCATGTCCAACGATCTGCTCAAGGGCACCGCCGAGCCGGCCAATCAGCTCGCCCCGCGCGCCAACGGCGCCTACGACCCGGCCAACGACGTCTACTCCTACGACCCGACCAAGGCCAAGCAGCTGCTGACCGAGGCGGGCTACCCCAACGGGTTCACCATGACGGTGTCCTACCCGACCTCCGGCTCGGGCAACATGCAGCCCGGCCCGATGAACCAGGAGCTGCAGAGCGATCTGGCAAAGGTCGGTGTCAAGGTCGTCCTCAAGCCGATCGAGTGGGCCGCGATGCTGACGTCCTTCATCGGCGGCAAGATCCCGGACGGCGCCGACGCGATCAACATCTCGCTGGCGTTCATCCAGGAGAGTTCGTGGGCGGAGTTCTTCTCCAGCAAGAGCCCGACCAACATCGGCCACTACAGCGACCCGAAGGTCGACCAGCTCCTCACCAAGGCCCAGGACACCTTCGACCTGAAGAAGCGTGACGGCATCTACGCCGATCTGGTCAAGGACGTCGACGCCGACAACCCGTGGCTGCTCGTGGTCAACGACCGCAACCCGCGCGTCCTCGCGC
>Ga0164242_10007709_pt1 | contig 11759 bp, 11 predicted proteins | sample OricomgcompostMG_FD_108783 | JGI IMG/M metagenome (GOLD analysis project Ga0164242, IMG submission 108783) | Miracle-Growth compost microbial communities from Emeryville, California, USA - Original compost - Miracle growth compost (MG) ... | reverse complement strand
GGCTTCGTCGTCAATTTCGGCGCGATGCGTGCGAGCATCGCCACGTAGTCGTACTTGCGGAACACGCCGGGCACGAACATCAACTTGCTGCGCGACTCGTTCAACATGTAGCCGACTTCGGCATCGCGATTGATCGGCACGATCGGATTGGTGACGATGCCGGTCATCGCCGCGGCGAGATCGATGACACTGGTTTCCCACCAGTTCGGCAGCTGGAACGACACCACGTCGCCGGGCTGCAGGCCGATGCGGACGAAGTAGCCGGCGAGGCGCCGCGCCTGCTCGTACAGGGCGATGCAGCTGAAATGCCGGTCGCCGTCGATCAGCTGCACGCGTTGCGGGTGCGCGACCGCGCGCTCGCGCGCGAAATCGGCAACCGTGCGGTTCGGCCAGTCGCCGCTGGCGACCGCGCGGCGCGCCAGTTGCGGATTCCAGCGTGTCAGCCAGCCACCGACGTCGCGACGCTGCTCGACGGCGTTCACGCGGTGCTCCGGCCGGCGGCGCGCGCTGGCGGACGTTGCGGTGTCGGTGTCATGGCGCCTCCCCGGTTCGGCATTCGACGAATGGCTGTGATGCACAGCCGATACCGGAAACTCTAGGTGGCGAATGCGGACACGTATTGAGCTGCCGCGACAAACCTCAAACAGTTGGCGACAGCATGCGCCGCGCAAGCGTGTTGCGGCTCAGTTCATCTCTAGCGCGCCGGCGTTCTCGCGAATCTGCCGCGGCGACTTCGCGAACCAGCGCTGGCAGCTGCGGTTGAGCACCGACGATTCGCTGTAGCCGAGCATCGACGAGATCCGTGTCAGCGGCATGTCGGATTCGCTGAGATAGCGCGCCGCGACGTCGCGTCGCACGTCGTCCTTGATCGACTCGAAACTCGATCCCTCTTCGCGCAGACGGCGCTGCAGCGTGCGCGGGTGCATGTTGAGCTTGGCAGCGACATCGGCATTCGTGCAGTTGCCGCTCGCCAGCAGACGCGTCGCGATCGCATAGACGCGCGGCACGAGGTTCAGCGACGTCGCCGGGAAACGTGCATCGATATAGCTCGACGCCATTTCGTAGATCTGCGGATCCTGGTCGGGAATCGGCTGCGCGAGATCGCGGCGATTGAAGAACACCGCGTTGAACGGTTTGCCGAACTGTACCGGGCCGTCGAAATAACGCTGATAGTTGATCGAAGGCAACAGCGGCTGGTGCGTGAACCAGACTTCGCGTGCGCCGAAACTGCCGCGTGACAGTGTCAGGACCGCGTGATGCGTCAGGCCGAGCGCGTTCTCGACCGCCTGCCGCTGGTTCGGTACGCGATCAAGCAGAATCTCGAAGCGCATGAAATGCCGGTCGCCGATCCGGTCATCCTCGATCTCGATGCGCACGACCGGACTGTAGACCTGCAGGTGGCCGGCGCAATAGCGATAGGCTTCGCCGACCGTCGTCGAATTGCGCATCGCCACTTCAAGCGGGCCGAGTGTCGCGATGCCGCCCTGGCGCGACGCCAGACGCAAACCGAAATCCGGGCACTTGAGTTCGACTGCGGTCCGTTCGAGCAGATGGATCATCGAACGATATGAAATGAATGCGTCAATCTGCGTCAGCGATTGCGGTGCGATGCGCGCGAGTTGCAACAGCCGCGCCGGATCGCCGCCGAGCTCGGTGACGACCTCCGAATACAGGCGTAGCGCCTGCACACGCACCATGCCGTCCAGCGGACCGGGACGACCCGTCTGTTCTTTCCTGCCCATCCGTTCTCCTCCTTCCGGCCGGCGCATCGCCATCACCGAAGGTTTCGCGTGCCAGGCATCGGAGCCCGGTCATTGATCGTCATGCCCGCGGTCTTCGCCGCGTCCGATTTCACATCTCGCGAGCAGCGCGAATCGTTGCATCACTGTCGCGTCTGGTCCGGACGATAAGCGACGCCGATACGCTTGACAAGACGCATATCGCATGTTCGATCACGCTGTCGCATCCAGCGAAGTTTGTGTCGTATCACATCAAGACGATCGTCTTTCGCGCCGTCACTATCGGCTGGCGATTCCGGTGCGGTCCTGCGCCGCGCCGCCGCGCGCGACGCGCCGGTGCAAGCGATCGCAACCATCACGAATGCCCGCACGCGGGCCTGCTGCAGGAGCGTTATTGCGTGGTCTCCGAAACGACGCCGGGCTTTGTCTGGGACGATCCGTTGCTGCTCGACCGGCAGCTGACGGACGAGGAGCGGATGATCCGCGATTCGGCACGCGTGTACTGCCGGCAGCAGCTGGCACCACGACTGCCGGCGGCGTTCCGCAACGAACAGACCGACCCGTCGATCTTCCGCGAGATGGGCGCGCTGGGACTGCTTGGCGCGACGATTCCGGAACAATACGGCGGCGCCGGGCTCAACTATGTTTCGTACGGATTGATCGCGCGCGAAGTCGAACGCATCGATTCGGGATTCCGTTCGATGATGTCGGTGCAATCGTCGCTGGTAATGGTGCCGATTCACACCTTCGCGAGCGAAGCGCTGAAACAGCAGTACCTGCCGAAGCTCGCACGTGGCGAAGCGATCGGCTGCTTCGGTCTGACCGAACCGAATCACGGCTCCGATCCCGGCAGCATGGTCACGCGTGCGAAGAAAGTATCAGGCGGCTATCGCCTGTCCGGCACCAAGACCTGGATCACCAACGCACCGATCGCCGACGTATTTGTTGTCTGGGCCAAGCTCGAGGAAGACGGCCGTGATGCAATCCGCGGTTTCGTGCTCGAAAAAGGCTGGAAAGGACTGGACGCGCCGGCGATTCACGGCAAGGTCGGACTGCGCGCGTCGATCACCGGCGAGATCGTCATGGATGAGGTCTTCGTCCCCGACGAAAACCGCTTCCCCGACGTGCGCGGCCTGAAAGGTCCATTCACCTGCCTGAATTCCGCGCGCTACGGCATCGCCTGGGGCGCGCTCGGCGCCGCGGAAGCATGCTGGCACACCGCGCGCCAGTACGTGCTCGACCGAAAACAGTTCGGCCGTCCGCTCGCCGCGACCCAGCTCGTGCAGAAAAAGCTCGCCGACATGCAGTCCGAAATCACGCTCGGCCTGCAGGGTTGCCTGCGCCTCGGCCGCATGAAGGACGTAGGCGAAGCCGCACCGGAAATCACGTCGATCATGAAACGCAATTCGTGTGGCAAGGCACTCGACATCGCCCGCACCGCGCGCGACATGCTGGGCGGCAACGGCATCTCCGACGAGTTCGGCGTCGCACGCCATCTCGTCAATCTCGAAGTCGTCAACACCTACGAAGGCACGCATGACGTGCATGCGCTGATCCTCGGCCGTGCGCAAACCGGCTTCGCCGCGTTCTGACCACGATGAATACCACCGACTATCAGACGCTTGCCTTGCATCAGGACGGCGCCGTTCTGACGCTGACACTCGACCGGCCCGAAGTGATGAACGCGGCCAATGCGCAGCTCGAAATGGAGTTGTGCCGCTTCTTCACCGAGGTTTCGCACGATGCGCGAATTCGCGTCGTCATCGTTACCGGCCAAGGCAAGGCGTTCAGTGCCGGCGGCGACTTCGCGTACATCGGGGAGATGATGGAACATCCGGAACGCTTCCTCGATGCGATGCCGTATTCGAAGCGGCTGATCTTCTCGATGCTCGAGTGCAGCAAGCCGGTCATCGCCAAGATCAACGGTCACGCGATGGGCCTCGGCGCAACACTGGCGTTGTTCTGCGACGTCAGCTTCGCCGCCGATCACGTGCGCATCGCCGATCCGCACGTGCCGATCGGATTCGTCGCCGGCGATGGCGGCGCGGTGATCTGGCCACAGCTGGTCGGCTACAACCGCGCAAAGGAATATCTGTTCACTGGCGAAGCCCTGCTGGCGCCGGACGCCGAACGTCTCGGCCTGATCAATCACGCGGTCCCGGCCGCCGAACTCGACGCGCGCGTCCGCGCCTACGCCGAGAAGGTCGCGGCGATGCCGGCACGCGCGGTGCAGTGGACGAAGGCGTCGATCAACATCGGCCTCAAGCAGCTCGCGCATTCGATCATGGACGCATCGATCGCGTACGAAGCGCTGTCGAACGCGACGCACGATCATCGCGAAGCGATGAACGCCTTGCGCGACAAGCGCAAACCCGAATTCACCGGCAATTAGGCGTTCGCATGTCTGTCCTGTCGCTTCAAAAGCCGGCGTTCATGCAGCTCGACGAGCTCAACATCTTCGAGAGCGCCGTCGCACGGTTCCTCGACACGCATGCGACGCCGGCCGATACCGCGTGCTGGCGCACGGACGGCGCGGTGCCGCCGGCACTGTGGCGCAAGGCCGGCGACGCCGGATTGCTCGGTGTGTCGGTGCCGGTCGAATACGGCGGCGCTGGCGTCGACTTCCGTTACGACGTGATCGTGATGGAACAGCTCGGATACAAGCACGCACTGAACTTCGCGATACCGCTGCACAACGCGGTGATCGTTCCGTATCTCGCGCAATACGGCAGCGAAGCGCAGAAACGGCAATGGCTGCCGAAAGCGGTCAGTGGCGAAGCGATCCTCGCGGTCGCAATGACCGAACCGTCGGCCGGCTCCGACCTGCAGGGCATGCGCACCACGGCGCGGCGCGACGGTGATCGCTATCTGATCAACGGTCAGAAGACCTTCATCTCGAACGGCCTGCAGGCGTCGATCATCCTGGTCGCCGCGAAGACCGATCCGGGCGCCGGCGCACGCGGCATCTCACTGTTCGTCGTCGAAACCGACAAGGTCCGGGGTTTCGAGCGCGGCCGTTTGCTGCACAAGCTCGGCCAGGAAGGTCGCGACACGACCGAGCTGTTCTTCCGCGATGTTGCGGTACCGGCCGAGAACCTGCTCGGCGGCGTCGAAGGCCGAGGCTTCGCGATGCTGATGGAGAAGCTGCCGCAGGAGCGCATGGTGATCGCCTGGCAGGCGATGGCGATGATGGAAACGGCGCTCGACATGACGGTGCGCTATACGCACGAACGCAAGGCGTTCGGCAAGCCGCTGTTCGAAATGCAGAACACGCAATTCGTACTCGCCGAGCTGAAAACGCAGGCGGCGCTCGCCAAGACGTTTCTCTATTACTGCACCGAACAGCTTCTGGCCGGCACGCTCGATGCCGCGACCGCGTCGATGGCAAAGCTCGCCGTCACCGAAACACAGGGCCGCGTGATCGACCAGTGCCTGCAATTGCATGGCGGTTACGGCTACATGCTCGAGTACCCGATCGCCGAGATGTACAAGGACGCGCGCGGCTACCGCATTTACGGCGGAACCAGCGAAATCATGAAATTGCTGATCGCGCGTTCGCTGCGATCGGCGTGACTCCTTCCTTTTGGACTTCCAGATGAATACGCCCGTTATCGTCGATGCGATCCGTTCCCCGATGGCGCGCGGCCGCGCCGGCGGTGCACTCGCCGACCTGCATCCGGTCGAACTGCTCTCGCAATTGCTGCGCGCACTCGTCGAACGCAACCGGCTCGATCCCGGTACGGTCGACGACATCATCGTCGGCTGCGTCAGTCAGGTCGGCGAACAGTCGAACACGCCGGGCCGCACCGCGGCGCTCGCCGCCGGCTTCCCGATCCACGTGCCGTCGACGACCGTCGAGCGCAAATGCGGATCGAGCCAGCAGGCCGTGCATTTCGCCGCGCAGGGCATCGCCGCCGGTGCTTACGACATCGTCATTGCCGCCGGCATCGAATCGATGAGCCGGATTCCGATGGGGTCGGCGCGCCTCGGCCAGGACGCGTTCGGCCCGACGCTGCAGTCGCGCTACGCGCCCGGCTTCGTGTCGCAGGGCATCGCTGCCGAACTGATCGCTGCGCGCTGGAAGATCGGCCGCGACGAGATGGACGCGCTGTCCGCCGAATCGCATCGCCGCGCCGCCGCGACACGCGCGGCCGGCGCTTTCGCTGCCGAGATCGTGCCGGTCGAAACCGCAAACGGCCGGTTCGGTGAAGACGAGACGATCCGCGCCGGCACGACAGTCGATGCGCTCGCGCAGCTCAAACTCGCGTTCCGGGACGATGAGATCGGTGCGCGCTTCCCGGACATCACATGGAGCGTCACTGCCGGCAATTCATCACAGATCAGCGACGGCGCTGCTGCGCTGCTGATCGTCGGCGAACGCACCGCGACGCGTCTGGGACTGCGGCCGCGCGCGCGCTTCGTCGGTTTCGACGTGATCGCCGACGATCCGCTGATGATGCTGACCGCGCCGATTCCGGCAACGCAACGCGTGCTCGCGAAAACGGGGCTCGCGACATCGGCGATCGATCACTTCGAGGTCAACGAGGCGTTCGCCAGCGTGCCGCTCGCATGGCAGCGCGAGTTCGGCGTCGATCCGGCGCGGCTCAATCCCTGTGGCGGCGCGATCGCGCTCGGACATCCGCTCGGCGCCTCCGGCGCGCGACTGATGACGACGATGCTGCATGCGCTCGAGCGCAGCGGCGGCCGTTACGGCCTGCAAACCATGTGCGAGGCCGGCGGCATGGCCAACGCGACGATCATCGAACGAATCTAGGAGATCCAGCGTGCAGATCAAGGACAGCGGCGCGGTCGTCACCGGCGGGGCTTCGGGACTCGGCCGGGCGACCGCGCAACGGCTCATCGCGCTCGGCGCGCGCGTCGTCATCGCCGACCTGCCTTCGTCGGATGGCGCGGCGGTTGCCGAACAGCTTGGCCACGGCACGCAGTTCGTCGCCGCCGACGTCACCGACGAAACACAGATGCGTGAGGTGTTCACCGCCGCTGCGGCCCGCGTACCGCTACGCATCACCGTGCATTGCGCCGGCCGCGGCGCCCCGCTGCGCATCCTCGACAAGAACGGTGAACCGGGTTCCCTGCAAACCTATGCCGGCGTGATCCAGACCAATCTGATCGGCAGCTTCAACTCGCTGCGGCTCGCCGCGCATGCGATGGCCAACAACGAGATTGTCGGCGGCGAGCGCGGCGTCATCATCATGACCGCGTCGATCGCCGCGTACGAAGGTCAGATCGGCCAGATTCCGTACGCGTCTTCGAAAGCCGGCGTCGTCGGCATGACGCTGGTTGCCGCACGCGATCTCGCATCGAAGGCGATCCGCGTCTGCACGATCGCACCCGGCATCTTCGACACGCCGCTGCTCGCACGCGTCCCCGGCGAGGTGCGTGCGTCGCTCGGAAAATCGGTGCCACACCCGGCGCGGCTCGGCCATCCCGACGAGTTCGCGCTGATGGCGACGCAGATCGTCGAAAACCCGATGCTGAACGGCGAGACGATCCGTCTCGACGGTGCATTGCGGATGGCGCCGCGATGAACACGACCGCGTCCGTCGTCACGCTGCGGATCGAGGATGCGGTCGCGATCGTCACGATCAACCGTCCCGAAGCGCGCAATGCCGTCGATCGCGCAGTCGCCGAAGGACTCGCGCACGCGACCGAAGCCGTGGAGAACGAACCCGGCGTGCGCGCCGGCATCGTCACCGGCGCTGGCGGCCATTTCTGCGCCGGCATGGACCTGAAAGCGTTCCTGCGCGGCGAAGTCGTGCGCATTCCGGGCCGCGGTTTCGCCGGCATCACGCAGGCGCCGCTCGCCAAGCCGTGGATCGCCGCGGTCGAAGGCTATGCGCTCGGTGGCGGCTTCGAGATCGCGCTCGCCTGCGATCTGATCGTCGCCGGCGACGACGCGCGCTTCGGCCTGCCCGAGGTCAAACGCGGCCTGGTCGCGAACGCCGGCGGTCTCGTGCGGCTGCCACGACAGATGCCGCGCCGCATCGCCAGCGAGCTGGTGCTGACGGGCGAACTGGTGACGCCGGCCTGGCTCGCGTCGCACGGCCTGATCAATCGCGTCGTTGCATCGGGCACTGCGCTCGATGCCGCGCTCGCGCTGGCGAAGCAGATCGCCGCGAACGGCCCGCTCGCGCTGAAAGCGAGCAAGCGCGTGATGCAGGACAGCGCCGACTGGAGCAGCGACGAGCTGTTCGAGCGGCAGAACCTGATCACCGCGCCGGTCTTCGCATCGGCCGACGCACGCGAAGGCGCGACCGCGTTCGCCGAAAAGCGGACACCGAACTGGCGCGGCGAATGAATCCGATCGACTGGAGCACAGCGATGCACGCGAACGAACCCGACGGCAAAGTCCTCGTCGCCATCTATCGCAAGATGGCGCTGATCAAGCACAGCGACGATCGCGTGATCGGCGCAATGAAAGCCGGACGCATGCAGATGCCGTATTACTCGGCGCGCGGCCAGGAATGCATTCCGTCGGCGATCAGCGTGCTGCTCGACGACGACGATTACCTCGTCACGATCTATCGCGGCGTACACGACATGCTGGCAAAAGGGCTTCCCGCAAAGCTGCTGTGGGCGGAGCTCGCCGGCAAGGCGACCGGCAGCTGCAAAGGCAAGGGCGGACCGATGCACCTGACATATCCGTCGAAAGGCTGCATGGTGACGACCGGCATCGTCGGCGCGAGCCTGCCGATCGCCTGCGGTCTCGCACTTGCCGCACAGCTGCGCGGCGAAACGCGCGTGACGATCGCGAATTTCGGCGATGGGGCGTCGAACATCGGCGCGTTTCACGAATCGCTGAACCTCGCATCGGTATGGAAGCTGCCGGTCGTGTTCGTCTGCCAGAACAACCGCTACGCCGAACACACGGCTTACGCCAAAGGCACGTCGTGCGAACGCATCGTCGACCGCGCCACCGGCTACGCGATGCCTGGCGTGCGCATCGACGGCAACGATCCGCGCGCGGTCTATCGCGCCGCCCAGACCGCGATCGCGCGTGCACGCGCCGGCGATGGTCCGACCTTGATCGAAGCGATGACGTTCCGCTTCAACGGCCATCTGATCGGCGACATGGGCGAATACATCCCTAAACCCGATTACGCCGCCGCGGTCGCCGCCGATCCGTACCCACGTTTCCGTCAGCAGCTGCTCGACGAAGGACACGCAACCACCGCCGAGCTCGACGCGATCGACGCAGCGGTGCGCCAGGAGATAGACGACGCCGAGGCATTCGCGATGAGCAGCCCGCCGCCGGACGCACGCGAAGTCGCGCGCGATGTCTACGCCCACGACATCGCCTGAGGATCGCCATGAGCACGACACCGAAAACACAGGCCAATCTGCTGCAGTCGCTGAACCAGGCACTGCACGACGCGATGGAAGACGATCCCGCTGTCATCGTGTTCGGCGAGGACATCGCCGATCCGGAAGGCGGCGGCATCGTCAAGCTCACGCAGGGGTTGTCGACGAAGTTCGGCGCACGCGTACGCTCGACGCCGATCTCCGAGATGGCGTTCGTCGGCGCGGCAGTCGGTGCGGCAGTCGCCGGCTTCAAGCCGGTCGTCGAAATCATGCTGATGAACTTCACCGCAGTCTGCATGGACCAGATCACCAATCACGCCGCGAAACTGCGCTTCATGTCCGGCGGACAGACGCATGTACCGATGGTGATCCGCACGATGACCGGCTCCGGCATGCAGAACGGCGGCCAGCATTCGGATTTTCTCGAAGCGTGGTTCTGCCACACCCCCGGCATCAAGGTCGTGATGCCGTCGAACCCGGTCGACGGCTACGGCCTGTTGCGCTCGGCGATCGACGACCCCGATCCCGTACTGTTCATCGAACACCTGCCGAGCTATTGGGCACCGGGCGCCGCACCCGAACGCGGCAGCCGGATTCCGATCGGCAAGGCACGCGTGCACCGCGCAGGCACGGATGTCACCGTGATCGGCTACAGCCGCTCGATGCATGACATTGCGCCGGTCGCCGGAAAGCTCGCGGCCGACGGCATCGAGTGCGAGGTCATCGACCTGCGCACCGTCAGCCCGCTCGACATGGGCACCGTGCTGACGTCGGTGAAGAAAACCGGCCGCGCGGTCGTCGTGCACGAAGCGGTGAAATCGTTCGGTGTCGGTGCGGAAGTGTCGTCGCGCATACACGAATCGCTGTTCCGCGAGCTGAAGGCGCCGGTCGAACGCGTCGCAAGCGCCGACAGCCCGGTGCCGTACGCGCCGCCGCTCGAAGCGGCGTTCCTGTATCGCCACGCCGATATCGAAGCCGCGATCCGCAAGACCCTCGCCTGAACCGGAACCCATCATGAGCACCCCGATCCTGTTGCCGAAAATCGGCTTTTCGATGAACGAAGGAACGATCGCCGAATGGTGTATCGCCGACGGCGCCGAGGTGCGCCAGGGCGAACCGCTGTATTCGCTCGAATCGGAAAAGTCGGTACAGGAAATCGAAGCACCGGCAAGCGGCCGCCTGAAAATTCTCAAACCGACCGGCGAGGTCTGTCCGGTCGGTACGCTGATCGGCGAGATCGAGTGAGCGAGCCGCAGTCGTGAGCGCAGGACCGCTGGCCGGCATCAAGGTACTGGAAATCCAGAGCCTCGGGCCGGGACCGTTCACGGCGATGATGCTCGCCAATCTCGGCGCCAACGTGCTGCGCGTCGCCAGCCCCGCGTCGCGCGCGCAGCCGCCGTTCAATCCGGTTCTCGACCGCGGCCGCTGCGGCGAAATCGTCATCGACCTGAAATCGCCGGATGGCCGCGCACAGCTGCTGGATCTGATCGACCAGGCCGACGTGCTGATCGAAGGTTTCCGCCCCGGCGTGATGGAGCGGCTCGGCGTCGGTCCCGACGACTGCCTCGCGCGCAACGCACAACTGATCTACGGCCGCGTCACCGGCTGGGGACGCGACGGCCCACTCGCACAGCGCGCCGGCCACGACATCAATTACCTCGCACTGAGCGGTGCCCTGCACGCGAGCGGCAGTCGCGAATCGGGACCGTGGCCCGCTCTGAACCTGGTCGCCGATTTCGGCGGCGGCGGCATGCTGCTCGCGCTCGGCATCGCCTGCGCGCTGTTCGAATCCGACATTTCCGGGAAAGGCCAGGTCGTCGACGCGGCGATGCTCGACGGCAGCGCGACACTGATGTCGATGATCTACGGCCTGCGCGCGAACGGCCGCTGGCCGGCCGCGCGCGCAGGCAATTTTCTCGATGGCAGCGCTTATTACTACACGACGTACCGCTGCGCCGACGACGGGTGGATCGCGGTCGGTGCGATCGAGCCAGCGTTCCGACACGCGCTGTTCGATGGCCTCGGTCTCGCCGACGAAGCCGACGTGCTGATGCAGGCCCGCGATGACGATCCCGCGTTGCGCGAACGAATCGCCGCGATCTTCCGCATGCGGACACGCGCGCATTGGTCGGAGGTGTTCGCGAATCGCGACGCCTGCGTCTCGCCGGTGTTGACGATCGACGAAGCCGCCGACGACCCGCACAATCGGGCCTGGGGCAGTTTGCGTCGCATCGACGGCGCCACGCAGCCGGCCGCCGCGCCGCGCTTCAGCCGCACGCCGGCCGCGCCGTGGCCGTCGCCCGATGCGATGCGCGCTGCACTCGGCGAATGGCAGTTCGACGGACGGCCGGCAGTGCGCGCGGCGGCGATGTCATCGGGGAGCGAACGCGAATGAATCCGCAAGACCGCACGACGGTGAACGTCCGGCGCGATGAACGCGTCGCGCGGATCGAACTGCATCGTCCCGAAGCGATGAACGCGATCGACACGGTGATGAAAGCCGAGCTGCTCGATGCGCTCGAACAGGCCGCACGCGATCCGCAGATCGGCGCGATCGTGCTGATCGGCGCCGGGACCGCGTTCTGCACCGGCACCGATCTGAAGACCGCGGCGGCGGCCGACGGCGACGACGCGCGCCGCATCGCACGCACGCTGTTGTACGACTACCAGCCGATCCTCGATCTGATCGTGCGGATG
>Ga0164242_10007708_pt1 | contig 11762 bp, 9 predicted proteins | sample OricomgcompostMG_FD_108783 | JGI IMG/M metagenome (GOLD analysis project Ga0164242, IMG submission 108783) | Miracle-Growth compost microbial communities from Emeryville, California, USA - Original compost - Miracle growth compost (MG) ... | reverse complement strand
GTACCGGAGGGGATGCCGTCGATCATGGTCTATGAACGGCTCAAGGCGGAGCCTTTGCTCACCGGACCGGTGACGATGCCGGCGGAAGGCTCGGTACTGCCCGACAGCTACGATTTCGAGAGAGGCGAGCCGCGCATGGTGGTGCTGGCGCGAATGCAGGCGGCTATGACCAAGACGCTCAACGAGCTGTGGCCGAAGCGCAAGGTCGGCTCCTGCCCGCTCGGCACGCCGGAGGATGCGGTCAACCTCGCGGCGATCGTCGAAAAGGAGACCCGCAAGCCGGCAGAGCGGCCGATCGTCGCCAGCGTCTATTGCAATCGCCTGCGCATCGGCATGAAGCTCGATGCCGATCCAACGGTCATTTATCCGATCACCAAAGGCAAGCCGCTCGGGCGGCGCATTCTCAGGTCGGAGCTGAACGAGATCACCGGCTACAACACCTATCGCGAGCCCGGGCTGCCGGCGGGGCCGATCACCAACCCGGGCCGGGCGAGCATCGCCGCGGTGCTCGACCCGGCACAGACCGATTACCTCTACTTCGTCGCCGACGGCACCGGCGGCCATGTGTTCGCGAAGACTCTCGCAGAGCAGGAAGCGAACAAGGCCAAGTGGTTCGCCATTCGCCGGGCGCGCGGAGAGATGTGACCGCGCCGCTGATCGTCACGGCCGAGCTGCCGGGCCATCTACAGGCCTGGGCGGACGGATTGCGGCGAGCGCATTATCCGGCCGAGCGGAACCATGTCGCCGCGCATGTCACGCTGTTCCATGCGTTGCCACCCTCGTGCGAGGATGAGGTGCGCGAAAGACTCGCTACCGCGGCACGTCGATGCTCGCCGATACCGGCGCGGCTCGACGGCGTGACGGCGCTGAGGGGAGGCACGGCGCTCGGGATCGCCAGCCCGACGATGTTGACGCTGCGGTCGGATCTGGCAGAACGGTTTAGCGGTCTGCTCACGCCGCAGGATGTACCCGAACCGCGCCTGCACGTGACCGTTCAGAACAAGGTTTCCGCCTGTGAGGCCAAGGCGTTTCAGGCCGAACTCGCGGCCACGTTCCGACCTCGCGATTTCCGCTTCGCCGGCCTGGCGCTGCACCGCTATCGCGACGGCCCGTGGGAGTTCGTCAAACGCTGGAGCTTTCGCGGTTGACCGGGCAGGGGGGGCACCCTAAATGCGCCGCCCACAAGGCTGGTGCCCGCGAACGGCGGAGTAGCTCAGTCGGTTAGAGCAGGGGAATCATAATCCCTGTGTCGGGGGTTCGAGTCCCTCCTCCGCTACCAGGCCTTGAATTACACCGGTGACCCATTCGGGCCGCCGGGGGATTTTTCCAAACAAGATCAGGTCCGCCGCTTTCTCGGCAATCATCACGGTCGGAGCATGGGTGTTGCCGCGGATGACGTTTGGCATCACAGATGCGTCCGCCACGCGCAGGCGATCGACCCCGAGAACTTTGAGATCGCCGTCGACCACCGAGCCCATCGCGCAAGTGCTGGTGGGATGGCCGGCGCTGATCAGCGAAGCGCGCAGCCAGGCGTCGATCTCGTCGTTGCTTTGCGCCTGCGGGCCGGGGGCCAGCTCGCCCTCGACGAGCTCGCTCGCCGGGGCGGTGCCGAAGAAGCGGCGGATGAAGCGGAAGCCGCGGCGCAAGCGCTCGCGATCGCCAGCGGCGGTCATGAAATTGAACTGCACGCGCGGCAGCGCCAGCGGATCGGCGGAAGCCAGCGTCACTTCTCCCCTGCTCTCCGGGTTGAGGAGGATCGCCCCGCAGGAGAACATCGGCGTCGGCGGCTTGCGCCAGCCGGGGAACCAGACCCTTGCATCGTAACCGCTGTGGACGATCTGGAACTGCAGGTCGGGCCGGTCCTGCTCCTCGCCCGAGCGGATGAAGCCTTGGATCGACATCGGGCTCTGGCTCATCGGCCCGCGCCCGGTCAGGAGCCAGTTGAGGAAATTGACCGCCAGCCGGTCGAGCCGGATGTCGCGGTTGAAGCCGATGGCCACGGCGGCCTTCCAGATGCCCATCGCAATCGGGTGGTCCTGCAGGTTCTGCCCGACTTCGGGCAGGTCGACCAGCGGCTCGATGCCCTTGTCCCTGAGCGCCACCGCCGGGCCGATGCCGGACAGCATCAGCAAGTGCGGACTGTTGAGCGCGCCGGCACACAGAATCACCTCGCCCCTGCAGCCCACCATGCGGCCATTGGCCAGCTCCACGCCCGTCGCACGGCCATCCTCGATCCGGATGCGACGAACCGTGGCGTTGGGCAGCACCCGCAGGTTCGCGCGCTGCCGGACAGGATCGAGGAACGCCCGCACGCTGCTTGCCCGTCGTCCGCCGCGGATAGTGCAGTCGGGCATTCCGAAGCCTTCGGGCCGGGCGACGTTGAAGTCCGGGCAATCAGGGTAGCCGAGCGAGCGCGCCGCCTCGCGGAACGCGGGAAACAGCCCCGGTTCGGGCCGCATCGGCGAAATGTCCATCTCCCCGTCCGCTCCGTGGATCTCGCTGGCCCCGCGCCAGTTGGCTTCCGAGCGCCTGAAGAGCGGGAGGACATCGTCGTAGCCCCAGCCATCGAACCCGGCGTCGCGCCAGCCGTCGTAATCCTCCGCAGCGCCGCGGATATACATCGTGCCGTTGATCGAGGACGATCCGCCCAGGACCTTGCCGCGCGGGATCGGCTGGGTCCGGCCGTCGAGGTTCGGATCGGGCTCGCTCTGGTAACCCCAAATGAAGCGTTCCGATGCCGCCGCTTGCATCCAGGTCAGCGGCATGTCGATCAGCGGATGGCGGCACTCGCCGCCGGCCTCGATCAGCGCCACCCGCATGCGCGGATCGGCGCTCAGGCGGTTCGCCAGGACGCAACCGGCGCTGCCGGCGCCGATGATAATGTAGTCGAACTCTTCCACCTTGCCCGCCGTCCAGTTAGGAGTTGCCGGTGTCTAGCGCATGTGGCGCGCGGCGCCACAGGGAGGATCGGCTTGCAGACACCGGCGCTTGAACTCGCTTTTCGCGTGCGGCTCGATTTCGGAGAAGGACCGCGGCTGCGCTTCACCCCGGGCGCTATGGCCTTCACCCGCGGATTCGTCGCGGTGATCGGAGGCGAGATCAGCGGACCGCGGCTTTGCGGTAGGGTAGTCCCGCTATCTGGCGGCGATTGGCCCCGCATCTGGTCCAGCGGGTTGGTGGAGTTCGAAGCACACTACATGCTCGAGGCGGACGACGGCACGCCGATCTACATCCACAATCGCGGCATCGCCTGGTCGGACCCGCAAGTCATGGCGCGCCTCGAAGCCGGCGAGAGCGTCGATCCCGGCGCCACTTACTGCCGTATCACCCCGCGCCTCGAAGCGCCCGAGGGCCCGCACGACTGGCTCAACCGCACGATCTTCGTCGGCGTCGCCGAACGCCAGGGTGCGTCGACCGCGTTCGACTATTACGCGGTGACCTGACGATGACCGACGCGCTCACGACCGAGGACCGGCTGGCCATCGGCGACACGATCGCCCGCTACGCGTGGGCGCTCGATACCGGGGACGTCGATGGCTTCGTCTCCTGCTTCTGCCGCAACGGCGTGCTCGTCTGGGATGCCTTCGAGGAGCCGGAGCGCTGGCAGGGCGCGGAGGCCTTGCGCCACTTCGCCGACTTCTTCCGCAGCCTGCCAAGCTCGGCCGGACGACAGCATCACGTGACCAACACGATCATCGAGCCGTGCGAGGGCGGCGCGCGCAGCCGCTCCTACGTCGCGGTAGCCCTGCGGCAGGGCGACGGGCCCCACCTGCTTAACGTGATGGGTTACTACGAAGACCTGTTTCGCCATGAGGACAGCCATTGGCGGCTCGCCGAGCGGGTCATTCGCGACTGGTCGGGGCCGATCCTGCGCAACATCGCCGGCCAGACCGGCGAGCGTGTCGCCCGCCCCAAGCCGTCGCCACTGGAAGGCGCGACGTTCAGGCGCAAGCAGCCCTAGAACGTGGAAGTGGTAGCCCCACCGTCGATCACGAGGCTCTGGCCGGTAATGTAGTTCGCGAATTCGCTGCAGAACATCGCGACGAACGCGCCCACGTCATCGGCATCGCCGAAACGTCCGCTGGCAATGCGCCAGTCCTTCACGAACTCAGCCACTTCGTCGTCGTAACTGGTGCCCTTGGCCTTGGCCCGGGCGGTGAATTGCGCCTCAACGGTAGCGGTGTGGTGCATGCCCGGCAGCAGGTTGTTGATCACCACGTTGTGCCGGGCGACGACTTTCGACACGGCTACGGTATAGTTCACCAGCGCCGCCCGGGTGCTGCCCGAAAGGGCGCGTATCTCGCCTGGGTACTTGGCGGCTACGGTCGCGATATTGACCACTCGGCCCCATTTGCGTTCGACCATGCCGTCGAGCACCCGCCGCATGAAGGCGATCGGGGAAAGCAACGAGATGTCGATCGCCTCGCGCCACTGCTCGTCGGTGATCGCGCGGTAATCGGGCGTCATCGGCGGCGGGGCGCAGGTGCCGACCAGGATGTCCGGCTCCGGGCAAGCCGCCAGGATCCGCTCACGCCCTTCTTCGCTGCTGTGGTCGGCACAGATCGGGGTGACCTTGGCGCCCGTTTCCTCGGCGATTTCCTGGCAGGCGCGCACCAGCCGTTCTTCGCCACGCGCAGAAACGAAGACTTCGGCGCCTTCACGGGCCAGCGCAAGGACCGCGCTTCGTCCCATCCCAGCGCTTCCGCCGTTTACGATCGCCTTGCGACCTCTGATGCCGAGTTCCACTTCTTCTCCTTCGCGCCTGACGACCTGGCAGCCTGCGAGACATAGCCAATGAGCGCAACAGAGGTGCGCAATCTTCTCCTGATCAAATCGAGATTGCGCGTCCACCCGAATGTCGGTTTTCGCCCTATCAGCGGTTGAAACCTGACAGTGGGCTAGCGGCCCAAATCTGCTCGTTCAGAGCAGCGCCCACGAGCGACGCCGCAGTTGAGCCGAAAGCCAAGCGTTGGCGAGTAGGGTGTTCAGCTGGTTGAGCCGCAGACGATTGATGCCATGCTTGGCAGCATCAGCCTTCTTTCTTACCCTCTTAATTATATGTGGCTGGACGATGACGGTCCTATCCGCAGGAACCCTCGCCAGACGAAATTCAGTTGAGTTCGCGGGGCAATTCAAGATGCATGGCAATTCGGCGTTAGTTGCGGGCGTGCTGCGCACGTCTGCAGCAAGGTGGTCGCACATCCAGAACCATTGCCCCTTGACCACTCAGTGCATCAAGTGCGGTTCCACGGATGGGAGCTCTACCGCGATCGAATCGCGATAGTGCCGCATCGCAAGGAACATCATGCCGATCATGACCGGTGCGGCGACAGCGACGACTGCACTGATGGAGTAGCGAATGTCACTTGGATCTTTAAACACGAAGTCGGTCATGAGGCCGGCGATGTCTGGGAGGACGATACGCTCAGTCCGCGCGATCGCAGCCTGGTGACGATCACCCACCTGGTCGCGCTCTATCGGCACAACGAGCTCGGTTTCCATCTCAAGAAGGGGCTCGAAAACGGACTGATCCGCGACGAGATCATCGCCGCGATCACCCATACCGCTTTCTACGCGGGCTGGCCGAGCGCGATGACCGCGATCAACGTCGCCCGGGATGTGTTCGAGGAAGCGTGATGCCGCATCGCACCGTCAAGGTGTATGCCGGCGAAGCGACGCCGACGAGCAGCGGCTTGCCGACCGGCTGACGGAGACCGTCTGCGACGTGCTGGGTCACGGGCCCGACGCGGTTTCGATCGCGATCGTTGCGCTTAACCGAGGTTGTTACGCGACGAACCGATCTTGCCAGACGCCCGGCGTAACGGTCGTCCCCGTGGATACGATCGACGCTCACGCTTTCGGGTTTGAAGACTAGGTCTCTCCTCCGTTCTACCATCACAACAGTACCGGGCTTTCGCCTTCTGGTTTGGTTCAGCAAGCTCAGCCTGCGATCATCACTGGAGCCGGCAGCCACCCTTGCGCCAGGATTTCGCATCCGGTTGCCGTGATCAGCACCGGACACCCGAGCGAGGCCCCGCGAGAGAAATCCATCGAGACCACGTGCGGCTCCAGTTCGAGGACCATTCCCGGCTCCAGCACGATATCCAGATCTTCGTCGAAACTGGTACCGAGCGAGGTCTGCGACACGGGAGCCTCGAACGACGATCCAAGCCCATGAAACATCGGCCCCAGAACCTGATGGCCGCGCGCCAGGATCGGCGCTCTCATCAGTGTCTGCAGTTCGCCGGCGGAGAGGCCGGGCCCGATGCGCGCCATTGCGGCTTCAAAGCTTTCGGCCGCGATCGCCCCGATTTCGTGCCACGCGTCGTCGATGTTGCCGATAAAGAACGGCTGATTGAACTGGGCGCAATATCCTTTGAACATCGCGTCGAATTCCACATTGATGACGTCGCCGTCTTCCAGAACCCTGCCTTCCGGCGAGGGAAGCGATCCGCCCATCGCACCATGCAAGCTCCGCTTGCCCGAATGGAACAAGAGCAAGGTGTGCGACGCGCAGCCCGCCAGGAAAAGCGTGCTCATGAGCCGCGCTTTCACGTCGAGATCGTCGACTGCCGGCCGCGCCAGTTCGGCCACTGCGGCGATCGCGCGCAGGCCTGCTTCGCACCCGCTCTTGAAGCATTGAATCTCGTAGTCGGTCTTTATCCGGCGGGCTTGGGCCAATATCGGTGCGGCATCGACGATCGCCGCACTTGGGAAAGCCCGTTCGATCGAATGGCGGATTTGTGCCGGGAAGTTCAGGTCGCCCTCGTATCCCGACAGCAGCGCGCCGAACGTGCAATTGCCCCAAGCCCGTTCCTCGATGATCCCGACGACCCCTTCGGCAAACCGCGGATAGCCGTTTAGATGATCGGTCACCCAGGCATCCGGGTCATGGCCGCCGCCGAACGACAGCATCACCGGATCGCCATCGAGCGGGAACATCAGGACGCCTTCCCGCACCATGCCGGTCAGATACTGCAGATCGGCAAGCCGATAGAGATTCAGCCCGGCGTTCCCGACGATGATCAGGCAATCGATGCCGCGCTCGCTCATTCCCGAGCGCACCCGGTTCCAGCGCAGGTCTCTCTCATCACGAAGCTTCATCGCTGGCACTCCTCAAGCAACATCCCATCAGGCCGATCGTCGAGTTCGTGCTTTGAACCATGGTCAACTGCCCAACAAGGCGAGCGCATTCCGGCTTTCGATCGCGGTCAGTTTGTCGCCTGGCAGACCCAACCGGGCGATGGCGGCACGCGAGGCTGCCAGGGTGCCCCAGGGGAAATCCGTGCCGTAGAGGATTTGCCCCTCGGGCAGCCATTTCGTCAGCGCGGCCATCGCCGGCGGCGAAGTCACGCTGGCGGTATCGACGTAGAGCCGCGACAGCGCCGCCTGTGCGCCCTCGGGCACTTTCGCGGCCAGCGAGCGGTCGACGAAGCCCATCGCAATCACCCGTTCGGCGACCATCGGCAGCACGCCGCCGCCGTGCGAGAAGATGAAACGGACGTTCGGGAACGCGCTGAACGTGCCCGACCACAGGAGGCTGGCGATCGTCCGGCCGGTGTCGACCGGAAATTCGATCAACGGGGTCGCGAGGCCGGGCACCAGGCCGGCGCAACAGGGCGCGTCCGTCGGATGGACATAAACGATCGCGCCGCGCTTGCCGAGCCATTCGAACAACGGGCGGAACGCCGGCTCGCCAAGGTAACGGCCGTTGTAGTTGCTGAGCAGGCCCACTCCGCGCACGCCGTCCAGCGCCAATGCGCGCTCGGCTTCGCGGATCGCGCCTTCGACGTCGGGCATCGGCAACGCGGCGAACAGGTCGAAGCGGCCGGGATGCGCCTTCGCAAGGCCGAGGGCGTAATCGTTGCACTGCCGCGCGAGATCGCGCGCCTGCGCATCGTCGCCGAAGTGGACGCCCGGAGAGGAGATCGACAGCACCGCGCGCGTGACGTTGGCCTCGTCCATCGCCGCGAGCGAGGTTTCGGGGGTCCAGGCTATCACCACGTCGACCCCGGTTGCGAACTTGTCGAGCCAGCCTTTCGCCAGCGGCTTGTAGAACGGCGGCAGGAAGTGGTGGTGGACGTCGATCGCCGGGGTGGCGAAATGCAGTGCGCCTGGCGCCGCGCGCAGCGATCCCCCCAGCGCCACCGCGGCCGCGCCGCCCAGCATTGCTCGCCGCGAACAGATCATAGCTTGAACACCTTCATCGCGTTGTCTTCGAAAAACTGCTTCTTCTGGGCGGTGTCGAGCGGCATCGCCTCGGCAAAGCCGACCGCCTCTGCCTGGTTCTCGAATGGGTAATCGGTCGCGTAGAGAACCCGGTCGGGCCCGAGCACCTTGCGGGTCATCTCGATCTGCGGCCAGTAGTTCATCCCGCTGGTGGTCACCCAAATATTCTCGCGGATGTAATCGCCCGGCAGGCGCTTGATTGGCGCGGGGCCGCGCAGCAGCCACTTGTAGCGGTTGTCGATTCGCGGCAGCCAGAACGGCAGCGCCTCGCCCATGTGGCCGATCACCAGTCGCAGCCTGGGAAAGCGATCGAACACCCCGGCTTGGATCAGCCGCAACACATGAGTGCCCACCTCCACCGCATAGGCCCACGCCGGGCCGCCGACCACCGGGCCGCTCATATACGCGTTCATCGCCCCGGCCGGCTCACGCGGGTGGATGTAGAGCGGCGCGTCGAGCGCCTCGATCGCTTCGAAGATCGGCCAGTATTTCTGGCCGTCGAGATATTCGCCGTTGGTGTGGCTGTTGATGATCGCGCCTTTGATCCCGGGCAGCTTGATCGCCCGCTGGAGCTCTCGCGCCGCAGCCGTCGGATCCTGCGGCGCGAGCGCGGCCAGCGCGGCGAACCGGGCGGGGTATCTGGCGCAGGCGGCCGATACGTAATCGTTCGATTCGGCAGCCAAGCTCACCGCGCTCGCCAAATCGAACGCCTGGATTCCCGGGGAGCTCAGCAGCAGAAGCTGCATGTCGATCCCGTCGGCATCCATGCCGGCGATGCGCCCTTCGCCCAGATCGACGAGGGAACGTGCGAGGGCGGCGGTCGGCCCCTCGGCGGTGATCAGCGACAGCTCGCGCGTGCTCGCCTTGGCGTTCTGGGCGAGCACGCCGGGCGACAGGAAACCTTCCTCGCAGGCGATCCGGCGATAGGCACGGGCTTGTGCTTTGGCGCCCGAGGCCATCACCGTGCCCGCCAGCGCGGTTGCCCCGCCGAGCACCGTCCGGCGGTCAACGCCCTTTTGCTCTTCCGCCATCCGTCCATCCCGCAATATTCTTTTTCCAAGGAATTTATTGCCCAACGCGCCGCGATGCGCAACCATCGATCCTGTCCTTTATCGAGAGGATACGGCGCGGCGCGCGCGGATGCGAAACAGGGCCAAACCGACGGAGAGGAAATTGGAGATCGGCGAAAATCGCCCCGACTTGCACCCGCGCGGCAAGTCCGACGCCGAACTGCCGGCCGTGCTGGTCGTCTGCGCGCTCGTCTATCTGCTCGACGGCCCGGTTCACTCAATCATGGGGCCTCGCCGTCGACGATCCGCGCTGGGCGCCGCACGTCACGGATTTCCGGGCGGCAGTGCAAGCCAGCGCCAAGGCGGCCGAAGCCAAGGATTTCGGCGCGATGGAGCAGTCCGCCGAGAAGATCGACCGGGCTTGCGTCGCGTGCCATCGCACCTTCGTTCCGCAGATCGAGCTGCCCGATCCATCGAAGGCTTCAGCCATGACGTCATAAAATTCTTGCCGTCAGGAATAAAAATTCCTATCCAAAGGAATATAACGACGTTCTGGGAGGAGATTGTATGAGTCCGAGGCTCTTGCTGAGCGTCTCCGCGGCTGCCTTGGCCGCGGTTGTTCCGCTCCAGTCCGCGTTAGCGGCAGCCGAGGCGCAGCCAGCCGATACCGGCGCTGCTTCTGATGCCAACACCACGGGCACGGCTGACGAACAGTCCGGCCTGGCCGAAATCGTCGTCACCGCGCAGCACGTCGAGGAAAGCGCGCAGAAGACGCCGGTGGCGATCAGCGTGGTTAGTGCCGACCAGCTGGTTCGCGAGCAGGTTACCCGGCCGGAGGATCTGTCGAAGATCGTTCCGGCTTTGCAGATCACGAACAACGGCGGACCTTATTCGGTGTTCTTCGTGCGCGGCGTCGGCAATTCGACGCTCAACGCCTATTCGGACCCCGGCGTCGCGTTCAATTACGACGGGGTCTACATCGGCCGCCCGTCCTCGACCAGCGGCACGTTCTACGACCTTGCGCGGGTCGAGGTGCTGAAGGGCCCGCAGGGCACACTCTACGGCCGCAACGCGACCGGCGGCGCGGTCAACGTGATTCCGAACACCCCGAAAATGGGCGTGACCTCGGCCGATTTCATCGGCAGCTACGGCAACTACAACGCGGTGACCGCGCAAGGGGCGGTGAACCTGCCGCTAGGCGACGATGCGGCGTTCCGCATCGCCGGCAACTACGTCCATCACGATCCGTATCTCGATGACGGCACCTGGGACCAGGACGAGTACGGCTTCCGCGCCCAGATCGCGGCCAACCTTTCGCCATCCATCGATGTCCGGGTTGCAGGCGACTACGCGCACCAGGGCGGCGTGGGTTCGTATTCGACCTATCTCGGGCTCGTCGTGCCGACCTTCGGCCAGACCGGGTTCGCCGGCTACAATTACATTCCGAGCGGCTTCGGGCCGGACAGCGGCATTTTGAGCCCGGCAGAGCAAGCCTACGATGCGTCGCAGTTCGTTCGCCAGGCCGGTCGCACCGGCAAGGAGATCGAAGGTGTCCCGTATAACAACAACAATTATTGGGGCATCCAGAGCGAGATCAACGCGGACATCGGCAACGGCAAGCTGACGATCATTCCCGCTTATCGCGAGGCCCATCTCGACAACCTGTTCACCGCCGGCATGAACGGCGCGAAGACCAACGAGAAAGACCGTCAGACGAGCCTGGAGGCGCGCTATGCCGGCACCATTGGCGACAAGCTCGACTACCTGATCGGGGGCTACTATTTCCACGAGCGGATCAAGACCTACACCTATTTTTCGCAGTTCGTGCTGGTGCCGTACCAGGATTTCACCACCGGCACCGATTCCTATGCCGCGTTCGGCAAGCTGACCTACGAAGTGGCGCCGGGCCTCAAGCTTACCGCCGCCGGCCGCTACACCTCGGACAAGAAGAAGTTTGACGGCACGTCCGACGTCTATCTGCTGTTCTGCGGCAATCCGGGCGTGAACCCGCCCAACCAGTGCCCGACACTGCCGTTCATTCCGCTGGTCGATACCGCGCAACAGTTGCGCGATTTCTACGCCCATGCCGGTATCCCGGTCGTCAATGTGCCGCTCTACGTGCTGCCGCCGATCGCAGGCGGGTCGCAGACCGCGCCGTTCGTGCTCAACGCGCCGATCACGATCGACGACCAGCGTCTGAACAACGACAAGTTCACCTACCGGCTCGCGGCGGAATACCAGATCACGCCTAACAACATGGTCTATGCGAGCTACGAAACCGGGTATCACTCGGGCGGCTTCGCGTTCGCGAAAGGCCTCGAAACGTACAAGCCGGAAACGCTCGACGCGTGGACGATCGGCTCGAAGAACCGCTTCTTCGACAACAGGGTGCAGCTCAACGTCGAGGGCTTCTACTGGAAGTATCACGACCAGCAGATCAGCCAGTTCGGCTATGACCTCGGCACCCCGCCGACCACCGTGTTCCTGACCCGCAACATCGGTCAGGCGACGATGTACGGCGTC
>Ga0164242_10007707_pt1 | contig 11762 bp, 8 predicted proteins | sample OricomgcompostMG_FD_108783 | JGI IMG/M metagenome (GOLD analysis project Ga0164242, IMG submission 108783) | Miracle-Growth compost microbial communities from Emeryville, California, USA - Original compost - Miracle growth compost (MG) ... | reverse complement strand
GCTTCCATGTAAAGACGGGCCTTGGTTTCCTCCGCCACGGCATCCATCCGAGCCCGGAGATCCGGTCGTCTATTGTGGCTGGAACGGTCGCTGAAACGGGTCGCTTCCAGCTTCATCGACGACAAAGGAAGTATACGGGCAGGGAGAGCAGGCCCCCAACGTAAAAGGCGAGGCTCCAAGCCCCGCCTTTATATTTGCGGTACCGCATCGCGATCCCGCGCTCAGTGCAGCCGCCCCGCCGCATGGGCAAGCATTGTGTAAACCTTGCCGGTATCCGACGACAGATAGGTGTGCGCCATCATGCTGTCGCGGTCATTATGCGTTACGTCCTTGAGCAGCTTCTCGAAATCGTCGCAATAGCGATCGACAGCAGCGCGGAACTCGCTGTCGTTCTGATATTTGCGGCGAATTTCGTCGAAGGTCTGCTGGCCTTTCAGCGTGTAGAGCCGGCGGGTGAAGACGTTCCGTTCGCCGCGGCGGTAGCGGTCCCAAAGCTCAATCGAAGCTTCGTGATCGATTGCGCGCGCAATGTCGACCGAAAGCGAATTGAGCGATTCGACGACGTGAAGCGGTGAACGCTGGTTCTCCGCGGAGCGCGGCGTCTGCTGTCCGGCGGGGGTGCGCGGCTCTTCGGCCGAAGCGCCGCGAAGGAGGTCGCGGACCCAGCCTCTGCTCTGCGGCTGGCCGGCGTCTTCGGAACTCCTCACCGGCGCGGGTTTGTCGGTTTCGGAGGCAAGCCGCAGCACCGGCTCGGGGGGGGCGGCGCGCCGCTCAGGCGCGGTTTCCGTCTTGGCCGGCTGCGTCAATACATTCTCGTCCGCGCGGGGCAGTTGCGGTTGCGGCGTCTCGCGGAACGGCCTCACGATCGATGTCGCCGGAGCGGCAGGCCGGGGGGGCGATGCCGGTGTCTCCGGCCCATCGAACATACGGCCCGATTTTGCGACGATTTCCGACAGTTCCTTCAGCGCGTTTATCTGTTCGGTAACGGCGCGCCGCATGGCGGAGGTGGATTCCTTCGTCTCGTTCGGCAGGTCGAGCACGCCCTTCCTCAGTTCGGCGCGGGTCTCCTCGAGATCCGAGCGGATCGCGCTTGCCGTGCGGCGAATTTCGACCGTCGCTTCGGCAAAGCGCTGCGTTGCCGCTTCCACCACGTCGGTGATGGCCGCCCGGATATGCTCGGTCGATTCGCGCGTCTTGCCTTCCGCCTGCTCGAGCGCCTTCCCGACAAGGCTCTCATAGGAGCGCATGACGCGCTCGATATCCTCGGATTTCTTGACCAGCCCGACGGCGAGTTCCTCCAGCGCCTTTTCCCTGTCCTGCAGCGTCGAGGAAAGGTTGGTCTGCGCCGAGGCGAGCAGGTCCGAGGCGCCGCTGAGAACCTTGCTGTGCTCGTCGAAGCGTGAGGCTATCGAAGCGATTTCCCTCAACGTATGGGATGAGAGCTCCGTCAGCTTGCCGGCATTGCTGTCGATCAACCGCACCGAACTGGAGAAGGTCTGGGCGGCTTTTTCGGTCGTGGCGGCGAAGCTCTGCGTCGTCTGGCTCAGCCGTTCGTCGATGCCGCCGAGGCTGTTCGTCGCCAGATCGATGAGTTCGGCGAGTTTCGCGTTGGAGCCCGAAAGCCGGTCGATCAGATCGCCGACGCCTTCCGACAGGCTCATGCGCGAACCTTCGATGGCGGTGAGCGTTTCGGCGGTCCTGTTCGCAAGCGCATTGACGAGCGCCGCGTTTTCCGAGCGAAGCCGCTCGGTCGCCCGTTGCGTCGCCTCTTCGAGGCTCCTTTGCAGGTCCCCGCCGCTCTCCGACAGGCGCTCGATCAGCGGCCTGGCCGTGTCGTCCATGATCTTCGATATCTCGGCCGAGCGGGAAGCCAGCATGGCGTTCAGCTCGCGCGTTTGCTGCTCGAGAGTCCTCGATGCATGGCTGGTGCGCTCGCCGATATGCTGGTCGACGGAAGAGAAGGTTTCGGCGATCGCATTGGCATGCGCCACAAGCTGCGATTCCGCCTGACCGAGCCGGTCCCGCAGCTTCTCGCCCAGAACGTCGGCAGCCCGCGACAAGCGCGTCTCGGCGTCGCCGATCTGCAGGCCGACGCGGCCGACGAGCTGATCCGTTCCGGAAGCGAGCTTCTGCTCAACCACGGCCAACGCCTCGCTGATGGACGCGGCGCGGGCGTCGAGTTCGGCCGAGGTCTGGTGCGTGCGGGCGATGATGCGCTGGTCCGCTTCCTCGAAGGCGGAAGCGATGCCGGCCGCCTTGGCGACGAGCGACGAAGCCGTCTCCTCGGCGCGCGAGGCGAGGCGTTTGTCCACATTGTCGAAAGCGCCGGTGATTTCGGCGGTGCGCTGCGCCAGCGCGTTTGCGACCTCGTCGGCGCGGGCGGCAAGACTGTTCGCCGTTTCCTCGCTGGCGGCCGCAAGCCGGCGTTCCACTTCGCCGAGCGTGCTGGTCATGCGGTCGGTGCGATTTTCCAACACATCAGCGGCCTGTTGGGCGCCGGTGGCGAGACGGTCGACGGTCTGCTCCGCCGTCGAGGTAAGCCGGCTTGCCATTTCTTCCGCGCGGGCGGCGAGCTTGCGGTCGGCGTCGTCGAAGGCTTCGGCTATATCGCCGGAACGCGCGGCAAGCGCGGCCGCCGCTTCGCCGATCCGGTTGGCGATGCGTTCATCGGCGGTCTCGAAGGTGCTGGCGAGTTCCTGCGCCCGCTCGGCCAACGCGGTGGCCGCGTCCCGGGCGCGCGCGACGAGGCGCTGATCCGCATCGTCGAAGGTGCGCGCGATTTCCGCGGCGCGGGCGGAGAGAAGCTCCGCAGTCTCGGCCGCGCGTTCCGCGACCTTGCGGTCTGCGTCCGTGAAAGCCTGGCCGGCCTCATTGCGCAAGGCGGCCGTGACTTCGAGCACTTTCTCCCGCAAGGCCCCGGCGACCACCACGGCGCTCCTTTCGAGGGTCGAGCGCACATTGTCCACGCCTGTCGAGAGAGCGCGCTCCATCGTTTGCGTCCGCTCTTCGATAACCCCTGTCTGGCGGCGGAACGCATCGTCGATTTTCTCGACCTCGGAGGAAAGCGCAACGGTAATCGCCGTCCTGCTTTCGGCGATCTGCCGGACATGCTCCGCCACGTTCTGGTCGATGACAGCGCGGTTTTCCGCGAGCTTCTGCAAGTCGCTGTCGAGAACGCGGCCGAGCAACTCGCGACCTTCGGCCAACCGGTCCACATGGGCGCGAACGGTGTCATCCAGCGCCGCGCGCGCCGCCGTCACCCGAGCCATATCGTCTTCCATAAGCTGACTGAGCGCATTGCGCCCGTCGACCAGCTTGGCCGTGTGCTTTTCGAGCGACAGGTCGATCTCGCGCCGCGATTCCGCCAGCCGGTCGAGATCGTCCCGCAGGGCGGCCTGCAAATCGGCCCGGCCATCGGATAGGCGTGCCAGATGCGCGCCGATCGCGTCGTCGATCTCGGCGCGCGATTGCGTCAGCTTCTCCAGATCCTCGTCGAGGACCCGGCGCGCCGCTTCCCGTCCTTCGGCAAGCTGGTTGGCGAGCCGCTGCGAATGGTCCTGGATCGCCGCATCGATCTCGGCGCGGCTGTCCACGAGCTTCTGCAAATCCTCGTCGAGCGCGCGACGCATGAGTTGCCGGCCCTCGACCAGCTTGGCGAGATGGCGGTTGACGGACACGTCGATTGCGCCGCGCTCCTCCTGCACTTTCTGCAAATCCTCTTCGAGCGCCTTGCTGAGGAGGCCGCGGCCGTCTGTGAAGCTCGCGATCTGGCGCTGGATGGCGGCCTCGACTTCTGCGCGCGTTTCACCGATCTTCTCGAGGTCGTTCGTAACCGCTTGGGACAGGCTTTCCCGGCTTTGCGAGAGCGCGAGCGCATGACCCTCGATGATCGTGTCGAGCTTGGCGCGTTCCTCGGAAATTTTCGCGATGTCGCCATCGAGCGCCTGGCTGATCTGGTCGCGTCCGGTCGCAAGACGCGAGGAAAAGTCGGCCGCGCGCGCTTCGATCATGCTGGAAGTTGAAAGGACGAGCTCGGCAAGCTCCATCCCGATGGTCGCCTTGCCCTCGTCGATAAGGCTTGCGATGTCCTGTTTGCCGGAATTGAATGTGCCGGCAAGCTCCCTGGCGCGCTCGGCAAGCGTCTCGTTGATCTGCCGCGCGCGGGCTTCAAGCGCCGCGTTGAGCCTCTGCGTGCCCGCATCGAGCGTCTCGGCGCGCGTTTCGAATTCCCTGATAAGCGACTGTCCGCGCTCGGCAAGCGTGCGCTCGATGCCGGCAAGCCGCGTATCGAATTCGTCGCTGAGGGATTTGGTGGCGTCGCCGAGGAGCGACACGATGGAACTGGTCCGCTCGTTCAGCATATCGGAAAGCGACCGCGTGGATTGCGAGGCGCTTTCGTTCAGGGCGGCGATGCGGGTATCGAGCAGGCTGGCGAACGCCTCTCCCGACGTGCTGATCCGCTCGGAAAGCGTGTCGAGCCGCTTTTCGATGCCCTCCTGAAGGATGGATCCGTTTTCGTTCAGCCGGCTCAGGAGCTTCTCGCCCGACTCGTTGATGGTCATGGAGAGCTTGGTCGAGGCGCCGAGAATATTGCTGCGGATGTTATCGGTCGCGGCGCCGAGATCGCTTTCCAATTGCTGGTGCGCGCCGGCGATCGACGCCCGGACACGTTCGGCGTGATTGATGACCGCCTCGCGCTCGCTGCCGAGCCCATCCACCAGGGCCCGGATACGTACCTCGTTTTCCGAATAGGCGCGTTCGAGTTCGCTGACTTCCGTGTGGACTAGCGTCTCCAGTTCCACCGCGCGGGCAAGCGTGCGCTCGATCCCTTCGCCCATCGCCTGAACTTCGCGGCGAACCGCCTGACCGACAAGCGAAATCCGGTCCTGGGCCAGGCTTTCCGGCTCGGCGAGGCGGAAAGCGACCTCGGCCATGGAGCGGACGGCGAGGCGCATCTCTTGCGATCGGCGCACCATGACCGCGAAAGCCCAGAAGAGGATGATCGGCAGGACGATGCCGAGGCCTATGGCGATTGAATGCGGCGATTGAAGAAGCTGATCGAAGCTGCGGATTTGCCAGATCTTCTGACCTGAAAGAAGATTGTCGAACAGAAGGCCGCCGGCGGCCCAGAGTATCGAGACCAGAAGAGCGATCCAATAAACCGTGCGGGGCGCTCGCCGCTCGAGGCCGCTGAGTATGGCGCTGTAATCCTTCTGCCGGTCATCATTGGCCGGCGCGAATCCGGTGCGCGGCGCCGACGTCGGTTGCGCTTCCACCGGTCGGGCAAGGGCGGACGGAATCTTTTCCGCCGTTGTTTTTTCCAGAACGTTTTCGAAAGACGCGACTTTCGAATTCTCGAAGGGCGCGACCTTCGGAGAAGGCTTCGTCGCCGCGGCGGTTTCCCTTGCTGGCGCCTTTGCGTCTTCCTCGATATTGACGAGCGAGGCGGGATCGATGGCGGTCGTCTGGGATGAGGACTGGTTCGCCGGCTCCGGCGGCGTCTGATGGCTTTGAGTCTTTATCTGAGTTTCCCGCGCAAGTTCCTCCGCTGCCTGCGAAATCTGCGCTTCGAGATCTTCCATCGACGCAGCGATGTCGAGGCCGCCTTCGGATTCCGGATTGCCGAAATCCAGATCGAGCGCTTCCTCCAGTTGTTTTGCAACATCGGAATCGAAATTGACTGTCCTGGTCGTTTTGCGCGCCATTGCCGCCTTACCCTGTACCTATTTTGATGTGCAGGCCGTCCCTGGGACGCCTCGTGCCGGCACATATTGGCTTATTATGGTCCGGCCGTATCGTACTGGGACGCCGGGGGAAAGGAAACCCGCATTCATGCCGATGGATAAAAGTTTAAACACAAGGTTAACAGCATTTGCGATTGTCGCGAAAATTTTTCGGGCGGATAGCAGCCGTTAACGGTGACATTAACGCCTTGTCGACGGCGCGCGCCTAGAAATCGCCACGAAGGTCGCATGAGTGGCTGCCCCCTGGACTGTTCGGGAGATTGGTTAATCACGGTCCGGAGAGAAGGAATCGGCCGGCAAGGCTTCGGCGTTGTGGCCCGGTTCTTGCTTGATCGAGTTTCGAGTTTGATTGCGCAGGAGAGTGAGTGATGCAATTCCAGGATGCCCAGGCCGTAGCCTATGCCATGCCAGGCGGTGAGGCCTGCGCGCCTTCCCGCGCAAGACCCGTGGATCTTGTCCATCTTTCCCGTCAGACCATGGGCGACAGGGCCTTGGAAGCCGAAGTGCTCGCCATGTTCCTGCATCAGGCGCTGATGGCGCGGGAGAGCATTGCCCATGCCGATCTCGACGGACGCAGGAGCCTCGCTCACGCCCTCAAGGGCGCGGCGCTCGGCATCGGCGCCTTCGCGGTCGCCGATTGCGCATCCGACATCGAAAAGCATCCGGAAGATGCCGCGCTTCCGAAGAAACTTGCCCGCCATGTCGAGGAAGTGCGGGACTTCATAGCGGCCATCAGCCGCTGATTTCCTTACCGCCCGCTGGACCCCGTTCTCCTTCCGCCGCTGGCTGTTGACTTGGCGGGCGGAGTGATTATGTCGGCAGGGTCTTCGCGGGGCTATTCAATGACCAAGCTGCACATCATCGCCTTTGACGGCACTTCCTATGACATCGATGCCGAAAACGGCTCGACCGTGATGGAGAACGCCATAAGGAACAGCGTTCCCGGCATCGAGGCGGAGTGCGGCGGAGCCTGCGCCTGCGCGACATGCCACGTCTATGTCGATGAAGAATGGACCGGAATCGTGGGGGAGCCGGAATCCATGGAAGAGGACATGCTTGATTTTGCCTTCGACGTGCGGCCGAATTCGAGGCTTTCCTGCCAGATCAAGGTCCGCGACGAACTGGACGGGCTCGTCGTCCGCGTTCCCGAACGACAGGGGTGAAGCGACCGGAAAGGCGGCGAAAACCCGTCATTGCATGACGGTCCTGAAGCGGCGTTCCGGCCTTGAAGAGCCGAGGATCGAAAAATGTCCGAAGTCACGAAAACCGACGTTCTGATTGTTGGCGCGGGGCCGGTCGGCCTCTTCGCCGTGTTTGAACTCGGGCTGCTCGACCTCAAATGCCATCTCGTCGATATTCTCGACCGGCCCGGCGGACAATGCGCCGAACTTTATCCGGAAAAGCCGATCTACGATATTCCGGGCTGGCCGCTGATCACCGCGCAGGGATTGATCGACCGGCTGATGGAGCAGATCGAACCGTTTCAGCCCCAATTCACCTTCAACCGGATGATCTCGGCGCTGGAGAAGCGCGAGGACGGCTCCTTCCGAGTCACCATCGACGAAGGCGAAATTGTCGAGGCAAAGGCTGTGGTGATCGCCGCCGGCGGCGGTTCGTTCCAGCCGAAACGCCCGCCGATTCCCGGCATCGAGGCCTATGAAGGAAAAAGCGTCTTCTATGCGGTGCGGCGCATGGAGGATTTTCGCGGCGAGGACCTCCTGATCGTCGGAGGAGGGGATTCGGCACTCGACTGGACCCTGAACCTCCAGCCCGTCGCCCGTTCCGTCGCACTCGTCCATCGCCGCGCGGAGTTCCGCGCCGCGCCCGACAGCGTCAACAAGATGTTCGCGCTGCATGAGGAAGAGAAGCTTCGCTTCCAGATCGGACAGGTGACGTCGTTGAGCGGCGAGGGCGGCGCGCTGCGGTCGGCGACCGTCAAGGGGCCGCATGGCGATGTCGAGATCGCCTGCACGCGTCTCCTGCCATTCTTCGGCCTGACGATGAAGCTCGGCCCGATTGCGGAATGGGGGCTGAACCTCCACGAAAACCTCATCCCCGTCGACACGGAAAAGTTCCAGACCTCGGAACCCGGCATATTCGCGATCGGCGATATCAACACCTATCCGGGCAAGCTCAAGCTGATCCTGTCGGGCTTCCACGAGGCGGCGCTGATGGCGCAAGCTGCGAAGCATTACATAAGCCCGTCGGAGCGCATCGTCTTCCAGTACACCACCTCCTCGACGAGCCTGCAGAAGAAACTGGGTGTGGCGTGACACACCGCACGGAGAGAGGATGAAAAGCTGGCACTGGCGCCTTGCGCATGGCCGTGGCATCGAACTCGGAACCGCTTCCGTGATCATGGGCATCCTCAACGTGACGCCGGACTCCTTCGCCGATGGCGGCCGATACGACCGGCCTGAAGAGGCGATCGATCGTGCACGGCGAATGGTGGCGGAAGGCGCGGCGATCGTCGACATCGGTGGCGAATCGACGCGGCCGGGCGGCGTTGCCATTTCCGCGGCGGAGGAACAGGCGCGCATCCTGCCGGTCATCGAGGCGCTGGCCGGGGACGGCGTAATCCTGTCGGTCGATACATACCGGGCCGAAACCGCGCGGCTCGCCGTCGAACATGGCGTCCATATCATCAACGATGTCTGGGGGGCGCAACGCGATCCGCAGATTGCCGCCGTCGCCGCGGAAACCGGAGCGGGGCTGATCCTCATGCATACCGGCCGCGAGCGGCAAAAAGATCCGGACGTTATCGCCGATCAGTTTTCGTTTCTCCGCCGGTCGCTCGAGATAGCGCGCAAGGCGGGCGTGGCGGACGAGGCGATCGTGCTCGATCCCGGCTTCGGCTTCGCCAAGGAAACGCCGGAGGAGAACATGGAGCTCATTGCCCGTTTCGAGGAACTGCATGGGCTCGGCTATCCGCTTGCCGTCGGCACGTCGCGCAAGCGTTTCGTCGGGCGTGTCACCGGGAGGGAAGCGCCAGCCGAGCGCGCCATCGGCACGGCCGCGACGAGCGCCATATTGCGCCTGAAGGGCGCGGCGGTCTTCCGGGTGCACGACATCGCCGCCAACCGGGATGCGCTGGAAATGACGGATGCCGTGATGGCATTTGCCGGCAAGCGATAATGACCGCGCGCGTCATCGCTTTCCTCGGCCTCGGAGGCAATATCGGCGATCCTGCCGCGACCATGGCGGCGGCGCTTCGCGCCATCGACGCCGATCCGGCCTGTTCGGTCGTCGCCGTATCATCGCTTTATCGCACGCCGCCCTGGGGCAAGACCGATCAGCCGGATTTTCTGAACGCGGCAGCGTCGATATCGACGGCGTTGTCGCCGCGTGAATTGCTTTCGCTGTGCCTCGAAAAAGAACGGCTTCTGAAACGCGTGAGAAACGAGCGCTGGGGTCCTCGCACCATAGACATCGACATCCTTCTCTATGGCGACAGCGCAATCGATGAGGACGGATTGGCGATCCCGCATCCGCGCCTTGCGGAGCGCGCCTTTGTGCTCGTTCCGCTGAGCGAGATCGCGCCGGAGATCGAGATCGGCGGCAAAAGCGTGGACGAACTCGTCCGGCGGCAGGACGGTACCGGGATAGAGCGCGTCACGGACACCGGGGGCTGGTGGCGACTATCCGCCGAGGAGAAACCGAGCGACTGGCCTTGAGAAGCGGCTGCCAGGTTTCGAGGGCGGCGATGCCGACCGATCCTATTCCTGCGCGATCTGCTTGGCGGAATGCTCGCCGTTGCGTTTGAGGCTGACGCCGATCACGGGCACGAGATTATCGTTGACCCTGACCGAAATTGTTACGTTCATGGTGTTCGGATCGGGCAGATGCGCCAGCATCGTTCCCTTCAACTGATGCCGGTTGAGCACGAAGACCACCTTCTTGCCCTCGACATTGCCGCCGATCACGTCCAGGCCCTTGCCTGCCGCGCCGTCGAGAAACGTGCCATGGTAGCTACGGCCACGCTCTTCGACATGAGCCGACATTTTCTGGGTGAACATGCCGACGCGGCAGGTTCCATCGAGATTCATGCCCGCATGGTGCGCCGGCGTCGTGCCGACGAGATCGCACGTGAAGCGCGTGCCCTTGTACTTGCCGGCGACGACTTCGCCCGGCCCGGACCATTGCCCCTCGACGGAGCGGAAGAATTTCACATCGCGCTCGCCGGCATCGGCGGCATGCGCCATCGCGCCGGTCAGCGGCACGGCCGCCAGCGCGACCAGAAGCGTGGAGGGAATTGCGAGATTCATCTTGGCCCGACGCTGTTCGGAGGACGATGGAAAGAAACCATGAGGAAGAATGGTTAACGCTTCGTCAATAATTCCGCCGACAGGATGATGGAGGTCGGCCCTTATCGCAAGCGTATTTTTGATCGTCATCCAGAGACCGGAGAAGATGGGCAAGGACGCTCGCGTTCGAGAAACGCCGCCTGCTCGATAAAAACTGTCACCAGGGGACGGTGCGGCCGAGATAATCGAGATATTCCAGCCCGGGCCTTTTCTGCTTCGCGAGAAGGACGTTCACCAGGTTGGGTATGCTCTCTTCGATCGTGAGTCGCGCGTCCGGACCACCGAGATCGGTCCGAACCCAGCCCGGCGCCATCACCACCATGGCGCGCGCCGTGCCGGCCTGGCGGGCCGCGAAGCTTCGCATGAACATGTTGAGCGCCGCCTTACTGCCGCGGTACAGTTCCCGCTGACCGGTCTCGTTGTTGCCGATGCTTCCCTGTCCGGACGACATTACTCCGATCAAGCCCGCCGCGGAGACATTCCCCTCCAGACTCTCGATAACGCGCAGCGGGCTCAATGAATTGGCGATCATGAGATTGACGAAATCGTCGGTGGACACCTCGCCGATCGTCTGCGTCGGATCACGATTGGTCGTGCCGGCGTTGACGAAGAGCATGTCAAATATCCTGCCGGACAGGCGGTCATGCAGCGTCGCGATCTGATCGGGTTCGGTGATATCCAGGAATTCGACCTCGACCCGGCCGCCATACTCGTCCGTAAGATCGTGCAGCAGCGTTCGGGGTCCCCGGCGCACGGTCCCGACGACGTTCCAGCCCTTTTTTAGGAACTCCGCCGCCATCGCATGGCCGAGGCCGCGCGAAGCGCCAATGAGCAAAATGGTCGGGCGGGGATTTGCATGGGACATGGGCTGATGCTTTCGCTGGCGAGTTCAGCCGCTGATATGGCGAATCGTTCTTCTTTGCACCATACGCAAAGCATGCAATAAACGATTGCATGTAACGCTATACTCGGGCTGGCTGGCAAACTGTTCCTCGGTTCATGCAAAGAGTGGATTTGAACCTCCTCATCTCTTTGGACGCGCTGCTCACGGAGCGCAGCGTGACGGGAGCGGCGCGCCGGCTCGGCCTCAGCCCCTCCGCCATGAGCCGGACGCTTGCGCGGCTGCGTCACGTGACGGGCGATCCGTTGCTGGTTCAGGCGGGTCGCGCCCTCGTTCCCACGCCCCATGCCGAAGAGCTAAGCGGGCGTGTTCATGCACTCGTCCATGAGACCCAAGCCGTCCTTCGTCCGACCGCCAGCCGGCTCGACCTCGCTTCGCTCGATCGGATTTTTACAATTCGCGCCGGCGAGGGGTTCGTCGAACTCCTTTCCGCTCCGCTCGTCGCCGCGATCGGGGAGGTCGCGCCGCACGTCCGCCTCCGCTTCGTGCCGAAGCCCGACAAGGACGCCGGGCCGCTTCGGGAAGGGCTGGTCGATCTCGAGATCGGCGTGCTCGGAACCGCGGCGCCCGAAGTGCGGACGCAGTTGCTGTTCCGCGACAGGTCCATCGGTATCGCCCGGATCGGACATCCGCTTCCGGCTGGCGGCGTGACGGTGGATCGGTATGTGGCTTTCAGCCACGCCGTGGCTTCGCGCCGGGGAGAATTCCGCGAACCGATCGACGATCTCCTCGAAGAATTGGGCCTGACGCGGACAATACGCCTCCTCGTCCCCTCATATCCGGACGCGATGCGGGTTGTCCGCTGCTCCGATC
>Ga0164242_10007706_pt1 | contig 11762 bp, 9 predicted proteins | sample OricomgcompostMG_FD_108783 | JGI IMG/M metagenome (GOLD analysis project Ga0164242, IMG submission 108783) | Miracle-Growth compost microbial communities from Emeryville, California, USA - Original compost - Miracle growth compost (MG) ... | reverse complement strand
TGGCGGTCGCCGGTTCTCCGGTCCGACACCCTCCCGGGGCATTGGCGCAGTTGGTAGCGCGCTTCCATGGCATGGAAGAGGTCAGGGGTTCGAATCCCCTATGCTCCACAGATCAACAAAGGGTCAGGCGCGCTTTTCGCCTGGCCCTTTGTTGATCATTGAACACAGCGGATCCGGGAGGAGCCGCAGCGGAGCGAGGACGACGGCGCACTATGCGCGACTTTCGTGTTGTGGCACCGACAAGGTCGTCGATTCGTCTGACGGCAGTTCCACGTCGGGGTTCGTCTCGGCGAGTAGGGCTACGCGGATGGCGCGAGAACGAGTCGGATCTTCTCGGCCCGGAGCATCTCGTACGTTGTGACATACCTGACGCCGACTCCGAGGCAGACGTTCGGAATCTTGATCTTCTTTACCGACGGTGAGAACACCTCATGGGTGACGACGGTATGTCCACCAGTCAGCGCTTGAGCGACGAGGTAGAAGTCGGCGACCTGCAGGAAGGTGCTGACCGCCGCAGGCTCGTAGTTTTGCTGCGTGACCCAGGTCGCAACCGTGCTGAGGCTGGTTGTGTCGACTGCACCGGCAGGTTCGAAGAACGTGGTCGGGCGTGCCATCGCCCATGTCGCGAGGTCGTCGCCACCTGCCTTCAGCTCGTCGCCGACTTTTTCGACGCTGTGCACGCGACCGGTGCCGTGAGCTTGGATGAGCCATGCCCAGAAGCCGGGAGCGAAGTCCATACCGTAGTGAAGATTCTTGGCTTGGATGAAGACATTCGCGTCGAGGAGGTAGGCCATCAGATGACGCCGATTCGGTGGGCTAGTTCGGTAAAGGTGGATTCCTTCTTGAACCCGAGCATGCGGAACGCGTCACGGTACAAGGTGCGGCCCTCCAGCGTGTCGGTCACCAGCGCGCGGGTGAACCGCTTGCTCGCGCGGACGGGTTGCGTGTTGTAGAAGTTCCCACCGCTGCCACGATCACTGCCCTCCACAAGCTCTGCAAGGCGCGCACGCTCGTCGTGGTACCGCGCCCAGTACATCTTCTCGGTGAGGCGTCCGACGTCGAGCAGCTTCCGCAGCACGACCAGGGTGCTGACGCGGAACTCGGCCGCCAATGCGTCGAGCTCGTCCGGATCGAGCGGGCCGAGGGTGCGCTCCGCCACAGCGGACCCTGGGACCAGCAGCTCACCAGCGACGGTGTTGCACCACCGTTCAATGGCCTGATTTTCGCCCAGCCCTGGCTGCGCGTCGTCGAGGGCGGAGCCACCCAACCACACATGGGCGAGTTCGTGCGCCAGCGTGAAGATCTGGGCCGCCTTCGTGTCCGCCCCATTGACGAACACCACCGGAGCGAGTGGATCGACCAAGGTGAACCCGCCGAACTCCTGCGGGTCTAGTCGCCGGTGAGTGTTGCTGCCAACGATTCCGCTGGTCATCACGAGGATGCCGACCTCTTCAGCCTGTTCACTCAGACGCCGGAACGCCTCACTCCACGAGGAGCCACGACTTCCCGGCTCGAAGTGCAGTAAGGCTCTGATCGCGGAGCCCGCAGCCACGGGGTCGCGATCGATCGACACGGAGCCGACGACCTTCGATGGCTCCTCACCGTTCGCAATGGCGAAGTCGTGATACCACTCTTGACGCGCCTCGCATTCGTAAATCGTGTCGAGGAGGTTCGGGCTGGCGGCACGCACGGCACGAGTACCGCGCGTCCGGAAATCATGCATCGGGAGCGGTTCGGCGGGCGGCTCGGTGAGGAACAAGTAGCCGACTGGCGTATGTGTCGCGGTGGCGAAACTCTCCAGTTGCTTCAGGGTGGGGAGCGTAGTGCCAGCTACCCATTCGTCAAGCTTGGGGAACTTGGCAACCAGATCGTCGGAAGACAGGCGCGACCGCTCGCTGGCCCAGGCCAGGAGTTGACCAGACACTGTTACCCGTGTGCTCACGCTGCCATTCTCCCGTCTTGGGGTCGCGGACGGGTGCCTTTGGCCTCGTACGCATGTTGCCAATGAATCATCGGGCACCGACATGGAGGATGCATGGCAAGGCGTCGGGCGCGATCAGCTCCGGCGCTGATTGCCGGATGACTCGCTGAAGCCGAGTGTGCGGTAGCCGGGCATGCGGCGCTTCAGTGAGGCGGCGAGGATCGGCACCTGGTGGTCGTGGTAGTCATGCACTTCGACCACTTCTTTGCCGGGCGAGGCCCTTACGACCCGGCCCGCGCACTGGACGAGCAGGCCGTCGAACGAAACCGGGGCAGCGAGGAAGAGCGTGTCCAGGGCGGGGGCGTCGAAGCCTTCGCCGATGAATGGTGTTGTCCCGACGACGAGTACGCCGTCGCCGGTGGCCGCCTTCGACAATTGGTGGACTGCCTCGCGGCGCTGTGCGGTGCTCATGCCACCTTGGAGAACGATTGCGTCGTGCCCGTGCTTGGCAAGGAGGGCGACAATGTTTTCGACGTGCGCTACGCGGCGAGTGAGCACCAGGCAGTTGCGGCCGTGAGCGGCGGCATCAATGACGTCGTCGACGATCTGGGTGTTACGGGCTGGGTCGGCTGCCAGTGCACGGTGCGCCTCCGCCAGCGCGGCGGTGTCGGTGGGGTCGATGTCGTCGCAGCGGAACGCTGTCTGGTGCAAGTGCAGCACCCGTTGTTGCCCAGGCTCGTGGACGAATACGTCGGTAAGGGTCGTCGGTCCGTCGTCGTTCACCGTGTGCCGGATCGGACCGAGCTGCCAGGTGACCAGTTCCCCGAGCCGGTCGCGGCGTTCGGGTGTTGCAGTAAGCCCGAGCCAGTACCGCCCTCGGATCCGCTTGACGGAGTGGTCGTAGGCAGCGGCGGCCAGGTGATGGCATTCGTCGACGACAATGTGTCCGTAGCCGTTGGTCAGCTCCGTCACATCGTCGCGACGAGCCAGGGACGGCAGCATGATGATGTCGACGACGCCGGTGAGCTTGCGCCGGCCGCCGCCCAGCTGGCCGGGCCGGAAACCCAGGAACTCCTCGATTCGGGAGCGCCACTGCTCGGCAAGCGCCTTGCGATCGAGAAGTATGACGGTGGAGGCAGCTCGCTCGGCGATCACGGCGCATGCCATCACGGTCTTGCCCGATCCCGGTGGTGCGACCAGCACGCCGTCATCGTGGCCCAGCAGCGCGTCGACGGCGGCGGTCTGCCGGGGATCGAGCTGACCGGAGAACGCGACGTCGGTCTCGGCTCCGGCGCTCCGCAGATCGGTGATGTCCAAGCGTGAGCCAGCGGCGTGCACGATTTCGGACGCCAGGTGCCGCAGTCCGCGGGGCAGGACCAGGTCGCCCTCAACTGTCACGTCATAGCCGCGCACAAACCGCGGTGTGTTCCAGGTCGACTTGCGCAGCCGCTGCAGCTCGTAAAACTTCGGATTGGCCATCGATGCCGCATGCTTGAAAGTGGACATCGCAGCGGGGGTGAGCTCCGCGGCCGTCAGCCGCAGTCCAGCGTCCAGTTCGGCATGCAGGACGGCCGGCAGACGCGGGTGAACTCTGCTTGCAGACGATCGGCTCAAGCCACGGACGTCGCTGCCGACGGTGGTGGTGCTGGCCTGGTTGGCGATCTTGCTCGCCGCGGAAAGGCTGAGCCGATCCATGGTGGACAGGAAGTCCCACTGATCCTCGTGCGGTTCGAGCGTGGACAGGTCGAGGAACGTCGTCAGCCCGTCCCGTCGGCGTCGCCCCTGCAGCGGAAGGGCGATCAGGTTGCCGAAACCTCCAGCGGGCAGCACGTCCTGACTCGGGAACAGTCGATCGTAGGAGTGCAGGTCCATCGCCCCGCGCAGCGTCATGGCTTCGTGGATCAGCACGGTTCCGACCGATCGCGCGGTGGCAGCTGGGACCGGCTGGGCGAAGAAGACCCACACGTGGGCGCCCCGCCCGGACTGGGAGATCTCCAGCGCAGCGGGAACTTGCCTGGACCGGGCCGCTTTGACGTATGCCAGGGCGTCGAGCATCGCGGCAGAGCCGTCGAAGTCCGCAACCAGGAACGTGCATGTGTTGTCCGTGCGCAGTGGATACACGCCGATGAACGCTTCCCCCACAAGGTGGTCCGCGAGGGTTTGGGTGCTCAGGGGCAGATATGACGCGTCGCTGCGGCGCATGCCCTTGCGCCAGCCGCCGCGAACTGCAGGCATCCAGCCCGCTGCTCCCGTTCGATCGTTCTCCCATCGCACGGCATACAAGTCGGTGCGTGCTGCAAAGAGCCCGGTGAACAGGTGCAGCTTGTCCGCCACAGGGGAGAGCATCGTGACCATGCCTGGAGGATCGACGGTGGCGGCCAGTTGTTCGGGGGCTGGCGTGACGTCCTGGCCGCGGAGCTCCAGCAGCCGTGACAGTCGCAGGTTCTCCGAGCGCAGGCGGTCCCGCTCCCGGGTGAGCTGGGCGACCTCCTGTTGCAGCTGATTCGTCGACACTGTGGTCATCGTTGCACGTCGATGGCGTTCAGGCGGGCGTTGAGGTGCTCATCGATGGGCTGTCGACGTGGTCGGCTCTTCTCTGTCGTGGCGAAGGAGCCGTTGATCTCCCGGTCAGGCCTGCGGGCGGCCGATGCGAACCCGCCATACCTGCGGGCCCTGCTCGAAGTAGTCCCAGGTGAATTGGTCCGGGAACTCCGCATTGAACTGGTACCACAGCGGTTTGGGGTCGTGGTCGTTGATCAGCTCGAAGCCCGCCCCAGGCTCCAGGTCGTGGTAGGTCTGCAGGATCAGCTCGTGGCGGCGCGGTGGCGGGTCGTTGCGTACGTCGAGCTTCGGGTCGTTACTCACGTGTCCTCCTGAGTGGCGAGCGAACCGACCGTGCCGGCCTGCGTTTCCTGTGGTAATCGGGCCAAGTAGTGCATGGCACCGTTGATCCGCTCTGCCTCCCGCGGCTGCGTGTCACGCAGAGCGAGCCAGGCCTGCGCGGCCAGTCGGTTGGCTGCGTCGGGGTAACCCTTCTGGCCGAGCGTGCGCAAGGTCTTGATCAGGACGTCGACGGTCGCGGGCAGGGGCTCCCGGTCCGGGGTGCGGCGGGTCATCTGTGCTCCTTCTCGGCAGGCGACTGGTGGCGGTTCACCCGAAGGTCGCCAGGCAGGCGCCCGGCTCCGCGAACGGGATCAGGGTGGCACCCCCGGCAGCTTCGCCGAGCGCTCCCTCGATGAGGCCACGGTGGACGCTGCACACCGACGCCTGATGGGCCCGGGCGGCATCGAGGAACGGGCACCGGGTCAGCCGGAGCGTGCCGTCGGGCTGTTCCTCCGGCGCGAAGCCGGTGTGCGTCAACACCTGGCTCACCCGTCTCGCCGCGGTGTCCTGGCCGGTCGACAACTGTGCCGCCAAACGTTGCCCCCACGCGAGACCACCGCGCCGGCCCGCTTCCCGGGCGGAGAGCCGGTCGCCGCTCTCGATCCCGTCGGCGAGTGCTTCGGCAAGGCTGATGTATGCCGGGCGCCGGGCCAGCCACGACCACGCGGGACGTCCCCTGCCGCGCGGTGCGACGCGCAGGCGGGTCACGTGGTCGCGTTCGTGCAAGACGTCCAGGTGCCCGCGCACGGTGTTCTCGTGCAGGCCGGTGGCGGCGACGAGCTCGGCGAGGGTTGCCGGTCGGCCGAAGCTCGACAACACATCCAGCAGTCGCTGTTGGGCGTCGGTCACCGTGCCGCGCACCGCATCGGCCGGCCCCCAATTATTTTCCACGGAGATTATTGTAGATTATTTGGGTGACACCCGAGGGGTGCCACGTCGAACCTGACCCGAACCCCCGAAAGGACCGTCGTGACGGACCTGACCCTCGCCTCCGACCCAGCCGATGCGCAGGCTGTCGAGGCCGTGGAGAATCACCACGCGCAACTGGCCGGCGAGCTCACCCTGCTGGTGGCCGATCTGACGGGTGCGGCCGAGACCGGGAGCGCGACCGCCGCCCGCGACCGCCTGCTCACCTGGGCTCGGGAGTCTTTGCTCCCGCACGCCGAGGCGGAGGAGAAGACGCTGTATCCGGCCGCGCGCGAGCTGCCGCAGAGCCGCCTGCTCATCGACGCCATGCTCGCCGAGCACGAGTCGATCGGGCGCATCGTGGAGGAGCTGGCGAATGCCGCGAAGCCGATCGCCCAGGCCGCCGCCGGCCGCGCGCTCAAGGCGCTGTTCGACATACATCTGGACCACGAGAACAACCAGGTCCTGCCGACGCTCGCGGCGTCGCCGGACCACTCGGTGGCCCAGCTGCTCGACGGGATGCACGAAGTGCTCGGTGGACACGAGCACGCCGGCGCACCCGACGGCCACGACGGGTCGTGCACCTGCGGTCACGTGGACCCGCCCGGCTTCCCCGAGCTCGACGTGCGGGTGATCCCGCACGCGGTCCGGCACGCGATGATCTTCGGCGCGCTGGATGCGCTGAAGGCCGACGGTGGCCTGCAACTGATCGCCGACCACGACCCGATTCCGCTGCTCATGCAGCTGGAGCAGCGGGCGCCCGGGAAGTTCCAGATCGACTACCTGGAACGCGGGCCCGTCGAGTTCCGCCTGGAGATCACCCGTCCCGCGTGACGGCGCCGGTCAGCTGTCCACCGTGCGGCGCAGCGCGAAGCGTGCTGCACAGATGCCAGACCATCGCCGCGACCCGGCGATCGGGCCACGCGTCGCGAGGCACCATCGGTCCTTGGTGTCCGCACGACCCTGCTGGTCGGGCGTCCGGCCGGCGGCCGGGTCCGCATCGGACAAGAGGGGGTTGACAGCAGCGAGTCGGTTCCAGAACGATGGTGTGGCATTAAGTAAAGCATATTTAATTAATGCTGATTAGATCTACTTCCTGTCTCACCCTCGGAGGAGAACGCATGACCGGCTGGTTCGTACGTGGCAGGTGGGCGGGTATCGCCACGTCCGTGGCGGTCGTTGCCGGCTCAGTCGGGATACCCCTGACGACAGCAGCCGCCCCGGCGCAGGCTGCGACTGCCCCAGCAGCAGTGTCAGCGGGCGCCGCCGGGTCCGAGTCCGGCCCGGTGACGATCGGTGGAAAGTGCCTCGACGTCGCCGACGGCACCGCCACGGACGGTGCCGCTGTCGACCTCCTCGGCTGCACCGGAGAAGCCGCGCAGAGCTTCACCTGGGCCTCCGACGGCAGCCTGCAGGTGCTCGGCAAGTGTGTCGAGGTGAGCGATGGTTCCAACGCGACCGGCGCCCTGCTGCAACTGGCCGACTGCGCAGCGGACGCTCCGGAGCAGCACTTCAGCACACTGCCCGACGGGACGATCTACGCGGCGAAGTCCGCCAAATGTGTTGCTGTGCAAGGTGCTGTGGCCGCCGCGGCACGGGTCGGTCTGGCGCCGTGCGACCCGGCCGAACCGGCCCAACAGTTCACGGCTGCTTCCGCACCTGCCCCGGCATACGTCTTGCACTCCGGCCCCGCGGTCAGCTACTCGAACCCGGACGACACACCCGCGTCGCCGTACCTCGACAAGGACGGTTCGTTCTACTACCAGCAGGCGCATGCGCTCTACGGTGCGAGCGATTCGCGTCGTTGGAGCTTCTATCAGGGCAAGAATTTCGATGACGCGACCGTGGCGGACCAGACGCAGCAACCGGACAACGCAGACACCACGCGGCGCTGCAACACCAGTCCAACCGGTGTCGAGGCCACGCCGAGCAGCGGCTACCCGATGCCGAACTACTGCGACCTGTCCGGTGTATGGGTCGATCCGGACACCGGCGACTGGTACGGCCTGGTGCACAACGAGTTCACCGGGCAGCCGTTCGGTGACGGTCTGCACTACGACGGCATCGACTACGCCGTCTCCACCGACCAGGGCAACACCTGGACGATCAAAGGTCACGCCATCACCTCCCCGTTCAGCACCGAGCGTGGCGACACCTCCGCCTTCCCGCACGAGACCTACTACTACGGAGATGGCGATCAGCGGCTGTTCGCCGACTACGCCTCCGGATACTTCTATGCCTTCTACGCGACGCGGGTGGTCACCAAGGCCGGCGGGGGCAACGTGTGGCTCGAGCACGTCGCGCGCGCACCGATCTCGGGCAAGATGAAGACCGGGACCTGGACGAAGTGGTACAACGGCACTTGGAGCCAGCCCGGCGTCGGGGGCGCGGAAAGCAACATCATTCCCTCGGACGGGGACGGCACCGGCTACACCACCCCCTCGGACGACTACGCGCCTGAGAATCGCGGCACCGCTCGCGCCCAGGTCGCCGCGGGGACCCTGCCGGACAACTCCCAGCTCGCGGTGATGAACATCGCCTGGAGTGCCTATCTCGGCAAGTACATCGCAACGCCGCAGAACAACGTCGCCCAGGCGACGAACACCAAGACGCCGTTGCACTTCTACACCACGGATGACCTCGCGACCCAGAAGTGGACCGATATGGGTCTGGCGGGAGCCGACAACGCCGCGTGGTATCGCTGGATGCTCGATCCGGGCAACCTGACCAGCTCCTCTGTCGTCGGCAGGACCTTCCGCTCGTACTGTTCCTTCTACTGCTCGCGTTACACAGGTGAGTACGTCGACGTGACGATCGACCCGAGCAGTTCGTCGGCGCTGCCGGCGGGGCCGGTGAGGGACGGCGGCAGCTACCAGATCAAGGCGACCAACGGCCAGTATGTCGCTCAGCGTGACGCGGGCCTGATCACGACACCGACACCGTCCACGGGCGCCGCCGAGCAGTGGATCTTCGAAGCGACCGGTGACGGCTTCTTCTCGGTGGCCAATGCCGAGTCAGGGCAGCTGCTCGGGGTCGACGCGACGAGCAACAGCGGCCGCGCCTGGGGAGCTCCCGTCACCCTGTCCGCCAAGGGTGCCGAGCTCACCGCCGGCCAGCAGTGGTCGGTCCAGACCGTCGTCGACGCTCCCGAAACCGGTGGGGCGTCCGTCCCGACCGGCAGCTATCGCCTGATCAACCGCTACAGCGGTCAGGCGCTCAGCCTCACCGAGTCCGATCGCGCTGCGGTTGACGGCAAGAAGTGCAACGGGATCGGCAACCCCGCTTGCATCGGCAATGGCACGTGCAAGTCGCAGCACAACCCGAACTGCACCGGCGAGCGGACCCCCGCACCCATCTACCTGCCGACACCCGGAGCTGTCGAGACCGCGCCACAGCGCGGTTGGACCAACCAGGGGACCGCCGGCGACACCCGTCCGGTCGCAGCGCAGTTGCTGGACTTCGCCGGTGACGCTTCGACGGTCAACACGGTCTCTGTCTCCAGCCCGGGCCCCCAGACCAGTCAGTTCGGGTCCGCGATCACGCCGCTCGATCTGCAGGCGGCCGACTCGGATCCGACGCAAACTCTCCGGTGGTCGGCAACCGGCCTGCCCGAAGGGCTCACGATCGATCAGGAGAACGGGCGGATCACCGGAAGCCCGACCGCCGCCGGATCGACCGTGGTCACTGTCACGGCGACCGATGCGACAGGCGCCTCCGGCTGGGCGACCTTCACCTACACGGTCAGCAGAGCCGACCTCGCGCTCGGCAAACCGACCACAGCCTCGTCATTGGAGGTAGCGAGCCTGGCGGCAGGGAATGCGACCGACGGCGACCCGACGACGCGCTGGGCGAGCGGCTACAGCGACGACCAGTGGCTCCAGGTCGATCTCGGCGCCGTCGCGAAAGTCGAGGCCGTGCACCTGTCCTGGGAGAGCGCCTACGCAACTGGTTTCAAGATCCAGATGTCCGATGACACACAGGACTGGACGACGATCTACTCGACCTCGACAGGCAGCGGCGGAGAGCAGGACCTGACCGGGCTGTCCGGGACGGGACGCTACATCCGGCTGCTCGGCACCAAGCGCGCGACTGGGTACGGCTATTCGCTCTACACCTTCGCTGTCTACGGCTCCACGAATGCCGGACCACGCAGTCTCACCATGGACCGACCGACGACGGCGTCCTCGGTCGAGCCGGGGTCGCACTTCACGCCGGAGCTGGCGACGGACGGTGACCCCGCAACCAGGTGGGCCAGCGGCTACTCCGATGACGAGTGGCTCCAGGTCGACATGGGCTCGGTGCAGTCGGTCAGCGCCGTGACGCTGGTGTGGGAGGCGGCCTACGCCACCGGATTCCGCATTCAGGTGTCGGATGACGCTCGGGACTGGTCGACGATCTACGCCACGACGACCGGCACGGGAGGGACCCAGCACCTGACCGGTCTGACCGGCTCGGGTCGCTACATCCGAATGCTCGGCACGGCGCGGGCGACCGGCTACGGATACTCGTTGTTCTCCTTCGATGCCTACGCATGAGCATGCCCGGGTCCGTCCTCGCCACCGGCGGGACCGGAGACGAGGGTCAGCGTACGGGCGTGGTGTGTAAACGACGGCGCAACACCAGGGTGGTGAGCAGGTGCCAGACCATCGCGGTGAAGACGACGACCCACGCGCCGAACGCCACCCACGCCATGCCCGAGCCGATGTCGCCGACGATCGGCAGCCGGTCGACGTGACCGAGGTAGTAGGACGCGACGGCGTACATCCCGAGCGGGAAGATGATGCTCCACAGCGTCGCGTCATACACGAGCGGGATGCGGTGAGTGATGTGCCGCCACCAGGCCGCGGCGACCAACACCGGGATCAGCCAGGTGCCGAACACCCAGAAGATCACCGACGACCCGGCGATCAGGCCACGCGTCGCGGCGACCATCGGCGCATCGGCCATCTGCACGATGCGTGCCCCGGCGAGGACGGTGATCGCGGTGGCGCCCATTGCCACCCAGTAGACCGGGGTGAAATCGGTGGGCTCCAGTTTGTAGAGCAACAGTCGCGCGATGACCAGCACCGCGACGGCGGCATACAAGAACGCGCCGACGCCCCAGGAGAAGACCGCGACGAGCGCGAACACGCGGCGGCCGGTGTGCATCGTCGGCTCCAACGCGGCCGTGAGCACGGCGACCGACTGGCTGGCGACCACCCAGATGAACCACGATCCGTTGGCGCCGCCGAGCGCCGGCCGGATCGACGGATTGAGCACGGCGGTCCAGGGGACCACGTAGCCCAGCACGAACCACGTCAGCGCGCCGAGCGCGAGGAGGCAGATCGCCGGCACGCGGAATCCCTCGAGCGCCGCCCGGGCACCGACCACATCGGTCGCCGCGACGAACGTGAAGAAGCCGAAACCTCTGCGCGGGTCGGTGAAGTCGGCACGCAGCAGTCGCCAGAAGGCGGCGATGCGCCAGCAGTGCAGCACTGCGAGAACGACCCAGCTGACGATCGCCACTGCGAACATTGCCCGCGACAGGGCGTGATGACCGTTGTCCCACATCGCGATCGAGATGATGCCGGTGCCCATGACCAGGGCGAAATAGCCCGGGTTGAGCGTCGCGACGGCATCGGAGATCGCGGCACGGAAAGGGTCCCGCGGACCGGTCATCGATGCACCTCCGCGACAGGGCCGGCACGCCAACTGGAAGGTTATCGTTGCACGGCCGCCGGAGATCCGGCGGCGTTCGACGCCGGCGCGTGAGTGTCAGGCCTGTCCGCGCACCGCGGAGATGATCAGACCGATCGGGGTGGTGATGACCAGGATCGCCACCACGACCCGGAAGCCGTAGAGCAACCACTGGTGGGCAGTGCGTGCGTCACGCGTCGCCCACAGGAACAGAGCCAGCGCCACGATCATCAGCACACCGCCGACATCGACGACGGCCGTCGCCTCCACCAAGGTGCCGACCAGCACCGCGACGTTCGCGAGGTTGTAGATCACGACTTCGGCGGTGATCGTGCGCGACGACGGCGGCGCGCTCACCAGCAGCGCCTGCGCGACG
>Ga0164242_10007705_pt1 | contig 11763 bp, 12 predicted proteins | sample OricomgcompostMG_FD_108783 | JGI IMG/M metagenome (GOLD analysis project Ga0164242, IMG submission 108783) | Miracle-Growth compost microbial communities from Emeryville, California, USA - Original compost - Miracle growth compost (MG) ... | reverse complement strand
GCGATGAGCGCGATCGCCGCCTGCGCGCCGTTCGTGACGAGGATCTCCTCGGGATCGGTGGGCAGCCCGCGCGCGGTGAAGCGGTCGGCGAGGGCGCGGCGCAGCATCCGCTGGCCCACGATGTCGAAGCCGGAGTCCCCGAGGAACGAGGGCAGGAGCGCGGCGGCGCGCACGGCGGCGTCGGCGACCTGCGGCACAGGCGGGAGCGTGGCCTTGCTCAGGTCGATCATGTCGGTCTCGAGCGGGGGCGGGTCGGCATCCGCCCCGGACGGCAGCCGCACGACGCTGCCCGACCCGCGGACGCTGTCGAGGTAGCCGGTGTCGCGCAGCTGCGCGTAGGCCGCGGTGACGGTGGTGCGGCTGAGGGAGAGGTGGGATGCCAGCTCCCGCTCCGCCGGCAGCCGCACCCCGAGCGCGAGCCGGCCGTCGAGCACGAGCAGCCGCACCCGGTCCGCGAGAGCGAGGTACGCCGGGCCGCCGGTGCGCCAGCTGCCCAACAACGCGGCCAGTTGGCGAGCGGAGAGGGCAGCCATCAGGCCACATTAGCGCGATTGGCCCTATACATCCAGTCCAATTCATCGGTTGGATGCTCACGTGGCTCTCTCGATCGCGTTCCCCACCCGGGGCGACCGCCCCGCCATCCGGGCGCGGCGGTACACCCAGCTGATCGGCGGGCTCGTGCTCTACGGGCTCGCGATCTCCCTCGAGGTCCGTGCGGGCATCGGGCTCTCGCCGTGGGACGTGCTCGCGCAGGGCGTCTCGAACCGCACCGGGATCGCGTTCGGGCTCGTCACGAACCTGATCGGGGCGCTGGTGCTGCTGCTGTGGATCCCGCTGCGTCAGCGTCCCGGTCTCGGCACCGTGCTCAACGTGCTCGTGATCGGGCCGAGCGCGCAGCTCGGGCTGTGGATCGTCCCGCAGCAGCGGGAGCCGGTGCTGCAGGGGCTCGTCTTCGCGGCCGGGCTGCTGCTGCTCGCCGTCGCGACCGGCCTCTACATCGGCGCGCGCATGGGCCCCGGCCCGCGCGACGGGCTGATGACCGGGCTGCGGGCCCGGACCTCGTGGCCGATCTGGGTGATCCGCAGCGGTCTCGAGGGCTCGGTGCTCGTCATCGGCTGGCTGCTCGGCGGCCAGGTCGGCATCGGCACGGTCGCCTTCGTCGTGCTCATCGGACCGCTCGTGCACGTCGCGATGCCGATCCTGCGCGTGCCCGGCGGCGCGCCGGAGGAGCCCACGGCCGCGCGCGAGCGGCGGTTCCGGCTGAGCGCGTGGAGTCCCGCGGGGATGCTCGCCGGCGGCCGGAACGTGAGCCGCGACGATGTGCGCGGCTACGCCGACCTGCGGGCGATCAGCCAGCGGGACTCCAGCTGAGGCGTCAGAGCCTCCGCTCCGCGAACGCGCGCATCGCGTCGCGCACGAACGCCGCGCCGTCCGGGCCGCCGTAGTGCCGGCCGAACCGGGGATCGGCGACGTACATGTCGCCGAGACCGGTGAAGTAGGCCCGCGTCGGGCGGCCGTCCGCGGTCTGCGGGGTGCCCGGCATCCCGCTCAGCCAGTCGTACTGCCGCTGCGCGAGCGCCTGGGCGGCGTCGGATTCGGGGGCGACCCCGTTCTCCCACGCCTCGATCCAGTCGGATTGCAGCAGCGCGACCCGTGCGGTCCATGCCGCGCGCTCGTCGGCCGGCATGCCGCGCCACCAGGCGTCGGCCTTCCGGTACGCGTCCGCGCCCCACCGCTCGGTGACCTCCGCCTCGTACTGCGTGTGGTCGAATCCGTCGAACATCGTCTCCGCCATGATCTGCTCACCTCCTTCCAACCCTCGGATGGTGCGCTCGACGCTCGCGATCTGCCGCGCGATCCGCGCCCGCTCCTCGTGCAGCCACCGCAGGTGATCGCCGAGGGCGTGCGCGTCGTCGGTCTCGCCCTTCAGCACGTCGGCGATCGCCGGGATGCCGAGGCCGAGCCCGCGCAGCAGCAGCACGCGCTGCAGCCGCACGAGCGCGTCGGCGTCGTAGTAGCGGTATCCGTTGGCGCCCACCCGGCTCGGCGTCACGAGCCCCACGTCGCCGTAGTGGCGAAGCGTGCGGCTCGTCGTGCCGGCCAACCGGGCGACCTCCTGGATGCCCCATTCCGTCGTCATGCGCTCCATGCCCCCGACGCTACGCATTGACGCAACGTCAACGTCAAGCCCCGGGCGTCGCGCTGCCGCCTTCCGTTTTCAGGAGGATGCGGGGCGCGTGAGGCGGGTGATGTCAGTGAGCAGGCAACTGCCTCACGCGCAACACCAACTCCTGAAAACGGAAGGGAGGTTGCGCGGGCGCAAATCGCGATATATCTTGAGTGGCGACGAGACGCGATATATCGCGAAAGGAGGGCCGTGATGGCTCAGGAGAAGTGGCTCCTCGAGGGGCCGAAGACGATCGATGTCGAGGGCATCCGCCGCCTCAAGGTGGGCCTCGTCCGCGGGCAGGTCGACATCATCGGCCACGACGAGCCGGGCGCCCGCGTCGAGGTGCACGCCGTCAGCGGCCGCGACCTCAAGGTCGCCGTCAACGGCGACACGCTCGAGATCGACCACCCGCAGATCCGGTGGGACAACTGGATCGAGGCCTTCAAGTCGTTTCGTGGGACAGCGAGTGCGGATGTGAGCATCATGGTTCCGCGCGAGGTCGCCGTGCGCCTCGGCGTGGTCTCCGCGACGGCGCTCGTCAGCGGCATCCACGAGGACGCGACGATCAGCACGGTGAGCGGCGACGTCACCGTCGACGGCCTCCACGGCGACCTGCAGGTCAACGCGGTCAGCGGCGAGGTGGCGGTGCGCAACCACTACGGCAAGGTCGCGGTGCACACCGTCAGCGGCGACGTGACGGCCGAGGGCGAGGTGCTCGGCTTCAGCTGCGACGGCGTCAGCGGCGAGGTGATGCTCGACGTCACGGGCATCCCCGACGAGATCAAGGTCAACACCGTGAGCGGCGACACGACGCTGCGCCTGGATGCCGACGTGCCCGCCGCGTACACGATCAGCACCGTGAGCGGTCGCCTGCAGCTCGACGCGACCCGGATCACCGGGGTGCGCGGGCGCTGGACCGGCAAGTTCGGCGAGCTCGACCGGCGCTGGCTCGACTTCCGGGTCAACTCGGTGAGCGGCGACGTGAGCGTGCTGCACGCCACGCGCGCCACGGCCTCCGCATGAGCCCGGCGGTCTTCGCGCACGGCCACCTTCGGCTGTACCTGCTCAGCCTGCTCGGCGAGCGGTCGATGCACGGCTACGAGCTCATCCAGGCGCTCGCCGACCGGTTCGGCGGCACCTACGTGCCGAGCGCCGGCACCATCTACCCGCGGCTGGCCAAGCTCGAGGAGGAGGGGCTGGTGACCAAGACCGCCGACGGACGCAAGACCGTCTACGCGATCACGGATGCCGGCCGCGCCGAGCTCGCCGCGCGCGAGAGCGACCTCGACGGCATCGAGAGCGAGCTCACCGACTCGGTGCGCCGGCTCGCCGACGAGGTCCGCTCCTCCGTCGACGGCGCGATGCGCTCGCTCCGGGCCGACCTCGCCGCGGCGGCGCGGGAGGCGCGCGCCGAGGCCGGTCCCACGCGCGTGGAGCACGTCGACGAGCGCCGGCTGCAGTCCCGCCGCCGGCTGCACGAGGCCGAGTCGGCGATCAACCAGTTCCGGTTCGAGGTGCGCTCCGAGCTGCGCCGGCTCGCCGCCGACGACCGGCTCGACGCCTCCATCGTCGACCTCGTGACGAGCGGCCTGCGGACCCTGCGCCGCGACGTGACGAGCGCGGCGCGGAAGGATTCCTGAGCGCCCGCATACACCCGCCTGAGTGCGCCGCCGCAGGGTTCGCGCGAGTGTACGCTGACCCTCCGTGACTGACGAGCGGTCGGCCGATGCGTCGACGGCCGGCGACCAACCCGAGCGGCGCGCGAAGCGCTGGCTGATCGGCGAGCCGCTCCCTTCGGACAAGCTCGAGGGACAGCTGCTGCCCAAGCATCTCGCGCTGCCGATCTTCTCCAGCGACGCCCTCTCCTCCGTGGCCTACGCGCCGCAGGAGATGATGCTCGTGCTGCTCGGCGGCGGCCTCGCGTTCCTCGCGTTCACGCCGTGGGTGGCGGGCGTCGTCGTCGTGCTGCTGCTCGTCGTCGTGCTCTCGTACCGCCTGCTGATCAAGGCCTACCCCTCGGGCGGCGGCGACTACGAGGTCGCCAGCAAGAACCTCGGCGAGAAGGCCGGGCTCGTCGTCGCGGCGGGTCTGCTCGTGGACTACATCATGACCGTCGCGGTGTCGGTCGCGTCGGGCGTCGACAACATCATCTCGGCGTTCCCGGTGCTCGACACCTTCCGGGTGGAGCTGGCCGTCGGCTGCATCGTCGTGCTCGCCGCCGTCAACCTCCGCGGCGTGCGCGAGTCGAGCAAGGCCTTCGCGCTGCCCACCTACCTCTTCATCGCGAGCATCGGCGTCATGGTCGTGACCGCGCTCGTGCGCACCGCGCTCGGCGACGCCCCCGTGGCCGAGAGCGCGCACTATGCGGTCAAGGCGACGCAGGACGTGACCCAGGCCGGGTTCGTGCTGCTGCTGCTGCGCGCCTTCTCGACCGGATGCTCGGCCCTCACCGGCGTGGAGGCGATCTCGAACGGCGTGCAGGCCTTCCGCCGCCCGAAGATCCGCAACGCCCAGCGCACCCTCGTGCTCATGGGGTCGGCGGCGATCCTGATGTTCGTCGGGCTGGTCGCGATCGCGCTCATCTCGCGCGTGCACTACGCGGCCGAGCCGTGTCAGGAGCTGGTGGGATTTCCCTGCTCGGCGGGCCCACAGCGCAGCATGATCGCGCAGCTCGCGTCGAGCACCTTCGGCGACAACTCGATCCTGTTCTTCTGCGTGCAGGTCTTCACCGCGCTCGTGCTGCTGCTCGCCGCGAATACGGCGTTCAACGGCTTCCCGCTGCTCGGCTCCGTGCTCGCGACGGATCGCTACGCGCCCAAGTCGCTCGCCACCCGCGGCGACCGCCTGATCTTCTCGAACGGCGTCATCGCGCTCGCGCTGGCCGCGGGGATCATCGAGGTGATCTTCCGGGCCGACGTCACCGCGCTCATCCAGCTGTACATCATCGGCGTGTTCGTGTCGTTCACCCTCGGTCAGACGGGCATGGTGCGGCACTGGCGCCGGCTCATCCGGGAGAGCGCCGACGGACGCGGGCGGCACCGCGCGTACACCGTCGTCAACACGATCGGCGCGCTCATGAGCTTCTCGGTGCTCGTCGTCGTGACCATCACCAAGTTCACGCAGGGGGCGTGGATCGTGTTCGCGATCATGCCCGTCCTGTTCTTCCTGATGATGGGGGTGAACCGCTACTACCGCGACGTCAGCAAGGAGGTCGAGGTCGACGCGACGACGACGTTCGGCGCCAAGGGCGACCACGCGATCGTGCTCGTCGGCCGGATGCAGAAGCCGGTGCTCAAGGCCCTCGACTACGCGATCGCGGCGCGGCACGACTCCATCGAGGCGGTGCACGTCTCCATCGACGACGCCGCGTCCGAGCAGCTGGAGCGGGAGTGGGAGGCGCACAACATCAAGGTGCCGCTGCGGATCCTCGACTCCCCCTACCGCGACATCAGCCTGCCGCTCATCAAGTACATCAAGCAGCGGCGCGAGGAGGGGGGCTCCGAGGTCGTGACCGTGTACACGCCGCAGTACATCGTGGGGCACTGGTGGGAGGCGATGCTGCACAACCACGCGGCCCGCCGCATCCGGCACAAGCTCATGCTCGTCCACGGCGTCGTGCTCGCCCTGGTGCCGTGGCTGCTCGACTCGTCCGACCTCATCTACGGCCGGCGCTCGCGGCCGCTACCCGGCCAGGATCGCCGCGGCGAGCCCGTGCGCCCCGTGATGCGCCGGCCGATGCCGCCCGCGAGCTCCGCGTCCGGGCGCCGGCCGGCCGCCCGCGCGACGGCGAAGCCCGCGCCCGAGCAGGAGCCCGCCGCCGACGCGAAGCCCGCGCCCGACCGGAAGCGCGCCGCGAGCGGCGCCGGCACGCGCTGATGCCGATCGTGGCCGTCCTGCTCGGCGGGATCATCGGAACGGGCCTGCGCCTCGGGCTCGACGCCATCATCCCGCACGGCGATGCGCAGTTCCCGCTCTCGACGCTCGTCGGCAACGTCGTCGGCTCCTTCCTGCTGGCGCTGCTCGTCGCGCGCATCTGGCCGATCGCGCGCCCCTGGCTCCGGGCCGGGCTCGGCACCGGACTGCTCGGCTCCTTCACGACCTTCTCGGCGTTCGCGGTGTCGCTCGTGACGCTCACGCGCGCTGGCGCCGGCTGGGTCGCGGTCGCCTACGTCGTGCTCTCGGTGGGGTTGGGGATCGCGGCCGCGTTCCTCGGCCTGCGATACGGTCGCCGGCCCGAGCCGATCGAGGCCGACGAATGATCGCCGTCATCGCCGCCCTCGGCGCGGGGGCGATCGGAGCGCTGGCGCGCTACGGCGCGACGCACCTGGCCGGGATGCCGCGCCGCCGGCTCCCGTGGGCCGTGTTCGTCGTCAACGCGGTGGGCTGCGCGGTCGGCGGCGTGGTGCTGGGACTCGCGGACGCGCACGTGATCGGGCCCGACGTCCGCCTCATCGTGCTCGGCGGGCTCGCCGGCGGCCTGACGACGTTCAGCACCTGGAGCACCGAGACCGTGCAGCTCGCGATGGCGAACCGCTGGCGCACCGCGCTGCTGAGCGTCGGCGCGAACCTCGTCGTCGGGGTCGCGGCGGTCGCCGTCGCCGATCTGGTCACGGCGGCGCTCGCCGCCGGATGAGCGTCGCCCGCCGCCCTACCGCGGGAGGGAGCTGAGCGTCGCGACGACCTGGCGCGCGATCGTGCGTCCCGCCCGGTTCGCGCCGATCGTCGACGCCGTCGGCCCGTAGCCGGCGAAGAACACCCGCGCGTTGCGGGTCGCGGCGCCCTGCCCGACCGTGATGCCGCCCGCCTTCTCGCGCAGCTTGAGCGGCGCGAGGTGCCGCAGCTCCGGGCGGAAGCCGGTCGCCCAGATGATCGCGTCGGCGTGCTGGAAGCCGCCGTCGGCGAAGCGCACGCCGTCCGGCTCGATCGAGCTGAACATCCCGCGCGGATTCAGCAGCCCCCGCTCGATGGCGGCCTGGATGCGGCGCGAGCGCGGCACGCCCGTCGTCGAGACGATGCTCGGCAGGGCCCGGCCCTCGCGGGCGGCCTCGTCCTGGAGCGCCACCGCCCGGGCGCCGGCCTCGATGTTGAGGTCCTGCGGACCGTCGAGGTAGTTGACCGGCCGGCGGGTGCACCAGGTGAGCGACCCTGCGACGTCCTCGAGCTCGAGCAGGAAGCCGATCGCGCTCGTGCCGCCGCCCACCACGATGACGTCCTGGTCGCGGAACTCCTCGGCCGAGCGGTACTCGCTCGTGTGCAGGTGCCGGCCGGCGAAGTCGTTCATCCCCGGATACCACGGCACGAACGGGGCGCCCCAGGTACCGGTCGCGTTGACGAGCACGGTCGTCGAGACCTCGCGCGACCCGTACGCGCCGTCGAAGCGCACCGCGAAGCCGTCGAGCGTCGGCGTGACGCGGGTCACGTCGGCCGGCCGCACCACCTGCAGGCCGAAGTGCTCCTCGTACCGCTGGTAGAAGTCGGCGACGACCTGCTTCGCGGGCACCTGCCGGTCGGCGGTGTCGAAGCTGATCCCGAGCTCGTCCATGCCGGGCAGGTCGTTGACGCGGTGGGCGTAGCCGAGCTTGAGGGCGTCCCAGCGCAGCTGCCACGCGCCACCCGGGCCGGGACCGCGATCCAGCACCACGAAATCGTTGCCCGGGTCGAGCCCGAGCCGGCGCAGATAGAACGCCACCGAGAGCCCGGCCTGGCCGGCCCCCACGATCACCACGGAGGTGTCCGTTCGCCCCTCGGTCACCCGGTCTAGCGTACCGGTGGGCAACGGCCGCTCCCGGGTCGCTCACGGCCGGCTGACGGATGCTCCGAAGCAGCCGCGTGTTAGACTCGCGGCCAGTCTTTTCCACTCCCATTCGCCGGCAGAACACGAGGGGGTCACGCATGGGGCGCGGCCGTCAGAAGGCAAAGCACACCAAGGTGGCCCGGGATCTGAAGTACTTCAGCCCGGACACCAACTACGGTGCGCTCGAGCGTGAACTGGGCGGAAACCCCCGCCTCGAAGAGGACCTCGACAAGTGGCCCGAGTACTCGGCGTACGACGACGACGACGAGGACTCCGTCGACGAGAACGAGACGAAGTCGGCCTGAGTCCGCCGTCGACGAACTGAGGTCGACGGGCCGACCGCCGGAGCGGGTCAGCCGCGGTAGATGTCGACCAGGCGCACCGCGCCGCCCTCGACGCCCTTCGCGCCGGTGACGAATCCGTCGAGGTCGCGCGCGGTCGTCTCCACGCGGCCGGCGACCCAGGCCGGGAGGCCGGCCGACGTGAGCCGGTGGGTGACGGCGCTCGCGGCATCCTGCGCCACGATCGCGAGCATGCCGATGCCGAGGTTCCAGGTGCCCTCGGTGTCCTCCAGGGTCAGCCCGCCCCAGTCGGCGAGCACCCGGAACACGGGCTGCGGCGCCCAGGTGGAGCGGTCGAGTTCGACCCAGCTGCCGCGCGGCAGCACGCGCGCGAGGTTCGCCGCGATGCCGCCGCCGGTCACGTGCGAGAGGGCGTGCACCGCGTCGCCCACCTCGTCGATCACGCCGAGCAGCGGCGCCGTGTAGAGGCGCGTGGGCTCGAGCAGCACCTCGCCGGCGACGCCGCCGAGCTCGTCGCTGCGGTCCGCGTAGCCGACGCCGCGGTCGGCGAGGATCTTGCGCACGAGCGAGAACCCGTTGCTGTGCAGGCCGCTCGACGCGATCGCGACGACCACGTCGCCGTGCCGCACGCGCTCCGGGCCGAGCACGGCATCCGCCTCGACGACGCCGACCGCCGCACCCGCGACGTCGTAGTCGTCGGCGTCCACGAGCCCCGGATGCTCGGCCGTCTCGCCGCCGACGAGCGCGGCGCCGGTCTCCGCGCACGCCCGCGCGATGCCGCCGACGATCGACGCGATCCGCTCCGGCACGACCCGGCCGCATGCGATGTAGTCGGTCATGAACAGCGGGCGCGCGCCGACCACGACGATGTCGTCGACGACCATCGCCACGAGGTCCTGGCCGATCGTGTCGTGCTTGTCGAGGGCCTGCGCGATCGCGACCTTGGTGCCGACCCCGTCGGTGCTCGTCGCGAGCAGCGGTCGGCGGTAGGCCGTCAGCGCCGAGGCGTCGAACAGGCCCGCGAAGCCGCCGACGCCGCCGAGCACCTCGCGCCCGTGCGTCGCGGCGACCGCCGCCTTCATGAGCTCGACCGCGCGGTCGCCCGCCGCCGTGTCGACCCCGGCCTCGGCGTAGCTGTCGGTCACCTCTTCAGGCTAGCGTCGGGCCGTGCCCTCCCGTCCCCTGGCCGATGCGTGGCAGGCGACCGAGGATGCGTCGGTGCCCGTGCTGACGGCCCTCTACCTGCGCGACGCGCTCGGGATCGTCGACCCCGGCGGCATGCCCCGTCTCGAGGCCACCGGGCTGAAGCCGGCCGATCCGCCGGATCCGCGCATCGGATGGGCGTGGACGCGCTGGTGGATCTCGACGATCGAGACCGACCGCCCGGACTTTCCGGCCCTGCCCGAGTTCGACGACGGATTCGAGCGCCTCGTACGCCGCCACCTCGACAGCGCGCGGGCGTGGGCGCAGGTGGCGCACCAGGTGGCCGCCGAGCGCGCGGCCGCCCGGCGCGACCGGACGTTCGGGGATGTCGTGCGCGAGCGCGAGGCGGAGCTCGGGCGCCGCGCGCGTGCGTTCCGCCTCCGGATCGAGGTGCTGCCGCTCGCCGAGCCCGGCCTGTGGTGGATCGGCGACGGCGCGATCGCGGTCGACGAGAGGGTCCGCGCCGAGCCCGTGCTGTACGCGGACGCGCTGCGCCCCGTGATCGAGCAGCTCGCCTGATCCCCTTTACCTCGACGGCTTCGGGTTCCTGGCCCCTCTTATTCCGAGAGGCCCTCGCCGAGAGGCCGAAAATCGACGTTCAGCGCACGGGGAGCGTCGATTTTCGGCCACTGGACGGGCGGAGTGAGCGTTGTGGGTGCCAGGGGACGCGTCGGCACTCAGGCTCCGGCGGCCGCGCCTTCGCGCGCCAGGATCGTCTCCTCCAGCTTCTGGCGCCCCTCGATCGGCTCCATGAGCGGCAGCACGATCACGCGACCGAAGCGGGCGCACGGATGCCGCGAGCCGACCTCGGTCGCGGCGTCGACATCCGGCGCCGTGATCAGGTCGAAGCCGACGAACCACTCCGTGTACTCCGCGAACGGGCCGTCGCTCACCGCGACCGTGCCCGCGCGCTTGGTGACCAGGCGCGCCTCGGCGGGGGTCGTGAGGCGCTCGCCGAAGATCCGGATGCCGGTCGGGTCGACCGTCTCGAGCCAGTCGGCGATGTCGTCCGACTCGGCGCTCCACGGCTCGCCGTCGGGGGCCGTCGTGTACAGCAGCAGGTACTGGTTGTCGGTCATGGTGCTCCTTCTCCTTGCGTTCGGTGGTCGGTGAGTCGTTCGGCCTGCGCCGCCAGCCAGCGGCGCTCGGACGTGTTGGATGCCTGCGACGCCGCCAGCGCATAGGCGGCACGCGCCGCGGGGATCGCCCCCGCGCGCTCGAGCAGCCCGGCCCGCACGGACGGCAGCCGGTGCCCCCCGGCCAGCCGCTCATCGCGCTCGAGCTCCGCGAGCTCGGCGAGCCCCGCCAGCGGGCCGCGCGCCATGCCGATCGCCGCGGCGCGGCCGAGCCGCGGGGCCGGGCCGGGCTGCAGGCGCACGAGCACGTCGTAGAGCCCGACGAGCTGCGGCCAGTCGGTCTCGGCCGCGGTCGGTGCGGCGGCGTGCACCGCGGCGAGCGCCGCCTGCACGTGCAGCGGGGTCGCGACGCCGTCGGCGAGCGCGGCGGCCGCGAGGGCGCGCCCCTCGTCCAGCTGATCGGAGCGCCACCGCGAGCGGTCCTGCAGCTCGAGCGGCACCGGCAGCCCCTCGGCGTCGGTGCGCGCCGGCGTGCGGGCGTCGGTGAGCACGAGGAGGGCGAGCAGCGCCGTCGTCTCGGTGTCGGCGGGGAGCGCGTCGTGCAGCATCCGGGTCAGCCGGATCGCCTCCGCGGTGAGCTCCGCATGCACCGGGAGCTCGCCGTCGGCGGGGGCGTGCCCCTGCGTGAACATGAGGTAGAGCGTCGAGCGCACGGCGTCGGCGCGCGCGGCGAGCTCGCCCGCCGGGAGCGGCCCGAAGCGGCGGCCGGCGTCGTCGATGGCGCGCTTGGCCCGGGTGAGCCGGCGGGTCATCGCGGCCTCGGTCGCGTAGAACGCCGCCGCGATCTGGGCCGTCGTCAGGCCGCCGACCGCGCGCAAGGCGAGGGCGACCTGCGTCGTCGGCTCGAGCGCGGGATGGCAGCACAGCGCGAACAGCGCGAGCGAGTCGTCGCGCGCGGAGGCGGCGCTCCCGTCGCGCAAGTCGAGCGCGGCGTCGCGCTCTTCGCGGTCGCGGCGGGCGGCATCCGAGCGCACCGCATCGATGTAGCGCCGGCGCGCGACGGTCAGCAACCAGGCGCGCGGGTCGTCGGGCACGCCGGTGCGCGGCCAGGCGACCGCCGCCTCGGCGAGCGCCTCCTGCACGGCGTCCTCGCTGTCGGCCAGGTTCCCGTAACGGCGCACGAGGGCGGCGACCACGAGCGGCACGACGGCGCGCACG
>Ga0164242_10007704_pt1 | contig 11764 bp, 7 predicted proteins | sample OricomgcompostMG_FD_108783 | JGI IMG/M metagenome (GOLD analysis project Ga0164242, IMG submission 108783) | Miracle-Growth compost microbial communities from Emeryville, California, USA - Original compost - Miracle growth compost (MG) ... | reverse complement strand
GGCACCGTGGAGGCCGGCGGCACCCACGAGGAGTTGATGGCTGCCGGGGGCCGGTACGCGGACTTCTGGCAGCAGCGTGCGTCGGCAAATGGTTGGTCGATGGCCGGCCTCGAGACCGGCTCGGTTGGGGCGGGGATCACACCCCGGTAGGCGTGTATTCTAAGTGAGGTTAGGCTAAATTAACTAGGTGCTCAAGGTGACCTCTGAAGCTGCTGGTACATCATCGGTGACGCGTATTCCGTTGCCGGACAACATCGCCCCCGCCGATGTGGTTGCGCAGCTGGCCGCCGAGCTGCCCGAGCGTTCGGGATCCGACTATGTCGTCTACGAGTGCTTGGGCGAGTGGGTGCTGGCCAGTGGGGTGCGGGCCGCCATCGAGTTGGACAGCGACGAACTGCGGCTGATCGGTGCCGACGGTGCGGTGTCCCGGCAGGTCTGGACCGGCCGCCCCGGCCAGGTGCTCGGTGACGCCGTCGACCGGCTGCTGCTGGAGACCGATCGGGTGTTCGGTTGGGTCGCCTTCGAATTCGCCGCACATCGGTACGGGCTGCAGCAGCGTTTGGCCGCCGGCACACCGCTGGCACGGGTCTTCGGTGCACAGACTCAGATCACCGTGACCGACACCGAGGTCCGGGTCGCCAATGCCGACGCACAGGCCATCGATGTGGTGGAAAGCCTGTTGGCCGTAGGCATTCCGGTGCTGCCGCAGCCGCGCGGCGTCGACGTGCGTACCGACTTCAGCGACTACCGCACCCGGGTGGCCACGGCGGTCGCCGAGATCAATGCCGGCAACTACCAGAAGGTCATTTTGTCTCGCCGCTTCGATGTGCCGTTCCCGGTGGACTTTCCGGCGAGTTACCGGGTGGGTCGGGCCAGCAACACCCCGGCCCGGTCGTTCCTGTTGCGGCTCGGTGGGATTCGCGCACTGGGCTTCAGTCCGGAACTGGTGGCGGCGGTGCAGGCCGATGGCACGGTGATCACCGAGCCCCTGGCCGGCACCCGGGCCTTCGGACGCGGTGCGGACACCGACCGCGCCGCCCGCGACGATCTGGAGTCGGACTCCAAAGAGATTGTCGAGCACGCGATTTCGGTGCGTAGCTCGCTGGCCGAGATCGCCGAGGTAGCGGCACCGGGCACCACTGTGGTCACCGACTTCATGACGGTGCGAGAGCGCGGCAGCGTGCAGCACCTGGGCTCCACCGTCAGCGGCAAGCTGTCCGAGAAGATGAACCGGATGGATGCGCTGGAGGCGCTGTTCCCGGCGGTCACCGCATCGGGGATCCCCAAGGCCGAGAGCGTCGAGGCGATCATGCGGCTCGACGACTCCCCGCGTGGACTGTATTCCGGTGCCGTGGTGATGTTCTCGGCCGACGGCGGGATGGACGCGGCGCTCACGCTGCGGTCGGCCTACGAGGTTGATGGTCACACCTGGTTGCGGGCCGGGGCCGGCATCATCGCCGAGTCGACCCCAGAGCGAGAGTTCGAGGAGACCTGCGAGAAGCTCACCTCGCTCGCGCCGCACCTGGTGCCCAGGGACTGATCACAGGCCGGGCTGGTCCTCGATCAGGCCGAGCCAGATCTGCGCGGCGTCCATCGCCACCTTCTCGCTGATGAAGGCGTGCTGCGTGCCGGTGTAGAGATCGCGAAACGCCCGCTCCAGGCGCGATCCCTCGCGAATTGCGGTCGTGCCGGCTACCAGATGCGCCCATTGCGCGCACTCCCGCGCGGTGTCGGTGGCATAGACCGCAGCGACGCGCATGTCCGCGCGCAGCGTCGGGGTTAGCGGCGTCCCGCCGGCGACGGCCGCCTCGGCGGTGCCGAACGCATCCAGCACCAGCAACCGGGCCGCCCGCCAGGCCGCGACGTGGTGGGCCAGCCCCTTCTGGAAGGTCTGCCGGCTGGCCAGCGCGGCCATGTCGCTCATCCGGAACTTGGTGGCCGCCAACTCCTGTACGTCATCGAGCATGCTCTTGGATACCCCGAGTGCCCAGGCTGCGTGCCCGGCCGCGGTCACCGGCATCATGCCCATTCGGAAGGCCGGCGAGTCACCGCGCAACGGCTCGGTGGTGAACAGATCGAAGGTCCGGTGCGCCGGCACGAACAGGTCGTCGACGTGGTAGTCGTAGGAGCCGGTTCCCTTGAGGCCCTGGACAAACCAGCCGTCGTCGAAACCGACCTCGGCGCGGGGCAGCACCGCGACCTTCATCTCCGGCAGGCCCTCGCTGATCCAGCGGATCTGACCGTCGCGCATCGGGATGAACCCGGCGGCGATGTACTGTGCATGTCCCGTGCCCGACCCGAAACTCCATTTCCCGGTCAACCGGTAGCCGCCGTCGACCGCGATGCCCTGGCCGTTGGGGAAATACTGGCCGCCCATGGTCACCCGGTTGCGGTTGGTGGTGAACACCTCGGCGAAGCCGGCTTCGGGCAGGTAGGCGCCGGCGGCAAAGGTGGAGGGCAGATTGGCGATCCCCACCCATCCCAATGATCCATCCTGCCAAGCCATTTCGATCCAGGTTTCGATCATCTCGGCGAAGCTCGGCTCCACCCCGCCGGCCGCGGCCGGATTGAAGGCGGACAGCAACCCGCTGGCCCACAGTCGTTCGACGACGGCGTCGGTGAGCGTGCGTTGCTGCTCGCAGTCGGCGGCCGCGGCGGCTACCGGTTCTCGCAGGGCACGGGCGCATTCCACCAGGTGGCCGGCATCGGCAGCACTGCTCATGGCTGCACCCTAGGCGTCAGAGGCTCTGCGCGGGCGCGGTTTCTGGGTCGTTCGCCACGGCGTCGCGGTGCGCGATGAACTTGCGGATCGCCGTCACTGCGGCGACGATGCACAACACGACCAGGGTGGGTCCGGTGGTCACGATCAGGATCTGGGAGATGTCCACCGGGTAGTGGAAGATCAGCCACAGCGCGAACACCGGGTACAGGCCGCAGAGCAGCCCCAGCCACAGGCACAGCCGGGTGTGCAGACGGTGCCAGTCGGCGATGTCGGTGGGCGACCAACCACGTTGCGGCAGTGCAGAATCGGCCAGGGCAGGGGAGATCACCTCGGCGACCTTCTTGGAATTGGGTTTGCGTACCAGGCCGCTGATCGCGAACGACCACACCAGCAGTGACATCGGGATGAGCTCCAGGGACTGCACCACCCGTGGGTTCTTGGTGGTCAACGCGATGGTCAGGGAGCAGGCCGAGCCCACCAGCACCAGGATGTTGGCTGGTTCGATCTTGCGTTTGCGCACCATGGTTACGATGCCCTGCACCGCGGCAGTGACGATCGCACCCACCAGCGCCAGATACGGCACCACATCGAACGCCCGCAGCGCGTAGTAGGCGGCGACCGGCGGCAGCGTGTTGATCGCGGTGGTCTTGATGTACTCGCCGAGACTGCGGGGAGTGTCGGTGTCGATGGGTGTTTCTTCGGGCATGACTGCGGGATCTCCTCGGTGGTGTGGCTCGCGGGCTGCGAATCGGTAGCGATATCAGGCCAGTTCGGCGGCCAGGGCTTTCTTGTCGATCTTGCCGACGGCGGTCAGTGGCATCGAGGCCCGGGCGACCAGGACATCGGGCCGGGAGTGCGCGGCCACGCCACGGACGTCCAGATGGGCGTTGAGTTCGGCCAAGGCGACCTGTGGGCCGCGGAAAACCACCACCGCGCAGATTTTCTCGCCGAGGTACTCGTCGGGCAGCGCGACCGCGGCCGCCGACCAGATGGCCGGGTGGGTCAGCAGATGCTCCTCCAGATCCAGTGCCGAGATGGTCTCGCCGCCGCGATGGATGACGTCTTTGATCCGCCCGGTCACCTCGAGATAGCCGTTGGGCCGGCGCCGCACCCGGTCACCGGTGCGGTAGTAGCCGTCCGGACTGAAGCTGCGCTCGTTGTCGCGCGGCGCCCGGTAGTAGCCGTTGAGGGTGTAGGGACCACGGACCAATAATTCGCCCTCGGTTCCGGGGGCGACGTCGTTGCCGGCCTCATCGACCACCCGCAGTTCGTCGTCGGCGCACAGCGGCGCACCCTGGGTGTGGTCCAGCAATTCGGCCGGGTCACCCGGGCGGGTGTAGTTGACCAGCCCCTCGGCCATGCCGAACACCTGCTGCAGCCCCGGGGTCAGTTCGGTGCGCAGGGCCGCGGCGTCGTCGGCCGCGAGTTTTGCGCCGCCGACCTGCAGCAGCCGTAACGTTTTGGGACGCTGGGGTTCCCAGTCGCAGGCCTGGGTCCACAACTTGGCCAGCGCCGGTACCAGTGCGGTGACGGTGACGCCGTGGGCCGCGATGGTGGCGAAGGCCGACTCCGGGCTGGGGTCGGTGGTGAACACGGTGGTGGCGCCGACCGAGATCGCGCCGAGCAGGCCGGGGCAGGCCAACGGAAAGTTGTGCGCCGCCGGCAGCACCGTCAGGTAGACGTCGTCGCCGGACAGTTGGCACAGCTGGGCGCTGGCGGTGGCGTTGTAGACGTAGTCGTTGTGGGTGCGCGGGATCAGCTTCGGGGCACCGGTGGTGCCGCCGGAGACCAGCAGCAGGGCCGGTTCGGTGGGGCCGACGGTGAGCTCGGGGGCATTGCTGCCGGAATCGAGTAGATCCTGCCAGCCGATGAACTCGGCCGCGTCGCCGTCGACGATCACTCGGGTCAGTGCGGGGTGTTCGGCAACCAGTTCGCGGGCCATCTCCCGGTAGTCGAAACCGGTCGCGCAATCGGCGATCAACATTGCCACCGCGCCACTGACCTGGGCAAAGTGGCCGAGTTCGGCGCGTCGATGAGCGGGCAGACACATCACCGGTACGGCCCCGGCGCGCAGCAGACCGAACAGGGCGATGGCGAACTGGGCCGAGTTGGGCAACTGCAGTAGCACCCGGTCACCGGCGGTGATGGCGTTTGCGGCGAATCCGGCGGCGGCCCGGTCGGCCAGCGCGTCCAACTCGGCAAAGGTATGACGGGCCCGCGTGTCGATCACGGCGGTGCGCTCTGGCCACTGCAGCGCGGCCTCGGAGAGCAAGGAATCCAACGGTTTTGACTGCCAGTATCCGCGCGCGCGGTATGCCTGCGCACGGGCTGCGGGAAAAGGGGCGAACCCATCCAGCAAATCCTGGCTGGGCGTGGTGCGGGTCACGGCGGATCCCCCGAGGTAGTCATGGTTACGGACAGAATATAGGGTAGCCTAATCAAAATTAGGACAGCCTGTGTCGGGCGGAAACGGAGGGTGTTGTGGGTGTTGTCGCAGTGAATTCGCAGACCATCCGGGAGGAGGTCGCCGAACTCCTCGGCACCCACGCCGACGCCGTTGATCCCGCCGCCGATCTGATCGGCCAGGGTCTCGATTCCATCCGAATGATGTCGCTGGCCGGGCGCTGGCGCAAACAAGGCATCGACATCGACTTCGCCACCCTGGCGGCCGATCCGTCGATCCAGGCCTGGGCCGGTTTGCTGGCCGCGGCCGGTGGCCGCCAGGCAATGGAAACCGCTGCACCGCAATCTGATTCTGGCCACGATGAGCCCTTCGCGCTGGCGCCCATGCAGCACGCCATGTGGGTCGGACGCGAGGACGACCAGCAGCTCGGCGGCGTGGCCGGCCATCTCTACGTCGAATTCGACGGCGATGGCGTGGACCCGCAGCGCCTGACCGCCACGGCCACCGCTCTGGCGGCCCGGCACCCGATGCTACGGGTGCAGTTCCTGCCCGACGGCACCCAGCAGATCGCGCCGCCGGCCGGAGACTTCCCGGTGACCGTCGTCGACCTGCGCGACCTGCCTGGCGACCAGATCGTCGACCAGCTGGCCCGCACCCAGCGCAGCAAGGCCCACCAGCAACTGGCCGGCGCGGTCTTCGAACTGACCCTGACGCTGCTGCCCGAGGGCCGCACCCGGTTGCACGTCGACCTGGACATGCAGGCCGGCGACGCCATGAGCTACCGCACCCTGATGGCCGACCTGGCCACGCTCTACGGCGGTGCCGACCTGCCACCGCTGAACTACACCTATCGCGAGTATCGGCTGGCCAACCAGCCCGGCCCGCGGGCGCAGGCCGACCGGGACTGGTGGGCGCAGCAGTTGCCCGAGCTGCCCGACCCGCCGCGGCTGCCCCTGGTCCCGGCCGCCGAGCAGGCCGACCCGCGACACACCACCCGGCGCTGGCACTGGCTGAGCCCGCAGGTGCGCGACGGGCTGTATGCCGCGGCCCGCCGTCGCGGCATCACCCCGGCGATGGCGCTGGCCGCGTCCTTCTCCGATGCCCTGGCCTGCTGGTCGGCCGGCCGGCGTTTCCTGCTGAATGTGCCGATGTTCGGCCGCGATCAGCGTCACCCCGACGTGGACCGGCTGGTCGGCGACTTCACCTCCTCGCTGCTGCTGGATGTGGATCTGGAGCACACCGCGACCGCCGCACAGCGCTGTGCCGCGGTGCAGCAGTCGTTCCGCACCGCGGCCGCACACTCGGACTACTCCGGCCTGGAGGTGCTGCGCGACCTGAGCCGGTACCGCGGCACCCAGGTACTGGCGCCGGTGGTGTTCACCAGTGCGCTGGGGCTGGGCGAGCTGTTCGCACCCGAGGTCACCGCCGCCTTCGGCACCCCGACGTGGATCAATTCCCAAGGGCCGCAGGTGTTGTTGGACGCTCAGGTCACCGAGTTCAACGGCGGTGTGCTGGTCAACTGGGATGTGCGCGAGGACGCCTTCCCCGAGGGCGTCATCGACGCCATGTTCGCCCGCCACGTCGCCGAGTTGGAGCACCTGGCCACCGACGACGCGGCCTGGGAGGCCCCGACCGCCGAGCCGCTGTCGGCCGCACAACGGTCCGTGCGCGACCGGCTGAACGCCTCGACCGCCGCGCCCAGCGGAGCCGCCCTGCACACGGGTTTCTTCGCCTCCGCCGCGGCCCGACCGCAGGCGACGGCGATGATCAGCGAGACCAATCGGTGGACCTACACCGAACTGGCGCAGCAGGTTTCGGCGGTGGCCAGCGCACTCAAGGTGGCCGGTATCAAGCCCGGGGAGACCGTCGCGGTGCTCGGCCCCAAGGGGGCCGAGCAGATCATCGCGCTGCTGGCGATCCTGGCCGCCGGCGCGGTCTACCTACCGATCGGGGTCGACCAGCCGGCCGATCGCACCGCGAAGATCGTGGCCGGCGGCGGCGTCCGGATGGCGCTGTACTGCGGCGACGCCGAACCGCTGTGGACGCCCTCGCTCACGGTGACCGAGGCGCTGCGGATCGGCGCGCACGACGCGGCCGGCTTCGTCCCGGCTGACACCGATCCGCAGGAACTGGCCTATGTGTTGTTCACCTCCGGATCCACCGGCGAGCCCAAGGGCGTCGAGGTCACCCACGACGCGGCGATGAACACCGCCGAATTCCTCTACGGCCACTTCACCATCGGTCCCGGCGACCGCTGTCTGGCGCTGGCCACCCTGGAATGCGATCTGTCGGTGCTCGACATGTTCGCCACCCTGGCCACCGGCGGCACCATCGTGGTCGTCGACGAGTCGCACCGGCGCAACCCCGACCATTGGGCAGACCTGATCGCCCAGCACGGGGTGACGGTGCTCAACTTCCTGCCGGGCTGGCTGGAGATGCTCGTCGAGGTCGGCGACAACCGGCTGGAGACCGTGCGGGTGGTGCTCACCGGCGGCGACTGGGTCCGCACCGCCATGGTCCGTCGACTGCAGCAGCAGGCCCCCGGAGTCCGGGTGGCCGGTCTGGGTGGCGCAACCGAAACCGCCATCCACGCAACACTTTACGAAGCACCCAGCCCGCCGCCGGACTGCTCGGCGCTGCCCTACGGGGTGCCGTTCGCCAACAACGCCTGCCGGGTGGTCAACACCGCCGGGCAGGACTGCCCGGACTGGGTTCCCGGGGAACTGTGGTTCACCGGCCGCGGCGTGGCCTCGGGCTACCGCGGCAAGCCGGAACTGACCGCCGCCAAGTTTGTCCGCTACGCCGGACGCGCCTGGTACCGCTCGGGGGACCTGGCCCGGTACCGACCCGACGGCACCCTGGAATTCATCGGCCGCGCCGACCACCGGGTCAAGATCAGCGGCTATCGCATCGAACTCGGCGACGTCGAGACCGCGCTGCAACGGATTCCCGGGGTGCGGGCCGCGGTCGCCGGCGTGGTCGAGGGATCACGTCAGGGTGATGTGCTGGCCGCCCTGGTCGGTGTCGACGGAGCAGATCTGACCGAGGCGCAGATCCGTGACGCGATGGCCGATCTCGTTCCACCACACATGATTCCACGCCACCTCGGTCTGGTCGAGACGATCCCGTTCACCGTCGGCGGCAAGACCGACCGGCGCGCGGCGGCCTCCGCACTGGCCGCCCTGGCCGGTACCGCCGGTGCCCAGCGCCGGGCCCCGGAGACCGAGTTGGAGGGGGCATTGGTGGCGATCCTGGCCGAGCTGCTCGGTGCATCCGAGATCGGCACCGAAGACGATTTCTTCGAGATGGGCGGCGACTCGGTGCTGGCCACCGCGGCGGTGTCGCGGGTCCGGCAGTGGCTGGACACCCCGACCGTCGGGGTGCCCGACATCTTCGCCACCCGCACCGTGCGGGCGCTGGCCCGGCGGCTCACCGAACGCGAAAACGGCAGCGAGCGACTGGAATTGGTGGCCCAGCTGTATCTGGAGGTCGCTCGGATGGACAACGACGACGTGGCCGCCGCGCTGGAATCGGCGCACGCCTCATGACCACACCGCAACTGCAACTCGCCCCGTGGGTCAAGCACTACCCGGGCACCGGGAAAGCCGGTGCGGCCGTGATCTTCCCGCACGCCGGTGGGGCAGCGGCCACCTATAAGCCGCTGGCCACCGAGATCTCCGGCAAGGGCCGCAGCGCGTATGTGGTGCAGTACCCGAGCCGGGCCGACCGGTTGGCCCACCCGGCGCACACCACCGTCGAGCAACTGGCCACCGACCTGTTCGAGGCGGGTAACTGGTCCGAGGCCGGGCCACTGCAGCTGTTCGGGCACTGCATGGGTGCCGTGGTGGCCTTCGAATTCGCTCGGGTCGCCGAAGAACGTGGCGCGCAGGTGCGCGGCCTGTGGGTGTCGGCCGGTCAGGCGCCGTGCGATGTGGTGGCCGCACCGGATCTGCCGACGGCACCGCGCCAGATGCTGGCCGAGATGGTCGATCTGGGCGGCACCGACCCGCGGCTGCTGGGCGACCCGGACTTCGTGGACCTGCTGCTGGTGGCGGTCGGTGCCGATTACCGGGCGCTGAACCGGTACACCGGCGGTGGGCGGATCACCGCCGACATCCACGCCCTCGGCGGCCGTAGCGACCACCGTATCGATCAGGACATGTTGAACCGCTGGGCACCTCACACCGACGGGGCGTTTACCCTGACGATGTTCGACGGTGGGCACTTCTACGTCAACGACCATCTGGACACCGTCGCAGAGTTGGTCAATGAACTCTGAGGACCCGATCGTCATCATCGGGATGGCAGTGGAGGCGCCGGGCGGCGTCGATACCGCCGACGGTTACTGGGAGCTGCTGGCCGCCGGCCGCGAGGCCCTCGGACCGTTCCCCACCGACCGCGGCTGGGCGATCCCCGAACTGCTCGCCGGATCGCGCCGCGAAGGCTTCAAGCGCATTCATAACCGCGGCGGATTCCTTTCCGGCGGAGCTCTTTTCGACCCGGCCTTCTTCGGCATCTCGCCGCGCGAGGCGGTGGCGATGGATCCGCAGCAGCGGGTGGCGCTGCGGGTGAGCTGGCGGGCTTTGGAGAACGCCGGCATCAACCCCGACGACCTGAGCGGCCAGGACGTCGGCTGCTACATCGGGGCGTCGGGCACCGGTTACGGACCGGATCTGGCGCAATACTGCGACCTGAGCGGACATCTGATCACCGGCACCTCGCTGGGCGTCATCTCCGGGCGGATCGCCTACCTGTTGGGCCTGGACGGTCCGGCGCTGACCGTCGACACCTCCTGCTCGTCGGCGCTGACCGCGTTTCACACCGCGGTCGGTGCGCTGCTGGCGGGGGATTGCTCGATGGCTCTGGCCGGCGGGGTCTGCGTGATGGGCTCACCGGGCTATTTCGTCGAATTCTCCAAGCAGCATGCGCTTTCCGATGACGGCTACTGCCGGCCGTACAGCGCGCAGGCCAGCGGCACGGTGTGGGCCGAGGGCGCCGGCATGTTCGTGCTGGAGCGTCGCTCGGCCGCGGTGCGCTCGGGCCACCAGATCCTGGCCGAGGTGCGGGCCAGTTGCCTTAACCAGGACGGCCACAGCACCGGTCTGACCGCGCCCAGCGGCGCGGCACAGGCCCGGCTGTTCGGCCGCGCCATCGAGCGCGCCGGGGCCCGGGCCGAGGACATCGGAATGATCGAAGGACACGGCACCGGAACCAAACTCGGCGACCGCACCGAACTGAACTCACTGGCCCAGACCTACGGTGCCACCGCACCGGGCGCCGGCGCGGTGCTCGGATCGGTCAAATCCAATGTGGGCCATGCCCAGGCCGCCGCCGGTGCACTGGGGCTGGCCAAGGTCCTGGTGTCCGCGCAGCGTGAGCAGATTCCGGCCAGCCTGCACATCGAGCAGGCCAGTGCCGAAATCGACTGGGATGCCCAGGGATTGCGGTTGGCTCGGGAGCTGGCTCCGTGGCCCGCGGTCAACGGCGAACGACTGGCCGCGGTGTCGGCGTTTGGGATGAGCGGCACCAACTCTCACCTGATCGTGGCGATGCCCGAAGGCCAGGCGGCCTGATGACAGCACAGTGCCTGCCCGACGGCCGGATCCCGGTGGTGCTCAGCGTGCACGCGGCCGATCTGATGGCCATCGAGGCCACTCAGATTGCCGACTACATCGAGCGACAGGGTATTTCTGACGTTGCGGCGGTGGCGGCCACACTGGCACGGCTGCGTCGCCGGCGTCGGCACCGCGCGGTGATCCGGGCCGCCGACGTCGCCGAGCTGTGCGCGGGCCTGCGGGCCCTGGCCGCCGGGCACGAGCATCCGCTGGTCGCGACCTCGTCGCTGTCCACTGCGGCGCCGGTGACCTTCGTCTTCCCCGGTAACGGCAACCAGTGGCCGGGCATGGGGGCGCAGGCCTACCGGGAACTGCCGCTGTACCGCACCGAGGTGGACCGCTGCGTCGCGGCGTTCGTGGCCGCCGGAATCGACTCGCCACTGGACTTCCTGCTCGGGATGCCAGATCGGCAATGGAACCAGATCCACAGCCAGAGTGCACAATTCACTCACGCGATGGCACTGGCCGCGGTGTGGCGCGCGCACGGCATCGAACCGGCCGCCACCCTGGGACACAGCCTGGGCGAGATCGCCGCTGCTCAGCTGGCCGGTGCTCTGTCCTTCACCGATGCGGTGGCCGTGGTGATCGCCCGGGCCCGCGCGCTGGACAGCCTGCCGGGCAGCTACCGCGCGGCCAGCCTCGGCATGACGCCCGAGCAGGCGCAGCAAGAGATCTCGTCGGTGCCCGGCTGGCTGGAACTGTCCGTCGTCAATACCCCCGCCTCGGTGGTGGTGTCCGGCGAGGACGCCGCGATCGAGCAACTGGTGGCACAGGTCAGCGCCAGTGGCCGCTTTGCCCGGGCCATTGCGATGAGCTTCCCGGCGCACACCAGTGTGCTGGAGCCGCTGCGTGAGCAGCTGCTGGCGGGCCTGCCCGACGGCCACTTCCACCCGGGCCGGGTGCCGTTCATCGGTTCGGTCACCGCGGCCGAGGTCGGCCCGGACACCGATTTCGCCGACTACTGGTGGCGCAACCTGCGTCAGACCGTGCGCTTCGATCGTGCGGTACAGGCCGTAGTGGCCG
>Ga0164242_10007702_pt1 | contig 11764 bp, 11 predicted proteins | sample OricomgcompostMG_FD_108783 | JGI IMG/M metagenome (GOLD analysis project Ga0164242, IMG submission 108783) | Miracle-Growth compost microbial communities from Emeryville, California, USA - Original compost - Miracle growth compost (MG) ... | reverse complement strand
CTCTCTCTACAACGCTTAGTGACGTTATAATTCGTAGGCAGAGTTCATGCTGCATTTGACGAGGTGGGGGCGACCGGGAACGTCGAAGAACGACAAAGGCCGCGTTCGAATACGGCCTTTTCACTTTGAGAATTCCTAGGTGGGCAGCTGGTTATCCGAAGGCCGGTGACTAGGGAATAGCTGTTTCCACTTCGAGAGCGATACGTCGATGCGTATCGGGAACGCCGTGGCAAATACCGGGATGCTGAAAACCGCGGCCACCATAATCACACAGGCGAGCGCCGCTTGCATGACCTGAATGAAGTGCTTCAATTGATGCACCCTCTTTGACTTTGCGGATGCATGATCACGTAGGAGTATGGCGTGAGATTGGCGTATCTACCGTCCGCAAGAAAGTGCGACGCTGAGCGCGCCGCACTTTTAACGCTTACCGCCAGCGGCAAATGCGGTGTCCGTGCCGCCACCAGCAGACGCGATGGCGATGACGCCAAGGGCGACGCCAATAGACGTCCTGCGTCGCCGATGCTTGCTTGGAAAGCAAGTTCAGTGCGTGCACGTTGCTGTTGACGGTCGCACTGGCGTAGCCGCCGCCAAGCACCATCGCCGCCGCAACAATGATTACGCCCAACATTGTTTTCATGCGTGCTCTCCTATTTGCCGGCGTCTACCTTGACGCCCGGGCCGACTATAGCGGTCGGGAAGCCGTGGTAACTGCATACGTTTTTGTAAACTGCCGATTTTTATAACGGGGCGGCAATTCGGTGACGGCCGAGACAGAACACAATAACGCGCATTCAGAAAATTTCGAATATCACGAGATCGGTTTATTGCAGGACTACCGGTTACCAACGGAGCCAATCGAGAGGCTTCGGACCGCGGCAGAAATCTCGGTGATGTAAATAGTAGCAGCGCCGGCCGTCGAAATAATCATCGCTATAAAATGGGTCGCCGGGATAGGTCGAGAAGCCAAACCGATAACCGTGCATCGGGCCGGGCCGGCCATAGACTCGATACAGATACGAATGATGGCGGTAATGCCTGTGGTGTTTGTAGTGCTTAGCGTTATGCGTCTTGTGCGAGCGGGGATGATGCGTAGAAGCAGAGGACGTTTTGGCGATCGCGTGTGACCCGAGCATTACCAGTGCAATGCCTGCGGATACGAATGCGCTCATGCTTTTGTTCATGTGCTGCCTCTTTGGCTTTCCCGCGCATGCTCTTATGCCACCTGAGAATAAAGGGTTACCTTGAACGGTGCGCAAGAATGGCTCCGGACGGTTAAATCCGGAGCCAAAGGTTAAGACAGTGAACGCTTAGTAGTCGCAATAGCGGCGGCCATGTCGCCAGTAGCAATCGTAGCCGTAGCCATAATCGTCGTAGTAATCGTCATAGTATGGGTCGCCGAAGTAGATGCCTGGACCCCAGCCATAGCCGTAACCATAGCCTCTTCCACCTCGCCAGTGCCCACCATGCCCTCCGCGGTGACCACCAAAGTTCCGAGCTACCCGGTTTCCACCGTAATGGCCGCCGCCGTAGTGTCCACCACCGCGGCCTCCGCTAAAGTGAGCCCCTCCGCCACCGCCGCGACCGCCGCTATAGTGGGCCCCTCCTCCGCCACCACCACCGTGACCGCCGCCTCCGCCGCCATGCGCCGCGTCGGCTGCCGGTACAAAGGCCGCCAGCGACAGGGCTGCGCCTGCGGCGGCCAACATGCTTACGTATCTTTTCATCTATGAGCCTCTTGTTTGTCGTTTCGAGCCGGGCTTCGATGCTTATTTTATTCTTCAAATAAGCTGCTCAACGGCCCGCCATTGATGGGCAACGCCCCGTCCCTGGGGAGGTTGCGCCAAGAAAAAAATCGCGGGCTTACCGATTTGTGATGAAACCGAATGTTGGGGCGGGTGCGCAAATGGGCAGCTAAGTCGAACGTCACTCTGAAACGGCATTTGCAGCGGCATTAGGATGAGGGCGGAACATACGACCTCGCGGCGTGTTGGCTTTGAAATAACGATTGGAGGAAAGCCATGAAACCCTTCCTGGCCGCAGCCGCGGCTATCGCTGTGTTCTCGATCGCCCCCGCATTTGCGGCAGAAAACGATCCGAACGCGAGCACGGGCAAACCCGGATCGAGTTCCAACCCGACCCCTGCTGCCAACAATAGCAATATGAATTCGTCGGGTTCGTCATCGATGGGCACCGCGGGCTCGTCGGCGGGGTCTTCGGCGGGCACGTCTGGTTCCAGGCAGATGCCCGGAGCTTCCGACAGTGCCAAGCCCGACTCGAGCTTGTCGACGAACGGCAACAAGAGAAAGCAATAAGCCGTTCCCGATATTCCAGACATGAGGCGACTCAGGGGCCCTGCACTTTTGCGGGCCCCTTCGGGCGACAGGCGCTTACGGATAAGAAGACGATTGGGAGCAGGCAATAAGTCGCGGGCGCATTGATAGGGCCGACGAGAGTCAGCTAGCGGGCAAAACCCCGCTTGGCCGAATCGGAACGTGCGCGTCGCGATTGGAACCTTTGCACCGGCACCGGCGGGCGCATGCGCGGGTGAAACCGCGATAGTTTCATAGCGTACGGCAGAGTGCCGATCATTTCCGTGGGGTTGCCGGAAATCCAGTCATACTGGAGCGGGCGAAGGGATTCGAACCCTCGACCCCGACCTTGGCAAGGTCGTGCTCTACCCCTGAGCTACACCCGCAATTCCGTATGCACCGGCACCTTGCGGCGCCGAGAGACACGCCTTATGGCGCATGTGCCCAGGCATTGCAAGGGCCCGATAGGGGTCGGCTATGAGGTCGCAGCGGCGGCGTGGTTTCGGCGCGATTCCCGGCGCCTCGAAGCGAAGGAGAGACACGCGTGCCCCTCAGCAGGGATGAGCTTCTAGATTGTTTGGCGGCGCTCGGTATCGAAACGGAAACCGTCACGCATTCGCCGGCGTTCACCGTTGCCGAGAGCAGCGCCATCGATATTCCGCTGCCGGGTGCGCATACCAAGAACTTGTTTCTGAAAGACGAGAAAGGCACTCTCGTTCTTGTTGTCGCAAAAAGCACGACGGCGATTGATCTCAAGGGTCTCGCAAAGCGTCTTGGAATGGGCCGGTTTTCATTCGGGAAGCCCGAGCTGCTCAGGGATGTGCTTGGCGTTACGCCAGGATCCGTTACGGCCTTTGCCATTGCGAATGATATCTCCCTGCGGGTAGCCGTGGTGATCGATCAGGCGCTCATGGACGAGGAGAGCTTGAATTGCCACCCGCTTGAAAATACAGCGACGACGAATATTGCGCGCGAGGACTTGTTGCGGTTCATTCGGTCAACGGGCCATGAACCCCGCATCATTGCGCTGACTGCCACCGAAGATGCGGCGAGGAGATGAGTTTGATGGAGTTCGGTAATAACCAATCACGTCCGGGAGCGGCCGGAGGCGACGTTATCAAAGATACGACGACGGCTTCATTCAAGGCCGATGTGGTCGACCAATCCAAATCGGTACCGGTGATCGTCGATTTCTGGGCTGCCTGGTGCGGGCCCTGCAAGCAACTGACGCCGGTGATCGAAAAAGTCGTGCGCAGCTACAGCGGCAAAGTCCGGCTGGTGAAGGTCAACGTCGACGAAAACCAGGCCGTCGCCGCGCAACTCCGGGTGCAGTCGTTGCCGACGGTGCTTGCGTTTCGAGATGGCCAGCCTATTGACGGATTCGTCGGCGCGCAGCCCGAGAGCGCCGTTAAGGCTTTCGTCGACCGGCTTGTCGCCGACGACGCGGAGACCGGGATCGGCGAGCTGTTGAAGTCGGCCGACGAACTGCTGGAGCAGGGAGATCTGCAAGGCGCGGCGGAAATTTTCGCGGCTATCCTGCAGGAGGATCGCACCAATGCGGAAGCGTTGGCGGGTTTGGCGTCTTGTTATCTGCGAAGCGGCGATACGGAGCGGGCCAAGCAGACGCTGGGTCTTGTGCCGCCGGATAAGCGCGACATTGCCGCCGTCAGAAGCGTCGAGGCCGCCGTGCTGCTTGCCGAAAAGACGGCGAGCACGGGCGACCTTTCGGCGCTCAGGGAGCGCCTCGGGCAAAACCCCAAAGATCATCAGGCGAGGTTCGATCTTGCCGTCGGCCTTGCGGCGAACGGTCAAAGGGCTGAAGCCCTTGATCTTCTGCTCGATCTCATCAGGATGGATTCCAAATGGAACGAGGGGGCGGCGCGCAAGCAGCTGTTACAGTTCTTTGATGCGTGGGGCCCCAAGGAACCGCTGGTGGCCGACGGACGTCGCAGGTTATCCTCACTCCTGTTCAGTTAAGCTCGCGATGGCGCGCGGAGATGATTTAATTTGACGCTTACAGACCGCTACACCCGCCCGGCCGATCTACCGGCGAGAATTCCCGTGTTTCCCCTTCGGGGCGCGATTCTTTTGCCGCGCGCGACGCTGCCGCTCAATATTTTCGAACCTCGATACGTCAGCATGATCGACGACGTGATGTCGGGCGAGCGCGTCATCGGCATTCTGCAGCCCATGCTGGCGGGTGACGACGATCAGGAAAGTCCGATCGACAAGTCGGCGGGCTTGCGCTCGGTCGGCTGCGCCGGACGCGTGACGTCCTACCAGGAACTCGACGACGGCCGATTGATCATTACGCTGACGGGCATTGCGCGCTTTGAATCCATCAGCGAAGCCGAAACCGACGAACCCTATCGCATTATGAGCGTGAGCTACGACCGGTTCGCCAGCGATCTCACGGAAGGTTTGGGCGAGGAACTCGTCGATCGGCAAAACCTGCTGCGCGTGCTCAAAACGTATCTGGAGGTCAATCGCCTAAAGACCGATTGGGCAACAATTCAACGCGCATCGAACGAATTTCTGATCAACGCACTTTCGGTCATGTGCCCTTACGGACCGGAAGAAAAGCAGGCGCTTCTTGAGGCCAAAGATCTACGATCGCGCGCCGAGGTTCTGGTTGCGCTCGCGGAAATCGATCTGGCGTCGAACGGCAGCAGCGGGACGACGTTGCAATAGCGGGAGCGTCGGCGATGGCATCTGAAACCTTCGAAAACGAGGACGAGCAAACGGACGCCGTCGATCCAAAGCTTCTTGAACTGCTCGTCTGTCCGCTCACCAAAACACGATTGATCTATGATGCCAAGGCGCGTGAGCTGATCAGTATAGCCGCCGGATTGGCGTTTCCGATACGGAACGGGGTTCCGCTGATGATCGAGGACGCAGCTCGTCCGCTGACGGACGATGATCGCAGAGGGCGGTAAGCGTTCCTTCGGCCGACGTTAAATTAGCGCCTTAACCAAGTCTTTTTAGAGTCCGTCAAACATCAAAGTCGAGTGTCTCCTGCATTTCAGGGGCGGCGGCTTTGTTTCAAAAATATTTTTATTCGCGCTCTACTACTGACCTAAGCGCTCCACCGTCCAGCGCGCTTGCCTCCTTTGTTCGCCTTCTGCCAATACGATACGGCGCCACTTGGGGGCTTGCGCTTGCGGGCATCGTCTTTGCGATAGCGGGCATGGCCGCACAGGCGCCGTCGCTCGACTTGGCAACGGTAAGCGTCGCGACTGGAATTGTCTTTTTGACGTTTGCCGCTTTTTGCAATCTTCCATCCTTCCGGAGATTCCGCCGCCTGTTTGCGCGCGGCGGGAAAGGTTTTTGCCGCGCGCAAACAAAACTCGAAGAAATCACGGACGCGCATTGGACGCTCGCTGATCGTGCCGCGCGTTACCGCGAGCTGCTTGATGGGCAGCAGGAATTCATCGTGCGCCGCTCCGGAGACGGCCGGATCGCATTTGCCAACAGAGCCTTTTGCGAGGCCTTCGGCGTGCATTGCGACGAAGCAAGCGGCGCGATGTTCGAGCCGCCCGTCGTTCGCGAAGAGTTGCGATCGGTGCGCCCTGACGCCAGCCTCCATATCGTTCAGCTCATGCTGACATGCAAAGGCAAGCGTTGGATCGTGTGGGATGTTCGCGAAGTCGAGAACGACGCCGGCGAGATCGAAACGCAAAGCGTGGGCCGCGACATCACGCTCGAGCGGAGTGTCGAGAACGAGTTGAAGGAGGCGCGCGATCAGGCCGAAGCCGGCAGTCGCGCAAAATCGCGGTTTCTGGCCGCGATGAGTCACGAAATTCGCACGCCGATGAACGGTATTCTCGGGATGGTCGGTTTGATCCGTGATGCGCCGCTCGATGGAGAGCAAAGAACATGCCTGCGAATTATCGAGGATTCTGCGCGCGCGCTCCTCTCATTGATCGATGATATTCTCGATGTCTCCAAGATCGAAGCGGGTAAGCTCGATCTGGCAAGCACGGTGTTCTCTCTCAAGACGTCCGTCGCCCAGGCCATGCAGCTTCTGGCGCCGGGTGCGGCGGCAAAAGGGCTGTCGTTTACGTCGACGGTGACGAATGACGTTCCGGAATGGGTACGCGGCGACGAGATGCGCGTTCGCCAAATTGTTCTCAATCTGTTGTCGAATGCGGTGAAGTTCACCGAGAGGGGTGGCATTGGCGTCTATATGTCGTTGGCCGAACCACAGACAGGTGGCCGGTGCAAGATCGCGATCAAGGTGACCGATACGGGTGTCGGCTTATCGCCGGAGTTCATGGTCCGGCTGTTCGGCGAATTTGAGCAGAGTGCGGTCGAGGGTCCTTATTCGGCCGGGACGGGGCTCGGACTCTCGATTTCAAAGCGCCTCGCGCAGGCGATGGATGGCGACATCGTCGCTGAAATAAACCCGGATGAGACCACGGCGTTTACGGCGTTGTTGTGCTTCGATGTTCCCAGTCAACTGGAGATCGAAAGGGCGAGTGACGAGAGAGTGAAAACGTCGCCGAGCCGTCAATTGTCCGTGACGTCAACGCCAGATAGCAATCTAGTCCTTCCTGGCGGGTTCAACGTTCTTATCGCTGAAGACAATCCGATCAATGCTCTGCTTGTCCGCAAGGTGATCGATCGCGCCGGTGGCCATGTGACAATGGTCGAAGATGGCCGGCTGGCGATCGCCGCAGTCTGGGCAACCTTGCAATATCGCGCACCGGCATTCGATCTCATCCTCATGGATATTGTGATGCCTGGCATCGACGGGTTGATAGCGGCGAGGGCGATTAAAGAACTCTATCGCGAGCGCCGGCATCTTGGCATGTCCTGCCCGCCGATCATCGCGCTCACCGCCAGCGCTTTTGCAGAGGATCGCGAGCGCTGCTACTCGGCGGGCATGGACGATTATCTGGCAAAGCCGTTCGAGGCGGATCAGCTTCGCCAGACGTTGATGCGCTGGGTTCAGCGGCGTGCCCAAAACACACCTCCTGCGGCCTAATCAGCCGCATCTGATCTCAAAACTGTCACGGAATCGTGCTAGCCCGCCAGCGGATGAATTGGGTGAGGATGATTGACCATGTGGCAGGCGATTGCGGAGCGCAGCAAGCGTGCTCGATTGCCGGTCAAGTTTCCCGCGGAGTTTTTGGCACTCGACGCCCTGACGGTGCCGTCGCGGCAGCTCAACGTCTTTTCCCGGAAGATCGAACCAAAGGTTTATGGCCGGGTCGGCAATCTCGAAGTGCGCTTGGCGCGAAGTTGGTCCGAGATCAAGCTCGCGCAGCGTCTCCGCTATCAAGTCTTCTACGAAGAGATGTCGGCTGTCCCGACGCGCCTCGCACAATTCCGCCGCCGGGACGAAGATGCTTACGACGCGATTTGCGATCATCTGCTGGTCATCGATCTCGACAAGACGAAACCGATGCGCGGCGGCCGCGTGGAAAGGCCCAAGGTCGTCGGCACGTATCGGATTCTTCGCCAGGATGTGGCGCAGCGCGGGCCGGGCTTCTACTCCGCGGCTGAATTCGACATCGCTACTCTCGTCGGAAGTAAGTCACGCACGAATCGATTCATGGAAGTCGGCCGTTCATGCGTGCTCGCACCCTATCGCAGCAAGCGTTCGGTCGAGCTGCTGTGGCATGGCCTTTGGACATACGTGCGCGAGAACGGCATCGATGTCATGATCGGGTGCGCGAGCTTCGAAGGCACGGATCTCGACGAGCATAAACTGGCGCTGAGCTATCTTCACCATCGCGCGCTCGCGCCGGAAGAGTGGCGTTGCCGGGCACAGGATGATCTCTACGTTTCGATGGACCGGATGCCTCCGGAAACCGTCGATATCAAAGCGGCGATGAAGGCGATGCCGCCGCTGGTCAAAGCCTATCTCCGGCTTGGTGCTTACGTTGGCGACGGCGCCGTAATCGATCATCAGTTCCGTACGATCGATGTGCTGATCATCATGCCGGTCAAGAACATCGATCCGCGTTATTTCGAGCATTACGGAACGCCGGACGAAACCAAGAGCAGAATCGCCGCCGACGCCTGATGCGTGTCGCGTTATTCGCGGACGGCGCGTAAATCGGCAACACACCGCAATCAGGCCTGCTTGTTTGAGGTTTGGCGTGGATGCCGCAGGAATTGAGCGCCCCCCAAATGCAAAGCTCGTGTGGGCATCCTGGATCAAGGGAGGGCCGAATGGTTGCCGTGCTGGCTACGGCAACCTATGCATAGCGCCGGTTGGGCCGGGCTAGGGAATGTTCGTCCGGCAAGACCGTTGGGGCAAAACGGGACGATCTTGTCGATGTCGAGACACGACGTGCAAAGCAAAAACCGGCACGTTGAACGGGAGGAACGGGCGGACGGCGACAAGTCGAGCGCGACCGGCGGACGATCGGTCGTCGCCGATGCAACGCCGTCGATGGCGCAGTATCTCGAAATCAAGGCAGCCAATCCGAACAGTCTCCTCTGGTATCGCATGGGCGATTTCTACGAGCTGTTTTTCGAGGATGCGGTCGTTGCCTCGGAAGCGCTGTCGATTGTCCTGACGAAGCGCGGCAAACACCAAGGCGAGGAAATCCCCATGTGCGGCGTGCCCGTGCATCGGGCCGATGAATATCTGCAAAGGCTCATCAGGCAGGGCTACCGCGTTGCGGTTTGCGAGCAGCTCGAAGATCCGGCGGAGGCGCGCAAGCGCGGTGCCAAGGCCGTCGTCAAGCGCGACGTCGTGCGCCTGGTGACGCCTGGCACCGTAACCGAGGAAGCCCTCCTCGACGCCAAGGCCCGCAATTACCTGACGGCCGTCTATTGCGAGACGCCGCATGAACTCGGGACGACTGCGGCCGAGGCGCGGCTGGCGCTTGCCTCACTCGATATTTCAACCGGCGAATTCGAGGTCGGAGACGTTACGGGGCTTGATCTCACCGGCGAGCTGATCCGTTTGGCGCCGAGTGAAGTGGTGGCGGCCGATGGTCTGCTCGCCGATCCAACGTTTGTTCGCGCCGTCGAGTATGCGGGCGGCAAGGTAACGCCCATACCGGCGCTCTATTTCAACGCGGTGGCGGGCAGTCGCGATCTCAAGACATGCCTTGGCGTCGCGGATCTTTCCGCCTTCGGAGCATTTTCGACGGCGGAATTGGCGGCTATCGGCGCTGTTTTGAAATACGTCGATCTCACGCAGATGGGCCGCAAGCCGCTGATCAACGCGCCTCGGAAGGCGGGGAGTGCTTGTCTCTTCATCGATGCCGCGAGCCGTGCGAGCCTCGAACTCGTGCGCGCTGCCTCGGGGGAAAAAACATCGACGTTGCTCGCGGCGATGGACCGGACGGTGACGGGCGCAGGGGCGCGCGAGCTGCAGGGGCGGCTTTCGAGTCCGTTGACCGATCCTCGAGCGATCGACGCGCGGCTCGATGCCGTCAGCCATTTCGTCAGTCATCGCCGGCTCCTGGATGACGTGCGTTCAGCCCTTCGCGCATCACCGGATCTGGCGCGGGCATTGCCGCGACTGGGCTTCGGCCGTGGCGGGCCGCGCGATCTGGCTGCCGTGCGTGACGCGATCGGTGTCGCGCGCCGGGCGGTCGCGCTCATTGGAGATTCGGCTGATCCGCTCGGGCTGCCGTCAGATATCAAATCGATTTGCGAGCGGCTCACGCATGTTCCAGCTGAGCTTGGCAAATCTTTGCAAGACGCTCTCGTTGAAGACGCCCCGTTGTTGCGTCGTGACGGTGGCTTCATCCGGCCCGGCTACAATGGCGATCTCGACGCGGCGCGTGCGCTCCGCGATGACAGCCGCAAAGTCATGGCCGAGCATGAAGCGCGCTATATTGAAGAAACCGGCATCAAGACGCTGCGGGTTCGCCATAACAACATCCTTGGCTTCTTCATCGAAGTGACGCAGCTCAACGCGAAGCCGTTGCTGTCACCGCCGTTGAGCGAGCGCTTCCGGCATCGCCAGACGATGGCGAATGCCGTGCGGTTTGCGACGCCCGAGCTTCTTGAGACGGAGGGCCTGATTGCATCAGCGAGCGAGCGGGCACTCAATCTCGAACAGGAAATCTTTACCGATCTCGCCGAGCGCATCGGGACCGCATCTGCAGCGCTTCAGGCTGCGGCTGGGGCGCTTGCGGAACTCGATGTCGTCGCCGGGCTCGCCCAGCTTGCGATCGAGCAAAACTATGCGCGCCCGATCATCGATGAGAGCATGACGTTCGAGATCCGGGGCGGTCGTCATCCCGTGGTACAGCAGGCGTTGGCCCGGAGCGGGGCACCGGCCTTCATCGAGAACGATTGCATTCTCGGGAAAGACGGCAGCGAGGCGCCGGCGGGATTCGAGAAAGTCCCGGACGCACGGATCTGGCTTGTCACCGGTCCGAACATGGCCGGCAAGTCGACGTTCCTGCGCCAGAACGCGCTGATCACGGTGATGGCGCAGATGGGCTCCTATGTTCCGGCGCGCTCGGCGCATATCGGCGTCGTCGACAGGCTGTTCTCGCGCGTCGGGGCGTCGGATGATCTGGCGCGCGGCCGTTCGACGTTCATGGTCGAAATGGTGGAGACGGCGGCGATCCTCAATCAGGCGAGCGAGCGCTCGCTCGTTATCTTGGATGAGATCGGACGCGGCACGGCGACATTCGACGGTTTGTCCATCGCCTGGGCGACGGTCGAATATCTGCACGGTGTGACAAGGGCGCGAGCGCTGTTCGCCACGCACTACCATGAGCTGACCGCTCTTGCGCGACGGCTCGACGGCATCGCCAATGTCACGATGGATGTCACGGAGTGGCACGACACGATTGTATTTCTACATAAGGTTAAGGCGGGCGCAGCGGATCGTTCGTACGGCATCCAGGTTGCCAAGCTCGCAGGGCTTCCGCAGCCTGTGGTGACCAGGGCGCGCGAGGTGCTCAATCGCCTCGAAAAAGCCGATCGGCGGCCTCGCGCCGGTGATGAAGGTATTGACGATCTGCCGCTTTTCTCGGCCGTTCGTCCAAAAAGCGGGCTCGATGAGCGGCAACCGTCGGCCGTTGAAAAGATGCTGATTGCCATGCATCCTGACGAATTGTCGCCGAAAGCTGCGCTTGAGAAGATTTATGAACTCAAGGCGCTCGCAGAAACCGTGAAGAAGTCGAAGCTTTGACCCAGGACACGCTGAGCAAGCTGGTTCCACCGCCGTATTTCGACACGCTCGCGGTGCGTCGCGACCTGACGAAGATCTTCAACGCCAGTACCTCGGTTGCCGACGCGAGACCCAAGGTTCTCGAGCACCTGAAGCAGCTCGTGAAGACCGGGCGAGAGTCGGCTCAGAACGCGCTCGAAGTTGATGGCAACGGTCGGCGTTGCGCGGCGGGTCTCAGTCTCTTCCAGGACGAGCTCATACGGCTCATTTATGATTATACCGTGTGCCATGTTTATCGAGCGACGAATCCGTCGGATGCCGAACGCATGGCAATCGTTGCGACCGGCGGCTATGG
>Ga0164242_10007701_pt1 | contig 11764 bp, 9 predicted proteins | sample OricomgcompostMG_FD_108783 | JGI IMG/M metagenome (GOLD analysis project Ga0164242, IMG submission 108783) | Miracle-Growth compost microbial communities from Emeryville, California, USA - Original compost - Miracle growth compost (MG) ... | reverse complement strand
TCGGCACGCTGATCGTGGTGGAGTTGCTCAGGCCCGCGGCGTTGGTGGCTGTGATGGTGAACGAGTCGCTGGTGATGCCCAGGCCGCCGGCCAGGATCGACTCGGCGTTGTACCGTGCCGACTTGGTCGGGGTGTAGGTGTAGGTGGTGACGCCGTTGATGGTCGACAGGGTCACGCTGCTGTTGGTGGTGGTGTCGTTGCCGATCAGGTTCGGGGTCACCGTGTAGGTCAGTGCGCTGCCGTCGGGACTGGTGGCCGACAGGGTGCCGGTGACGACGCCGCTGTAGATGTTCTGGTTCTTGGTGGCGCTGACGTCACTGGGGGTGTCGTTGACCGCGGGGGCGATCGGCACGGTCACCAGGGTCGGCAGGACGCTGCTGTAGGTGCCGTTGGTGGCGTAGACGGTGAAGCCGTCGGTATTGACCACGGATACGCCCAGGATCGGGTTGGCCGCAGTTCTGGCCGTGTTGTACGGCGTGTAGGTGTAGTTGCCGGTGGCCGGGTCCAGCGTGAGCGTGCCGAATGCCGGGCCGGTGAGCACTTGGTAGGTCAGCGCCGCACCCGCCGGGTCGGTGGCCGAGACGGTGCCGGTCACCACGCCGCTGATGCTGTTGGCGTTCTGGCCGGTGGCGGTCGGGCTGCTCGGGAAGTCGAGCACGTTCGCGATCGGTGCCACGGTGACGGTGACGGTGCCCAGGCCGCTGGAGATACCGGCTGCGTTGGTGGCGATCACGCCGAAGGTGTCGGTGGTCAGGCCCAGGCTGGCTTCCAGCTGCGCCAGGGTGCTGGGGGTGTAGGTGAAGGTGTTGCCGGACACCGTGATCGAGCCCTGGGTGGGCACGTGCAGGATCGTGTAGGTGAGCGCGCTGCCGTCCGGGCTGGTCGAGGTGAAGGTGCCGGTGACCACGCCGGTGTCGGTGTTGGTCGAGAGGTTGATGGCGCTGGGTGTGCTGGGGGTGTTGCCGGTGGCCGGCTCGATCGGCACGGTGATGATGGCCGTGCTGCTGTAGCTACCGTTGCTGGCGGTCACGGTGAAGGCATCGGTGTTGACCACCGACACGCCCAGGATCGGGTTCGCTGCCACCCGGGCCGCGGTCGACGGCGTGTAGGTGAACGCGCCGGTGGTGCTGTTGATCGAGACATCGCCCAGCACCGTGCCGGTGAACACGGTGTAGGTCAGGGCCTGGCCGCCGGGATCGGTGGCGGTGATGGTGCCGGTGACCACGCCGGTGACGGCATTGGCGACCACGTTGGTGGCGGTCGGGGTGCTCGGGGTGGCGCTGGTGGCCGGCTCGATGGGCACGGTGATGACGCCGGGCAGGCTGACGCTGCCGTTGGAGCTGGTGGCCAGCACGGTGAAGCCGTCGATGTTCAGCCCGGTGATCGAGGTCGCGATGGCGGCGACCCGGGCCAGGTCGGTGGGCGTGTAGGTGAAGTTGCCGGCGTCATCGACGGTGAGGGAGCCCTGCACGGTTGGGGTGAACACCGAGTAGGTGACCGGCTCGCCGTCCGGCGCGGTGGACGACAGCGTGCCGGTGACCACGCCGGTGGTGGCGTCGACATGCTGGTTGACCGAGACCGGCGTGCTCGGAGTGTCGTTGGCGGCGATGACCGGGACCTTGACCGTCACGTTGGTGGCCGCGACGCCGGTGCTGGCGGTGACGGTGAAGCTGTCGGTCGGGTTGAGCCCGAGCGCGGCCAGCGCTGCGCCGAAGATGTTGGACTTGTAGCTGTAGCTGCCGTCGGTGTTCACCGTGACCGAGCCGAACAACGGGTTGGCGGCCACCGTGTAGGTCATGTCGGCGCCGGCCGGTTCGGTGAAGTTCAGGTTGCCGGTGACGGTGCCGGACACCGTGTCGGAAACGGTGGTGACGGTGCCGGCGTGCGGGACCAGTCCGGCCCAGTCCTCGATGCCGCGGAAGATGCCGTAAAGGAAGGCGCCCACCGGGTTCAGGACCGAGGACGGGGCGGTCGGTCCGGTCAGCCCGTTGGCGGCCAGCTGCGCGACGGTCTCCGCGGTGGTGAAGAAGCTGATCACCGCGTTCTGGATGGCGGCGACGATCGGGATGTTGCTGGTCGCGTGCGCCTTGGTCGTGGTGGTCGTCGTGGTGGTGGTGGTGTCCGAACTGGCCGCCGAGGTGGCGGACACCGACGTTGCGGCCAGCGACACCACCTTGGCCGCCGCGGTACTGGTGGCCGCCGCCGGGATCGCGGTTGCGGCCGCACCGGCCGTACCGGCGTCGGTGCTGCCGGAGTCGGCGCCGGCCGCGTTGTCCGAGCCGTCGGTCGTCGTGGCCGTCTTCTTCGCCTTGGCTTTTGCCCTGGTCTTGGTGCTGCTCTGGTCGGCGTCGTCGGTCCTGGCCTTGCGGGCCTTGGTGGCATGCCGGGCGGCCGCGGTGTCATGGGCGCCGGCGGTGCCGGCGCTACCGCTCGGTGTCGAGTCGGTGGTGTCGGTGCTGCCGCTCGCGGTGGCTGCGGTCGCCGAACCGGTGGCGGTGTTCTTGCTCTTCTTGGTGTGCCTGGCCTTGCCCGACGCGGCGGAGGAGTGGTGTGCGGAGCGTGCGTGGTCGCCGCTGGATGCACTGGAGTTGTTCGAGGAGCCGGAGCCGCCCTTGGCATTGGCGATACCGGTGCCGCTGGCCATCGCCGCACCCAGACCCAGCGTCACCGCGCCGACGCCGAGCCAGTTGTAGGGCTGGCGCGAGGGCTTGGGGGCAACTCTGTGCGCACCGTTGCTGCGGTTGCTGCGATGACCGCGAGTAGTGGAACGATGTGCACCTGACATGTAGGTATCCCCCCGTGGAGTTCGCTGCATTGCCCCTGGTTGAGCAGCAGTGAAGTGAGCACGGTCACGATATATTTTACGTGTCAATAAGGCAAGGATTTACACAGGTGCCGCTGAGGTACGTCACGGGATCTGGCGAGCGGTGTCGTCGGCGGGTGCGCCGCACAGCATGTGCGGATCTCCCCCGATCCGGGTATCTGTGAATCGGAAAGCTCCTGCCGCGACGCGGCAACCTCCACGGCCCCGCGGGCCATCCACCCGCCGGACCGCTGCGAATACCCGATGAGCTCGATCCGACACGGGGGTTTCATGGGAATCGAATACAGCAGTGTGGTCGCGGCGCCTCGCGATGAGGTGTTCGCCTGGCACGGACGGCCCGGTGCCATCCATCGGTTGCTACCGCCGTGGCAGCCGATGGCTGTCGTCTCGGAAGTGACGTCGCTGGCCGACGGTCGTGCGGTGCTGGGCCTACCCGGCGGGCTGCGCTGGAACGCCCAGCATCAACCCGCCGGCTACTCGCCGCCGGCTCGGTTCGTCGATGAACTTGCCCATGCCGGGTTGCGTTCGCTCCCGGTGGGGTTGGTCGGCCGTTGGCGCCATGAACATCGCTTCGACATTGTCGACGGTGGACGGACGCGGGTCACCGATCACGTCGACACCCCGGTGCCGGGGTCCTTGCTGCGGCAGATGTTCCGCTACCGGCATCGGCAGCTACGCGATGATCTGGCCGCCCATCTGTGGTCGCGCGATCATGGCGTGAGACCACAGGTGGTGGCGGTGACCGGGTCGTCGGGTTTGGTCGGCAGTGCGCTGACCGCGTTCCTGTCGACCGGTGGTCATCGGGTGATCCGCCTGGTACGCCACGATCCGCGCGCGGACACCGAACGCCGCTGGGATCCCCGTTCACCTGCCGAGAACCTGCTCGAGGGTGTCGACGCCGTGGTGCACCTGGCCGGGGCGCCGATAGCCGGTCGGTTTTCCGAGGCGCACAAGAATGCGGTGCGCGACAGTCGAATCGAGCCGACGCGGCGATTGGCCGAGTGTGCCGCGCGAGCCTCGGCAGGTCCGTCGGTGTTTGTCAGCGCGTCGGCAATCGGGTGGTACGGGCATGACCGCGCGGACGAGCAGCTCGACGAGTCGGCGCAGCCGGGTCAGGGATTCCTGGCCGATGTGGTTGCCGGCTGGGAAGCGGCCACCGCACCCGCTGCCGATGCGGGACTGCGGGTGGTCACCGTGCGCACCGGGATCGTGCAGACCCCGCGCGGCGGCACGCTACGGCTGATGCGGCCCTTGTTCGCCGCCGGTTTGGGCGGGCCCCTGGGTGACGGACGGCAGTGGCTGTCCTGGATCGACATCGACGATCTCATCGACATCTACCACCGGGCATTGGTCGACACGGCGCTGTCGGGACCGGTCAATGCGGTTGCCCCGCAACCGGTCCGCAACATCGACTACACCCGATCGCTGGCCGGGGTATTGCATCGTCCGGCGCTGCTGCCCGTGCCTGCCGCGGGTCCGGCGGTGCTGCTCGGCAGCCAGGGTGCCCGTGAATTGGCCATGGCGAGTCAGCGGGTGCTTCCGGGCGTACTCGGCAAGGTCGGGCACACGTTTCGGCGGCCCGCGCTGCAGGACTGCCTGCGTCATCAATTGGGTCATCTGCCCGAGGGCGAATGACCGGCGACAGGACGCACCGATGATCGGCGACAGCCGAATTCCTCACAACCCGATGGCGGTCGCGCAGTACTGCCAGACACGCTGAAGTTGTGCATCGGTGTAGTGGGTCGTGGGCAGATAGTGCGTGGGGCGGAATCGGCGGTCGTGCCAGAACTGCCCGGACGGCGGAGCCGGTCTGGTTGCGGTCAACCACACCGCCGTGTCGGCGGCCTGCGTCGCGGTGCGCAGGACCGGCCGCATCACCCGACGAAATCCGGGCAGCGATCGGGCGATGCCGGGTGTGTCGGCCCAGCCGGGATGCATGGCCGCCACCGTCACCGAGCGGCCGGACCACCGCTGTGCCAACAGCGGTGTCAACGCCACCTGGATGCGTTTACTGCGCGCATAGGCGGTCGCTCCGCGGTAGTGGCCTTGCCGGTACTCGATGTCAGTGTCGGGCAGTGGCTGGGTGTACATGCCGCCGGAGGACATCAGCACCACCCGTGGGTCCGGTGCGGCGGCCAGCGCGGGCAGTAGGCGTTCGGTCAGCAGCAGCGGTCCGAGAACGTGAGTGGCCAGCGAAAGTTCATGCCCCTGAGCACTTTCCGTTCGCTGTTCGGGCAGGACCCCGGCGTTGTGGATAATCGCGTCCAGCCGTGGATACCGTTGCATGAGCGGGTCCGCGAACGACCGGACCGCGGCCAGATCCGATACGTCGCACAGCTGCACCGCTACGTCGGCGCCCGGCGCGGCGGCGAGCACATCCCGTCGAGCGGCCTCGCCGCGAGTCCGGTCGCGCACCGTCAGCAGCACCGTGGCGCCGAGCGTGGCGAGGCGGGTGACAACGGCCTTGCCGATGCCCGAATTCGCGCCGGTGACCATGACGGTGGCACCGTCGAGTGCGTGGGGCGGCACATCGGTTGTCGGCCAGAGTTGTTGCCGCACAGTCCAGCCCAGGCGTGAATATCCGATGACCACGGTGCGGTCGAGCAGGTCGTCGAAGAACTGCGCGGCACCCATGGTCAGGTCAGCGACACGACGACGACGGGAGCGCTCGTCGGTTGGGTGGATCCCGATCCCGGCTCGACCGTCACCGCCACCTTGGCGGCCGAGTCGAGCGCAGGCACCACTTCGCCACCCGGCGGTGGCATGGTGTCCGCACCCATGGTGCCCGCCGATCGCGGGTTACCCGATGCCGGCAGGAACCACATTTGGTACACGTGGCCCGCCGGCGGCGGCGGGACGTTGGCCATTGACACCACCACGGCATTGGCCTGTGCCGATGCGCTGAGGGTGATGGTGCCGCCGGCGACCGCGGCGCTGACCGTGCGGATGTCGGGGTTGGCCAGGATCTGCGCCACCGTCGGTTGTGCCGGGTGATGTCCGAACCGCTCGGCGACCACCGTTGCACCGATGACGATGGCGCAGACTGCGGCGGCGGCCGCCACTGCCCGGATCATCAGCCGGCGTCGTCGAACGCGCTTGAGTGCCAGCTCATCTGAAGTGTCAGCCGCCGGCTGGACGCCGATCGCATGTAGCAGGCGGGCACGCAGCGCCGGTGGGGGAGTCGACGCGTCCGCAGCGGTGATCCGGGCGATCGTCTCCTGGATGTCGAACACGATCCGGCCGAAGGCGTGCGCCGTGTGCGGCGCGGCGGCGCCGAGTCGGCCGGCGATCTCGGCGCGTTCGTTTTCGGACACCGCATCGAGCGCGTATACGTAGGCCAGATCGAGCAATTGCTGTTCGTCTTCGGTGTAGCTCTCAGGCATCGGTGCCCACCCCCAAACAATTCTTCAGGCGGATCAGTCCGTCCCGGATGCGGGACTTGATGGTGGGCAGCGTGACATCCAGGTGTTCGGCGACTTCCCGGTAGGTGTGGCCGCTGTAGTACGCCAAGCCGATGGCCTCCCGCTGGACGCCGGTCAACCCGTCCAGGCAGTCGGTCACCTGTTGTTCGTCCAGTCGCTGGACCACTTCGTCGGCCACGGCGTCGTGCTCGCGGCCCAGGTTCGAGGCGCCGTAGGCGTGGTTGCGGTCTGCCGCCGATTGTTCGGCGCGGACCCGATCGACACTGCGCCGGTGGGTCAGGGTCATCAGCCAGCCGATGGGGCTGGCCAGTGTCGGGTCGTACTGGCGCGCCGCCGATGTCCACACCTGCAGGTACACCTCTTGCGCCACATCCTCGGCCAGATTCTGGTTGCGCACAACACGATTGGCCAGTCCGAACACCCGCGCGGCGGTCAGGTCGTAGAACTCGGTGAACGCTGTGCGGTCCCCGCCGGCGATCGCGGTCAACCGGGCGCCGAGTTCGTCGGTACCACCGGAGGCACGCATCCGGCCGGATCCGGGTGCCGGCGTACCGGAGGTGCGATCCGCTTCGCCGTCCATGCCCGAATCGTCGCACAGCCGCGCCCGAACCGTGCCGGTCCGATCAGGTTGGTCGGGTCCGGGATAGCTGTTCATGACAATGCCTTGGGAGCCAGGACCACCTGATGTAGGTCCAGATAGCCCGAGGCGAAGCCGGCCTCGGAGTACGCGAGATAGAAGCGCCACATACGGCGAAATATCCGGTCGAATCCCAGTGCGTCGGCACCGGCGCTGTTGGCGGTGAATCGCTGCAACCACAGTCGCAGGGTGTGCGCGTAGTGCGGGCCAAAGGAATGGCGTTGGCAGATGAGCAGATTCGTATGGGTCGCGACGATCTGTTCGATCAGCTTCACCGACGGCAGGAACCCACCCGGGAAGATGTACTTGTGTACCCAGGTGTAGGTATTGCGGGAGGCCCGCATCCGCTTGTGCGGCATGGTGATCACCTGCAGGCCGATCCGCCCGCGAGGGTCGATGAGCCGGTCCAGGGTGCGCAGGTAGGCCGGCAGGTAGCGGTACCCGACCGCCTCGATCATCTCGACGGAGACAATTGCGTCGTATCGTCCGGTGATGTCGCGGTAGTCGCACAGCTGCACGGTGATCCGATCGGCCAACCCGGCGGCGGCGATCCGCTCGCGGGCCAGCAGTTGTTGTTCGCGGGACAGTGTCACTGTGTGTACCTGGGCTCCGCGCTGCGCGGCGCGAATCGCCAATTCGCCCCAGCCCGTGCCGATTTCCAGCAGTCGGGTGCCGACGCCGACGCCGGTGGCGTCCAGCAGCCGGTCGATCTTGCGGTGTTGCGCGGCGGCCAGGTCGCGCCAGGCCGGCGGGGGGTCGACCGTCTCGAACAAGGCGCACGAGTAGGTCAGCGCCTGATCGAGGAACAGACTGAAGAACTCGTTGGACAGGTCGTAGTGATGCGCGATGTTCGCGCGAGTATCGGCATGGGCGCCGCGATGGTTGCTCGGTGTCCGTGGCAGCAATAGCGGACGAAACCCTTGTAGCCCCGCGGGCACAATCGTGTCGATGCGCGACGCCAGTGCAGTCAGTACAGCGGTGAGCTCGGGCGCCGACCAGTCCCCGGCCATGTAGGCCTCACCGAAGCCGATGAGGCCGCTGTCCGCGATGCGGCCGAAGAAATCGTCGGGACGGTGCAACAGCATTCGCGGTACCCCGGGGACGCCGCCACCGGCGGCGCCCAGCACGGTGCCGTCCGGATATTCCACGCGCAGCGGCAGGTCGCGCACCGCGGCCCGGAACAGCGCGCGGGTGACCGGGACACCCAGCTTGGTGCGTAAACCAGCTGGTACCCGGGCGATTTCGGTCCACCGCGCCGGCAGATGCGGCTGGTACGCGGTGTTGTCATGGAGTTGATCGGTCACCGGACGCCCTCCTGAGGTCGGGGATGCAGGGGCAGTCCGCGCGCCCACAGGCGCACGCCTTGCCAGCGGATACGTGCGGCCACCATCAGTGGTGCCAGCGGCGCTGACAGCGCGGCTCGCAGCACTGTCGTGGTTCGGGCGGGGTGGATGGTCCCCATCCAGGTGGCGGAGAGGATCACCGCACCGTGGGGATCGTGAAGTCTGATCGCCACGCCGAGCCGATCATGCCCGGGCTCGGGCACCCGCAGCACGTATTGGCCGCTGACGGTGTTGAAGGGCGAGACACCGAACTGCTTCGCCGCGGTCGCCCTGCCGCGATGATCCACGTGCAGCAGGTAGCGGTGCCGCCCGTGGTAGGTGTTGTGCACCTCGGCGACGACGCACACCAGGGCGCCGTCGGGGCCGTGACACCAGTACAGGGTCAACGGATTGAACACATGGCCCAGCACCCGGGCATTGGTCAGCATGCGAATGCGGCCGCCGCGCAGGCTGATCCCGTGTTCGTCCAGATATACCTCGATGTTCTGCCGCAGTGTGCAGCGCGGATCGCCGACGTGATCGGAGGCGTGAAATCCGGCCAACGGTCTCAGCACGCGGGGCAATTCGGGCAGCGCGTCCAGATCGACCAGCCAGCTGTAGCTGCGATAGGTGAATGCGTGGCGCACCGGTACCTCGCGTGCGTGGTGGATGCGGGTGCGCACGATCTGTGGTGCGGTCATGACGGGCCTGCCACCGGATGGAACAGCGGTGGCACCGGACCGCTCCAGCGGCCGCCGAGCCGCTCGGCGGCCGCCACGCCGGACACCGCGCCGTCCTCGTGGAAGCCCCAGCCGTGATAGGCGCCGGCGAACGTGAGGCGGTGGTCGCCGAGGGTGTGCAGACGTTGCTGCGCAGCCCGGAAGTCGGGCGTGTACTGCGGGTGGTCGTAGAGCATGGTGTCGATCACCCGGTCGGGGTCCACCCGAGCGCCGTCACCCAGTGTGACCACGAAGTCGCGGTCGGTGACTCCGTCGAGTCGTTGCAGCCGGTTGAGGTCGTAACTGACCAACACCTGTTGCGACTGCACGTCGCACGACGGCATCCGGTAGTTCCACGAAGCGCGGGCCCCGCGACGGCGCGGCAGGAGGGACGTATCGGTGTGCAGCACTGTGTGATTGAGCGAGTAGCGCAATGCTCCGAGGACCTCGGACTCGGCAGCGCTCGGTTGCTCGAGCAGGGCCAGCGCTTGATGGGGATGGGTCGCGATCACTGTCGCATCGAAATGTTCGACCCGATCCGCGTCGTCGCGCACGGTCACCCCTTCGGCGCTGCGTGTGACGGTGCGCACCGGTACTCCGAGGTGCACGGCCGGCAGCCGTGCGGTGATGGCCTGCACATAGCGCGCGGAACCTCCGGTCACCGTGCGCCAGGTGGGGGACCCAAACACCGTCAGCATGCCGTGGTGATCCAGGAAGGCCAGCAGATATCCGATGGGATAGTCCAGCGCGATATCCGGCGGGCAGGACCAGACGGCGGCGACCAACGGGACCATGAAGTGTGCGGTGAAGTAGCTGGAAAAGCCTGCCGTGGAAAGAAATTCGCCGAGCGTGTGGCCGTCCGGATCGTCGCGGGCCAGCTCCGCCCGGGCCAGCCGGTGAAAGCGGGTCACTTCGGCCAGCATGTGCAGGTAGCGAGCGCGGAGCAGGGCACCCGGCGTCGCCACCAGCCCCGTCAGCCCCTTGCCGCCGGCGTACTCCAGTCCGCAGCCATCGCAACTGACCGACATCGACATGTCCGATTCCTGGGTGCGCACACCCAATTCGGAGAACAGTCGCAGCAGCGTCGGATAGGTGCGGTTGTTGTGCACGATGAATCCGGAATCGACCCCGACCCGATCGGCTCCGTACTGACGAGCCGGCAGGTCGTGGGTGTGGGCGTGACCGCCGCATCGCGGTTGCGCCTCGTACAGGGTGACTTCGGTGTCGCGGGCCAATACCCACGCAGCCGTGAGCCCGGATATCCCGCTCCCGATCACAGCGATCCGTCGCACCGCACCGTCCTTCCTGGTTCGTCACCAGGGGTTCGGTGCATGCCCGCGCGCGGATGGTCGAATTCCGGAAATTCCGGGACTATGCCGGTGGCGGCTGCGGGGCGCGGGGATCCGGCGCCGGTCGTCGGTGTCGGGGGCCGGTCACCGGTTGTCGGGTTCGGCCGGTCGATTGGCCGCCCACAGGCCGGCCACGCCCAGGCCGAGGCGGGCCAGCATGGTGCGCAGCAGCGGCAGGCTCAGGCCGATGACGTTTGCCGGATCGCCCTCGATCCGATCGATGAACCAGCCGCCCAGCCCGTCCAGGGTGAAGGCGCCGGCCACCCACAGCGGTTCGCCGGAGGCCACGTAGGCGTCCAGGTCGGCGGCGCTGGGCGACCCGAAATATACGGTCGTCGAACCCAATTCGTCGACCTGCCCGACCACGGCACCATCGGTCACCCGCAGCACGCAGTGCCCGGTGTGCAGGATGCCACGGTGCCCGGCCATCGAATTCCATTGCCGCCGTGCGGCGTCGGCGCTACCCGGCTTGCCGGATAGCCGGCCGTTGAGCTCGAGCATCGAATCGCAGCCGATCACCACGCAATCGGTGGCCGACTCGGCATCGAGTGATTCGGCCACCCGCCGGGCCTTGGCGGTGGCCAGTGCACACACCACCGTGGCGGGCGGGGCATCGCCGAGCGCCGCGATGATGGCATCCTCGTCGACCTCGGAGACCAGTACCACCGGATCGATACCGGCCTTGCGCAGCACACCGAGCCGGCCGGCCGAGGCCGAGCCCAGCACCACCCGGGTCATCGGGAACTAGCGCCGGATGAAGGTGCGCTCCACCAGCGTGACCAGCTGCCAGCTGGTGTGTGCGTAGCGCAGCTTGGTGACCGGGTGGCCCCACAGGTTGCGGTCGCCCGGTCCGGCGTCGCCGCCACCGCCGGACGCGCCGGCCAGCACGGTCACCAGGGCGGCGATGTCCTGGTCGCTGGGGTTGCCCTTGAGCACCTTGAAAACCGGTGCTGCCGAGGCGGTTTCGTCGGCCGGAGCGTCGGTGACGTCGGTCATGGCAGGCCTTTCAGGCGGGATTTCGGCGTGCGCAGGGGTGTTCTGGCACCCCCAGCACGGGTGAAATCGCACGGTCAGAGCGGGATGTTCCCGTGCTTCTTCGGCGGGGTCTGGACGATCTTGCGGTCCAGCAGCCGCAGGGCGTTGGCGATGTAACCGCGGGTGTGCGACGGCGGGATGACCGCGTCGACGTACCCGCGCTCGGCTGCCACGTACGGGTTCACCAGGGTGTCCTCGTAGTCCTGCTGCAGCTCCAGTCGCAGCGCATCGACGTCCTCGCCCTTGGCGGTGGCGTCCTTGAGCTGCTGGCGGTACACGAAGCCCACCGCGCCCGAGGCGCCCATGACCGCGATCTGGGCGGTCGGCCAGGCCAGGTTCACATCGCAGCCCATGTCCTTGGAGCCCATCACGCAGTAGGCGCCGCCGTAGGCCTTGCGGGTGATCACGGTGATCTTGGCGACGGTGGCCTCACCGTAGGCGTACAGCAGCTTGGCG
>Ga0164242_10007700_pt1 | contig 11764 bp, 9 predicted proteins | sample OricomgcompostMG_FD_108783 | JGI IMG/M metagenome (GOLD analysis project Ga0164242, IMG submission 108783) | Miracle-Growth compost microbial communities from Emeryville, California, USA - Original compost - Miracle growth compost (MG) ... | reverse complement strand
CTACGCGTATCCGGTCCCTCGGATCCGTAGCCGGTGATCGAACAGTGGATCAGCCGCGGGTTGACCTCGGCCAGCGTGGCATAGTCGATTCCGAGTCGCTCGGTGACGCCCGGTGCAAAGCTTTCGACGAGGATGTCGGCCTTGGCCGCCAGTGCGCGGAAACGGTAGTTGTCGGCAGGCTCCTTGAGATCGAGTACAGCGCTGCGTTTTCCGCGGTTCCAGACCCGGTACCCGGATAGCTGCCGCCATGGATCGCCGCCTGGGGGTTCGATCTTGGTGACACGCGCGCCGTGGTCGGCGAGCAGCATGCCGGTCATCGGACCCGAGATGCCCCAGGACAGGTCGAGCACCTCCAGCCCGTCCAAAACACCCATCGTCGTCTCCAATACTCTTGTGGCTCAATACCAATTAGAGTTCATCTAGTTTGCGCGGCCCAGGATCAGACCACTCGGCCCGGCACTGACCGCCACGTGCTCGGCGCCGCGAACCTGGTTGCACGACGTGCCTCGGAGCTGCCGGACCGCCTCGGTGATGTTGTTGATCCCGTGGATATAGGCCTCCCCGAGCAGCCCGCCATGGGTGTTGACCGGCAGCGCACCGCCGAGTTCGATGTTGCCCTCGGCAATGAAATCCTTGGCCTGTCCGGGTTTACAGAAGCCATAGGCCTCGAGCTGCAAGAAGACCGCAGGCGAGAAGTTCTCATAGATCATTGCCGCGTCGATGTCGCTTGGCGTCAGACCCGAATCGCGGTAGAGCTGTTCGGCGACCGCGGCGGCCTCGTCGAAGCGGCCCATGTCGGCACGCTGGTAACCGACCCCGGCCGTTACCCCGGCGGCGTGCGACTGCGCGGCGGCCTCGATCACGACCGGGACATGCCGACCGCCGCGAGCCCGGTCCAGTGAGGTAACCACGACTGCTACCGCGCCGTCACTCTCCTGGCAACAGTCCAGCAGACGCAAGACGGGTTCGACGATCCATCGCGAGGATTGATGGTCATCGAGAGTGATCGGCCGGTTGTAGAAGTGGGCATTCGGATTCGTCGCGGCGTGTTTGCGCGCAACGACTGCGTAGCGGCCCAAATCCAGGCTGCTGACATCGTTTTCGTACATGTAGCGCTGATAGGACAGTGCGTAGGTAGCAGCCATGGTGTTGAGCCGGTGGCGACCGGAGGCCAGTTGTCGTGGCTGAGTGCTTCCGTTCGCCGCGCCGAAGCGGCGCCCGGATCGCTCGTTGAGCGCCCGATAAACCAGCACGGACCGGGCGGCACCAGTGGCCACTGCGGTCGCGGCCATGCCGATCACCGCCGATGCGACATTGCCGCCGCCAGGAGTGCGGCCGGCCCAGGTGATGTCGTTGATACCCAGGCAATCCATCAGTGCCGACTCGGGGGTGCCGTCGATGGTGAAGGTCACCATGCCGTCGATGTCGGCCGGCTGCAGTCCGGCGTCGGTGATGGCCGCCAGCGCTGCCTCGGCAGCCAATTGCAGCTCACTGCGGCCGGAATCCTTGGAGAACTCCGTCTGGCCGATGCCGCTTATTGCCGTCCCGGCCAACAGATTCTGCGTGGTCCGCGGGCGCAGGCGGAACGGCCCATGCGAAACCTGGGACAGCGGTGGAGCTTGCGGTTGACTTTCGGTACGACGGAAGGCCAGTCGTTCGGCGCCGACCCCAGGTCCGAACACCGCCTCCACCGCAATACCATTGGCGATCTCTGGCAGCGATGTCTCGACGACCTCAGCGACGAGCCGCACCCCCTCGTCCAGTTCGATGGTGGCGATCACGTGTGTTTCGCCCTCGGGAGCACCGTGCCGCGGCACTACCCAGCTATAGACAAATCCCCGCCCGGATGACTCAATGGCGTCGAATTCCAGGCCGTGACAGCGCCGGCACATCGGCCGCGGCGGCTCTTGGATCTGGCCGCAGGCAATACACCGCTGCAGCAGCAGCTTGTTCTCGCCGAAGCCTTCTCTTTGAAAGTTCTCCACCGACCGACCCGCACGGGAAGCGTCGGGATACACCGGCGGATACCTCCTACCAGCTCGTGTCAGCGTGGCCAAGACCGGCCTCGATAGTACTTACTATCACGACGGTTTTGGATTGGCAATGCCGCCCCACCCCGTTGCCGCACGATAGTGTCGGCTATCGCCGTGCTGGTCCGCCGAACGAACACCGACACGGCCACACGAAAGGGGTCAGCAGTGACGGTGTCGGACGGTCAGTCGCATCCGAACCAAAGCGATGCCACCGAGCCGCGCGCCGCAGAGAATTCGACTCGTCGGCGGATCATCGACGCGGCGATGGCCAGCATCCTCGAAACCGGCTTCTACCGTGCCAGTTCCAACGAGATCGCCCGCCGCGCGGGGGTCACCTGGGGCGCCATTCAACGACAGTTCGGCACCCGCGAGGCGTTGATGCTCGCGGCGTTCGAGGCGGAGTGGCAGCGCCTACTGGACACCATGGGCGCTCGCATCGAAGGCGGAACCACCGAAGCGCGCGTGCAGAGCCTGTTCACGTTGCTGAAGTCGCACTACTCGCGGCCGGAGTACTTCGCGGCGGTACAGATAATCACCAACCTGCGACAGGACCCCAGGACCACCCAGGCCACCCTGGATCTCATCGAGCAGATGTCCCGCAAGTCCAGCGGCATGCTGCCCAAACTGCTGCGGCAGCTGCTGCCCGGGGCCGACTTCGACTCCGCGGTGACCAACACGTTGTTCTTCACCATCCGAGATTTCTTCATCGGGTTGCACGTCGAATCGGCGACGACGCTGGCCGAGACATACCAGCGCCGACTCGACCGACTCGATGCCGAAGAAGACGTCCTCATCCGGTATTTGGTGGCACTGGTGCAAAGTCAAACCGGCACAGTCGAGTTCGCGCCAGAGCAGACGCCAACAACGACACGATCATCGCCCCGATGCAGCCGCGGTCGCCGGGACGCGGTATCACGCGCGGATATCGGACGCCGAATACTGGACTTCGCCGTCGCCAAGGTCAGCCCGCGCCCCGGCGGTGGACTGCAGATCACCTATCTGTGCGATGCCGGCGAAACCGGTCAGGCGGTGGTCACCGGAATCGACTCCCCGCTGTGCGCCGGCGCCCACGTGGCGGTCATGGCCATGGACGCGGACTCGGTCGACGTGGAACTGGACATCCGACGACGCGGCAACGTGGTCGACCTGACCGCCGGCCTGTGCGGCATCACGGCGCATGGAATGGGCATCGTCGATCCCGAGTTTCCCGATTCGCTACTGGTCAGCTGGTCGTGGGGCAACGAAGCGCCCACGGGCATCGTCAAGTACGTCATCGCCGATGAACCACACACCATTACCGCCACCTACACCTCAGCGGTGCTGGCCGCCGAGGGCTTCGACGACGTCAAGACGGGGCACGCCACGGGTTTCACCGCCGACGGCTTTCCCGGTGTGTACAGCATCATCTACGAGGGTGTGGGCACCGATTACGGCCCATTCACCTGGACGGTCGTCGAACGCAGCAGCACGCTGGAGTTGACCTGGGACACCGGCACCCGACGAGCCATGGAGGGCTTCGGGTTTCGCGATCCGGACAGCACCCGCTCCATCGTCGCCGCCTACTGGTCGACCGGCCCCCGCCCGACGGAACCACGTCCGCACTGAACACGCTGCGCAGCATTTGCGTGATAGTTGTCACTATTTACGATAGTTGTTACTATCAGCGCGCGACGGATGTGGCGGGCGGGCCACCGGAAAGGATCGCGCAATGAACCTCGAAGACCTGGTCCTGATCAGCATTGATGACCACATCGTCGAACCGCGGGAGATGTTCGACAATCACGTACCCGACCGCTGGAAAGCCGAGGCGCCGCGGCTGGAAATGGACGACAAGGGCATTGAGCGCTGGGTCTTCCAAGGCCAGGTATCGGGCAGCACGGGGCTAAACGCAGTGATCAGCTGGCCGCGTGAGGAGTGGGACCTCAATCCGTCGACATTCGCCGAGATGCGCCCGGGTGCTTACGACGTTCACGAACGAGTCCGCGACATGAACCGCAACGGCATTCTCGGCTCGATGTGCTTCCCGTCGTTCGTCGGCTTTTCCAACGGCTTCTTCCAGGGCGCAGACGACAAGGATCTGGCACTGGTGATGACAAAGGCCTACAACGACTGGCACATCGACGAGTGGGCCGCTTCCTACCCCGATCGCTTTCTGCCGCTGGCGATTCCACCACTGTGGGATCCGCAGGCTCTGGCCGCCGAGGTGCGCAGGGTCGCCAAGAAGGGTGCGTTGGCGATCACCATGCCCGAGTTGCCACACGTTCAAGACCTGCCGAGCTACAACAACCTGGAATATTGGGACCCGTTCTTCCGCGCCGTGTGTGAAGAAAACATCGTTGTCTGCCTGCATATAGGCCAGGGGCTGCGGGCGATCAGGACCGCACCGGACGCACTGTTCGACCGGTTGCTGTTGGTCACCCAGGTATCGGCAATGGCGGCGGTAGATCTGCTCTGGGGCCCGGTATTCCGTACCTACCCCGACCTGAAGGTCGCGTGGTCGGAAGCCGGGATCGGATGGATTCCATTCTTCCTCGACCGCTGCGACCGCTACTATCTCCATTCCCTGGGGGGAAAGCATGACTTCAGCGGCAAACTTCCCAGTGAAGTGTTCAAGGAACACTCCTTGGCGTGCTTTATCAGTGATCCCAGCGCATTGAAGCTCCGCGACGAGATCGGCGTCGAAAATATCGCCTGGGAATGCGACTATCCGCACTCGGACTCGATCTGGCCCAACGGTCCGGAGACCGTGTATGCCGAGATGTCAGCGGCAGGGTGCACCGACGACGAAATGAACAAAATCGTCTGGGCCAACAGTGCTCGGTTCTTCAACTGGGATCCGTTCGAGTTGACCGATCGATCCGATGCCACCGTTGGTGCGTTGCGCGCCAAAGCCACCGACGTAGACACCTCCATCCGCAGTAAGAGCGAGTGGCGAGAGCTCTACGCCGCTCGGGCATAGAAGCCACCAATGGTCAAAGCATCGGTGCCAGTCCCGCTTGACGATGAGCGACTTGGCGTGGTGGTGACCGAGACCGAGCCCGGACAGGCCCTGGATATCGCCCGCCGCTTCGTGCTCGCCGGCCACGTCGTCGTCGTCGGTGCAAGCCGGCTGACCGACGCCGAGCGGGCAGCGCGGTTACTGAGCCGCAACGGTGGCGCAGCCTTCGGCGCATGGCTTGACATTACCGATATGTCCTCGGTCCACACCTTCGCAGCAACGGCGGTCTACCTTGCAGGCCCGATCGATGTGATGGTTGTCGGCAGTTCTGCTGCCACAGAGGCCAATTCGGACGACCAAGGTCTGGCGTATCCGATCGGCATCGGACATCTGGTGACTCAGCTCGTCTCGGCAACACCCTCTCGCCCGGGCGCCGAGCTTCTGGTGGTGACGTGCGCGCGCGGGCCGGCAGACCGTCCACCCAACGTCTGCCCATCTTCTCGGTTCACCGCGGCACTGGATGAGTCGGCCGCCCTACGCGACGGCGAACGCACCACCGACAGCGAAAGCAGCGACGATGCCAGCAGCAGAGCATAGGAACCCGTATATGAACTCGTCGAATCCCTCAATGGCTCCCAGCACCGTCGAATTCGATCCGTTCTCTCACGACTTCTTCACCTTTCCGTACCAGACGTATCGGCGGCTACGCGACGAGGCGCCGGTGTACTACAGCAGTAAGTACGATTTCTGGGCACTCAGCCGCTACGAGGATGTCGCCTCGGCATACCGCGACCACCAAACGTACTCGTCCGCCAAGGGCGTCACCCTGGACATGATCCAGATATCAGAGCTTATGAAAGATGTTCCAGCGCAAATTATCTGGATGGATCCACCCGAGCATGACCGGATGCGCAAGCTGGTCAACAAGGTCTTCACCCCGCGCGCCATCATCGCGCTGGAGACGATGGTTCGTGACACAATCTACGACACGCTCGCAGGCCTGGCCGGCTCGTCTTTTGACGTTGTCACCGACTTCTCTGCACTATTCCCGGTCGAGATCATCACCAAGATGTTGGGGGTTCCCGGCGAGTGTCGCCAGCAGATCCGGCACTGGATCGATGCGTTTCTCGAGCGCAGGCCCGGGTCGATCATGCCCACCCAGGAGGGCTTCGAGGCCGCAATGGCGATGGGCGAGTTCTTTACCAATCTGATCGCGCAGCGCCGTGACGATCCACAGGACGACATGATCAGCCGGCTCATCGCGGTCGAAATCACCGATGACGACGGAGTGGTCACCCGGCTCAGTGACGGTCAAATCGAGGGATTCGCCAGGCTTTTGGGCGGTGCCGGTGCCGAAACCGTAACCAAGCTGGTCGCCAACGCGATCGTCGTCTTCGCCGATCACCCCGACCAGTGGGGGCAGCTTCGGCACAATCCCGCCACCATACCCGCGGCAATTGAAGAGCTGCTGCGCTACGACGGACCGGTGCAATACAACTTTCGTTACAGCACACGTGATATCACGCTGCATGGCAGCACCATTCCTGCCAACAGCGCGGTGATGCTGATAACTGGATCGGCGAACCGGGACGAACGAGCGTTTCCCGGCGCCGACAGCTTCGACATCAACCGTGAGCGGAAGTTCGGCTACAACCTCGGATTCGGCTACGGCGTGCACAGCTGTTTGGGCGCAGCGCTGGCTCGGATGGAAGCTCGCATTGCACTCGAAGCACTTCTAGAGTTGCTGCCGCACTACGAAATCGATCGCTCCGGACTGCAACGGGTCAGCATGACCAATGTCTGCGGTTGGTCGAATGTCCCGGTTCGCACGACGTCGTAACGCGGATCACGCGGCAGCTCGACGCCGAGCACGGCAGGTTACTATTCGGCGACAAAGACATCGTATATGTGCAAGGTGTCCTGGTATTCCTTGTAGCGCACAATCTTTGCGTCACACATCAACATCAGCACGCAGTAAAGGTTGCGATAATGCCGGCCGTTGGCAGGGTTGACCGCGCTGCCTTCGACTTCCATTGCCACCCGGTCGCCCTCGGCGATCAGGCTCACGATATGCAGGCCGAAACCATAGCCCGTCGTTTGCGCACTCCCGAACAGCACTTCGAACAAAGCCCTTGTCTGACTGCGATTTTTGAGCAACGGTCCGTAGATGGAATTCTCCATGCCGGCGAGCTGAGCCGACTGAAAGGGCCGAGGCTGGGTCTCTTCGTCGCCGATCACTGCGGTATGCCAAACGAAATCGTCAGCCAGCAACTGCTCCAGCGCGTCGATGTCGCCGGCGTTGAAGCCGGCCACAAATGCGCGCGCGACTGCCTTGTTGGTCTGCTGTTGGTCCTTGTCTGTCAACGACGTCGACCTTTCGCTGAGAATATCGGTTCAGGTTCGGTAACCGCGTCGATGAATCCACCGATCTCCGTGTCAATATCGGCACCGCCAAGGCCCCGCGGTGTATCGCGGTATCCGGGCAGTGGATAGCAGCGCCGGCGATAACTTCAATTCGCCCAACATGATTCCCATCTGGCGACTACAGCTCCGGGCCCGGGAAACGATGCTATCGTGAACATTGGCTGTAACAGCCAAGATTGAGAGAAATAGCGATGAGCATTCGCCGCGTGGTAACCGGACACGACAGTCAAGGCAAGGCCATCTTCGTCGATGACGGGATGGTCAAACCGACCACGCTGGCGCTGTCAACCATGACTTACCACGAATTGTGGCGCTCCGACTCGGCTCCGAGCTTCCCCGACGCGGGCACCAACGGTCCCAAAACCAGCTTCTTCCCGCCACCCGGGGGGTACCGCTTTTTCATCCTGACGATCATGCCCGGCGATGAGCCCGACCTCGCGGATTGCGGTATCGACCTGGAAGCGGCCATCCGCGAGATGCAGGACAAATTACCCGGTCTTTTGGAGACCAACGAATTCGACAACCCGGGCATGCACACCACCGACACGGTGGACATGGAAATCATGCTCGCCGGCGAGCTGGTCCTCGAACTCGATGATGGCGCCGAAGTCACTCTGCGCCCCGGCGATGTCAACATTCAAAACGGAACCCGTCACCGCTGGCACAACAGAGGTAGCGAACCGGCCGTCATGGCGGTGGCCATGGTCGGAGCCTCACGTCGATAGTCCGCCGCCCGCCTGCCCCGGATCGCGAACGGAGAGGGACGCCATTGTCCGTTGCGCTGAGTGACGAACAGATTGCCTTGGCGCAGAGCGTCAATCGCTTCCCCACACGTCACTGCACACAAATCCCCGCCGCAAGGACGGCGACAAGCCCGGGACCGCCGCGCCTCCCGAGTTCTGGCTGCCCTTGGTTCGCGATGGGCCTGCCCCGCGAATGATCTGGAACGGACTATCCGGCGACATCTATCGAAGGGAGCGACATGTCCAGATTCGACTTGGCAACCGCTGAGATCATTCCGTCCGTCACCGTGGTCGATGCGTCGCTGCAGGACCATTCGACGGGCGACAGGCAGTTTCCCGGCCTGCACAACGACCTGCTGTTCTTGTGGGCGATGGTCGACACGCAGAATGGCAGGCGCTACCAAATGGTCCGCACGCTGTCGGCCAGCGCGGCTTTCGATTTCACCCTTCACGAGTGCTCGACGGACCTGTGGGCCCACCCGCGCACGGTGCGGATTCCCGGCGAGACGGACCTGTATTGGGGACCGATCATCTGGATCGACGTGGATGGCAACCAGACGGTCTTCTCGGCCAACCTGCACATGGCCGCCAAGCACAGCATGACTGTCTCGCTCAGCCGCAAGGCTTACGTGTGGAAGGAGGACGACGTCCTCGACGTAACCCTGACCCCGCTGCCGTCGAACGTCACCCGCATCGATGTGCCGGGCGAACCGGATCCTGTCGGCTACACCAGTTCGGGGTGCACCGTGGCGGGCAGCGTCGAAGGCTCCCCGATCGTCGGCGGTTACGGAGGCCTCGACCGCATGTACTGCCTGCCCGGCATGAGCGCGCATGTCTCGAAGATTTCGCAGCTGGAACACTATTGGTTCGTCTGGGGCGCGGTCTTCGATGACGGCCATTGGGAGACCGGCAACACCATGCTCGGGGCGGGCGGATACGCGACGGCAAGCTTTCATCGGCAAGGCGAAGCGCCGGTCGTCGCTACCAACGACGACGTGCGATCAAAGGTTGCGTGGGACACCAAAGATACTGTCTCCCAACCGCATCTGGCGAGCCTGTCATTCGGCGGTCATAGCTTTGATTTCCAAGGGACCCATAACGCGGCCGCCTGTGCGGCCGCACTGGGCATCGCCTGGTTGCACGGAACCGTCCAGGAAGTGGGCGGCCCGAAACCCGTCAAGAGCTGGTCGACGATGGAAGTCATCCAACGCAACTGGGGCAAGAACCACACCGACGGTGGCCGCGCGGCGCCCCGCGACTAAGCACCGAAAGTGCCGTCGCAGACCGACCGGTAGCTGATACTGTATGCCATACCGGTCTGTTCACGGTAGTGCCATGATCTGCACGAAGTGCCAATGGAGGCAGGCCAACAGGAGGTGCAGACATGAGTTCACCCGACCGATCGGCCGCCTTTCGGCAGGAGCGCGCCGAACTCCTGGCATTCTGCGCGAACCTTGGTCCCGATGATTGGCACGCCGACAGCGCCGCACCCGGCTGGCGGATACAGGACGTGGTGGCGCACATGGGGTCGGCGTGTCACGCCATCTTCAGCCCCTCCGAGCAGAAGTTGTTGCAAGGCAACAATATCGAGCGCAGCAACGACCTGCTCGTCGATGCCAGACGCGAATGGACCGCCGACCGCGCGGTACGCGAATACCGACGCTACAGCCGCCTGGTCGGAGCAGTGCTCGGTGCGGTCGCCCACTCTCCGCTGGCGTCCCGACCCCGACCGCTGGCCGAACTCGGCCAGTTCCCGATGCGGCTGTTCCTCAGCGCCATGGTGTTCGACTACCACACCCACCTGCGCCACGACATGGCACCGGCGCTGGGGCTGCCGGCCCCGGCGACCGACGCCAACCGGATGGCGGTCGCCCTGGAATGGATGATGGCGGTGTTGAGCAATCAGCTTCGCGCCGCTTCGCAGCCATGGCTGAATCGCCCGATCGCGATCCTCCTGGCCGGGCCCGGAGGTGGCAGGTGGGTATTCGGTTCGGCGGGCGCGCTGGCCCCCGACGTCAAAGCCGCAGTTGAGATTTCCGGTCTCACGACCGAATTTCCGGCGTGGGGCACCCGCCGCATGCGTTGGCGTGCTGCCGACGTCGCCGTCGCCGGAGACGAAGAGTACGGCGCGGCCTTCCTCGATCAACTGAACGTGGTATGAGCGCGACAACCTACGACTACATCGTCGTCGGAGCCGGATCGGCGGGCTGCGCGGTGGCCGGCCGGCTGAGTGCCGGGGCACCTGAGCGGACGGTGCTGCTGATCGAAGCGGGTGGCTCAGATCGACGGTTCGCCGTCAAGGCGCCGTTGGCATACGGCTCCCAGATGGGCAAGGCGACCGACTGGGCGTATCAGAGCGAGCCCGAACCGGGCTGCGACGAGCGGCGTATTCCGCAGCCGCGTGGGCGGGTGCTCGGCGGCACCAGCGCGATGAACGCGATGGTGTGGGTGCGCGGGACGCGTGCCGACTATGACGGCTGGGACCTGCCGGGGTGGCAATGGGAGGACGTCGCACCGGTGTTCCGGCGCATGGAGAGCCATTTTCTCGGCGGCGACGACCACGGCGCCAGCGGACCGGTACGGGTTTCCCGCGCCAGCTGTCCCGACGAGGTGTCGCAACGGTTCGTCGCTGCGGCCCGGGCCGCGGGGGTGCCCGCCAACGACGACCTCGGAGGTCCCGATCTCGACGGGGCCGCACTGTCGCCGGTGACCGTCTGGAAGGGCCGCAGGTGGAGCGCGGCCGATGCCTATCTACGCGGGAGAGGGTCCCGTCGCAATCTCACCGTCGTGCGCAACGCACTCGTCACCCGCATCGTGCTCCGCGACAACTGCGCTGTCGCAGTGCAGCTCGAGCGCCGGGGACGCCGCAAACTCGTCTACGCTCGCGCTGAGATCATCCTCAGCGCAGGGGCTTTCGGCAGCCCGCAACTACTGCAGCTGTCCGGCATCGGACCGGCCGAGCAGCTGCGTGGGCTCGGGATAACACCACTGGTGGACAGCCCGCGGGTCGGTGCCGACCTCGCCGACCACCCGGCCACCTTCATGAACTGGGAACTGACGCCGGGTTTCGTCGGTCTGGCCGACGCGAGCAGTCCACGGTGGCCACTGCAATGGTTGATTTCCGGCAGCGGCAAGTTGGCCAGCAATCTGATGGAAGCGCTTGCTCATATCCGTTCAGCCCCAACACTTTCGGCCCCCGACTTCCAGTTGATCTGCGCTCCCGTCTACGCCTCGGTCGGTGCACCCACACCACATCCGAGACCGGCGTTCTCCATCCTGCAGTCGTATTGGACGCCACGCAGTCGCGGCAGCGTGATGGCAGCCTCAGCCGATCCGCGGGAGGCGCCGGCCATCCGGCTGAACACACTGGCCGAGCCCGACGACATCGCCGCCTTCATCCGTGCCATCCGACGCACCCGGCAGATCGTGGCGACCGAACCTCTTGCCGCCGTGGCACTGTCCGAGATTCACCCCGGTGCAGACATCGTCGACGACGCCGAGCTCACCGCATGGATCCGCGCGACGGTTGCCACCACCGGCCACCCGACGTCGAGCGTGGCGATGGGTACCGACGCAGACAGCCCCCTGGACCCCCAACTGCGGGTTCGAGGGGTCGATGGGTTGCG
>Ga0164242_10007699_pt1 | contig 11765 bp, 11 predicted proteins | sample OricomgcompostMG_FD_108783 | JGI IMG/M metagenome (GOLD analysis project Ga0164242, IMG submission 108783) | Miracle-Growth compost microbial communities from Emeryville, California, USA - Original compost - Miracle growth compost (MG) ... | reverse complement strand
GCTGGTGTTGCTGATGCTGCCGGTGATCGTGCGGGCGACCGAGGAAATGCTGCGGGTGGTTCCGGTGGATCTGCGCGAGGCCAGCTACGCCCTGGGCATCACCAAGTGGAAGACCATCGTCCGAGTGGTCATTCCCACCGGGCTGTCCGGCATCGTCACCGGGATCTTGCTGGCGATGGCACGGGTGATGGGGGAGACGGCGCCGCTGTTGATCCTCGTCGGCTATGCGCAATCGATGAACTTCAACATCTTCAGCGACTTCATGGGGACGCTGCCAGGCATGATGTACAACCAGACGTCGGTCGGCGCGGGCCTCAACCCCATCCCCACGGATCGGTTGTGGGGTGCCGCGTTAACCCTCATCCTGGTGATCGCCGCGATCAATATCGTGGCTCGAGTGATAGCGAAATTCCTTGGCGCCAGAAAGTCATAGGCAGGAGCAGTAGTGGCCAAACGGTTGGACCTCAAGGGCGTCAACATCTACTACGGGTCGTTTCACGCCGTCGCGGAGGTGACGCTGACGGTGTTGCCGCGCAGTGTCACCGCGTTCATCGGCCCGTCGGGGTGCGGCAAGACGACGGTGCTGCGCACCCTCAACCGCATGCATGAGGTGGTGCCCGGCGGGCGCGTCGAGGGCAGCGTGCTGCTCGACGACGAGGACATCTACGGCGCCGGTGTCGACCCGGTCGGTGTGCGCCGGGCCATCGGGATGGTGTTCCAGCGTCCGAACCCGTTCCCCGCCATGTCAATTCGCGACAACGTGGTGGCCGGCCTGAAGCTGCAAGGGGTGCGCAATCGCAAGGTGCTCGATGAGACGGCCGAATACTCGCTGCGCGGCGCGAACCTGTGGGACGAGGTCAAGGATCGGTTGGACCGGCCCGGTGGTGGTCTGTCCGGCGGGCAGCAGCAGCGGCTGTGCATCGCCAGGGCCATCGCCGTGCAGCCCGACGTGCTGCTCATGGACGAGCCGTGCTCGGCGCTGGACCCGATCTCGACGATGGCCATCGAGGAGCTGATCAGCGAGCTGAAGCAGGACTACACGATCGTCATCGTCACCCACAACATGCAGCAGGCGGCCCGGGTCAGCGACTACACCGCGTTTTTCAACCTGGAAGCCGTCGGGAAACCGGGGCGGCTGATCGAGGTCGACGACACCGAGAAGATCTTTTCCAACCCGAATCAAAAGGCGACCGAGGACTACATCTCGGGCCGCTTCGGCTAGCTGGACGGCGGTTTCGCCTCTTCTTCGGGCAGTCTGCCGGTCGCCTGGAAAATGACGCGCCTGGCCACCTCGACGGCGTGGTCGGCGAAACGCTCGTAGAAGCGGCCCAGCAACGTCACGTCGACGGCCGCCGCCACGCCGTGCTTCCATTCCCGGTCCATCAGCACCGAGAACAGGTGCCGGTGCAGATCGTCCATCGCGTCGTCTTCTTCGCGGATCCGGGCCGCCTTCTCCGGGTCGCGCGACAACACCACCTCTTGGGCGCTGTTACCCAATTCGACTGCGATGCTGCCCATTTCGGCGAAGTAGCCGTTGACCTCTTCGGGCAGGGCGTGCTGGGGATGCCGCCGCCGGGCGATCTTGGCGACGTGCAACGCCAGCGCACCCATGCGGTCGATGTCCGCCACCATCTGAATGGCGCTCACGATCGACCGCAGATCACCGGCCACCGGCGCCTGCAATGCCAGCAGCACAAAGGCGCTTTCCTCGGCGCGCGCGCTCATCGCGGCGATCGCTTCGTGGTCGGAGATCACTTGTTCGGCCAGCACCAAGTCGGCCTGCAGCAGGGCTTGGGTGGCCCGCTCCATGGCGATTCCTGCCAAGCCGCACATCTCGCCGAGCCGCTCGGATAACTCCGAGAGTTGCTCGTGGTAGGCGGTTCGCATGTCGTCAAGGATACGTTCCCCGCGTCCCAGACAGGCCGCGGAGCGCCGTCAAAACGGCTTATTCGCAGGTGGTGTCGGCCGCGTTGGTGACGGTCAGGTCCTCGGGGAGCTTGGCCGGCGCGTTGCTCGAGCCGCGTTCGATCTGCAAACTCATCGGCGAGCCGCTCGGCGAGGGGGCGGTGACCGACTTGAAGTCCGGGCCCAGAACCACCTGCACGACCTGCCCGTAGCCGGACACCCGCTGGACCTTGGCGTTGGCGAATGAGGACGCCACGGTGGCCGCGGCCTCTTCGTTGCCGGGCGAGAACAGCACCGTCGTCGCGGTCACCGAACTCGGATAATCGTCGGGGGCCATCACGTTGAAGCCGTCCCGCTTGAGCTGGGTGGTCGCGGTCGCCGCCAGCCCGGTCTGCGTGGTGGCGTTGGAAACCCGCACGGTCACACCGCTCGGCGAGGTCGTGGTGACCTGCTCGTGTTGGGCCTCCGGCGTCGGGGACGGTTTCCTGGTGGTCGGGGCCTTCGACGCGCCCGTCGTGCCCGAGCCGGACGAGGCGCTCAAATTCTTTGCGTTCTGGTCGTTTTCCTCCGGCAGCGGATCGTCGTTGATGATGGCGTCGAACAGCGCCCGCATGTCGGACATGCGCGGCGGCTCGTCGCCGTTCTGGTCGGTGACGCCGGTGGGCACCGTCACGAACGTGACGTGGCCGGCCGCCATCCCCTGCAACGACTGACCGAGCTGCACCAGGTCCTTGGACTTCACGTTGTCGACGACGGTGTCGCTGATGAACATGTTGACGACGTTGTTGAGCTTGTTGAGGTCAAGCAGCGTGTCCGCCGAGATCAACGACCTCAGCAGCGACGACAAGAACAGCTGCTGGCGCTTGATGCGGCCGTAGTCCCCGTTGATCTCCGTGGTGACCTGGCGGGCGCGCACGTAATTCAGCGCGGTGGAACCGTCGAGAACCTGGCGCCCGCCGTGTTCGAGCACGGTGCCCAGCTCGTAGTCGTGCAGCGGGGTGCTCGAGCACACCTCGACGCCGCCGAGGGCATCCACCATTTTCGCGAAGCCGGAGAAGTCGACGGCGATGAAGCGGTTGATGCTCAATCCGGACAGCTTCTGGATTTCCTTCACCAGACACTTCGGGCCGCCGAAGGCGAACGCGGAGTTCAGTTTGGTCTCGGTGTAGACCATCTTCGGTCCCCACGTCTGCGTCTTCGCGTCGTAGAGCGGGCCGTACTTGCCGGTGGTGGGGTCCCAGGCCTCGCACTGCATCGGGGTGATCGCCAGGTCGCGCGGGAACGACACCGCCACCACGCGTTTGCGATTGGCCGGGATGTTCACCAGCATGACGGTGTCCGAGCGGGCGCCGTCGGCGTCGTCGGTGTCGCCGGCGCCCATGTTGGCGTTGTCCCCGGCGCGCGAGTCGAGGCCGACGATCAAGAAGTCTTCGTCGCCGTATTGCCCGTTCGCGTCGCGGATGTCGTCCGAGTGCGGGTCGAGCGCGTTGATCGTGTTGAGCCGGGCGTTCTTCGACGTGCTCCACTGCCAGGCCCCGCCGGTCATCACCAGCGCCAGCACGGCGGCCAGTGCCGCCACCGAGCGGCCGGCCAGCAGCATCGGGCGCCGGCGTTTGGGCTCCTCGGCGGTGGTGTCGACGGCGCCGGATGGCGGCTCGTCGGGCTCGTCCTCGTTCGGGTAGTCGGCGTCCATGAGCTCGCGAAGCTCGGAGACCGCGTCGAACGAGTAGGCGAGGTCGTCGATGACCTGTGTTTTCTGCAGCTCGAGCGGCGGTTCGGGCTCGGGCCGGAAGGCTTGGGGGCGGGGCTCGAAGAGTTCGGGTTCGGGGAATTCGGGCTCGGAAAATTCGGGCTCGGGAGGCTCGACCTCCGGGGCGGCGCGTCGGTGGATGGGCCGGTCGGGGGCACCGATTTTGGCGATCAGATCGGCGACGCTGACCCCGCCCCCGGCGTGGCTTCCGGTGTGCTCGGTGTCGTCGACGTCCTGCGGCGCGGCGGGCTCGATGGCCGTTTCGGGCTGCCAGCGATGGATGTTGTCGTCGGGCGGCGGTTCGAAGAATCGCTCCCAGGGAGCGGCGCCCAGGCTGGGCGACGGGCCCGTCGGGATCGGTTGGGCGTGAACCTCGCCCGGTGCGTGCCGACCGTTACGAGTGGCGTCGCGCTCGCCGTCACTCATGTCCTACCGGCCTCCGAAGCTCTGATGCAGACGTCAGCGTGTCCGTGCGTGGTGGCAGCGCGGCGCCGCTCGTGTCGGCGCGACGGCTCGTGCCATCCGTTTTCGTCGCGCCCGTGCGGCGGCACAAAATCATCCGCCGTCCAAGCGCATGCAACAAAGCCCACATCGTACTGAGTTATCGGTCCGGAAGCGATTTCGAGCCGGTGGACTCAGCCGCCGGAGTGCATGACGTCGGCGCCGGCCGGCACCGTGCAGTCGTCGGGGTCGTCCAGCCAGCCTTCCGGGAGCACGACCCGGGCGGGTGAACCCTGCCGGCCCCGGGGCCCGCTCGCCTCGTCCGGGAAGGGCACGTCGGCGTCCAACCGGTCGAGAAGGCGGTCCAGCTCGTCGAGCGTCTTGACCATTGCCAGCGCTCGGCGCAGCTCGGAGCCGGCGGGAAAGCCGTGCAGGTACCACGCGATGTGCTTGCGGATGTCGCGCATGCCCTTGTCCTCGCCGAAGTGCGCGGCCAGCAGCTGGCCGTGCCGGCGGACGATGTCGGCGACCTCGCCCAGCGTCGGTGGTGTGGGCGGAGGGCTGCCGGTGAAAGCCGCCGACAGCTCGGCGAAGAGCCACGGGCGGCCCAGGCAGCCGCGGCCGATGACCACGCCGTCGCATCCGGTGGCGGCCATCATCGTCAGGGCGTCGCTGGCGTCGTAGATGTCGCCGTTGCCGAGCACCGGGATCGTGCGCACATGCTGCTTCAGCCGGGCGATCTCGTCCCAATCGGCGGTGCCGGAGTAGCGTTGCGCCGCCGTGCGGGCGTGGAGCGCGACCGCGGCGGCGCCCTCGGCTTCGGCGATGCGTCCGGCGTCGAGGTGCGTGTGGTGCTCGTCGTCGATGCCGATGCGGAACTTGACGGTCACCGGTATCTGGGTGCCCTCGGTGGCGCGCACGGCCGCGGCGACGATCTGGCCGAACAGCCGCCGCTTGTAGGGCAGCGCCGACCCGCCGCCGCGCTTGGTCACCTTGGGGACCGGGCAGCCGAAATTCATGTCGATGTGATCGGCCAGGCCTTCGTCGGCGATCATCTTGGCGGCGGCGTAGGTGGTCGCGGGGTCGACGGTGTAGAGCTGCAGCGACCGCGGCGACTCGTCGGGGGCGAACGTGGTCATGTGCATGGTGACCGGGTGACGCTCGACGAGTGCGCGGGCTGTCACCATCTCGCAGACGTAGAGGCCGCTGACGGTGCCGACCTTGGATCGCTCCAACTCACGGCACAGCGTCCGGAAGGCGACGTTGGTGACGCCAGCCATCGGTGCCAGAACCACCGGGCTCGCGAGCGCGATGGAACCGATGCGCACCGCTTGGTTACCGCCGGCTCATGGTCAGCGTGCCCGCCGTCCGATGCAGCTCGACGGCTGTGGTCCTCTTGCCGGTGCGGGCTTCCCGGTCGAGCTGGCGCTGCTTGGAGACCTCGAACTTGTCGCAGGTCTGCTCCAGCTCCTTGATCAGCACCCCCAGGTCGTCGCGCAAGGCGGCGGCCTCACCCGAGAAATCCTCACGCTCGAAGATGCGCCATTTCCTCAACACCGGCATCACGACCTCGTCGAGGTGGATGCGCGGGTCGTACACGCCGCCCACGGCGATCATCACGGCCTTGCGCCGGAACTCGGGCACCTGGTAGCCGGGCATCTGGAAGTTGCGCAACACCTTGTGCAGCGACTTCATCGCCTGATTGGGCGCGATCTCGAACCCGGCCTCGGTGACGTCGCGGTAGAAGATCATGTGCAGGTTCTCGTCGGCCGAGATCTTGGCCAGCAACTGGTCGGCGATCGTGTCGTTGCACGCCTTACCGGTGTTGCGATGCGAGATCCGCGTCGCCAACTCCTGGAAGGTCACGTAGGTGACCGAATCGAACAGGCTCTCGGCGAACAGGTCTTCGCGAACCTGGTGGTTCTGGCCGGGGCTGAAGCCGCGGTTGACCACCTCGATGCGCAGCTTCTCCAATTCGTACGGGTCGACCGCGCGCGTGACCACCAAGTAGTCGCGCAGCGCGATCCCGTGCCGGTTCTCCTCCGCGGTCCACCGGTTGACCCATTGGCCCCAGGGGCCGTCCATGCTGAAGTTCATCGCGATCTCGCGGTGATAGGACGGCAGGTTGTCCTCGGTCATCAGGTTCTGCACCATCGCCACCTGGGCGACGTCCGAGAGCTTGGATTGTCCCGGCTCCCAGTCCTGCCCACCGAGCGCATAGAAGTTCTTTCCGTCCGACCACGGGATGTAGTCGTGCGGGTTCCAGTTCTTGTGCATGCTCTCGTGCCGGTTCAGGTACTTCTCGACGACCGGCTGGAGTTCGTGCAGCAGCTGTAGGTTTGTCAGCTCGGCTGACATAGTGCCTCCAGTTATCTGTGTCGATGGGTAGCAGTCAATATATCTGTGTACTTCGGTAGCAGCAAGTTCCTCGTCGGGCGTGGTCGATAACGGTTTGACATCGCGATCAACCCCCAGTTTTACGGCTTGCCGATCCGGCCCGAATGAAAACCCGCTACTGCGACTTGCCGAGCTCTCCGGCGGGGACGTACGGCGCCGCGGTGATGTAGAGCATGTTGATGCAGTAGTCGATGAACTGTCTGCGGGTCGCCCCGAGTTGCCCGTGCAGGTAGGCGGTGAACAGGCTCGACAGGCCACCGACCAGGCTGGTGGCGATCATTTTCTGCAGCACGGCATCGCCGATCCGGGACAGCTTGCGCTGCAGCAGGTCGATGAAATTGGGCATCCACTCCGCGCCCGACCGCACCAGCACCGGCTCCACCGCCGGCGCCAGCAACAGCACGCGCCCGCGGACCGGGTCGTCCACCATCAGCTCGACGAACCGCTCGACGGCCTCTCGCGGGGTCGTCGCCGACGTCAGGGTGTTCATTGCCCGCGTGCAGACGTCGTCATAGACCGCGCGCACGAATTCGTCACGGTCGGCGAAGCTTTCGTAGAAGTAGCGTTCGGTCAGCGCGGCCTTGCGGCACACCGCGCGCACGGTCAGCGCCGGCCCCCCGGAACCGCCGAGCAGCTGCACCCCGGCGCTGATCAGGTTGTCACGGCGAAGCGCGAGGCGACTCTCCAAGGGGACGCCGGTCCAGCGGCCCCGTCGTTGACCCGTCTGCACATCGCTCCTAAGCTGAAAAATGACAACGGCTGTAGTCAAAAATTCAGATACCTACAGGAATCCAATAGTGACTCAAGATACGTCCGCATCGCACCCCCTGACCAGCGACGCGACCGGCGCCCCTGAGCAGTCTGGCGGGCCGGCCGACGGCTCCAATGGTGTCGCGGGCGGCTGTCCCGTATCGCCACTGGGCTACGACGCGCCGCCAACACCGCTGGGACCCGATTCCCTGACCTGGCGTTATTTCGGGGACTGGCGGGGCATGCTGCAGGGCCCATGGGCCGGATCGATGCAGAACATGCACCCCCAACTGGGCGCGGCGGTGCTCGACCACTCCACCTTCTTCCGCGAGCGGTGGCCGCGTCTGCTGCGTTCGCTGTACCCCATCGGCGGGGTCGTCTTCGACGGTGAGCGCGCCCCGGTGACCGGCGCCGAAGTCCGCGACTACCACACCGACATCAAGGGCGTCGACGACCAGGGCCGCCGCTACCACGCCCTGAACCCCGACGTCTTCTACTGGGCGCATTCCACCTTCTTTATGGGCACCATTCACGTGGCCGAACGGTTTTGCGGTGGGATCACCGAGGCGCAAAAGCGTCAACTGTTCGACGAACATGTCGAGTGGTACCGCATGTACGGCATGAGCATGCGTCCCGTGCCGAAGTCGTGGGAGGAGTTCCAGGCCTACTGGGACCACATGTGCCGCAACGTGCTGGAGAGTAACGAGGCGGCACGGGCCGTGCTCGATCTCAGCGAGTTGCCCAAACCGCCTTTCGCGCAATGGATTCCGGAACCCTTGTGGGCCTTGCAGCGCAAACTGATGGCCCCGTTCTTCGTCTGGCTGACCGTCGGCCTCTACGACCCCCCGGTGCGGGAGCTGATGGGCTACCGGTGGTCGCGCCGCGACGAGTGGTTGCACCGGCGTTTTGGCGACCTGGTTCGTTTCGTATTCGCCCTGGTGCCAAGCAGATTCCGCAAGCACCCGCGGGCGCGTGCCGGGTTGGACCGCGCCAGCGGGCGAATTCCGCTCGATACCCCGCTGGTGCAAACGCCGGCGCGCAATCTGCCGCCGATCGACGAACGCGGGGACCCCAAGCACTACTGCCCGATGGTGTCTTGAGCCGTACGACGATGCAGCCCGCGAAGCGGGGTGAGGAGGAGTGCGGCAATTCGGTCTAGCCGTACGGTCGTCGTCCGCGCTAGGCGTGGGCGTGGCTGTGAACGTCCTCCAGCCCGGCCTGGTGCACGTGCCGATGGGTGTGTTCGGTCCCGTCGTCGTGCGCGTGGGAGTGTTCGTGCTCCACGTGGTCGTGCTCGTGGGACGTGTGTGCATGTGCGTGCGTCACGTCGCCGTGCCGATGCTCGTGGTCGTGCGGTGCGTCGTGGGTGTGCTCTTCGCTCATCGGTGATGCCTCCTTGCGTGAAATGCCTTGTGCTTCCGGCCGACTCAGCGGCCGCTGCTGCGGTGTCGGTTCGACGATTCGGCTACCGCCTTTAGCCCGTCGTCGCCGCGGTGGTGGCCGGGGACCCCGGGTCCGGCGTGCTCGGCGTTGAAAACGGCGTCGATGACGAGCTGGCGGACGTGGTCGTTCTCCAGGCTGTAGAAGATCGTCGTGCCCTCCCGGCGGGTGCGGACCAGACGTGCCATCCGCAACTTCGCGAGGTGCTGGGAAACCGACGGCGCCGGCTTGCCCACGTGCTCGGCGAGTTCGTTGACCGACATCTCGTGGTCGGTCAACGACCAGAGCACCTGCACGCGGGTGGCATCGGCCAGCATCCGGAAGACCTCGACCACCAGGCCCGCCTGGTCGTCGGGAAGACGCCCTTTGCTATTACCTGCATGCATACGCAAATACTAGCGAAGGTCGGCGGGACTGCCAAGGGGGCGGCTCAGGCCGGCGGGACGACCGTCGTCTGGCGCCGGCCGCCATTGCGCTCGTTCCACAGCCGGTAGACCTCTATCGCCCCCTCGTGCGGGTCGTAGCGCATCGGCAGACGCCGCCGGTCCCAGTCCTTGGCGAATTCGTCATAGAACGTGGACAGCTCGAAGTACTTGCGGTCATCGGCGTAGTACTGCTCGTAGCTTTCGCGCGTGGTCAGGAACACGACCTCCCGGGGCGAGCAGTAATACAGCGAGCCCAGGCACATCGGGCAGGGGTGGGCCAGCACGTAGATAGTGGTATCGACGAGGTGCTCGGTGCCCAGCTTCACGCAGGCCTCGCGGATGGCGAGGATCTCGGCGTGGGCGGTGGGGTCGTTCGTCTGGGCCACCCGGTTGGCGCTCTCGGCGAGCACCTCGCCGCCCCGGACGATCACCGTGGCGAACGGCCGACCGCCTTCGGCCACGTTGCGGCGAGCCAGTTCGATCGTTCGTTGAGCGAAGTCGGTCACGGGTCCTCCCGGAGTGGGACGCCAGCAGATAAGTCGGAGAGTAGCCCCGTCGGCCGCCACACCGAGTCCGTGATGTTAACTAGATTATCTATCTTTTTCCGAGCCGACTGAAGGGGCATCATGGCGCGCACCGATCGTGATCGTTGGGACCTGGCGACAAGCGTCGGGGCGACGGCGACCATGGTGGCCGCCCAGCGGGCGCTGTCCTCCGAGGCGAAGTTGATCGACGACCCCTATGCCGCGCCGCTGGTGCGGGCGGTCGGCATCGACGTCTACGTCCGCCTGGTGAACGGCGAAATCGAGGCCGGCGGGAACACGGAGTTCGATCCCCGGCGAATGGCGCAGGGAATGGCCTGCCGAACCCGGTTCTATGACCAATTCTTTCTGGATGCCACCCGCGGCGGCATCGGCCAGGTGGTGATCCTCGCGTCGGGCCTGGATTCCCGCGCCTACCGGCTGCCCTGGCCGGCCGGCACCGTCGTCTATGAGGTCGACATGCCAGAGGTCATCGAGTTCAAGACCCTGACCCTGGGCGATCTGGGCGCCGAGCCGACCGCGCAGCGGCGCACCGTCGCGATCGATCTGCGCGACGACTGGGCCTCGGCCCTGCAGGCCGCGGGATTCGATCCCCAGGCCCCCTCCGCGTGGAGCGCCGAAGGCCTGGTGGTCTATCTGCCGGACGACGCTCAGGATGCGCTGTTCGACAACGTCACCTCGCTGAGCGCTCCCGGCAGTCGTCTCGCTTTCGAATTCGTGCCCGACACCGCGGTTTTCGCCGACCCGCGGTGGCGTGCTCACCACGACCGGATGAGCGAACTCGGCTTCGAAATCGACTTCAACGACCTCGTGTATCACGGCCAGCGCAGCCACATCGTCGACCACCTGAACCAGCGCGGCTGGCAGACGTCGTCGACGACGGTCGCGGATCTGCACGCGGCGAACGGTTTCGTCTACGCCGACGACGACGTCGCCGCGGCCTTCGCCGACGTGACGTACTGCAGCGCTGTGCTCGGGCGATGAGCGGTCATCGGTCGCGCACGGCCCACGCGATGCGCGATGTGGTGCCCCCACTAGGACTCGAACCTAGGACCTGCGGATTAAAAGTCCGTAGCTCTACCAACTGAGCTATAGGGGCCGCGAAGATTCAGGATACTTGGACCGAAAACCCGGCTCGTTTGAGGATTGGGCACACCGTGACCTAAGCTGACGTGGCTCCCAACGAAACCACGTTGCGAGTACCCCGGAGTGATTCGGTTCTGGCCCCCATCGTCTAGTGGCCTAGGACGCCGCCCTTTCACGGCGGTAGCACGGGTTCGAATCCCGTTGGGGGTACGCGACGCGGTGACGCGGAGCAGCAGCAAGGCCCTGTGGCGCAGTTGGTTAGCGCGCCGCCCTGTCACGGCGGAGGTCGCGGGTTCGAGTCCCGTCAGGGTCGCCAAGCGCGGCGAGGCACTCGCTGCCTTCCGGCCAGGTAGCTCAGTCGGTACGAGCGTCCGCCTGAAAAGCGGAAGGTCGGCGGTTCGATCCCGCCCCTGGCCACCAGTCTTGAACTGCACGGACGCGGTGACAGCACTCTATGGATATTTCGGTGTGTCCGGTTCCTGTCCGTTCGCCTGGTCTTTGGCGACGTCATTGAGCCGGTCGAGATTCGTAGCGACGTGGTCGAGTTCGTCTGAGTAGAGGTCGCTGTAGATGTTGGCGGTGACAGTCGGCGTCGAGTGCCCCATGGTCTTCTGGACGTAGCGGAGGTCGGCCCCGGATTTGCGGGCGAGGCTCGCGTAGGTGTGGCGCAGGTCGTGGATCGTCAACGGCGCCAAGCCGGTTTGCTTGAGGGCTTTGTTCCAGTGGGTGTGTCTGCGCCAGTTGTTTGATCTGAGAAAGCCGCCGTTTGGTGAAGTGATCGCTTGTTCTTTAGGTGAGCGGTTTTCGATTCGTGGCTCGAGCGCGTCGATGACGATTTGGGGGAGTGGGACGGTTCGGACGGCGGCGCGAGTTTTCGGTGGCCCGACGATAATTCGGCCCTCCACGTCCGGGGCGGCTTGGCGGACGTAGAGGCGGCGTGCTTTGAGGTCGATGTCGCCGACGCGCAGGCCGACGAGTTCGGACCAGCGCAGACCGGTAAAGGCCAGGATTGTGACGATGTCGCCTTGG
>Ga0164242_10007698_pt1 | contig 11766 bp, 10 predicted proteins | sample OricomgcompostMG_FD_108783 | JGI IMG/M metagenome (GOLD analysis project Ga0164242, IMG submission 108783) | Miracle-Growth compost microbial communities from Emeryville, California, USA - Original compost - Miracle growth compost (MG) ... | reverse complement strand
ACACCGAGTGCCGGATGGCGCCGCCCGCGGTGGCGATGACGGCCAGCATCGACGAGAACACCGTCGACTTCCGGCCCAACTACGACGGCCGCGAGCTGGAGCCGGTGGTGCTGCCGGCGGCCATCCCGAACCTGCTGGTCAACGGCGCCTCCGGCATCGCGGTGGGGATGGCGACCAACATGGCGCCGCACAACCTGGTCGAGGTCGTCGCCGCCTGCCGGCACCTGATCACCCACCCGAAGGCGGAGCTGGAGGAGCTGATGCGGTTCGTCCCCGGCCCCGACCTCCCCACCGGCGGCACCATCGTCGGCCTGGACGGCATCAGGGACGCCTACGCGACCGGCCGCGGCACGTTCAAGATCCGCGCCACCGCTCGGGTCGAGCCGGTCGGGCGCCGTCAGGGCATCGTCGTGACCGAGCTCCCGTACGGCGTGGGCGCCGAGAAGGTGATCGAGCGGATCAAGCAACTCGTGCACGCCAAGAAGCTGCAGGGCATCAGCGACATCACCGACCTGACCGACAAGGCCAACGGCACCCGGCTGGTGATCGAGGTCAAGAACGGGTTCGTGCCCGAGGCGCTGCTGGAGCAGCTCTACAAGCACACCCCGCTGGAGGACTCCTTCGGCATCAACAACGTCGCCCTGGTCGACGGCCAGCCGCGCACGCTGGGGCTCAAGGAGCTGCTCGAGGTCTTCCTCGGCCACCGCTACGACGTGGTCCGCCGGCGCAGCCAGTTCCGCCGCGACAAGGCCGCCGCCCGGCTGCACCTGGTCGAGGGCCTGCTGCTGGCGATCCTCGACATCGACGAGGTCATCCAGCTGATCCGCTCCTCGGACAACGCCGCGGCCGCCAAGGAGCGGCTGATGACGGTCTTCGACCTCTCCGAGCTGCAGGCGGAGTACATCCTCGACATGGCGCTGCGCCGGCTGACCAAGTTCTCCAAGATCGAGCTGGAGAAGGAGCAGGCCGAGCTGGAGGCCACCATCGAGCAGCTCGACGCGATCCTGGCCGACGACGCCCTGCTGCGGAAGGTGGTCTCCGACGAGCTGGCGGAGGTCGCCAAGACCTACGGCACCCCCCGCCGCACGGTTCTGCTGTCGTCGGCCGGTACGGCGGCGACGGCCGCGGCGACCGCGCCCCTCGAGGTGCCCGACGACCCCTGCTTCGCGCTGCTGTCCTCCACCGGGCTGCTCGCCCGCACCCAGAGCACGGAGCCGGTGCCCACCGGTGGCGCCCGGACCAACCACGACGTGATCGTCTCGGCGGTGGCCACCACCGCCCGCGGCGAGATCGGGGTGCTGACCAGCCGGGGCCGGCTGCTGCGGCTCGGCGTACTCGACCTCCCGGCGATCCCTCCGACCGCCGGCGACCCGAACCTGCAGGGCGGGCTACCGCTCTCCGCGCTGCTGTCGCTGGCCGGCGGCGAGCGGGCGTTGGCGCTGTGCACGCTGACCGGCGAGGGCCCCGGTCTGGCGCTCGGCACCCGGCTCGGCACCGTCAAACGGGTCAACCCCGAGGTGCTCGGCAAGGACGAGTGGGAGGTCATCCGGCTCGCCGACGGCGACGAGGTGGTCGGCGCGGTGCAGCTGACCACCGGCGTCGAGACGCTCTGCTTCGTCACCTCCGACGCCCAGCTGCTGCACTTCGGCGCCGACCAGGTCCGGCCGCAGGGCCGCGCCGGCGGCGGCATCGCCGGCATCCGGGTCGCGCACGGCTCGCGGGTGGTCTTCTTCGGCGCCCTGGCCCCCGAGGCCCCCGGCGGCGCCGTGGTGGTGACGGCGGCGGGGTCCTCCAGCGCGCTGCCGGGCACCGAGACCGGGTCGGTCAAGGTGACGCCGTTCGCGGAGTACCCGGGCAAGGGCCGTGCCACCGGCGGCGTGCGCTGCCACCGCTACCTCAAGGGCGAGGACACCCTGATCTTCGCCTGGGCCGGCCCGGCCCCGGCCCGCGCGGCCGCGGCCAGCGGCGCCCCGGTCGAGTTGCCCGAGGCCGACGGTCGCCGCGACGGCTCCGGCGTCCCGGTCGGGCAGCCGATCGACGCCTGCGCGGGACCGGTGGCAGCGACCGTGGGCGGCGTGGAAGGCTGAGGACGTGCGCCGTACCTCCGCCCTCGTCGTGCTCGCTGCCCTGGCCCTCACCGGCTGCGGCGGGGGCGGCAAGCCCGCGTCGCTGTCGCCGCAGAAGGCGGTCGCGCTCGCCAAGGCGAACCTCGACAAGACTCCCGGCCTCCATCTCACCCTGACCGGCAAGGACCTGCCCGACAGCGGCACCACGCTGATCAGCGCCGACGGCACGCTCACCCGGGCCCCGGCGTTCAGCGGGAAGCTGGTGGTCTCGCTGCTGGGCACCCGCCCGACCATCCCGGTGGTCGCGGTGGGCGGCACCGTCTACGCCAAGATCCCGCTGACGGTGGGCTGGCAGACGGTGGACCCGGCGCAGTACGGCGTGCCCGACCCGTCGGCGCTGCTGGACACCCAGACCGGCATCTCGCACCTGCTGACCGCGACCAGCGGGCTCAAGGCCGGCAAGAGCGTGCGCGGCGGCAAGGACAACAAGCAGGTGCTGACCACCTACACCGGCACCCTGCCCGGCGGCGCGGTCGCGGCCGTGATCCCCAGTGCGACCGGCACCTTCGACGTCTCCTACACGATCGACGACAGCCACCGACTGGAGCAGGCGCAGCTGCACGGCGACTTCTACGGCGCCGACGAGCAGGCGTCGACGTACACCCTCACGCTCGACAAGTACGGCACCGATACGAAGATCACCGCGCCGTGAGTCCGGGCCGGCGGCTGCTGGCGCTGGCGGCGATCGCGGTTGCGTTCGCCGCCGCCGACACCTACGTCGTCGTGCTGGCACTGCCCGACATGATGGCCGGGGTCGGGCTCTCGGTGGAGCAACTGCAGCAGGCCGCGCCGATCGTCTCGGCGTTCCTGCTCGGGTACGTCGCGATGCTGCCGCTGATCGGCAGCATCGCCGACCGTCGCGGCCGGCTGCCGGTGCTGGTGGCCGGGCTGGTGGTCTTCGCCACCGGCTCGCTGCTCACCGCGCTGGCGTACGGCCTGGGACCGATGGTGATCGGCCGCTTCCTGCAGGGCCTGGGCGGCGGGGCGCTGGTGCCGGCCACGCTGGCGCTGGTCGCCGACCTCTACCCGGTCGAGCGCCGCGGCGTGCCGCTCGGGATCGTCTCGGCCGTCCAGGAGGCCGGCTCGCTGCTCGGGCCGCTGGCGGGCGCGGTCGTGCTCGCGCTGGCCGACTGGCGGGCGATCTTCGTGGTCAACCTGCTGGTGGCGGCGGCGCTCGCGGTGGCGCTGCGCGCCTCCGAGCCCCGTGCCGCTCGGGTGCCGCCGCGGCTGCCCGACCCCGTCGGCCTGCTGCTGGTGCTGATCGCGCTCGCGGCCGGCGTCCTGGTCTTCGTCGAGCCGACCGCGATGATGCGCGACCTGACCTGGGGCCGGCTCTACATCCAGGTCGCCGGCGACAGCCGCTGGCTCACGCCGCTCGGGCTGACCACCGTGGCCGCGCTGGCGCTGCTGGCGATCTGGTGCGCGAGTGCCCGCCGGCCACTGGTCGACCTGCGCGGCTGGGCCGCCGGCGCCCGTGGGGTCGACCTGCCCGGTGCGCTGCTGCTCGCCCTCGCCCTGACCGGGGTGATCCTGGCGTTCGCGACCGCCGATCCGCAGGTACAGGCCATCGCACCGCAGGGCCGGTGGTACCTGCTCGGCGCCGCCCTCGCCCTGGCCGCGTTCGCCACCCGGCAGCGGACGGCGACCCACCCGCTGCTCCCCCGCGCCGCGCTGCGCGCCCCGGCCGCCTGGGGGTCGGTGGTGGTCAGCCTGCTGATCGGGGCCGCGCTGGTGGCCGCCCTCATCGACGTACCGCTCTTCGCGCGCACCACGATCTACCCCGACAGCCAGCTCAAGGCGGCGCTGGTCCTGGTCAGGTTCCTGGTGGCGCTGCCGATAGGCGCGATCGCTGGCGGCTGGCTCACCCGGCGGCTGCCGGCGGGCATGGTCGCGGCGGTCGGGCTGCTGCTCGCGGCGGCCGGGCTGGCCCTGATGGCCCGCTGGGACGTCGACGCGCTGCGCCACGCCGTCGCGACGGTGCCGCTGGTGCTGGCCGGGCTGGGCTTCGGCCTGGTGCTGGCGCCGGTCAACGCCGCCGTCCTGGCCACCACCGATGCCGCCATCCACGGCCTGGCCAGCTCGTTGGTCGTGGTCGCCCGGATGGTCGGCATGCTGGTCGGGATCTCGGCGCTGACCACGCTCGGGCTGCGGCACTACTACGCCGCCCAGGCCGACCTGCCACCGATGAGCCGGGTCTGCGGCGGCAGTGGTCTGTGCGATGCCTACGAGACGCTGCTGCGGCGCGCCGGCATCGCGGAGGAGCACACCGTCTTCGGCTGGGCCGCGGTGGTAGCGGTGCTGGGCGCCGTCCTCGCGCTCGGACTGCTGCGCGGCGCCGCCACCCGCGGGGTGGACCCTCGCAAGGCACTGAGCGGGCTGGGCTAACCTGCGGCCATGGCTGACTCCAACGACTTCGCCGACCTGCTCGCCGCCAACGCCGCCTTCGCCGCCGACTTCGCCTACGGCGGCTTCGACGGCATCGCCCGCGCCGGCGTCGCCCTGGTGACGTGCATGGACTCCCGGATCGACCCGCTGGGCATGATCGGGCTCAAGCCCGGCGACGCCAAGATCTTCCGCAACCCCGGCGGCCGGGTCACCGAGGCGGCGATGGAGGCGCTGGTCCTGGGCGTCCACCTGCTCAACGTCCAGCGGATCCTGGTCGTGCCACACACCCGCTGCGCGGTGGCCTCCAGCTCGGAGGAGGAGCTGCGCCGCCGGGTCGAGGCCTCGGCCGGCGTCGACGCCTCCTGGCAGCCCATCCACGTCATCGACGACCAGGTGCGCGCGCTCGCCGAGGACGTGCACAAGGTCAAGGCACACCCGCTCATCCCCGACAGCGTCGTGGTCGGCGGGTTCATCTACGACGTCGACAGCGGCCTGCTCAAGCAGGAAGCGTGACGCTCTCCCTGCAGGAGACCCACTTCCCGGAGCTGACCTGCTTCGGGTGCGGGCCGGCCAACGAGAAGGGGCTGCGGCTGCGCAGCTTCTCGACACCGGAGGGGTACGTCGCGCAGTTCCTGCCCTGGCCCGAGCACGACAACGGGGTGGGATTCCTCAACGGCGGGATCATCGGCACTCTGCTGGACTGCCACAGTGCGGCGGCAGTCGTCGACACCGCCTACCAGCACGGCTGGCGGGCGCTGGGCGGTGCGCTGCTGCCCTACGTCACCGCCGGCCTCGACGTGCGCTACCGCCGTCCCGCGCCGCTGACCGAGCCGGTCACGCTGCGTGCCGAGGTGGTGACGGCGGACGAGTCGGAGATCACCGCCCGGGTGTGGCTGGAGTACGACGGCAAGCTCCGCGCCGAGGCCGAGGCGCTCTGGAAGCGCTGGCGCCCGCGCTCCTGACCGCCCCTCCTCCCCAAACTGTCACCGTGATGGTTTGGGTGGTCGGTGATACTTCCGAAGTGTCACTCCGGACGCGAACTATCACCGTGACATTTTGGGGGCGCGGCGGCTGAGTGCTGTCAGGCGAGCAGGTCCTCGCCGGCGTAGACGTTCAGGTCGCCGTTGCGGACCATGCCGGCCAGCAGCAGGCCGTGCTCGCGGGCGAGGTCGACGGCCAGCGACGAGGGCGCCGACACTGCCACGATGCCGGCCACGCTGGCCGCCACCGCCTTCTGCACGATCTCGAAGGAGACTCGGCCGCTGACCACCAACAGGTGGTCGGTGGCCGGCAGCAACCCGTCCAGCAGGGCCCGGCCGATCACCTTGTCGACCGCGTTGTGCCGGCCCACGTCCTCGAACTCGCACCGGACGTCGCCCCGCGTGTCGGCGAGCGCGGCGGCGTGCACCCCGCCGGTCTTGGCGAACGCCCGCTGCCGCTCGCGCAGCGTGTCGGGCAGCCCGGCGACGACCGCACGGCTGACCCGCCAGCCCTCGCCATGGGGCGCGGCGCGGCGCAGCGGCGACAGATCCAGTACGTCGGCCGAGCAGACGCCGCAGGCGGCGCTGGTGACGAACGCCCGCGGCCGCGGCGGTGTCACGCCGGGCGCCAGCGTAATGTGCACCCGGTCGGTGTCGTCTTCGCGGCAGCTGCGCAGCTGCACGATGTCCTCGCGCCGCTGCACGCCCGACTCCACCGTCAGCCAGCCGGCGGCCAGCTCCAGATCATGGCCGGGGGTGCGCATCAAGGTGGCGATGGCCTCGCCGCCTGGTCCTGAGCCCGTCGAAGGGTCGAGGCCGAGCACCAGCGGCGCCTCGACCGCGAGCTCGTCGGGCCCTCGGACGCCGCGACGCACGATCGCGCGCCGGGTGGTCATCACCGCCATGCTCCGAGGTTAGCCCGGCGGTCCGCGTCAGCCGAGCAGCTCGCGCAGGCGGCGGTCGACGAGGGCACCCGGAAGTGTGTCCGCCTCGATGAGCTCGCGCAGTGCGGCCGCATCGCCGACCGGGCCGATCGCGGCGAGCAGCGCCGCCGTCGCTGCGGCCGGATCGCCCTCGACCGGTACGTCGGCCAGCAGCGGGCAGTCGATCGAGCCGCCCTCCGGCTCCGGGCCGGCCGCGGGCAGCCAGCAGCCGACCTCGAAGACCAGTGCCGCCGCCGGCGAGGGCGAGTCGGCGCGGACGTCGACGTACCAGAACAGGTCGCCGGCCGGTAGGCGCAGATGGCCCTTGCGCGCCTTCGCGCCGCCGGCCTTGAGCGCCTTGGTGATCGCCGTCCGGCGTGCCTTCTGATCCACGGGCCGATTCTCCCAGCATGATGTCGCGATGGAGTACGACCCCTCGCAGTTCCGCGGCAGCGCGCAGTACTACCTCCGCGGCCGTCCGCCGTACTCCGCCCGCCTCGCGGCCGTCCTGGCCGAGGCGCTGGGCCTCGACGGCACCGGCACCCTGGTCGACGTCGGGGCGGGGCCCGGCACGCTCTCGGCCCAGCTCGGGAACCTCTTCGAGCGCGTCGTGGTCGTGGAGCCCGATCCGGACATGCTGGCCGAGGCGCGACGTCATCTGGCCGAGCACCAGGTCGGACCGGCGGAGTTCGTGCAGGCGACCGCCGAGGAGCTGCCGCGGCTGGGCCTGGCGGGCGCCCGAGTGGTGGCCTTCGGGCAGTCGTTCCACCGCGTCGACCGGATCTCGGTCGCCAACGCCGTCCACGACCTCCTGGCCGACGACGGCGCGATGGTGCTGGTCACCCACGACTACCGCTCGCAGCCGCGGGGCCCGCTGCCGACCGAGCCGCCGGTCCCCCACCACGAGATCCGCCAGCTGGTCCGGCGCTTCCTGGGACCGGAACTGCGCTCGGGAACCCGCCTGGTGCGCGACCTGGTGACCGAGAGGTTCGAGGAGACGCTCGCGCGCACCCGCTTCGGCGCCGCCGAGACGCTGGTCGCGCCGGGGCGCACCGACCTGGTGCGCGACACCGACGACGTGGTGGCCGGCGTGCTGTCGATGTCCTACGCCGCGCCGGGCCTGCTCGGCGACCGGCTCGAGGAGTTCCTGGCCGAGCTGCGCGCCTTCCTCCTCAGCGTGAGCCCCACCGGCCGCTTTTGGGAGTGGCCCGGCGACACCGAGATCCTGATCGCCCGCACGACGTCCGCCTGAACGGGTCTACGCGTCGATGGCGTCCGCATCGACCTCGTACGCTCCCGCGATCACGAACTCCTTGCGCGGCGCGACGTCGGAGCCCATCAGCAGCTCGAAGACCTCGGCAGCGGCCTCCGCGTCGTCGACGGTGAGACGGCGCAGAGTGCGGTGCCGCGGGTCCATGGTGGTCTCGGCCAACTGGTCGGCGTCCATCTCGCCCAGGCCCTTGTAGCGCTGCACCGGGTCCTTCCAGTTGACGCCGCGCTTCTTCAGGTCGGCCAGCTTGCGCTGCAGCTCGTCGTCGGAATAGGTGTAGATGTACTTGTCCATGCCCTTCTTCGGGTTGGACAGCTCGATCCGGTGCAGCGGCGGTACGGCGGAGTAGACCCGGCCGGCGTGGACGAGGTCGGGCATGTACTTCATGAACAGCGTGGCCAGCAGGGTGCGGATGTGCGCGCCGTCGGCGTCGGCGTCGGCCATGAAGATGATCCGGCCGTAGCGGCGGGCCTCGATGTCGAACGTGCGGCCCGAGCCGGCGCCGACCACCTGGATGATCGAGGCACATTCGGCGTTCTTGAGCATGTCGCCCACCGAGGCCTTCTGCACGTTGAGGATCTTGCCGCGGATGGGCAGCAGCGCCTGGAACTCCGAGTTGCGCGCCATCTTGGCGGTGCCGAGCGCGGAGTCCCCCTCGACGATGAACAGCTCGGTACGGTCGTTGTCGTTGGAGCGGCAGTCGGCCAGCTTGGCCGGCAGCGAGGACGACTCCAGCGCGTTCTTGCGGCGCTGGGTCTCCTTCTGCTGGCGCAGCGTGAGGCGGGTCTTGGCGGCGCCGTACACCTTCTCCATGACCCGCTTCGCCACCGTCTTGTCGGCGGCCTTGGTCGAAGTCAGGAAGCGCTTGAGCTCGGCGCCCACCACCTTGCGGACCACGGTGCGAGCGGCGGGCGTGCCCAGGATCTCCTTGGTCTGGCCCTCGAACTGCGGCTCGGCCAGGCGCACCGTCACCACGGCGGTCAGGCCCTCCAGAACGTCGTCCTTGATCACATCGTCGTCGTTGGCCTTGAGCACGCGGGCGGCCTTCATCGCCTCGTTGAACGTGCGGGTGACGGCCTGCTCGAAACCGCTGACATGGGTGCCGCCCTTGGGCGTGGCGATCACGTTGACGAAGGAGCGCACCTCGGTCTCGTAGCCCATCCCCCAGCGGCAGGCCACGTCCACGGTCAGCTCGCGCTCGACGTCTTGTGGGGTCATGTGGCCCTGCTCGTCGAGCATCGGCACCGTCTCGGTGAACGTGTCCGAGCCCTGCAGCCGCAGGATCGGCGTGACCGCCTCGTCGTGCGCCAGGAAGTCGACGAACTCGGCGATGCCGCCGTCGTGGCGGAACTTCTCCTCCACCGGGGTGTCGCCGCGCAGGTCGCGGATGACCAACTCCAGGCCGGGCACGATGAAGGAGGTCTGCCGGGCCCGCGTGATCAGGTCGTCGTAGACGAAGCCGGCGTCCTTGGTGAAGATCTGCCGGTCAGGCCAGAACCGGATCAGCGTGCCGGACCTGCCCTTGGCGACCTTGGCGCCCTTGCGCGAGAGCCCGCTCTGCGGCGTGAACCGGGCCTGGGGACCCTCGCCGTCGAACACGCCCGGCACGCCGCGCTGGAAGCTCATCCCCTGCCGCGCCGGCGAGCGGTCGACGTCGATGTCCATCCGGGCCGAGAGCGCGTTGACCACCGAGAGGCCGACGCCATGCAGGCCACCGGTGGCGGCGTACGACGAGCCGCCGAACTTCCCACCGGCGTGCAGCTTGGTCGCGACCACCTCCACACCGGGCAGCCCGGTCTTGGGCTCCTTGTCGGTGGGGATGCCGCGGCCGTCGTCGTACACCTCGACCGAGCCGTCCGCGTGCAGCGTCACCTCGACCCGGTGGGCGAAGCCTGCCAGGGCCTCGTCGACACCATTGTCGATGATCTCCCAGACGCAGTGCATGAGGCCGCGGGTGTCGGTCGAGCCGATGTACATGCCCGGCCGTTTGCGCACCGCCTCCAGGCCCTCGAGGACCAGGAGGTGGGCTGCGTTATAGGTGTTCTCGGCGATGACGAGCTCCTGCTGGGTACCGGTGAAACTGTGTCTTGAATCTACCTGCGACACGCCCGTCTTCCGATCTCGCCACGCGCGGGGGCCCCTCGGGTCTACGGTGGGCGCCAGTGAGGTGGTGGGGGACACATCGGCTGGGGAATCTTGAACTCCCCGGCTACGTTTCACCAGTCACCGAGGGATCGAACAGATCGAAGAAAAGAGGCCGATGTGACCACTGCCGTTGCACCCAGCGCCCAGCTGACAGCTGCGGACCGCTGCGACCGTTGCGGAGCCCAGGCCTACCTTCGCGTGGAGCTCCAGTCAGGTGGCGAGCTGCTCTTCTGCGCTCACCACGCCCGCGAGCACGGCGACAAGCTTCGGGAGATCGCGGTCAACCTGACCGACGAGACCCACAAGCTCACCGGCACGCCCAGCTCGGCGCCCGACGAGGAGCGCTGAGCCCCACCGAGCCGACCGACCCCGCCGCGGCCCCGGACCTGGTCCCGGGGCCGCGGCGCATTTGACCGCTTGCCGGGGTAGTTCGGGGAGAAGCGGTCGGTTTACCGGTCAGTAATAGACCGTTTCTCCCCGAACTACCCCACTGGCGGCGCACTGGCACGTGAAAGGGTGTGCGCCGTGACGGCCGTCCTGCTCGCGCTGCTCTCCGCCCTCTGCTACGGCACCTCCGACTTCGTCGGTGGGGTGCTCTCCGCACGCGTGCCGCCGTGGACGGCGGCGTTGTGCGCCCAGCTCGGTGGCGCGGCCTCGGTCGCCGTGGTGGCACTGCTCGGTGGCGACCCAGGACTCACCGCCGCGTCGGCCGGCTGGGCGTGCCTGGCCGGCGCCGGCAGCGGACTGGGCACCGCGTTCCTCTACCGCGGCCTGGCGGCCGGGCGGATGGGGGTCGTCGCCCCGATCTCGGGCGTCGGCTCGGCCGTCGTACCCGTCCTCGTCGGGTTTGCCGGCGGCGAGCGCCCGGCGGCCCTGGTGTGGCTCGGGATCGTGCTCGCCCTGCCGGCCATCTACCTGGTGGCGCGTACGTCGGGAGGCGGCGGGTCGGCCGGTGCCCTCGACGGCGCCCTCGCCGGGGTCGGCTTCGGGGTCAGCTTCGCCGCGATCGCCCAGGTGCCCGCCGGATCGGGACTGTGGCCGCTGGCGGTCAACCAACTGGTCGCGGCCGTCCTGCTCGTCGGTGGCGCCACGGTCGCACGCAGCGCATGGCTGCCCGGCAAGCCGCAGGCAGCGCTCGCCGCCGTGGCCGGGATGCTGGCGGCCGCCGCGCTCGGCGTGTTCCTCGACGCGACCCGGCACGGCTATCTGACAGTGACCTCGGTGATCGCGGCGCTCTATCCCGCCGCGACGGTGCTGCTGGCCGCGACGGTGCTGCGTGAGCGGATCCATCGGGCCCAGGCGCTCGGCCTGGGGTTGTGTGCGGTGGCCGTCGCGCTGGTCGCCGGCGGCTGACCCGACGTCGTTGTCGGATCAGTCGAGGTAGTCGCGCAGCACCTGGCTGCGGCTGGGGTGGCGCAGCTTCGACATCGTCTTGGACTCGATCTGGCGAATGCGCTCGCGGGTGACGCCGTACACCTTGCCGATCTCGTCGAGGGTCTTGGGCTGACCGTCGGTGAGACCGAAGCGCATGCTCACCACGCCCGCCTCGCGCTCGGAGAGCGTGTCGAGGACGGCGTGCAGCTGCTCCTGCAGCAGCGTGAAGCTGACCGCGTCGGCCGGGACGATCGCCTCGGAGTCCTCGATCAGGTCGCCGAACTCGGAGTCGCCGTCCTCGCCCAGCGGGGTGTGCAGCGAGATCGGCTCGCGACCGTACTTCTGGACCTCGATGACCTTCTCGGGGGTCATGTCGAGCTCCTTGGCGAGCTCCTCCGGGGTGGGCTCGCGACCCAGGTCCTGGAGCATCTGGCGCTGGACGCGAGCCAGCTTGTTGATGACCTCGACCATGTGCACCGGGATGCGGATGGTGCGGGCCTGGTCGGCCATCGCGCGGGTGATCGCCTGGCGGATCCACCAGGTCGCGTAGGTGGAGAACTTGT
>Ga0164242_10007697_pt1 | contig 11768 bp, 7 predicted proteins | sample OricomgcompostMG_FD_108783 | JGI IMG/M metagenome (GOLD analysis project Ga0164242, IMG submission 108783) | Miracle-Growth compost microbial communities from Emeryville, California, USA - Original compost - Miracle growth compost (MG) ... | reverse complement strand
GCTGTTCTTGTTGCTGCTGTTGCTGCTGTTGCTGCTGTTGCTGCTGTTGCTGCTGTTGCTGCTGTTGCTGCTGTTGCTGGTGCTAGTTAGTACGTTGCATCACCCTTCAAAAGGACCAAGTCCATTTCGATGGTTGAAGGGTTTCTTTATCTTTTGCGTTGATGTCCCGTTCCCTTCCGTCGACACTTCCCGTCTTGGAAATGTTTAGAGATGGTTGACTACCTACCTTAGGGAGGTACATAGGTACTCGGTAGTGGGTTCTTCCAGGCCTGGACCCCCAGCAAACCGTGAGCCATAGGGAAAGGAACACCATGAGAAGCAGGCCCTAAACGACAAGTGGACGGAAGCTACACAAGTACCAAAGTACCAGGAGAAGGACGGCACTCCCGGCTACCTCAGGAAGACGGTCATTAAACACAATAGTTTAAGGTAGTTAAGGTAAGTGATACGTACCTACCTAGCCTAGGTAACATAGGTAGTAGTAAGGAGAGGGCACCCATCGGAGAAGGTACGGGAGGACTTCACAGGTGGAGGGAACGTCAGGACTACCAAGGTAGGTAGGTACATTTAAGTGCCTTACTGCAATGTCGCCATGGCGATCAGTTCGACCTTTTGTGGAAGGAATAGTGAGAGTGAGGTAATCACGTCCCATTTACGAGTGGCGAGTATAGATTGGGGAAATTATGATTAGGCATGATTATGCTCTCTTCTAGATCATGGCTGATACGTACCTAGTCTTCTCGGTCAGAGTTTTCGTCTTGCATGACTGGCATTAGGGGTCTTGGTGTGACTTGTCAGATAGGTTAGGTAGTTTGGGCTTGAGTTAGAGCTTGCTCGTGCCATAACCTCAAGGTTGGAACCTAAGGTCACTCTTCGCGTTTTCCCATTTCTAGAGGCTGTCCCTGCAACAACGCCAACGCCAAATTTCAGCACTCGTTCCCAGTAGTTAAATGAGAGAAGAGTTCCAAGTGAATTTGTGGTCATGTTCCCATGCGTGATGCGGCAACCAACAGCGCAGCTAAGGGCGTAATAGCTCGCTTGCTACCAAATACATAGAGTAACTCAAATTTGACTGGGCATCTGCCAAGAATGGAGTCAACATGCTCCGGCCAAACACCTTTACTAACATGAATATACGATGTAAGATATCATCCGGAACCCTAGCCGTCAGCCTACTTCTCCTCCAGGAGGGGTTTCTGGCCATACACAACGTAGCTACCACAACAATTAGTTCCTGCTCACAATGTATAAAGCTCCGCAACGCACTTACATTGGCCAATACGCATGGATATTCCTGTTCCTCAGGTCCTTCCGAACCTCGACAAGGAAGACTTCTAATTCTTTGGGGTCCCACCCTAGAGCCCGCGTGAACAATGCTAGACTGAGAGCTTGAAGTCCTTGGCTGATGTTCTCAAAGCCCCATGCTCCTGCGGTAGTTGTTAGCTTTGAGGTCTTTGGACAACTCTGGTAGATGGTTGGGCTGAGCTCTACGCACCCAGTTCTTTGAGTTTCTTGTCCTTAGGCCAGGTATTCATTGGCCATTTGTAGACTGTTTCAACTACGTTGGTAAACCCCGCGTCGATGAGCTGCTGCTTGTACCGCTTCCCCGAGCCCAAGCCGCTGCCCAGTTTCTCGGCGGCCTCGTTAAGCAGCTTGCTCCACCGATACACTGGTGAATTCGGCAGAAGAGTGCCATCGTCACTAGCCATCGGGTAGATGGGGTCTAGCATCTCGATGTAACCCCCAGGGGTTAGGTTTCTAGTGGCATCCAGCGTCAGCGCGTATTCCCCAGCGAAGCCAGAGTAAGACATAAATGATTTGGTCAGATTGAAAAGGGCATATTCTTACTTGTGTACTTGGCCGAACAGTTTCGGCCAGTCTCTGATTGACGCCGACAACATCCGCATGTAGATGAAATCGAACGGCTCACTGTAGGTCCACTCCGCCTCAAGATCATCCACGTAAAAGGCGACATTTGGCGGGACGCTGAACTTGTAAGCATTTCCGCTTATGAGGCAGCATTCGCACAGAGAGAGAGGAAAGCCTACAACTTAGGTTGAATCGGGCTAAGATCAACACCCACGACGTGTGATTCCGGGTGCTCATCCGCTAATCTAGTCAGCAAAAGAATATATGAATTAGCGCACATAGGCATTCAGGGGGCGTACCAAAGTCCATCGCCCATATGCCGGTTCCGCAGCCAGCGTCGAGAACCCGGTTGAGCGGATTATTTTGCCCCGCAGGACTGATAAATAATTTACCTTCAAGCGTGAGAAGGCAATGGTGGTGTTGCAGGTCTGGCTCTTAGCTTCATGCTTAACCAAATACAACAGAGCTAGTCATGAATCGTCAACCTAGGCAGCTTACCAAGTCGCTCGTTCTCAACCTAGATGGACTCTCGTTAGTTAAAGCTACCAGACTTCGGCTTCGAAGCACATGCCTCATCGTTCGGGAGGACATATGCTAGATGACGGGTTAGATCACGCTTCGGAGACGCCACAAAACTTGAATAGCTCACATCCTTCCTTGTACGCATGGTACGTTCGGCCGTTTTCCAAGCGGTACCGGGCAATACTTGAGGCTAGAGACGTGCTGTCACTCTCGGCATCGGTCTGTATTTCCTTTACCGTCAGCCCTTTCTCTATACACTGCCGATGTGAGCTGCTTTCTCGACTTACAAAACCAAGTGCAGAATCGTTGTCATCGTCATCTAATATTTCCTGCATTTCACGGTCCACGGCATTAGTTCCAGTAATGCTGGGACGATCCCGCCACACTCACCTCGGGATCTAAGGTAGCGCCCGCAACTGCAGCGGGAGGCGCCGCCTGCGACTGCGGAGATCCGGCCATGGCCAAAAATACCTACCACCTGCGCATATATGGCGGGAAATGTTTTGTTTTGTTTTGTTTTGTTTTATGTTTTCTCTGCTTTTTCTTCCCACATGCGATCGCGAAGGAACTGTGAACCCCTCCTTTTTGCGACATCCAACGCACATTTTCAGTTTTTGAACAACACACCAACAGCACACAGAAGGTTAGTAACGCTAAGACGGCAGTTGCTGCAGGCGGTCCGGGGCGAACAGTCACAACATTCCGGAGCAGGGATTGAATGGGTTAGTTCTCGGAATGAGGTTACATCCCGGTCCCTTGAGTGGAGATTCCCACGTGGGGGTCAGGCGGGCCGTCGAATGGAAGGGCGCTATCTACGGAGGACACTACCGAAGATATTTAGTGTATGCACCTGAGCCACCACCTCCTCTACTCTGATCACAGGAATTTACATTCCTTTCTTCGGAACTGAGGAGTCGCCGCCTTGGCGTGAGGTAATTACGAATAAAACTAAGCCGAGCAAGGCCAACCGCTACGGAGTACCCGGGCTACGGTAATCTTACAGGTGCCAAGGGGCGGAGCTGCCTTTTCCGCTGCTAAACAACTAAGGTTCACCCACGCCGACCATCCTTCCGGGCGAGCTGCTTCGCACTGTTCATGCTATCTTGCCACCGGCACGTGCAATGCGGCGTCGTGAATTGCGGGTTCATTAAGACTGGCCGGTTGTGCAAAACAAAGAATGCCCAAATCCAAAGCTTCCCGACACGTGGCTGAGGATCGGTGCACAGCTCATTGATAGAGAAGACTCCGACAGATTCTGGACGAGATTCCAGTTTGCGTTCTGGAATTAACCTACCCGGGAGTTGCAACCTACGCATGAGTTGGGCCTTATTTTCGCCTAGTCAAATTTGACCTACCCGGGAGACAAAATGCGTGCTGCCAGTTCTCTCCTTGCCATCAAACCCAAGAGTGAAACACATCGGTCAACTACGGTACGGCCGAGTTGAATTCACTGAAGATCCGAAGGTTCGAACGCAGACCGGAGAAATTCAACGAAGCTAGGGTAGTACCAAGCCGAAAGCCGGGGACTGTAAGCTGGGTTAAAGGCAGCACTTACATACTTGAGAGATAAACTTGTGGTCAAGTCGGATAACACGAGGCAGAAGGACATGCTGTTCACGGAGAAGATCAACTGTCTGCATAGATAGATAAGTCGGTAAGGAGGGAGTCTCAATAAGCGACCAGATTTTCCGTCAGACGAAAGACTACAGTCTCAAAACGACTCCGGCTACAAGGATGGTTTATACGTTTTCTACTAGGAACAGTCTCGAGACGGTTCTATCGTTAAGAATTCCTACAAGCATCTGTGCTTCGAAGATTACCAGAAGCGAATTATAGGTGATCCCTTAAGAAAGCAGACTCAAATATGCCAAGAAGAGCAACAGCACTCAACGTCCAGAATGCGATGCCGACGTATCCTATGCCTAGTCCGACGGCAAAGAGCTTTCCCGTAATAATCGGGCCAACAGATCGAGAAAGGCAGGAGAATGAAGCCGATGCGCCATTAATACGAGCAAGAAACCTCGCGGCCGGTGTTGTGTTGGCAATACTGTGGTTGTGTGAGAAAAGCTGTCTAACTTCCTGCCCGGGTCAGAGAGTAGAGTAACTTACAGGATAGCGGAGCATATATACCCAACGGAAGAAATTATAACCTTGATCCAGAGATCCAAAGCTACCAATATCAGAGGAAACGGGGAACCCAACTTTGGCAGGAGCGGAGTGAAGAGGTACGCAATTGGATATATACTCAGGACGATGCGGTACGCTTTCAACGGGCCGACCCTGTCAACGAAGAGAGGAACCACGGTTGCCTGGGCAATAACAGCGACAATTGCTTGCGACAGAAGTATGAAGCCAATTTTCTCGCTGCTGTAGCCAAATCCGCTAGTAGACTCCAAGAAGTTTCGCGTAGGTGTTCGTTGTGAGCCTGGTGGTGTTGGTGGAGTCGCAAGGAAGGTCGGCATGATGGAATCTGATGACACCTTGTGAAATGCGAGCATTGAAACTGAGATGAGCTGAAGAATGACTTGCTGAGTGAATGCTTTCTTAGGACGGAGACCGGCCCGTGAATCTTGATGATGTGCCTCACCGGACATATCTGCTAACTCGTGGAATTGTTGTTCAACCGGACCGGCTTCTACAGACCTACCATTACCAAGGCCCGCCTGGTCATCAGGCAAAGGAGCATATCTGTAAGTTCCTTGAGTTGTTGGCTTTCCTTTTATATACGAAACAAGAGCTCGGCCGATTGCGAGTCCAAGATTTGACTGATCAGCCAACTGTGGGTGAGTTTCGGCCAGGAACAGGAAGGCCACAATCCAACTTATGGCTTGTAGAGACGCCACGACCAAGTTTGGTAGTAAAAATGGATAAGTAGCCCATATCGAGTTCGGGGGGAACAACGACGGGTACAGGGCCCCAGGATCGGCAAGGATACCTCCCAAGACAGGTCCAATCAAGTTACTGGCGAGACTATTAATAACAGCTTTGATACTAGATGAACTGTTAGGTACCTACCCTATAGATCTAAAAAATGTGACGAAGGATAAGGCTTTGGCTGCGTAATACAGTCAGTCTATCCTCCATTCGAAAGGCGTATCGGTATAACAGTGACCCACCTCGTTGCTCTTTGCGGTGGACTAGCTCGACAACGCAGGTTTGGACGAGCCCGACATTTGGATTAAAAAGTCCGCCAAAGGCTCTAGAGGCAACCGCCTGCCACAGTGACCGCGATAGTCCAAAGCACAACGCCGTAATTATCCCGCAGGAGGATCCTATAAGGAGGGATCTCTTGCGACCAATCCTATCACTAACGCTTGCCCATACCATACCACTTAGAAACTCGCAGAACGTATAGACGGCAATCAGTAGGCCTGCGTATAAGGTGATTTGGGTCTCCTCAACGCCCTTAAATGATTGAATCATGAAGTACACGTAAGGAAAAATGCTTGTCCACGCGATTGCCTCCGTGGATCGGAGGAGCCCTATATGAAGTCAGGGAACGCGTTACGCGCGCGGTGGCAGATCGATTAAACTCACCGAGACCAAATAACTGCAGTCGCATTCCCGAGATTGAGTCTTGATGCGTTCCCGAGGAGTCGTCAACGGGCGATTGTCCTACGGGGCTAGTGGCCATGGCTGCGGGCTGAGGATATGATGCCCTAGATTCGTGTGGCTTAGGTATTTTGACAAGCCACGGAGAGAGTTCCCCCCAAACAAATAGGAAGTCGCTATTTGCGAAGCCGGCGGTGGATGATCGATTCGCCCGTGGGTAGGTAAGCACTAGAGTTGGGGTGGGGGGTTGGAACTGAAGAAGCTATATGCCCGATAATTTTCCGTGGTTAATTTGGGGTTAAAATGAAACCCCCTAGATTCAAATCCAGTATAGTAGTACTGCTGTGCTGGGTAAGGGGTTCAAGGAAGCTACCTAGGGAAAGGAGCAATATATAGGATAAGTCTCGCAAGCTAATTCCCGGGTTATGTGCTATAAATTGAGAGTCTCGCTCGATTTATGCTCCAACGCTCTAATATCGATCGCAAACTTGAATGCCACAAAACAACATGGGCGAATCTATCAGCATCCTAGCTGCTCGTCTGGATACTCGCCTCGGTATACATCAAAACCCTTTAAGGTATCTAACAATAGCCACCTCCCCCTTCCTTGCACAAAGTAAAGTCCCATTCTTGCTGAGCAACAACAGCTGCAGCGCTGTGTCCTTGACCCAACCGCGAGGAAGAAAGAAGTGTCGTTTTATAACCCCCATGTCCCAACCAATGTTGCATGTACATATCCAGTTACTATGACTCAGGAAAACGGCTCGGTCTCGGTAACTCCCCAGAAGATGCTGAGCTTCCTGGCCTAGCTGATCCAAGGTTTTCCGTCTTATTGAGGCACCGTTTCCTGCCTGTAGGCCCGCAGTCTCAACTATAACAATACGATTGCCTCGACTTAAGCGGTTTCGGGTCAGATTCCTCCCCGGCCGGGTTTCGTAGAGTAGATACTGATGGTTCCTCGGTTGGACGATCGTCTCCACGGTTTCCGTCATATCCAGCGCACCGGTCACAGCAAGTTGCGAGGCTTCGCCGGCCTGTGCAGATCCCGTCTCCACCAGAGCTTCATTCCTGCGCGGCTCTACAGGGGTCAAGTTCTCCCACCTATAGATGTGAACTTGATCTATGGCCAACCATATAAGTTGACTTTCATCGGTCGGATGGTTCAACCACTTTCGAGTCGATCCAGGTCTGTGTCTCCTCTTGCAAATCTCGACCTTCTTTTTGACGTCCCAGAGGTGATCCGTCGTGTCCGTGCTGATTAGAAGGAATGCTTCGTGCAAGCTAAAGAGGAGTTGTAGGATAGCTTCCCCTACCCGCAGTTCGAGTAAGGGATAGACGGCCCATTTATCATCCTCCTTAATCCTAAGTCTCTTTACGATGATCTTTGCTGAATCGTCCGCGGATGCTATTAGTCGACGTGAGGATGACCAAGCAATTGCAATGATATCAACCGTCGTCGAGTGATTGCAGACCTTCCTAACTCTTGCCCCATGCTGCATCTCGTGTATGATAACAGATCCATCATCTCTGCCGCAGCAGAAGTATTCGTCTTCGTCGTCACAGGTCAGAGCCGTGATTCTTCCTCCTTGTTGCTTGTCCTGGGCAAAGACAGGTTCCGACGCCACTTCTGAGACGTATGGCCCGTCGAGAATGCTCAAAGCTTCTTCACGGTTTAATTCGTCGGCGTGAATAAGTGCATCCGGGGCCCATACATTACAGCCAGAATCGCGGACGTCGTAAATTCGCTGCCCGTCCGGGCTGAAGGCCAAATCCCGAACGAATCCGTCGGACTGTAGTCTGCAGATGAGGTTTAGTTTTGGAAGTCCCCAGACGCTGACAGAACCCCCATTATTACTTGTGAGCAAAAGTGTGCCATCACCATTCAAGACCATCTCTCGCGCCTCGGTATGGCCAAACTCGGCTTGCATATCATCCACCAAGTTCCACACGAGGACCGTAGCATCTTGATATAAGATATAAAGTGCCGAGCCATCTGGTTGCCATCGCACAATCTCGGGAGAATTATAGACGTCCTCACCATTTCCGAATCGATCTTTGTCAGCCGCACGAATGACAGATCGAGACGTAGTCTCAGAGAGTGCGGCCACGTCCCAAACGAGAACTGGTCGGCCACGGAATCCAATGGCGAGTTTAGCCTGGTCCGGACTAAGAACCATGAAGCGAGGACAGTTTCCCAAAATATCTTGGCCCGGCGCGGCGAAATTAACAGCTTCCGTCGACGATTCTATATTGTATGACATGACAGAGCAATCATCGTACCCGACTAATAGCTCGGAATCGGTCTTGGCAAAACATAGACTCATCGAACGCGCTTGACTTTGCTTGGGGAGCACGTAGAGTTGCTGACCGCTAGACGGATCCCAGATGCGGTAGGTGTATCGTCCTCCAGTCGCCATTAGACTTCCCGTCCTGTTAATTTCCATCAATGTCACCCATTCTTCATGGCAAATTCGGCGTAGTTCCTCGCACGTTTCCACATGCCACACAATGACCGTTCCATTGTGAGATATCAAGGTAAAGAAGTAGATGTTTCCGCAGCGAATAATCGAGGCAATCTCATCTTGCCCGGAGGAGAGTCGAGCCAGGCTATCGTCCCATCCATCGCTTGACAGCCCTTTCACAGAAATGGGTGGGCTATCCTGTTGGTTGTAGGTCCTAGCCGTGATAGAAGTTTCCGGACAGAATGGAGGGATATGCCGATGTATGGCTGACGGACTCTGTAACAGATTAGTGCCAAATCTCCCCACGATCCGAATAAGATCGGTAACCCAGTGCCTTAAAAAAGCAGGCTCTTCGAGACTTGGACCAGTTGGAGAAGGCATTGGGTGGCTGTCTCCCTTCCGTCTCCGCCGAAGCCACTTTTTGAGGTACTGGGCAGCTTTCGGAATATCAGTAATATTACTTGAAAGAGCTACAGCTTGAACCCACTGCAATATGTATTTATTGCAGAAAAGTCGCAAGTCTACCAGAAGATCAGGCGAGTCGATACTCGCGAGACTGGTGTGGTATGCCCAGAAATTCATGGCATACCTAAAAAAAGGGAATTCGTCATATAGTGGCTCAAGGCGGTCGTGGACCCTGGTATTTCGGTTCTCCGAGACTCGCGCGAGCGTTCGCCGCCAAACATCTTGACATAGGTACTGCAAACAGATGCGAGCTAGATGGTCGTGGCCTGTGTGGAGTCCAACAGCTGCGGGTATGCCACCAGACGAGTGCAGTAGAAACTGGCGAGCCGTGCTATGGATAAGCGAGATTGTTCCGGAATCGACCCTTACAAACTGTCCGCATATCTGAACAACTGTCTCACCCAAGTTGATGAAGCCGTCGAACTCGGGCCTTAGAGCAATGACTAGCTCAGCGATGGTAAGAGGCCGGAAGGCACATGCAGCCCAAGTCAGAACTCTGAAAGCTATAGCTTGAAGCCGAGGTTGCTGACTCTTCACGTTGGCGATCATCCGCTGGTAGAGAGCATGCATATCCTTGGGTACATCATTAAGTGCCATGTCAATATCTGCCTTGGTGTGCCAGTTGTTCCACAACGAGTCGAGGGTTAGTCTTGTCCAGAGGAATGACCCCTCTGCTCTACTTGTGATCTGCTCAATGACAACTTTCCGAAGGCGCTCGTCTTGGGGGAGAACGTCGCAGGTCGCGGAGCAGATAAAGTCTCGAATGTCAACCGTGGTATGCTCTATTGACAGGGACTCAACGCTGACCAAGTCGGATCGTGACCCAACAAGACTTGTTAATTCTCTCTTCGGTCGACTAAGCAGTAAGATCTTGATTGGGGTTCGCGACTGCAACTGCATAAAATGCCGGACAAGAAGGTTTGGGGTGTCAGCTTCGTCGAGGCCATCTATCACCCAATATAGAACCGACCCAAAGTTCGTATGAAAGACTATATTTTCAAATATCGTCTCCCATATGACCTGAAAGTTCTGGGAGCTGGCAGAAAAGTTGGTGTCCTGGTACAATCGGATCAGTTTGTCCGCAAAGGCCGGGAAGTCGCTCGCCAGTTGGAACCCTATCGTCCTCAGACAATAAGTGGCACTTCCTTTAGTTGGTTGTGCCTCTATGAAGAAGTGGTGCTGGCACCGAACCACTTTCTGCATGTAATCGATAGTTTTGGCCGCCAGCGTAGACTTCCCCGTACCGGGCAGACCAGTGAGCCACAGGACTTTATTCGCGCCATCAGAGGTATTCATCCAACTTCTAAAGCTCTCGGACCGATGAAACCATTGGCATGACCCCGGGTGTGCTCGACTGAGATGGCTCTCAAGTTCTTCTTGGATATTCCCTTGAAGGCCAAACATGGATTCGAGGATGCGGCTGCGGTCTCCAGTTCCAGAATCTAGTGGTTTTACACATTCTGTATGGCGTGTGTTAGATGGCACGTGTGGAGTAGCGTGTGACGGGGCGTGGAGTAACGAACCATGCATGTATAGGTCTCGCGTGAGTTGCCTCAACAATCCTGTGACGAGCAGGTAGTTGGGGTCCTGGCGGCTGCTGAATTTACAAATCGTATGATGATCGGCGTCAACTGCAGCTGATATCTCCTTAGGATAGTTCAGAACTCCCGAGTCTTTCCCGACAATCTATACTAAATCAGCTAAACAGAAAATAGGGGTGAAGGCTCGGTATGTGCTGTACATACAATTTTCTTGATCCCCGACACAAGTCGAGTGGGGAGAGTCTCGTATAAGGAAACGAGTCTCCATGAGCCACAAATAGCTCGGAATTGCTCGTTAATATCTTCTATCGATGTCGAAGAACTCTCTAACTCAGAGACGTACACTTTGGTAGATGTCCCAAGCATGATGGAAAGGAAGTGATTGAGATTGCGTGCGTGTGGAGACCCCCTGTGAGGCGTAGCGAGAAACAGGATGCCATGAACTCTTGACAGCATCATCGAGAAGATGTCATCGTGTTTTCCAATAATGAGTGCCTATGATAGGTAAAATAAATTAGTATTGGGTCTACAAGCGCGCTGATCAACTTGACGACACCATACCTTTTTGACGACAAGCCCTCCCATGGAATGTGCCACAAAGACAATAGGTTTCTGACTCGGGAGTTAATTAATAAGAGTGCTTCATTGTAGATGCATCAATACCCTATGGGTCTAGGCATGTCCGCTTAGCATACTCTGCACTCACCATTCCAATGTTTTCGACAACCCCGTGTCCGTACGTCTTCATTCGGACAAGAAGACCTTTTGAGAAATCCAAGATGCTAAGGGTGTTCTTGGAGCCTCTGAAGTTAGCATTATAGCCATAAGAGAACACCCGGAAACGAGAGAGCCCTTCCTCGTCATGAATCCATGCCGGCCAGAAAACTTCCCGCCGATGTTCCCATGACCATGTTCTACGCGAAGAGCCACCAAGACCATGGACAAAGATAATGTCGGCATCACGGTCAGCATCTCCATGGATAAGGCTCAATCCAAGCTGACCGTCAGGTGTCGTATCACTGGAGGCACGAAGTCTAGTACTCATAGAGAGCGCAAGGGACGACTGGTTGGGAGAGTATGGTATCACTAGGGCGTCATCCGGAGCGGTTAACAGGGCCGAACTCCTGATGTTGTCTTGGTTGGATTGGAGTAGATCCTGGATAGGTTCCGAAAGGGGTCGGTAAGAGAGGGCAGGAGATCTGTCGCGGACGTCATCTCCATCCTGTGTTGGCGGCTTTGACAGATCACCCTCGCCGCGACTGCCGTGCGAGTCTGCGGCCCCAGTCCTGAATTTGCGGAACTAAAAGATATATGAGTTATTTAGATGGGATCTAGACAGATTTCTCTCACCATAGGC
>Ga0164242_10007696_pt1 | contig 11769 bp, 9 predicted proteins | sample OricomgcompostMG_FD_108783 | JGI IMG/M metagenome (GOLD analysis project Ga0164242, IMG submission 108783) | Miracle-Growth compost microbial communities from Emeryville, California, USA - Original compost - Miracle growth compost (MG) ... | reverse complement strand
GTCGTCCGGGATGTGCATCTTGCGGTACTTGCCCGCGATGGCGGCGGAGCGGTCGAACACCACCGCGGTGTTGTGGTACAGCCCGGCCGCGCGCTTCTCGAACAGCGAGGCGACCACCACCAGCTTCAACTCTTCGGCCAGCTTGCCGATGCGCTCGGTGCTCGGGCCGGGAATCGTCTCGGCCTTGTCGAACTCGTCCACCGATTCGTGCTGGCAGAAGTACGGGCCATTGTGCAGTTCCTGCAGCAACACCAGTTCGGCGTCGGCGTCGGCGGCTTCGCGCAGGCCGGCTTCGATCGCGTCGAGGTTGGCGTCGCGGCTGCCGCGGTCGGTTTCCTGCAGCAGCGCGACCTTGAGGGTCTTGCGGGTCATCGGCGTTCCGGTTTCGGGGCTTTCCAAAGGTTACGAGTCTAGCCGATGCCGGCCGGAGCCAGTCCGGCCGGCAGCTGCATGGTGATGCAGTGCAGGCTGCCGTTCTGCCAGATCAGCGGGCGACAGGGTACTTGCACCACTTCGCGGCCTGGGTACGCGGTACCGATGATGTGCGCGGCTTCGTCGTCGGCCGCGTCGCCGTAGGCCGGGACCAGCACGGCACCGTTGACGATCAGATAGTTGGCGTAGGACGCGGCGAGGCGGCGGCCTTGGTCGATGATCGGTTGCGCCCATGGCAGCGGATGCAACTGGTATGGACGGCCGTCGACGGTACACAGCGCGGCCAGCTCGGCGGCCATGCGCTGCAGCTCGTCGTGATGCGGGTCGCTGGCGTCGGCACAGGCCTGGAACACGATGCGGTCGCCGGGCGCGAAGCGGGCGAGGGTGTCGATATGGGCGTCGGTGTCGTCGCCTTCGAGGTAGCCGTAGTCCAGCCACAGCACGCGCTTGGCGTGCAGGCCGTCGCGAAGGATCGCGCTCATCTCGTCACGCGATTGTTCCGGATGGCGTTGCGCCAGGCAGCGCCAGGTGGTGAGGATGGTGCCGGCGCCATCGCTTTCGATGCCGCCGCCTTCCAGCGCCCAGTCGATGCGCTTGTGCGCGGCATGGCCGAACACGCCGGCGTCGACCAGTCCTGCGACCAGCGCGTCGTCCTGCTCGGCGCCGAACTTGCCGCCCCAGCCGGTGAAGCGGAAATCGGTGAGCTGGAAATCCCGCCCGGCATCGGTGGCATCGCCGGCCTTCAGGGTGATCGGGCCGGAATCGCGCAGCCAAGTGTCGTCATAGGGCAACACGACGAAGCGTACCCGGGCGAGGTCGACGCGGGCGTTGCGCAACAGAGCGCTGGCATGCGCATGCACCGCGTCGTCGGCCACCACGATAACCAGCGGTTCGAAGCGAGTCACCGCGGCCGCCAGTGCCACGTAGGTGGTTTCCACCTCGGCCAGCCGTTCGGCCCAGTCGGTACCGGCGTGGGGCCACGCGATGAGCACGCCGGATTGCGGCTCCCATTCGGCAGGCAGGCGCAGGTTCGGGGATGGGGTCATGGTCGTGCTCGCGTCGACATCGGTGCCAGACACGACAGTTTATGGGCAGGCGTCGGCGCTGGATAGCGGGAATGGCGCACGCGATGGTGCAACAGCAAGAAAGCCCCGGTCGAAATCCGGGGCTTTGGGCGTATCGCGAAACCGGTTCCGGCGCGGCTTACTTCGCCGAGGCGGGGTGCAGGTTGTTGCCGGCCGGGGTGTTGAGCACGGCGTGGATCACGTGATCGTGCTCGAAGTAGACGATGTAGTGGGCGTATTCCCAGCGTTTGATGACCGGGTGCAACCGGGTGTCGCCGCCACGCGGCTGCAGCTTGCGCAATGGCGCGCCGTAGCGTTTTTCGACCTGGGTCATGGTCAGGCCGCGCGCGGGCAGGTGCAGGCCCTTTTCCTGCTGGACCCGATGGATCAGCAGGTTGTCGGCGCGAGCCGTCTGCGGCACGGCAAGGCTGCCGGCGCCAAAAGCGAACGCTGCCAGCAAAGGCAGGCTGAAACGGTGCATGAACATGGTCCCCTCTCCGCGCAAGGCGATGCGACAACGTTGTAGCAGAAGTGATTGTGGCGATCCACGGGCAGTTGCGGCAGATGTGACGCCCGCAACCGTTATCATGTGCGGTCACCCGTCGATTGAAGTGCCCCGAGATGATTGCGTTTCGCCATTTTGCCCTGCGCCGCGGCAGCCGTCTGCTGCTTTCCGACATCGACCTGGTGATCCAGAGCGGCTGGCGGCTGGGTGTCATCGGCCGCAACGGTTGCGGCAAGTCCAGCCTGTTCGCCGCCTTGCAGGGACAGGTGGAGCCCGACGCCGGCGATCTCGACCTGCCGGCGAAACTGCGCCTGGCCTCGGTGGCGCAGGAAACCCCGATGCTGCCCGATCCGGCCATCGAATACGTGCTGGGTGGCGACGAGGAACTGGCCGACGCCTTGCGCGACGAGGCCGATGCCCAGGCGCGCGGTGACATTGAGGCGATGGCCCGGGCGCATCACCGGATCGAGGAACTGCATGGCTACGATGCGCGGGCCCGCGCCGGACGCCTGTTGCATGGCCTGGGCTTCGCGCCGGAAACGCACGAAGTCGCGGTGAAGGAATTCTCCGGCGGCTGGCGCGTGCGCCTCAACCTGGCCCGTGCGCTGATGGCGCCGTCCGAATTGCTGCTGCTGGACGAACCGACCAACCACCTCGACCTCGATGCCGTGCTGTGGCTGGAGGAATGGCTGCGCCGCTACCAGGGCACCTTGCTCATCATCTCGCACGATCGCGAATTCCTCGACGGCGTGATCGACCACACGCTGCACCTCGACGGTGGCGGGGCAAAACTCTACAGCGGCAACTACAGCGCGTTCGAACGCCTGCGCGCCGAGCAGCTGCGCCAGCAGCAGATCGCCCACGAGCGCGAACAGGCCGAACGTGCCCACCTGCAATCCTTCATCGACCGCTTCAAGGCCAAGGCGAGCAAGGCCAAGCAGGCGCAGTCGCGCATGAAGCGGCTGGAAAAGATGGCAGGCACCGAGGCCGTGCGTGCGGAGCGGGCGTTCCACTTCCAGTTCGCGCAGCCTGACCGCGTGCCCGATTCCATGCTGCAGCTGGAGGAAGTGGCTGCGGGTTATCAGAACCATCTTCCCCTTCCCTCCGGGGAGAAGGCCGGGGTGAGGGGACAATCCAGCGGCGAGGTTCAATTCGAGCAGGCTTTGAATGGAGGCTTCCGCGAGGCTGGCCCCTCATCCCAGCCTTCTCCACGGAGGGAAGAAGGAGCAAACGTCGTCCTGTCGGACGTGCGTTTTCGTCTTGAAGCGGGGGAGCGCATCGGCCTGCTCGGCCCCAATGGCGCGGGCAAGTCCACCCTGGTCAAGACCCTGGTCGGCGAGCTTGAGCCGATGGCCGGCGAGCGCAAGACGCACAAGGACCTGAAGATCGGCTATTTCGCCCAGCATACGGTGGAAAGCCTGCACGCAGGCTCCAGCCCATTCAATCACCTGCAGGACAAGGCACCCGGGGTGGCCGCACAGGCCTTGCGAGACTTTCTCGGCAGCTGGAATTTCGCCGGTGATCGCGCGTTCGAGTCGGTCGACGGCTTTTCCGGCGGCGAGCGCGCGCGCCTCGCGCTGGCGCTGATCGCGTGGGACAAGCCGAACCTCCTGCTGCTCGACGAACCGACCAACCATCTCGACCTGGACATGCGCGAGGCACTGGCCGATGCGCTGGCCGGCTTCGATGGCGCCCTGGTGCTGGTGTCGCACGATCGCCACCTGCTCGGCATGGTCTGCGACAGTTTCTGGCGCGTGGCCGACGGCGTGGTCGAGCCGTTCGATGGCGATCTGGACGACTATGCGCGCTGGCTGCGTTCGCGGGGCGGCAAGGCGAAGAAAAAGGCCCGGGCCGCCGAGGCCGGGCAGGACGGTTCGTCCGCCGCCGCGTCCGCGCCGGACGTGCCGGTGAATGCGGCGGACAAGCGCCGTGCCGCCGCGCTCCAGCGCGAGAACGACAAGGCCTCGCGCCAGCGCGTGAAGAAGGTCGAGACGCGCGTCGCTGCCATCGATGCCGAACTGGTAGCGCTGGAGGCGAAACTGGCCGATCCGGCCATCTACAATGGTTCCACCGCCGAGCTGATGAAGCTGAGCCAGCAGCAGGGGCGGCTGCGCGGCGAGAAGGAAACGCAGGAGGCGGAATGGCTGGAACTGTACGAGTCGCTGGAAGCTTGAGCGCCTGTCCGACATCTTTCCCGGCGAGGACGCGGCCTTGGGTAGGAGCGGCTTCAGCCGCGATGCTCCTCAGAGCCTGTTCAAAATCTCCAAGCCTACCTATGGAGCGTCATTCCTGCGAGGCGCTTTTCAACAGCCGAAGGGCTGGTCAAACAGGAATCCAGTGCCTTTCGGGTTCGGAGACGTCAAGTCGCTGGATGACCAGACATTCGTCTGTTGTAAAGCGCCTCCTGCTTTCGCAGGAATGACGAGCAGGGGCGCGTGAGGGGATACCCGTTCGACAGGGAGATTTTGAACAGGTTCTCAGGCTTTCCGGATGCCATGCGAAGAGCATCGCGGCTGAAGCCGCTCCTACCTGGAAACGATGAGGGCATGCGGGTTGAACAAGCTACGGGAGAATCGCCGATGAATGCTTCAGTCGCCCATCCGCTGGAGCTGTGGCTACCTGCGCTCGATCGTTTCGACCCGGCGCATCCGCTGCGCCGATGGCTGGCACGGTCCGATCGCATAGAGGATGGCCCGCAAGGCTACCTTGACGGGCTGGCGGCCTATTTCGACTGTGGCGCGGCGTCGATGCCGGTCGCCGCACTGACCCGCGAGCTGCTGGCCGGCGACGCGGGCGATGCGACCTGGCTGTGCGCCGACCCGTCCTGGGTGCAGCCGGACATGACCGGCGTGCGCCTGCTGGCCTGCGGGCGGATGCAACTGCAGCCGGATGAAGCCGTCGAATTTGCCGATGCGCTGCGTCCGGTGTTCGAGGAAGCCAGCCTGCGCCTTGAGGTCTCGACGCCCGATGGCTGGCACGTGCGGCTTCCCGCCGATCTCGAGTTGCCGCTTTTCGACACCCCGGAGCAGGCCTTGGGCGAAGACCTGTACCAGCACTTGCCGCAAGGTGCGGAAGGGCGTCGCTGGCGTGTGCTGCTCAACGACGTGCAGGTGGTGCTGCACCAGCATCCGCGCAATGTGGCGCGCAGTGCCGCGGGCCGGCCGCCGGTCAACAGCTTGTGGCTGTGGGGTGCCGGCGCATTGCCGGCCGGCGTGCGCAGCCGCTTCGGCGGCGTGGTCGGCGACGATGTGTTGCTGAATGCGCTGGCCGAGCGCGCGAAGCTGCTGCGCCAGCCACGCGCGCCGGACAGCGTGGCAGCGGCGCGCGAAGGCTGGCTGGTCGACTTGCAGGATCTGCCGGCGGCCGACATCGAGCGCGACTGGTGGCCGCGACTGCAGGCCCTGGCACGGCGGCAGCCCGTTGGCATCGGCTTCGCCAGCGGCGAGCGCTGGCGAAGCCTGCCGCGGCACCGCTGGCGTTTCTGGCGCGGGAACCGGCGTTGAGCCGTGCCACGGCAGCACGCATCGAATTGCGCCGCCGTATCGCCCAGGGCGAGCCCGCGGGCTGGGATGCCGGCGTGCATCCGGTGTTGCAGCGCGTGTACGCCGCGCGTGGCGTGCTTGGCCCCGCACAGGTCGAACATCGGCTGAAGCGCTTGCTGTCGCCGCACGCGCTCGGCGGCATGGCCGCGGCGGTGGACTTGCTGGCCGAGGCGATCCGCGGCGATTGGTCGATCCTGATCGCCGGCGACTACGATTGCGATGGCGCCACCGGCGTGGCCGTGGCCGTGCGCGGCTTGCGCATGCTCGGGGCGCGGCAGGTCGACTACGTGGTGCCGAACCGTTTCATCCATGGTTACGGACTCACGCCCGCGCTGGTCGCTTCGTTGCAGCCGACGCCGCAGTTGCTGGTCACCGTCGACAACGGCGTGGCCAGCGTGGCCGGCGTGGCCGCGGCGCGGGAGCGCGGCATCCGCGTCATCGTCACCGACCATCACCTGCCCGGCGAACGGCTGCCGGCCTGCGATGCCATCGTCAATCCCAACTTGGCCGGCGACCCGTTCCCCAGCAAGATGCTGGCCGGCGTCGGCGTGATGTTCTATCTGCTGCTGGGGCTGCGCGCGAAGCTGTACCCGGGCGATCGTCCTGGTGGCGAAGATCAAGCGGCCATCCACGGCCGCCCTCTTCACGAGGGCAGGCCCGACCTCGCCGCCTTGCTGGACCTGGTGGAGCTGGGCACGGTGGCCGACCTGGTGCCGCTGGATTTCAACAACCGGGTGCTGGTCGAGGCGGGCCTGCAACGCATTCGCCGTGGGCGTGCCTGCGCCGGGATCAATGCGCTGGTCGAGGTGGGCAAGCGCAGCCGCGGCACCTTGTGTTCCAGCGACCTGGGTTTCAGCGTCGGTCCGCGCCTGAATGCCGCCGGCCGACTGGAAGACATGCGCCTGGGCGTGGCATGCCTGCTCACCGACGATCCGGCGCAAGCCCGGAGCCACGCGGAGCGGCTCGATGCGATCAATCGCGAGCGCCGCGAACTGCAAGCCTCGATGGTGGCCGAAGCCGAATCGATGGTGGCCGGCCTGGCACACATCGAGGCGGTGGGCGTGGCGCTGTACGAACCTTCCTGGCATGCCGGGGTGGTGGGGCTGGTGGCGTCGAAACTGAAGGAGCGGCTGCATCGCCCGGTGATTGCGTTTGCGTCGGTGGCTCTCGAAGAGCAGGGCGATGAATCACCGCACCTTGGTGCGCAGGATGCGCACGCGAGCCTGCGCGGCTCGGGCCGCTCCATCCCGGGTTTCCACCTGCGCGACGCGCTGGCCATGATCGACGCCCGCCATCCCGGCTTGATCGAACGTTTCGGCGGCCACGCGATGGCGGCAGGCCTGAGCCTGAAGGCTGCCGACTATCCGCGTTTCGCCGGGGCATTCGACGAAGTCGCACGCGAGATGATCGAGCCGGAACGTTTGCAGGCCGTGCTGCAAACCGATGGCGAACTGCCGTCCGGCGCGTTCACGCTGGAACTGGCGCGCCAGTTGCGCGACGCCGGACCGTGGGGACAGGCGTTCCCCGAGCCGTTGTTCGACAACGTGTTCGAGTGCGCCAGCTGGAAGGTGATGGGCGAAACCCACCTGCGGCTGCAGTTGCGCGATCCGCGTGACGGTGCGTTGCAGGAGGCGGTGATGTTCAACGCGTACCACGGCCAGCCCCCGCCGGCACGCATGCGCGCGGTCTACGAACTGGGCATCAACGACTGGCAGGGGCGCGAAAGCGCGCGCCTGCTGTTGCGGCACATGGAGCCAGCGACGGACTGAACCGCGGGAGCGGTTCGCGCCCGTTGATCCGGCCCGCGAGCACGCTGCATACGTCGTTCGTCCATTCCTTCCCGTCATTCCGGCGAAGGCCGGAAGCGCTTTACAACAGACGAATGTCTGGTCGTCCAGTGACTTTCCTCCCGAAAAATCAAAGACACTGGATCCCAGCTTGACCAGCCCTCCGGCTGTTGAAAAGCGTCTCGCTGGGATGACGAGCAAAATCAGACCTTACTCTAGGGATGACGTTTCATGGGGCCTGCCAGTCGCGCGCGGCACTCGGGCTCGGCGTTAAGGCGGCGTGAGGTTTTCAGGCTGCGTCGGACACGTTTTCATCGGCGCGGACTATGCTTATCTGCAGGCGGTCGCCCAGCGGAGGAAGCCATGATCGAGCAACTCGAAAACCTGCCTGTCGGTGCACTGGGGTTTCGCGCGCGCGGCCAGGTGACGGCCGACGATTACGAACGCGTGATCGTGCCGGATATCGAGGCGGCCTTTTCGCTCAACCGGAAACTGCGCCTGCTGTACCACGCCGGCGAGGATTTCACCGGCTTCGACCCGGGGGCGATGTGGGACGACGCCAAGCTGGGCCTGCGTCACTTCAGCGGCTGGGACCGCTTGGCGCTGGTCACCGACGTGCCGTGGCTGCGCATGACCGCCACCGCGATGGGCTTCGCCGTTCCCGCCGATTTCCGCCTGTTCGGCAATGCCGAGCTGGAAGCGGCCCGGCGCTGGATCAGCGAGCCGCGGGTGGACGACGCGGATTAGTCCGTATCGTCACTTGCGGATGGACGTCCAATCTGTTCTAGTCGATGTATGACCACGTTGCTTGCCCGCTTCCCGAACGCCGCTGCGCCTTTCGCGCAGGGCTTCGTGCCGGTCGCCAACAATAATCGCGCGAATCATAACGCCAACCGTTGGCGGGCCCGCGCGTAGCTGAAAGCAGCACCACCAGACACGCGACCAAGGCCCGCCCAGTGCGGGCCTTGGTTTTTTTGTGGTTTGAAACCGAGGAATTTCACCATGTGCTCGATTTTCGGAATGTTCGACCTGCAGCCGGGCGACGACCTGGCCGCGCTGCGCCGGCAGGCGCTGGAACTGTCGCAGCGCCAGCGTCATCGCGGGCCCGATTGGAGTGGCGTGTTCGTCGATGCCGGCGCGATCCTGGTGCACGAGCGCCTGGCCATCGTCGACCCGGCCAGTGGCGCGCAGCCGTTGCGTTCGCGCACCGGCCAGCTCGCGCTGGCCGTGAACGGCGAGATCTACAACCACCGCGAGCTGCGTGACGCCAGCGATTACGACTTCACCACGGGCTCGGACTGCGAAGTGATCAACGCGTTGTACCGCGATCTCGGCGCGGCTGGCTTTGTCGAGCATGGCGTGGCGCGGCTCAACGGCATCTTCGCCTTCGCGTTGTGGGATGGCGAGGCGAAGCGTTGCCTGGTCGCCCGCGATCCGATCGGCGTGTGTCCGCTGTACTGGGGGCACGACGCGCAGGGGCGGCTGTGCGTGGCCTCGGAAATGAAGGCGCTGGCCGGTGTGTGCGCCGACGTGTCGGCTTTCCCGCCCGGCCATGTCTACGACAGCGCCAGCGGCGAATTGCGCCGCTACTACAGCAAGCCCTGGCGCGACTATGCGACGACGCAAGGCCATACGCCGACACCGGCCGCATTGCGCCAGGCTTTCGAGCAGGCCGTGCATCGCCAGCTGATGACCGACGTGCCGTATGGCGTGCTGCTTTCCGGCGGCCTGGATTCCTCGCTGGTCGCCGCCTGCGCCGCGCATTTCGCGCGCGAGCGCATCGAGGACAACGACCGCAGCGAGGCCTGGTGGCCGCGCCTGCATTCCTTCGCGATCGGGCTGGAAGGCTCGCCCGACCTGGCTGCCGCGCAAGTGGCCGCCGATGCGCTGGGCACCGTGCACCACGGCTTCGTCTACACCTTCTGGGAGGGGCTGGACGCGTTGCCGGAAGTGATCCGCCATATCGAGACCTACGACGTCACCACCATCCGCGCGGCCACCCCGATGTACCTGCTGGCGCGGCGGATCAAGGCGATGGGCGTGAAGATGGTGCTGTCCGGCGAAGGCTCGGACGAGATCTTCGGCGGCTACCTGTACTTCCACAAGGCGCCGTCGGCCGAAGCTTTCCACGAGGAGACCGTGCGCAAGCTCGATGCGCTGCACAGCTACGATTGCCTGCGCGCCAACAAATCGATGATGGCCTGGGGCGTGGAGGCGCGCGTGCCGTTCCTCGACCTGGAGTTCATCGACGTGGCGATGGGCATGGATGCGCAGCACAAGATGGCCGGGGCCGGACGGATCGAGAAGGCCGTGTTGCGCGAAGCCTTCGAAGGCGCGTTGCCGAAGGAGATCCTGTGGCGGCAGAAGGAGCAGTTCAGCGACGGCGTGGGCTACGGCTGGATCGATGGCCTGAAGGCGCATGCCGAGCAGTCGGTGAGCGATCGCGAGTTCGCCGCGGCGTCGGCGCGCTATCCGTTCAACACCCCGGCCACCAAGGAGGCGTATTTCTACCGCCGCATCTTCGAGCAGCATTACCCCGGTGAAGCCTGCGCGGCGACCGTGCCGGGCGGCAAGTCCATCGCCTGTTCCTCGCCGGCGGCGCTGGCCTGGGACCCGGCCTTCGCGGCCATGGCCGATCCGTCGGGGAGGGCCGTGCGCGGTGTGCACACCGCGGCACTAGCCTGATACCGGCGCGCGTTTTGGGGCACCTCGAATACCCTGTTCTGCTCGTCATTCCTGTGGGAACAGGAATCCAGCGCCTTCGGCTTTTTAGTGTGTCGAAGGCGCTGGCCCCCCGCTTTCGCCGGGGTGACGCAGGTTTTTCGATACCCCTTCGGCCATTGTGGGCCGCGGGAATGGTGGCATGGCCCCCGTTGCTTGACCACGCGGGGGTGTCAATGGAGGTCGGCGTGTAGCAACTGCAGCTATGGCGACCCGGAAAGTCGAAATAGAAGTCCATGTCGTTCAGCGCCTCGCTGCCCAGCACGTAGTGCCATGGCAAGTTGGCGTCCTTGAAGACGCCGAAGGTCATCTCGATCGGCTGGCCGGAGATCACGACGCGGGCGGTCGCCTGGCCGACGCGGGCCGCATGCGTGCGCGGCCCGATGTCGTGCAGACGCATGCGATGGGCGTAGATGGTGGTCAGCTCCTGCATAGCCGGGCCGTCGGCGCTGAGGTAGAACGCGCTGCCGCTGTCGATCAAGGCCGTGCGCAGCTTGCCCTGGATGGAGAGCGCCACTGTGGCGCGTACCGAATTGCCCCATGGACCGCTGGCTATCAGCAATGGCTGTTCGCAGGCCGGGCGGTGCGCAGGCGTGCGATAGACGGTGAGGATATCGTGGGCGATGCGGAACGTGCCCAGCATTTTGAGTACGTCCAACCCGATCAGGCGCGATCGGGAGTGGCCTACCGATACCGGCACGTGGTGCAGGGTGACCGGGCCGATCGCCAGGTTGTCCAGTGTTCCCGTCTCGAACGCCACGTCGCGCGACAGTATGCCGTTCGTGTAATGGTCGCGACCGGACATGCGTACGCCGAGGCGTTTGGCGGTGGCGGCGTCGAGCACAATGTCGCTGGCACCGGTGTCCATCACCAGGCGTGCCTTCGCGCCGTTGGCTGACACCACCAGCGCACCGCGGTCGTCGCCCGGCGCGTGTTCCAGCGGCAGGGTGAAGTCGTGGTCCGGCATGTCGATGCCGAGTGGCGCTTCACCGGCATGGGCTTTGGCATAGTCGCGCAGGTGGTCGAGCCGCGGCTCCGGCATGCGGCCCGCGAAACGGTCGGCGATGGCGGTTTCGGCCGCGTCGGCCACCGCGCGGCCTTTGCCCAGGCGCAGGTTGCCGTTGTCGAACACGGCGCAGAAGTAGGCCACGCCGGGGCGTGTGTCGAACAGGGCGCGCTCGCACAATCGTGCATCCGCGCTGGACTGGTCGAGGTTGTAGTGGATGCGTTCCAGGCCCATGGCCGCGAGCGCGCGGGCGGCGGCATCCGGTGGGTGCCGGTACAACTCTGCCAGGGCCGGGACGTCGGCGGTGGCCACGGCCTTCCGCACGGTTTGCAGGAGGTGCGTTCCGTCCGGCGTGGACGCGGCCGTGGCCAGCCCCGTGGCGAATATCAACCCGCCGCACGTTCCTCTGACGATCCAGTGCATGTCCGCCTGCCCCCCGCCCGATTGTGGCGGCGAGTATAGGGGGGGCGGACTGGCCCGGGCATCCGCCGCCGGGCGGTGGCTCTGTTATCATTAGCGGCCAAGTTTTCTCACTGGTTCAACCATGATCGAGACCAATCCCATCCATGCGCAGATCGCCGACCTTCGTGGCCGCGTCGAGTCGCTTAGGGGGTATCTTTGACTACGCTTCCAAGAGCGAACGCCTCGAGGAAGTAACCCGCGAACTGGAAAGTCCCACCGTGTGGGACGATCCGCCGCGCGCGCAGGAACT
>Ga0164242_10007695_pt1 | contig 11769 bp, 8 predicted proteins | sample OricomgcompostMG_FD_108783 | JGI IMG/M metagenome (GOLD analysis project Ga0164242, IMG submission 108783) | Miracle-Growth compost microbial communities from Emeryville, California, USA - Original compost - Miracle growth compost (MG) ... | reverse complement strand
ATGATCGCCGCCATCTGCTGGAAGAACTGATTGCCGCTCGCCACCAGAATTCGCGCATGCAGCAGTTCGTCGGCGGCCTGGTAGCCGGCCTCGCCGGGCTGCGCGCCGCGCAGCGCATCGAACGCGTCGCGGATGCCGGCGATGTCGGCCGCGCCCGCGCGCTGCGCGGCCTGCGCGCACGCGGCCGGCTCGATGATCGCGCGAAACGCCAGCACGTCGCGCAGGAACGTCTTGTCCGGCTTCGCGCGAAAGCGCCACGAGACGACTTCCTCGTCGATCATCCGCCAGTCGCGCATCGGCCGGATGCGCGTGCCGATCTTCGGCCGCACGTCGAGCATGTGCCGCGCGAGCAGCATCGACAGCGCCTCGCGCATGACCGTGCGGCTCACGTCGAACTCTCTGGAGAGCACGTCCTGCGGCGGCAGGATCGCGCCGTAGCGGTTTTCCACAATGCCGGCCACGAGTCCGTCCATGACCTTGGCGACCAGCGAACGGTCTTTGTTGTCGTGTTGATCCATCGCACCCCTCACCGATCCGGTTCCCTGCGCTGCCGCCCTGCTTGTCGCCCGCTTGACCGGGTGATCCGACGCACGTGGACAGCCGGTGCGCAGTTCAACCACCACGTTGCTCTGCTCGCAAAGCATACGCCAAGCCAGAACCGCTGCCCGACAGGGTTATCCCTTTGGAAAATTGTTTCATCCATGTAACACGCGCCCCACGCCGACGCAGCCGGCTCGCAGAAAATCACTGCGGCGCGCGTCCATACTGATCGTCGAAACGCACGATGTCGTCCTCGCCCAGATAGCAGCCGGACTGCACCTCGATGATTTCGAGCGGCGTTTTGCCGGGATTTTCGAGCCGGTGCGTGACGCCAAGCGGAATGTAGGTCGACTGGTTCTCGGTGAGCAGGAAGTGCTCGTCGCCGCGCGTGACGAGCGCGGTGCCGCGCACCACGACCCAATGCTCGGCGCGGTGATGATGCATCTGCAACGAAAGCCGGGCGCCCGGCTTCACGACGATACGCTTCACCTGGAAGCGTTCGCCGCTGTCGACCGAGTCGTAGAACCCCCACGGCCGCTGCACCTTGCGATGATCGTTCGCCTCGGCGCCGCGCATTTCCTTTAGCCGGCCGACGATGGCCTTCACGTCCTGCACGCGATCCTTCGCGGCGACGAGCACCGCGTCCGCCGTCTCGACGACGACTACGCCCGTCACGCCGACACACGCGACGAGCCGTCCGTCCGAGTGCGCGAACGTGTCGGCTGCGCCTTCGAGCAGCACGCGGCCGCGCGCGACGTTGCCGTTCGCATCCTTCTGCGACAACTGCCAGACCGCGTCCCACGCCCCCACGTCGGACCAGCCGGCGATCAGCGGTACGACCACGCCTTCGAACGGCAGCTCCGTGCCGATGTGCTCCATCACTGCGTAGTCGATCGAGTCGGACGGGCAGCCCGAAAGCGCGTCGAGCGCGAGATGCAGCGCGCCGTCGCCATCTGTCGACGCGCGTTCGATCGCCGCCGCGCATGCGGCCGCGATCGCCGGGCGACAGCGGCCGATCGCGTCGAGCCAGACCGATGCGCGCACAACGAAAATGCCGCTGTTCCACCAGTATTCGTTCGACTCGACGTAGTACCCGGCCAGTTCGCGGTCGGGCTTCTCGACGAAGCCGTCGATGCCGCGCGCGCCGCTCGTGTCGAGCGTGTCGCCGGTGCGGATGTAGCCGTAGCCGGTTTCGGCGCGCGTCGGCGGCACGCCCAGCGTAACGATCGCGCCGCGCTGCGCCTGCGCGACCGCCGCTTCGAGCGCGGACGCGAACGCGGCGATGTCGCCGAACAGATGGTCGGCCGGCGTCGCGATCAGCACGGGGTCGACGCCGTCGGCCGCCGCGGCCTGCGCGGCGAGCGCGGCGACGGTCAGCGCGGGCGCGGTATTGCGCGCGACCGGTTCGAGGATCAGCCGCGTCGGGCTTGCGCAGCGGCCAAGACGCTCGACCGTCTGATGCCGCAGCTCCTCGCTGCAGACAACGAGCGTCGCCGCCCTGGCGACCGCGCGTGGCGCGTGCGCGCCGGGCGCCGCATACACGCGGTCGAGCCGGCGCAGCGTCGCTTCGAGCAGCGACTCGTCGTCGAGCAGATCGATCAGCTGTTTCGGGCAGTGCTCGCGTGACAGCGGCCACAGACGCGTACCCGAACCGCCGGCGAGGATCACGGGCTGCACGTGGACCACGGTTCGCGGGTCGATCGCGGCGGCGTCGATCGCAACGGGCAGGGCGAGGTTGTTCATTCTGGTTGTCCTCCCAAATGCATGCTGGTCCGGCATGCCGGTCCGCATCCTGTTCGCCAGGACGCCGATGCTGCATTGGAGCAAAATGAAAACCGCCTTTCTGTTCGTGGAACCACACAGAGGCGGAACTGGAGAAGCGGCCCGACAGTGTGCGAAAGCCGCGACGTCCTCGTCGCCCACAGAGCCGCGAGGTTACGCGGCGAGCATGTGTGCTCGCGCACGCAATCTCGCCACCCGCTCGCCTATCATGACTCATCCTTCCCGCGCGAACGCCCCCGGGCCATTCGCCGTCCTGTCACGAGGCCCATTGATGAGGTCTGTCTCCATTGCCATGGCGACCTACAACGGCGCGGCCTATCTGGCCGACCAGTTGCAGAGCCTCGCCCGCCAGACGAAGCTTCCCGCCGAACTGGTCGTCGCCGACGACGGCTCGACCGACGAGACGCTGGCTATCCTCGCCGCGTTCTCGCACAGCGCGCCGTTTCCCGTGCACGTCGTCCGGAACGATTCCCGCCTCGGCTATCGCGCGAATTTCATGAAGGCGGTCGGCCTTTGCACGTCGGACCTCATCGCGTACTGCGATCAGGACGACGTATGGTTCGACAGCAAGCTGCAGCATTGCGTCGAGCAGCTCGACGCATCGGGCGCGCTGATGCTCTATCACAACGCGGTCGTTACCGACAGCGCACTGGTCGCGACCGACACGCTCGACAAACATGGCGCGCCGGCGGCATACAACCCGCCGCTGACCATGTCCCCGTTGAGCCACCTCTTCGGCTTTACGATCCTGTTCGACCGGCGGCTCACGCAGTTCATTCCGCTCTGGGAAAAATCCATCAGCTACCTCGACGGCCAGAGCCGCGAAGCCCACGACCAGTGGACCTGCTTCCTCGCCAATGCGCTCGGCGCCGTGTTTTACGAGGCCCAGCCGCTCGCGAATTACCGGCGGCACGGCAGCACCGCGACGCTCACCGCGTGGGCCGGTGCGCCGTTTGTCGCGCGGGCGTTGAACGCCTTGCACGTGTACTTCCACTCTTCCGAATTCCTGGCGCGATGGGAAAATCAGGCCATCATGCTCGAGCACCGTGCCGCGATCCTCGACGAGATCGCCGCCGATTGCCTGTCGCCCTTCGCAAACGAGGCCCGTGCGGGGGCCGGGAAGTACCACGGTTATGCACGCCTGCATCGCGACCGCATTGCGCTGTACAAGGCCACGACGGTGGGCGCCAGGCTGCGGCGCTTCAGGGGGATCCTGGCCAGCGGCGGCTATCGCAACGCCGACGTATGGGCAAAAGGAACAAAGAGCGCGCTCAAGGACCTGCTCATCGGTGTGCTGCGCACCAACCGGATCCTGCCCAACAGGACCCAGCCGACGCCCACCCCGAACTAGGCGGCCCCTTCGATCAGGCAGTGCCGTCGCCGATGCCGAGCGACGGCCTCGGCGGAAGATTTCGCCGGCGCAGCACCCTCGACTCCTGATACATCAGCCCGACGACCAGCAGCTCCGTGGACACGACGGAAATCGCGGTGCCCAGCATGCCGAAGCTCAACACCAGCCAGACCGACTGGGCGGCATGAAATACCGCGCCGATCCCGTAAATGCGCTTGAGCCAGCGAACCTCGCCCTGCGCGAGCAGCCGCAACTGCATCAGCACCACGGCGACTGCGAGCACGAGCGGCAGGAAGATCAGCACCTGCAGCACCGGCAGCGCGGGCAGGAACCGCGCGCCGAAAACTATCCGGATCAACGAACTGCCGAACAAATACACAAAGAGAATCGCGCCCGCGTTGAACGCCACGAGGATCAGCATGACCTTGCGGAAAATGTTCTCGGCTTCCGCCACGTTGCCGTCCGAATACAGCTTGCACACACGCGGATACATCGTCTGGACCAATGGCCAAACCACCTGCCGGATCGGGCTGATCAGTTTTTCGGCGGTCACGTAGTAGCCCACCGCGACGTTGCCGCTCACGAATCTCAGCACCACCGTGTTCGCGTACGTGTAAACAAAGGTCAGCGCGGAACCGGAGAAGATCTGGAATGCCTCCGCCGACTCCGCGCGCACCTCGGCCCACCTCACGCGCTGCCACGACTGAACCATGCCGGAGCGATGCGCGGCGGCCGTCAGGTAGATCCCAGCCAGTAGGGGCGGCAGGAATTGCGTAGCGGCCGCGATCGGGTACTGGTCCGGCGATCTGACGAACAGGAAGAGCGGCACGAGACACACGATGCGCGCCGCGAAACAGGCCACCGCCATGCGCGTCATTTTCTCGAGCCCCTGATACAGCCACAGAGGATTGAGCACGGCGCCCGCCAGCAAGAGCAGGCTGATCGCGATCACCATCCGGTCCGCACGCAGCGCCGGCACGAACCCGATCAACAACAGGACCACCAGTGCGCTGGCGGCGGCGATTCCGGTCTTCGCGCAGGTGACGGTCCAGTAAAGGCGCGCGACCTCGGTAGGATCGTCACGGCTGATCGAGATTTTTCGCGCCGCGATCGAATCGAACCCGAAGTCCGTCACCATGACGAAGAACTGAATGAACGCCTGCGCGAACCCGATCTCGCCGAGCCGGGCCGGGCCGAGCGTCCGCGTCAGAAGCGGCAGCGCGAGCAATGGAACGACGTAATTGCAGATTTGTATCAGGTAAAGCGCCGCAGCGTCTTTTTTCACGGACACGGAAAACCTCGCGGAAACAGGAAACGCTGGGCGGAACCGGGAAGCTGGACAGCGCGGCGCCTCCACCGGATCAAAGGCCTGTCGCCCGGCGCGTGTCAGGCCGAACGAAGTGCCAGCGGCAGACACGTCGAACCCGTTCGTTCTCGTCGCCGCGACGCATCCTGTTTTGCCGGGATGCCAATGCTGCATTGGAGCAGCATGAAAAGCGCCCTTCCGTTCGCGGAACCACACAGAGGCCGGACCGGCATCGACGGCTGGCGAAGCCAGCCGGCCCACCGTTTCCGCCGGACGAATCTCCGGAATGACGCGGTTACACGCAGTTACATATTTGTATCAAACAGCGCACCGCAGCATTTTCTGACGCGAGCACTGAAAACCGGGCGGAAATCGCGGCTGCCGGGGCGGGCCTTCGGCCCCGCTGTCCCGCCTCGCATTCCGCCCAACGCCCGAGCTGGCGGCGATCCGATCCGCATGGCAACCGGCAGGAATTGCCGTATCGCCTCGTCTGTCCGCTATGCCACACAAATGGCATTGCATATCTGAATCATTTTCGCGTGGCTTGCCATCGTTACATCCGGCGCCGGGGAGGGCCTTCCCTCCTTCCATCATATTTTCTTATTAATCAATGCATTACCGCGATAAAAAAGCCGTTCGCCCGCTCGCGGCCCGCGCCTGCGCGCCTGCGCATTCATGAAACATAAAGTTACTTTTTGACACACATCATCGAAGGCGCTCCCGGTCGACGCCCGCCTCTCCCATGTTCGAAGCAGGCTGGCACGCATCTCGCTGATTGGGCAGCGCAGCACGAGGACGCCGTCGTATCACCGACCATCCGCGACGGCAGAAAGATTCATGACGTACGGGGCCGGTTCCGCCGCCCGTGACACCGCGCTCCAGGCGCGGCCAGCCACGCGGCGCGCCATGACCGGGTTTATTCAAAAGCCGTGCAAACAACGGCTTCGCGGGAGCGGACAGCATGCTAATCCTTCAATCCGATCTTCACGGCAATCATCTCCTCGGCGCACTGCCCTCCAGCGAGTGGCAAGCCCTCGCGCCGCACCTCGAACTCGTCCATCTGCGCACCGAGCAACTGCTGTGCGACGCCGAGCAACGCATTCACCACGTCTATTTCCCCACCACGGCGATCATCTCGATGCTCTCCACGATGGAAGACGGCAGCTCGGCGGAAATCGCCGCGATCGGCCGCGAAGGGATGACCGGCGTGGCGGTGCTCACCGGCGGCGACACCATGCCGAACCGCGTGCAGGTTCAGTGTTCGGGCTTCGCGTACCGGATGAGCGCCCAGGCGCTGCGCCAGCAGTTCGCCCGCTCGGATTTCCTGCGCCGCCTGATGCTGCTGTACACGCACGCCCTGTTCACCCAGGTCGCCCAGACCGCCGCGTGCAATCGACATCACTCGCTGAGCCGCCAGCTCTGCCGCTGGCTTCTCGTCGAGGACGACCGCGTCGCGGGCAGCGAACTCGCCGTGACCCAGCAGCTCATTGCCGACATGCTCGGCGTGCGCCGCGAAGGCATCACCGAAGCGGCTGGCAAGCTCCACAACGACGGTCTCATCCACCACAGCCGCGGCCGCATCAAGGTGATCGACCGCGCTGGACTGGAAGCCCGTGCCTGCGAATGCTATGGCATCGTGAAGCGGGAGTTCAGCCGTCTGCTGCCGGATCTGCATCGGCAGGAAGCGGCTGTCGCGTGCTGATCGCGGCGAGGCAACCGCGCTCGCCTGCACGGCGTTCATCAGCACCATGCCTGCAATGTCGCGTACACGGACGATACGTCGTGTACACAACCTGCAACGCCGTCGCTGGCTTTTATGTTTCATGCGGCCGCAGTCGCTGCGGTCCGGGAATTGAATCGAGTCGATCGCGTGAACGTGAACGTGAACACCTGATTTTCGATTCGCTGCGCTGCCGCGACGCCGTGCAGGCCGCATTCGATCGCGCGCGCGGACTCAGGCGCCGCGCTGCCATACGGCAACGGCCGCAACGCCGGCGAGCGTTGCCTAGCCACGATCGATTACGTGCCGCAACCGCACGGGCTCGATCGTTTCGTCGCGGCGGACTGCACTAGCCGTCGACGCTTCGGTGCTTCTTCATGTTTCCGGGACTGTCTCATGCCAGCCGATCAGCCTTTCGCTTCTTCCGTGGAACCCTTTCCGGGACTTGGGGAAAGCGATGCCGTCGCACCGGCATCAGCGTCCCCGGCCATGCGGGATTCGTCCGCGACGAGCCGATCCGCCGCCACGGTGCAACGCTTGGCCTTTCTTGACACGTTGCGTTTTATCGCTGCCAGCGCGGTGCTTTTTCAGCACGTGGCGGAAAAGAGTGGAAAGTTAGGCCAATGGGCCGTTGGATTGCTGTCGCCGGGCGTGTTCGGGGTGGTCCTGTTTTTCGTCGTCAGCGGTTTCGTGATACCGATGGCGGCCGGACGCCGGTTTGATCTGAAGACGTTTTTAATTCGGCGTGTATTCCGCATTTATCCTCTAGTGCTCGTTGCGTTTGCCTTAATGGCACTCCTCGGCTATGGCACCCACCTCGCGGGCTTCGCCGGGTTGAGATCCGTCACGATACGCGACTGGCTTGCCAATCTCCTTCTGGTTCAGGACTATCTCGGCGCCACGCCCCTTCTGGGCGTGACATGGACGCTCAGCATCGAATTCGCTTGGTACGCGATCTTTGCTCTGGCACTGCTTGGCCTCGGCCAGCGCTTCGACGACAAGTTGATCATCGTCGCACCGCTCATCGAACTAACCCTGGTCTGCATTTCTCTTCTGATCGGACATCGCCTGCCACTCGGCCGGACCGGCATGCTCTATGCGGCCATTCTGGGTTGCCGGGTATTCCGCGCGCACGATGGCCAATTGACGACGCGGCGCCTCTCTATCGACGTGAGCATCTTCATCGTCACCATGGCAATTTCAAATATCGTTTCGTTTGGCTACTACCGCCATCCGGACATGACCATGAATCAGGTGCTTTTCCCCTGGCTGATCGCACCCGCGCTCTTCGTGCTGATCGCTTGTGTTCCGAATATCCGTCAATCAGCGCTCGTCGCCAATCGCGCCACAGGATGGCTGGGCACCATCAGTTTCTCGACCTACCTCCTCCATCCGTTTTCCATGGCGCTGGCCGGCACGCTCGTGTCATCAAGCCTCTTTGCCGTGACATCCGTGCTGCTGACTTTGGTTCTTTCCGTGCTGGGATATCGGCTGGTCGAACTGCCGGGGCAAGCTTTGGGAAAACGAATCATTGCGCTGATGAGATGAGCGGACGTCTCGCGACCAGGCCACGGTAGTTGGCGCCAAAGCAGCTTTCCGGCTTCCGGAAAAAGCTGTCATGTTCGCTGCACCTGACCACGCACGATACATCCGTGTCCTGGCGAACGGTCCTTTCCCCACCGCGCGCCTAACCTGCCCGACGTCCAACACCTTCTCGCCGGACTGCGCGACCAACGATGAGCGCTTCGAAGCTGAACTCGTGGGGACACTATCCGTACGCACCGCAGGCCTACGATCCGCTGCGCTGGCGCGACGCCGTGCAGGCCGCATTCAATCGCGCGCGTGCGGGCTTCGGCACCACGCTGCCATACGGCAACGGCCGCAGCTACGGTGACAGTTGCCTCGCCACGACCGATTACGTGCTGCAGACGCGTGGGCTCGACCGCTTCATCGCGGCGGACTGGACCTCCGGTGTGTTGCGCGCCGAGGCGGGCGTCACGCTCGGCGAAGTGCTCGCCCAGTCGATTCCGCGCGGCTGGATGCTGCCGGTCACGCCGGGCACGCAGTTCGCCACGCTCGCGGGCGCGGTCGCCAACGACGTCCACGGCAAGAATCATCACGTGCGCGGCACGTTCGGCCGCTACGTCCGGCGTTTTTCGTTGTTGCGCTCCGACCGGCCGCCGGTGGAATGCTCGTCCGGTGACAACGACGCGCTGTTTCGCGCGACCATCGGCGGGCTCGGGCTCACCGGTGTGATCGAGTGGGTGGAAATCCAGTTGATGCCGGTGCGCTCGAGCCGCATCGCGGTGCGTTCGGTGCGCTTTGGCGATCTCGACGAATTCCTCGCGCTTTCCAGCGAACTCGACCGGCAGTACGAATACGGCGTCGCATGGGACGATTGCCTGAGCGAAGGAAAGGCGCTGGGCCGCGGGGTCTACATGGCCGGCGACCACGCCGAGGACGACGCCTTCCCGATGCCGTCGAGGCGCACGCACGGCGTGCCGTTCGTGCTGCCGTGGTCGCCGGTGAACCGCCACACGCTCAGGGCATTCAACGCGCTCTATTACGCGCGGCAGCCGCGCGAGCCGCGGCAACGCACAGTCGATTTCGCGAGCTATTTCTATCCGCTCGACCGTATTCGCCACTGGAACCGTCTTTATGGCCGGCCGGGATTCCAGCAATACCAGTGCGTCGTGCCCGACGCCAGCGCCGCCGACGCGCTGCGCGCGATTCTCACGGCAATAGCCAGAAGCGGCTCCGGGTCGTTCCTCGCGGTGCTGAAACGCTGCGGCGCGCTGCCCTCGCCAGGCCTCGTGTCGTTCCCGATGCCAGGCGTCTCGCTGGCGCTGGATTTTCCGCAGCACGAGAAGCGCAACGGCGCGCTTTTTGCCGTGCTCGACGCGATCGTGCGCGACGCCGCGGGCCGCCAGTATCCGGCGAAGGACGCCCATATGAGCGGCGCGGATTTCCGCGCCGCGTATCCCCGCTGGGAAGACCTCGAACAACAGCGCGACCCGGCCCTGATGTCGCGCTTCTGGAAAAGGACAACGCAATCATGAAGAACATCCTGATCGTGGGCGCCACCTCGGGCATCGCCGGCGCTTGCGCGCGGCGCTGGGCCGAACAGGGGGCCCGCCTGTTCCTGACCGGGCGCCAGCAGGCCCGGCTCGACGTCGTCGCGCAGGATCTGCGCGTGCGCGGCGCCGCCGAGGTCACGACCTGGGTGCTGGACGTCAACGACCATACCCGGCACCCCGCCATGCTCGAAGCCTGCCGCGTGGCGCTCGGCCAGATCGACGCCGCGCTGATCGCGCACGGCACGCTGTCGGACCAGGCGCTGTGCGAGCACGACGTCGAGGCCACGATGCGCGAACTCACCACCAACGGCATGTCCACCATCGCGCTGCTCACGCCGCTCGCCAGCCTTCTCGAGCGGCAACGGCATGGCACGATTGCGGTGCTGTCGTCCGTCGCCGGCGATCGCGGCCGGCCGTCGAACTACGTGTACGGCGCGGCCAAGGCGGCCGTGACGACCTTCTGCGAAGGCCTGCGCGCGCGCCTCTTCAAGTCTGGTGTGCGTGTGCTCACCATCAAGCCCGGCTTCGTCGATACGCCGATGACGGCGGGACTCGTGCTGCCCGGCCCGCTCGTCGCGTCGCCCGAGCGCGTCGCCGCCGACATCGCGCGCGCGATCGAACGCGGCAAGGATTCGCTGTACACCCCGTGGTTCTGGGCCGGGATCATGTTCGTGATCCGCTCGGTGCCGGGCTTCGTGTTCAAGCGAGTGACGCTGTGACGCTGAACGCAAACGTCAACCCCGGCGCCTCCGCCGAGCAGTCCGAATCAATTCGACCCAGCCCCGGCGCCGGCGCCGGCCCGCGCTGGCAGCGCTCCCGGCTCGTCGTGTCGTACGCGCTCTTCGCCGCGCTCTCGATCGCCGCCAACATCGGCGCGCAGAAACTCTCGTTCTGGCTCTATCGCGGGTTTGGCGGCGTGACGCTCTCGGTGATCGCCGGCACGGCCGTGGGCCTCGTCGTGAAGTACCTGCTCGACAAGGCATGGATCTTCCGCTACCCGCATCGCGACGTCGCGCACGGCATTCGCACCTTCGTGCTGTACACCGTGATGGGGCTCGGCACGACGGTCATCTTCTGGGCGTTCGAATTCGGCGCCGACGCGCTTTTCCATACCGAACCGGCACGCCTGACTGGCGGCCTGATCGGCCTCGTGCTCGGCTACCTCGCCAAGTACCAGCTCGACCGGCGCTTCGTGTTCGCACCGCGAAGCGCGGGCTGCCGCAGCGAGCCCGAATCGCGCGAGCGATAGCACCGACGCATCCGCACCGGCGCGCGCTGAACAATCTACGACGTGGCGTGGGGTAGCGCACCGAGCCTGAACGACGCGATCCGTAGCATCCGACCAATCCGCCCATGTGCGCCCTGAGAGTCTCGACATGTCGAATACGGCCCACATCCCGCTCTGTGTCGATCTCGACGGCACGCTGACCCGCACCGATTTCCTCCTCGAAAGTCTGCTGGTCCTGTTCAAGCAAAGCCCGTGGTCGATCGTCCTGTGCATCGGCTGGGCGATGCGCGGCAAGGCCTACCTGAAGGAGCAGATCGCGCGGCGCGTGACGATCGACGTCGGCGTGCTGCCCTACAACACCCAGTTCGTCGACTACCTGCGCGACGAGCGCCAGGCCGGCCGCCCGCTCTGGCTATGCACCGCGTCCAACCACCGTTTCGCCGACCAGGTCGCGAACCATTTCGGCCTGTTCGATGGCGTGCTCGCGAGCGATGCCGAGCACAACCTGCTTGGCGGCAACAAGGCAAAGGCTCTGGTCGAGCGCTTCGGCGACCACGGCTTCGACTATTGCGGCGACGCCCTCGCCGACCTCCCCGTCTGGCGCCAGGCACGTCGCGCGATCGTGGTCGGCGACCAACACCTCGCCGCCGCCGCGCGCAAGGTCAACGAGGCGATCATCTTCTTCGAGAACAAGCGCCGCTACCTGCCGCTCGCGCTCAAGGCGATGCGCGTGCATCAGTGGGTGAAGAACGTACTGATCTTTCT
>Ga0164242_10007694_pt1 | contig 11770 bp, 11 predicted proteins | sample OricomgcompostMG_FD_108783 | JGI IMG/M metagenome (GOLD analysis project Ga0164242, IMG submission 108783) | Miracle-Growth compost microbial communities from Emeryville, California, USA - Original compost - Miracle growth compost (MG) ... | reverse complement strand
CTGCTCCAGCCGACCGGAGTCCTGCCGCATCTGTCGCAGTCCGCACAGAACACGCTCGTCGGTCGCGAGTTCTTCCCCCACCTGATCTCGGGCCCGTTCCACACCGGGCTGGTGGTCGTCTTCGCGACGGGCGCGGTGCTCGGCCTCGTCTCGGCCGTCGCGTCGCTGCTGCGGGGCAAGCGCTCCGTCAGCTGATCAGGCCGGCCTTCGCCTTCTCGGTGAGGACGAGCATCACGTCGGCGTTGACCGTCGCCGCGAAGTGCTTGCTGTGCGCCATCCGCTTCAGGATCGCCTTCTCCATCGCCACCAGCTGCTGGGCGTGCGCGTCGAGGAGCATCGTGCCGCCGGCCTCGAGGAAGCGGATCGCCCGCTGCGCCGGCGTCCATCGCGCGAGCGCGGCGCCGTCGAGGCTGTCGGAGACGACGACCCCGGTGAAGCCGAGCCGCTGCCGCAGCAGCTTGCCGATGATCCGCGGCGAGAAGCAGGCGGGGTGCTTCTTGTCGATCTTCGGATAGCGGGCCGACGACATCATCACGAACCGGGCGCCGGCGTCGATGCCGTCGCGGAACGGCTTCAGGTACGGGTCGTGGGGGCCGGTCGGGTCGGTGACCTTCTTGTCGGTGTCTGTGTTGCCGGTCGCCCGGCCGAGGCCGGGGAAGTGCTTGATGGTCGGCGCGATCCCGGCGGCCTTGAACCCGTGCACGACGGCCGCGACGTGGGGGCCGACGACGCCCGGCTTGTGGCCGTACTCGCGCTTCCACTTGCCGATCGGCTCGTTCTTCTTGCCGATCTTCTTCGGCACCGTGTCGGCCACGGGCGCGAAGTTCATGCTCAGCCCGGCCCGGCGCAGCTGGCTGCCCCACGTCGTGGCGCTCTTCCGGAGCCGATCGGTCGTCCAGCTGCCCTGCTCGAGGGCGGCCGGGATCGTCGAGAAGCCCTTGCCCTGGAACCGCTGGACCGCGCCGCCCTCCTGGTCGGTGCCGATGTAGGGGTGGACGCGCGCGTGCCTCGCCTGGGCGTCGAGGCCGGTGGTCAGCTGGCTCACCTGGGTGACGCTGGAATGGGAGTTGTGGAACAGGAAGACGTTGCCGATCGGCACCTGCTTCAGGTACTTCAGCTGCGGCTGGACGTCGTCGATCGGCAGGCCGGCCACCAGCAGCTGGCCGACCCGCTCGGCCAGCGACATCCGGTCGAACGCCGCCTTCGCCACGTGAGCGGGAGACTTCTTCTTCGCGAGGGCGGAGTCCTCCAGGGCGACGGACCCGCCGGCCACGAGGCCGAAGGTGACGACGCCGATGACGAGCCGTCGCCACGTACGTCCGGGGAAATGCACCGCACGACGGTAACCCAGCCGAGCCGCGAGATCGGGATTGCGGCGCCCGTCACGGGTTACCTGTCACGTACGGCGGTGTCGCGACGGAGCGGCGCCCGGACAAGAAGGGGAGTGCCGATCATGGGCATGGGCGACAAGGCGGAGAACGCCGTCCAGAAGGCCGAGGGCCAGGTCAAGGAGACCGTGGGCGAGCACACCGACGACGAGAGCCTGGAGGCCGAGGGCAAGAAGGACCAGATGGCCGGCGACCTCAAGAACGCCGGTGAGAAGGTCAAGGACGCCTTCAAGGACTGACCCTGCGGCGCGGGGCGCGAGGCGTCGTCGACACGACTCGCTGAGCGCCCCCGGCAGGAATCGAACCTGCGGCCAAGAGATTAGAAGGCTCCTGCTCTATCCGCTGAGCTACGGGGGCAAGCGCGGACCATTCTGGCCCGACTGGTGCCCGAGAGCAGAGTCGGCGTCAGAGGTCCGGCGTGAGGTTTCTCAGTCGGATCTGCTCGGCGAAGACCGCGCGCCGCAGCTGCGAGGCGAGGGCCTCGTCGACGTCGAACATGACGATGACCTCGACGGAGTCGCGCGAGCGGTGGTCCTCGGCCTCGACGAGCTTGGTGCGCAGCACCGAGCCGGTCATGGCGAACGCCGTCTGGTCGATGGTGAAGCCGGCGCGGACGACGATGTCCTTCTCGAGCTTCTCGGCCTCGTCGGGCGTCACGCGGCAGCGCAGCGCCGCCTCGCTGACGTCGAGCAGCACGCAGCGGAAGGGCGTCGTCTCCTCGCCCTCGGTGAGCGCCATGGTCATGGGGATGCCGAGGTTCAGGCGCACGTAGGAACGGCGCTGTTCACGGCTCAGCTCGCCGTTCGGCTCGAGCACCCACAGCGAGACGTTGTTCTCGTGCTTGTTCTCGGCCACCAGGCACGGCTGGGCGTAGACGCCGTTCTTCACCGCCCACAGCAGGTCGACCTGGATGCCGGCGCCATAGCCCTCCGTCGAGGGGAAGTGGTCGGGACGCGCCACCGTGACTCGACGGCCTTCGACGTTCTCGACGCGGCTGTCGAACGTGCGGCCGGAGCGGTCGCGCAGTTCCACGTGGCTGTTGATCCTCGGCTGCACGGTCACAGTCTCGCATTCGGGTGGGTTGGACGGGGACTTAAGTACTATGTCTGTTTTTCACGAGCCCTGGCGCTCGGCCAGGACGGCCTGACGGAGGTCTCGTGTCGTCTGTTCATCGGTGTCGAGCAGGACGATGACCTCGACGCCGTCATCGTCCTCGCTCGTGCTCGCATACGTGCGCAGGACCGAGCCGTCGACCTCGAAGTAGACGTTGTCCGCGACGAAGCCCACCCGCATGGGCGTACCCGGCCTCAGATCGCTCCACTCCCGCCCGTAGACGGCTCCCCGCAGCGAGTCCTCGCTGAGGTCGGTGAGCATGGCCTCGCTCGTCGTGAGCGGCGGGTCGGTCTGCGCGGTCATCGTCAACTGCGTGTGCAGCTGCACGCGCGCGTGCGGGCGGCGCTCCTCGGTGCGCGCCTCGCCGGCCGTCACGGCCTCCCAGACGATCTCCGTGCCGCGGCCCGGACGCTCCGAGACCGTCACCGGCTGCACGTGCACGGCCTCGTCGGCGGGCCAGATGAGATCGAACGCCTCAGCGCTCGGGATGTCGCCCGGCGGATAGTCGTCGGGCCGGGTGAGCGCCACGTACCCGTCGGTGAGGAACACCACCTCGGCGGCATACGCGATGCCGCTCGCGTGGTGCAGCTCCACGGAGGAGCCGAAGTTGGGGCGCACGAAATGGGGATGGTAACGGCCCGGCCGGCACCCCGGGAACGAGGCGTCGATCACACGCCCAGGCGTGCCATCCACTCCTCGATCTCGGTGGCGGCGCGGGGGAGGGAGGCCGAGAGGTTCCGGGCGCCGTCGGCGGTGACCAGGATGTCGTCCTCGATGCGGATGCCGATGCCGCGCAGCTCCTCGGGCACGAGCAGGTCGTCCTCCTGGAAGTAGAGGCCCGGCTCGACGGTGAGCACCATGCCCTCGGCGAGGTCGCCCTTCGGGTAGACGTCCATCGACGCGTTGCCGCAGTCGTGCACGTCCATGCCGAGCATGTGGCTGACGCCGTGCAGCGTCCAGCGCGAGTACACCTTGCTGTCGGGGTCGAGCGCCTCCTCGACGGGCACGGGCAGCAGGCCCATGTCGGCGAGGCCGTGCGCGAGCACGGTGACTGCGGCGTTGTGCGCGCCGAGGAACGGTGCGCCCGGCCTCACCGCGGCGATGCCGGCCTCCTGCGCCGCGAGGACGAGCTCGTAGAGGTCGCGCTGCAGCGGCGAGAACGTGCCGCTGATCGGCAGCGTGCGGGTGACGTCGGCGGTGTAGAGGTTGTGCCCCTCGACGCCCATGTCGAGCAGGATCAGCTCGCCGGGCGTGACCGCGCCGGTGTTGTCGATCCAGTGCAGCGTCGTGGCGTGCTTGCCACCGCCGACGATCGAGTCGTAGCCGATGTCGTTGCCCATCGCGCGGGCGCGGCGGAAGAAGGTGCCCTCGATCCAGCGCTCGCCGAACTGCATCGCCTGCGGCCACTCGCGAACGACGTCCTCGAAGCCGAGCGCGGTGATGTCGCAGGCCTCCTGGAGCTGCGCGATCTCCCACTCGTCCTTGAGCAGGCGCATCTCCGAGACGACGCGGGCGAACTCCTCGTCGGCGCCCTCGTCGGGCGCGACGAGGGCGTCGACGAACGCCGACACGCCGCGGTGCACCCGCGTCTTCGTCGACGCGCCGAGCACGTCCTTCAGGTCGTCGACGTGACGGACGTCGATGCCGAGCGAGTCGGAGATCTCCTTGGCGGACGGGCGGCGCCCGGCCCACAGCTCGCCGTAGGCACGGTCGCGGAAGAACTCGTCGGTCTCGCGCGAGGAGCGCGGCCGCGCGTAGAGGACCTGGCTGCCGTCGGGCTCGATGACGAGTACGGCGTCACTGGTCTGGTTACCTGTGAAGTAGGTGTGCGCCGTGTCGGGGCGGAAGCGGTAGTCCGTGTCGTTGGCCCGCACCTTGAAGGTGCCGGCGGGCAGGACGAGACGCTCGCCGGGGAAGGCATCGGCAAGCCGTGCGCGACGCTTCGCGGCCCACGGCGTGATGGCGTGCGGAGGGAGGTCGAGCTCACGGTCGCCCCACCCCTGGCGCATGAACGCCGACCATGCCTCCGGGACGGAGGGGTCGTGCGTTTCGGTCTTGGTCTGCTCCTCGGCCATGAGACAGCACTGTACGCCGATGCGCACATCGCAAAGATCACACCGATAGGCTTCCCAGCATGACAGTCCCGGCCACCGAGAGCGCTCGCATGGTGACCGAGCTGGTCCGCCTTCATCAGGCGCTCCAAGCCGTCGCTCTGCCGCTCGACCTCGAGGGAACCGGTGAGCGACGTCACGACCTCGCGGAGATCATCGGCCAGCTCGAGGACTACGTCATCCCCCGGATGATGACCATCGACGCTCCGCTGCTCGCCGTCGTCGGCGGCTCGACGGGCGCGGGCAAGTCGACGCTGGTCAACTCCCTGGTCGGCTCGCGCGTCACCGAGTCGGGCCTGCTGCGCCCGACCACGCGCTCCCCGGTCCTCGTCCACCACCCGGAGGACGGTCACTGGTTCGGGCAGGACCGTCTCCTGCCGCAGCTCGTCCGCGTCGAGCACGAGACATCCGACCCGCACGCGCTCCAGCTCGTCGCCTCCGACGCCGTGCCGCGCGGTCTCGCGATCCTGGATGCCCCGGACGTCGACTCGGTCGAGGAGCAGAACCGGCTCCTCGCCGCACAGCTGCTCGCCACCGCCGACCTGTGGCTCTTCGTCACGTCGGCGGCGCGCTACTCCGACCAGGTGCCCTGGGAGTTCCTCAAGGCGGCCGCCGAGCGCTCCACGGCCGTCGCGATCGTCCTCGACCGCACGCCCGACGACGCCGTCCAGACGGTGGCCACGCACCTCGCCCGCATGCTCGCGGCGCGCGGCCTCAAGGACTCGCCGCTCTTCATCGTCCACGAGGGCCCGGTCAGCGACGACGGGCTGCTGCCCGCGGGGCACGTGGCCGAGGTCCACGACTGGCTGGTCAAGCTGGCCGGCGATCCCGACGCGCGCCGCACCATCGCGGCCCAGACGCTCGACGGCGCCATCCGCTCGCTGACCTTCCGCTCGCACGGCCTCGCCGACGCCGCGGCGGCGCAGGTCGCGGCGGTCGAGAAGCTGCGCGCCGCGGTGTCCGCGTCCTACGACGACGCCATCGCGGCGGCCGCCGCTGCCGTGGGCGAGGGCTCGGTGCTGCGCGGCGACGCGCTCGCCGCCTGGCAGGAGCTCAGCGCCTCCGACGCGCTCACCGAGAAGGGCCGCAAGGGCAAGACGGCCAAGCTCGTCGAGCGCGCCACCGACCGCATCACGGCCGCCCTCGAGCTGCTCGTCCTCGAGCGCGCCGAGGCGGCCGCCGAGCAGACCGCCTCCGAGTGGCGCGAGTGCGGCGGCGACCAGATCCTCGCCGAGGTGCCCGACCTGGCGCGTGCCTCGCGCGGGCTGCGCGGCCAGGCCGGCCGCGCGGTCGAGGACTGGCTGCAGGACACCCGCGACATCGTCCGCGCGTCCGGCCCCACCGAGGACGCCGTCAGCACCGCCGTCGTGGCGGCGGTCGTCGGCGGCACGGACGTGCACCCGGGCGCCGCCCAGGCCATCGGCCTCACCAAGGCGGTCGAGATCGCGGAGCGCGCGAAGGCCTCGCTCAACAGTCGGATCGCCTCGCTTCTGCGCGCCGAGCAGGGGCGCTTCGACGCCGTGCTCGACGCCCTCGCCATCGACCCGGAGGTGCCCACCCACCTGCGCCAGGCGGCCCGCCGCGTCGACGACATCCGCTGGGCCGCGCAGAACGACCCGCTGGGTATGTAACGGCTGGCCGGCCAAGAAGACTGAGGAGCGAAGAGATGACCGAAGCCCCCGCTGCGTCCACCGACCCCGAGGTTCCTGCACCCGACGCCCTGCGCGGCACCGAGCTCGGCGACCAGCTCGACGGGCTCATCGCCGCCGTCGACGCCGGCAGTGGCCGGCTCGATCCCGCCCTGCTCAAGGAGGCGCGCTCCGTGATCGAGCGGGCCGAGGGCCGGCTCCGTCTCTCGAGCGACCACACGGTCGTCGCCATCGCCGGTGCCACCGGCTCGGGCAAGTCCTCGACGTTCAACGCGCTCACCGGCCTCGAGCTGTCGGCCGTCGGCGTCCGCCGGCCCACGACGTCCTGGGCGACCGCGTGCGTGTGGGGCTCGGCCGGCGCGCGCGAGCTGCTCGAGTGGCTCGGCATCCCCGACCGGCACCAGACCACCCGCGACTCCATGCTCGACACGCGCCGTGAGGGCCACGACATGGACGGCGTCGTCCTGCTCGACCTGCCCGACCACGACTCCACCGAGGTCGCCCACCACCTGGAGGTCGACCGCCTCGTCGCGCTCGCCGACATGATGGTGTGGGTCGTCGACCCCCAGAAGTACGCCGATGCGGCCATCCACGACCGCTACCTGCAGCCGCTGCAGCAGCACGCCGATGTCATGGTCGTCGTCCTCAACCACATCGACGAGGTGCCGGAGGAGCAGCGCGAGTCGATGCTGGCCGACCTGCGCCGGCTGCTCGACAACGACGGCCTCGAGCAGGTGCCGGTCTTCCCCGTCTCCGCTCGCCTCGGCTGGGGCATCCCCGAGCTCAAGGACGAGATCGCCCGCCGCGTCGCCGACAAGAAGGGCGCCAAGGAGCGGCTCGCCGCCGACGTCGGCTCCGTCGCCGGCCGGCTCAAGGACGCCTCCGGTGAGCCGCCGGCCCAGATGCTCGAGGCGAGCCGGGTCGCGCAGATGGACGACGCCATCGCCGAGGCGGCGGCCGTCCCGGAGATCGCCGCGGCCGTGCGCCGCTCCCGCAAGGTCAAGGCCGAGCTGCCCGAGGACGTCAAGGTCGAGCACGGCCGCGTCGACGCCGAGGTGCGCTCGCTCGCCGACGACGCCAGCAAGGGGCTCGGCGCTCCCTGGCAGGAGTCGATCCGCAAGGTCGCCGTCGGCGCCGTGCCGCCGCTGCAGGAGCGGCTCGACGACGTCATCGCGAGCACCGGCAGCAGCGTCTCGCGGCTGCCCGCCGGCGCCGTGGTGGCGCGCATCCTGCCGCTGATCTTCGCCGTCATCGCGATCGCCGCCGCCATCTGGTCGGCCGTGCTCGGCATCAACGGCACGCTGCACGACGACACCTACGTGCGGCCGTCGTGGGCGTCCGGCGAGCTGCCCCAGCCGTACCCGCTGCTGATCTGCGCGGCTGCCGTCGTGCTGACGATCGTCTTCGGCCTGATCGCGTTCATCGTCGTCAGCCGCGCCACGAAGGCGCGCGCGGCCAGGGCCGAGCAGAACCTGCGTGACGCGGTGAAGACGGTGACCCTCGAGCTCGTCGTCACGCCCATCGAGGCCGAGCTGATCGCCGCCAAGCGCGTCGGCGACGGCCTCGCCCAGGCGCTCAAGTAGCGCTGCGCCGGCCCGTGCGGCCGGCTGACGGCGGCAGAACTGTCACCGGCCCGTACTACGGTCATGGCGTGCGTTCTTCTCACGCCGTCCTCGTCAGCGCGGGCACGCGCTCCGCAGCCCTGCCCGTCGAGCGGCCGGCGGCCGGCCGGTGATCGAGTACCGCGGGGTCGGCAAGACCTTCCCCGACGGCACCGAGGCGGTCCGTGACTTCGGCCTCGTCGTTCCCTCGCACACGACGACGGTCTTCGTCGGCACGTCCGGCTGTGGCAAGACGACGCTGTTGCGGATGGTCAACCGGATGGTCGACCCGTCCCGAGGCAGCGTGCTCATCGACGACGTCGACGTCGCCACCCGCAATCCGGTCGAGCTGCGCCGCGGCATCGGCTACGTCATGCAGCATGCCGGCCTGCTGCCGCACCGCCGCGTCGTCGACAACATCGCGACGCCGCTGCGCCTCGCCGGCGTCGGACGCCGCGAGGCGCGCGACCGCGCGATGCAGGCGCTGCACACGGTCGGCCTCGACGAGAAGCTGGCCCGCCGCTACCCGGCGCAGCTCTCGGGCGGACAGCAGCAGCGCGTCGGCGTCGCGCGTGGGCTCGTGGCCGACCCGAACATCCTGCTCATGGACGAGCCCTTCGGCGCCGTCGACCCGATCGTCCGCGACGAGCTGCAGCACGAGCTGCTGCGGCTCAAGCGCGAGCTCGACAAGACCATCGTCTTCGTCACCCACGACATCGACGAGGCGTTCCTCCTCGGCGACCAGGTGGTCATCCTGCGGGTCGGGGGAGAGGTCGCACAGGTCGGCACGCCCGCCGAGATCCTCGCCCACCCGGCCGACCCGTTCGTGCGCAGCTTCGTCGGCGCCGACCGCGCCAGCCGCACCCTCCACGTCAAGGAGGTCGACGGACGCCAGGTGATCGTCGACGACGACGGCCGGCCGGCCGGGGTGCTCGACCAGTGAGGTGGTTCCTCGACAACCTCGACGAGATCCGCACGCTGGCTCTCCAGCATCTGTGGCTCAGCGTCGTGCCGGTGATCGCGGGGTTCGTGCTGGCACTGCCGATCGGGTGGCTGGCCAACCGGTTCCGGCGGGTGCGCGGGCCGTTGATCGGGCTCGTCGGCGTGCTCTACGCCATCCCGTCGCTGCCGCTGCTCATCATCCTTCCGGGCGTCATCGGCACCAGCTTCCTCGACCCGGGCAACGTCGCCATCGTGCTCAGCATCTACGCGCTCGCCGTCATGGTGCGCACCGCCTGTGACGCGTTCGGGCAGGTGCCGCACGAGGCGCTGGAGTCGGCGTCGGCTGCGGGCTACGCCCCCTGGCAGCGGGTCGTGGCGGTCGAGCTGCCGTTGGCGGGGCCGGTGCTGCTCGCCGGCCTCCGCGTGGCGTCGGTGAGCACCGTCAGCCTGGTCACCGTGGGTGCGCTCGTCGGCGTCAGCAACCTGGGCTCGCTGTTCACGGACGGCTTCCAGCGCGGCTTCCGCACCGAGATCGTCATCGGCGTCCTCGCGGTCGTCGTGCTGGCGCTCGTCCTCGACGCGCTGTGGGTGGCCCTCGGCGCCGTGCTGATGCCGTGGAGGCGCGCGTGAGCGGCGTCTTCGGCGAGGCCGCCGACTGGCTGGGCAGCTCGGCCCACTGGCACGGCGACGACGGCATCCCGCACCGGCTCCTCCAACACGTCGGCTACACCTGCCTGACGGTGGCCATCGCCGGTGCCATCGCCATCCCGCTCGGGCTCTGGATCGGCCACACCGGGCGCCTCCGCGGCCTGGCCATCGCCGTCACCGGCGCCCTGCGGGCGCTGCCCACCCTCGGGCTGCTGACCCTCGTCGTGCTGTGGCGCGGCATCGGCCTGACGCCGCCGATCACCGCCCTGGTCGTGCTGGCCATCCCGCCCCTGCTCGCCGGCGCGTATGCCGGCCTCGAGTCGGTCGACCGGCAGACCATCGACGCCGCCCGAGGCGTCGGCATGAACGAGTGGCAGGTGCTCGGCCGGGTCGAGATCCCGCTCGCGATGCCGGTCATCCTCGGCGGCGTCCGCAACGCCGTGCTGCAGGTGGTGGCCACCGCCACCGTCGCCGCCTACATCGGCCTCGGCGGTCTCGGGCGCTACCTCATCGACGGCGTCGCCGTCCGCGACTACCCGCAGACCCTCGCCGGCGCCGTCGTCGTCGTGGTGCTCGCGCTGGTGCTCGACGGAATGTTCGCGCTGCTCCAACGCTTCAGCCTCAGTCCCCGATGAGAAGGAAGAACGATGAAGCCCATTCGCATCACCTCGGTCGCCGTCGGCGCGGCGCTCGCGCTGTCGCTGGCCGCGTGCGGCAGTGATCCCACGAAGGCCGACCCCGGCGACACGCCGTCCACCTCGGGCGGCACGGTCTCGATCGTCGTCGGCTCTGCCGCCTTCGGCGAGAGCGAGATCCTCGCCGAGATCTACGCCGGCGCCCTGAAGGCTCAGGGCATCGACGCCTCCACCAAGCTCGACATCGGCCAGCGCGAGGCCTACATCGGCGCCCTCCAGGACGGCTCCATCAACGTCTTCCCCGAGTACAGCGGCAACCTGCTGACGTACTTCGACCCGAAGGCCACGGCCACCGCCCCCGACGACGTCGTCGCCGCGCTCGAGACCGCGTTGCCCGACGAGCTCGAGGTGCTGACACCCTCCGCGGCCGAGGACAAGGACTCGTACAACGTCACCTCCGAGCTGGCGTCGAAGTACGGACTCCAGTCGATCGGCGACCTCAAGAACGTCCCCGACCTCTCGCTCGCGGGCAACCCGGAGCTCAAGACGCGCGGCTACGGCCTCCCGGGGCTCGAGAAGGTCTACGGCCTCAGCGACATCAAGTTCACCGCGATCAGCGACAGCGGCGGCCCCGCGACGCTCAAGGCGCTCACCTCGGGCCAGGTCGACGTCGCCGACATCTACTCGACGACGCCCTCGATCACCCAGAACCACCTCGTCACCCTCGACGACCCCGAGCACCTCATCGCGGCGCAGAACGTCATCCCGCTGCTGCGCAAGGACGCCGACAGCGCCACCGTCGACGACGTGCTCAACGCGGTCTCGGCCAAGCTGACCACCCAGTCGCTGCTCGACCTCAACGCCACGTTCAACGGCCCCGACAAGCCGAAGGCCTCCGATGTGGCTGCCGACTGGCTCCAGCAGAACGGCTTCGCCTGAGGGCACGCCCCGCGATGTGCTCCGCCATGGGCCCGCTCACTAGGCTTTCGGACCATGGCGGAGTACATCCTTTCCTTGCGCAACGTGCGCAAGGCCCACGGCGACAAGGTCGTCCTCGACAACGTCACCCTGTCGTTCCTGCACGGGGCGAAGATCGGTGTCGTCGGCCCCAACGGCATGGGCAAGTCCTCCTTGCTCAAGCTGATGGCGGGGCTCGACCAGCCGAACAACGGTGACATCGTCCGCGACCCCGACTCGACCGTCGGGATGCTGCAGCAGGAGCCGCCGCTCACGGAGGGCAAGACCGTCCTCGAGAACGTCGAGGAGGCCGTCTCGGACGTCAAGGCGAAGATGAAGCGCCTCGAGGAGGCGTACGCCGAGATGGGCGAGCCGGACGCCGACTACGACGCCCTCATGGCCGAGACGGGCGACCTGCAGACCTTCCTCGACAACATCAACGCCTGGGACATCGACTCCCGCCTCGAACAAGCGATGGACGCGCTGCGCTGCCCGCCGCCGGACGTCCTCGTCGACAACCTCTCCGGTGGCGAGCGCCGCCGCGTCGCACTCTGCAAGCTGCTGCTCCAGGAGCCCGACCTGCTGCTCCTCGACGAGCCCACGAACCACCTCGACGCCGAGTCGGTGCAGTGGCTCGAGGGTCACCTCAAGAGCTACAAGGGCGCCGTGCTGGCCGTCACCCACGACCGCTACTTCCTCGACAATGTCGCCGAGTGGATCGCCGAG
>Ga0164242_10007693_pt1 | contig 11770 bp, 15 predicted proteins | sample OricomgcompostMG_FD_108783 | JGI IMG/M metagenome (GOLD analysis project Ga0164242, IMG submission 108783) | Miracle-Growth compost microbial communities from Emeryville, California, USA - Original compost - Miracle growth compost (MG) ... | reverse complement strand
CTTGTGGACAAACTCGTGGAGTTCTGACGGTGACTTCGGCGGAGCAGGACGACCCGACGCTAGCTCAGTTGGCAGCTGCCAGGCGATGTCAATCTCGGGATCGTCAAGTGGTGAGGGTTGAGGGGTGCGGGTCTCCGGCTTGTGCGCTGGTAACGGAATGGACGAATGCGGCGGCGTCGATGAATTTTTCGGTGGTCTCTTCGTGCCCGGTGTCGTACACCTTCGATATTGGACGGGTATGGGCCGGCAGCCAGGTCCTGGTTCGTTCGACGTAGTCGGCGGGGATGACGTCATCGTTCTGACCGCGGCCCCACCAGACCGGGGGCCGAATGGCTCGCAGCGTGCTGTCGCCCGCCTCCTCGCCGGCCAGTACGTAGCCCGAGAGGTTCACGGCGTAGCTGAACCGGGAAGGTGCTAGCCGCAGTAGGTGGAGCGCCATAACAGCTCCTTGGGACACACCGAAGAGACCGGTGGACCGGAAGGGTGGCTGACTGTCCAGCCAGCTGAGCAGTGGCTGGGCGGCGCTACGCGCAATGGTTCGGATCGCGTCGGTCGTCTGAGCGGCCCGGCTGTCCTGCATGGAAACCCAGGCGAATCCGCGGCCTTCCGCGATGGGGCCTCGCAGTGAGGCGATTCGGATGTCACCGGCCAGGTGTGGCGCTACCTGGCGGAGAATGACGTCCTCGTTGGAGCCGTAGCCGTGTAGCAGCACAATCAGATCCGAGTCCGGGTCTGGAACCGACTCTGTCGACCAGCGGGCTTTCAGGAACGGCAGTGCTCCCGACACTTTTCCAGTATCCATCTCGGGCCGCGATCGGCGGACAAGTGAAAGCGAAACTAGGCGAGTGTCCGTGAGCGGTCCGCATGTGGGGCGACGGGCGATCACGCCTTCGTACCGGCACGACCACGGCGACTCGCCGTCGGTCAGTAGCGGGGCCAGTTGGTCAGGTCCTTGGTGAGTTGCCGGTAGTACTGCTCTGGCCCGGCCTCGGCGAACCATAGCCACAGCTCGGCTGCGTGGATCGGCAACCAGGCATAAACGCGGTCGGGATCGGCGCCGTACGCATGAATGAGGACATCGACGACGCACGGGTTCTTGCGGGACGCTCCCCAGATCGCACGGGATAGATCACGGATAGGGTCGCCCAGATGGGCTGCTTCCCAATCGAGCACCGCCGTGATCTTGCCGTTCAGGCCTAGCAGATTCGCATCGGTCCAGTCGCCATGGCAGAACGCGAGTCGGTCGGTCGGCGGAATCCTCAACGGCAGGGGCGGGCCGCCAGCGTTTCGGTAACGGCGCACGATTTCGGCATCGTCTGGCGCGGCCGGCAAGCCCTCAGGGGCCCGCAGTTCGTGCAGTTGACGGAGCAAGCCGGCAGAGGTGCGCAGTCCTTCCAGCCAGGCTCCGGCGTCAAGGCTGTCGAGCCGTTCGCCAGGCATCAGCGACATGACAAGCGAATCCGGACGGATCTGGATCAGTTGGGGAACCGGGATGGGTTGGTCGGCCAGCGCGTGCAGGGCCAGCATCTCGGTGTTGCGGCGGACGGAATCTGTCAGGTGCTTTTCGATGACCGAACGCCCGCGGCACTCCACCACTTCTACGTACCCGACCGCTCCCTGGCGCATTTCATTCATCCTGCCAACCATCGGGCTCTCGAAGCTAGCCCGGGCCCGTTCAAGGATCCCCCGCGAATCAGGTTCGCGTGAGTATGCGGGCCACCCGCGGCTGGCCGCTCGCTGTGGCAGGAACGATCATTGGCTGTGATCTCGCGCTGGGATACTGCCGCTTGTGGATGATTCGTGTGTGTTCTGTCGATTGCTCGCGGGAGACGGGCCGGCGGTGTGGATCTGGCGTGGCGATGCTGCCTCGGCTCTGGTTCCGAAGCACTCGAGCTGGCCCGGGCATACGCTCGTGATCTCGAACGAGCATGCGGTCGGGGTGCAGGATGTCTCACTTGCTTCTATGAACGCGGTCGCCGGTCTTGTCCAGCTCGTTGCTCAGCGGATGGGCGACGCGTTCGGCTCCACGGGCGTCAACGTCCTGAACGCGAGTGGCCCGGGGTCGGGGCAATCTGTCGATCATCTGCACTTTCACGTCGTGCCGAAGTGGCGTGACGACGGGATGGATCTGTGGCCACAGGCGCAACAATCGACGCATGAGCTCGACGCCGAGTGGGCAGAACGGCTGCGGGCTGAGCTTGCGCATTGAGCTGGCGCCCGGTGGAGGATCGCTCAACGGTTCATTGTCAGGCCCAGCGCGTCGCCTCTTCGTCGAAATCCGGTGTGTGCGGCGTAATCACGCAGAACACCAGGCCTCCGGGGTCCACCATCTGCCAGTACCGGCCGCCGTCATAGCTCCGCAGCCGCGTGGCCCCCAGGGCTTCGAGTCTGGCGACCTCGGCGTCAACGTCATCTGTATCGATGTCGAGATGAACACGGGGCGCCGAGTCGTCGTCAATCTTTTGAAGCTCAACAACGACGTCACCGCCGAAGGCGCCCAGCGAAGAGTAGGGGCCAGCGTCCATAGAGCCGGCGACGTGACCAGTCGCCGCGGCCCAGAACGCCCGGCTCGCTTCGAATGACCCCGCGGGATGGTCGATGAAGATTCCACCGATTCGACTCTTGTGCATGCCACCACATGTACCCCAGCAGCAGCGCCGTTCGCGACGAACCTGTCGCAGATGAGGACGTCACCGGGCGACCGATAACGATCGTTTCTGGCCGACAGCAGAACGGCCTCGCCGACGGTCGACCGAACGCGGGGCAGCATCAACCAAAACCCTGTGCCGAAACGAATTTGGAACCGAAACTTTTGTCTGACGTTTCGGTGCGGTCGAGCCATGTCGGCTACACGCGAGTGGCGACCCGCGAGCAGAAACCCAAGAGTTAGACCTTCGTCAGCGGGTCTTAGCTAAGCGAGCCGGCTCTGGATGGTATGTCCCCCTTCTTGCCCCGGGATGATCGCGGTCGGCTGCCGCCACTCGGCAGGCTTCAACCAGCGGACAGCCGCCGGATGATCGGCGTTGTGAGCAACGGCATGACCGCCCGCATTGGTGCCCATGGCCACCACGGGATGGCCGCAGTAGCTCGTTCTTTCTGTATCGCGTCCGCGATGAGCCGGGCTCCGTGATCTGCCTCGATCAGGAACGGAAGGCGGTCCGCACGGGGCCCGGTGATCTCGGTACGGATATAGCCGGGAAACAGCGTCGTGACGGAGATATCCGAACCCTTACCGATGCCCATCCGGATCCCCTCCGCCACAGACGAGATTGCAGCCTTGCTTGCTGCGTACACCGTCATCCGGCCCGGCACTCCCCGCAGAGCGCTCATGGATGACATAAACACCAGATGGCCAGAATCCTGCCTGGTGAAGATCCGCATCGCGGCCTCTGCCTGCACAACAGCAGCCACGAAGTTCGTCTCCATGATGCGAACGTTCTCGCTGACTTCTCCGGCGCCGATCCGCGTCCCACGGCCACCTGCACCGGCGTTGATCACAATCCGATCCAGTCCACCAAACTCACCAGCGAGGTGATCGAACACGATCGGAACTTGATCATGATCGGTGACATCCAGACGTGTCACCACGATCGAACACCCAGGATGTCGAGCAGATATCTCGGCACGCAGATCCTGGAGTCGCTCCTCGCGTCTGGCCACGAGGGCCAGGTCATGCCCACGCCCGGCAAGCTCTCGCGCAAGAGCGGCGCCGATCCCTGAACTCGCGCCAGTGATCAGTACGCGCCGACGTTCAGTGGGCATGATTCGCCTCCAGGTTGATCTGATCTCCGGAGTGTGGAGTATCGAGTATGGCCTCGCCTGCCGTGCGCCGGTTCGAGGATGGTATGTCCCCCGTCAGGAGATTTCGCCAGACTCCCATTGCCGTGGGGATCGAAAGGCGGGGATGTGATCGGCCACGACGTAGATCTCGTCATGGCTTCCGTCGATGAGATCTACGACCGTGTTCCCTGTCAGCTCGCTGCTGTGCAGCGACTTGATCCGACCGCCGTAGCGGTCGACCATGAAGGCCCAGCCCTGAGAAGTCCTGCCGCTCGGGTAGGACACCTCGCGCGGCAGACCTCCGACCAGGCCCATCGTCAGCCGTGACCGCCAGCTCCTCGCCCAGCCGTGCTCTGGACCTACTCGGGGATGCATCGACTCAGCTTGGCGCCAGTGCCGGCGTCGGGCGCAGGATCGCGATCGGGCCGTCGAGAGCTGCCGCGTAGGCGTACCAGGGGTAATCGTCGGAGGGGCCGCGGACGAGGAACTGTCCTGTCGGGTCGTCCGGGTCCGGTGCGCTCAGCACCAGAAGCGGCACTGTCAGTCGCTCGGAATCCGGATCCACGATGTAGTCACCCGCGATCAAATCCGTCGCGTCGACCGCTGCCTGCACGGCGTCGGCGGGCGGCGGCGCGTAATCTCCCCGCCGGCCCGGGTGCGGTAGATGGCCGGCATGTGCCGGCTTCTCGGGTAGGTCCGTCTTCCAGGTCAGCTGGAGCCCAAGAGATTGCAACATGGCCGGTGTCGGCTCGGCGGTGATGATCTTGGTCAAGGTCTTCACACTGTCGATCAGCATCATTGCGTGCACACCATCACCGGCAGTCCCGAACTCGTCCGGACTGGCGAATCCTTGCCAGGACCGAGCTGTGCGCATCATCGCACGTCGGCGAAGCTCGGTAGAGGTCCGAGTGTGGAAGAGATCGTCGCCAGGGCTGAGGAGTCCGACGCCTGTCCCGCAGGTGTGAATCGTCCGCTGCAGGTCACGTAGATCTGCACCCGTATCCGCCAGCTGCATCAGGATCGTCGCGTACGCGTGCAGCCGGCTGATCTCCGTGTGAAGCAAGATCACAGCGGCGATCCACCGTTGGCTCAGCTCGGCTGCCGAGAAGTCGTTGCCTCGGACGTCGAGCGGCTTCGCGGCTCGCACAATATCCGGGGCGTTGATGAACGCATGGATCAGGTCGCGGTCCTGCTCGTTGTAGTGACGCGAGTACAGCGTCTGGTGGACTTCATCCCAAAGCCGCCAAGGCGGAGTCGCCTCGCACAGATTCAAGAAGGCAGCCCGGAGCCCGGCCGGAGTGAGGGCCAGAGTGAGGGAATGGTCCATGACTGCGGCCCGGTCGAGAAGGCCCGGGTGATGTTGCTCCACTTCTTCTCGCCAGTCATGCCTTGGGTCCAGCGTTTCTCGCCAGGTGCTGGTGTCGGTCGGCGCCGGCGGCTCGCGTAGGCCGTGCTCGATGTAGTACCAGTCGAGATAGGCGCCCATCCCGGGCCGGCCATGGTTGATCGTCAGGGTGAACCCGTCCTCGATCAACCAGCCGTCGGCGACCATCTCGTTGAGGATCCGTTCGGCCGCCCCCTGACTGGTCTTGGCGATCCTGCGTAGATCTGCTCGGTCTAGGCATCCGCGATCGACGGCCGCGCGGAAAAGTCGCTCTCGCACTGACCCTGGGGAACTGAACATCATCGGAACGTCCTTTGCAGTCGCAAGGTTCTTCCCGAAACACCGTACTCACGGCCGGGGACACCAGGCCGTCAATCAGACCGAGTTGATCATGGTCATCCACTTGGAATGATCATGAGTCTCTACACGGTACGGGGCGCGCCTTCCACAGTGGTCGAACGGTATGTCCCCCTGCTGATGGATGAGAGGATCAGCCCGTGGATTTCAAGCCCCTTGGTGACTATGAAGAGCTGCTCCGTTCGGCCCCGGCTGGGTGGGGTTCCGGAACGGTCACCCACGGCTCGGGCGGCGTGGTTCTGGACGACCTGATCGCCGGCATCCAACGACACCGCGAGACCGCCACCGCCGGCTACTGGCCGGATCAGGAACCGCGGCCAGTTGCGATCGGCTGTGTCCCATGGCTGACTGATCAATCGATCGCGTCAGCATTGGCCGGGTTGGGCGGCTGCTGCATCGTTGTCGACAAGCAACAGCCCGACTATGCAGCGGTCCGATACCTGGCTGAGCACGGCAGCAGCCTGTCCAGCGTCTACCTGTCCGCGTTCGCGGACCGCGGTCTTCCCGATCAAGACGGCAGCCCGCCGGTGATCGGTCCCAGCTCAGGGATGATGCCTCCTGTTGATCTTGGTCCCGTGCGGGTTGTTGGTTGGCGCAAGGCTGACGACGGGCGGCCGCGGCCGATGCTGCATGCGAAACTCCTAGTGCTCGGCGTAGCCACCTTCCAGGAGGACGACGAATTCGGCCAGGAGATCTTCTCCTTCGATCCGAAGACGGTGTGGCTGGGATCGGCGAACTGGACGATGGCTGGAAGGTCCCACATCGAATTCGGACTCTGGTCGACCGATCCCCAGCTGGTGGAGCGGACCTTCAAGTATCTGGAGTCGCTGCTGACCTTCAGCGAGCCCCGCGGGTCGTCTACTGCGGGTCCCGAGCCGCAGCTGGTCTCGGCCGTGTGGGACAACGAAGCGTTCTATGAGTACCTGGCCGAGCACGCACCGGACCCGGCCGACGGCGACAGCCCCGACGACGCACCTGACGGTATGTCCCCCTCCTGAAGCTCCGGCACCACCGTGAGGCAGAGGTGAGGAGAGATCCTGCCTTACTTGCTAATTGACAAGTGATCTGTTAGTCTTTACTTGTCAAACAGCGAGAGGGGGTGCAACATGGACAGAGATCTCCAGGAGGTTCTGGAAGCCGCTGAGGCCCAAGGGTTCACAGTTCGGCGCACCAAGAACGGCCACTATTTCGTGAGCCGCAACGGGCAGCCGGTGACGACGTTCTCCGGGACACCGAGCGACCACCGGAGCTTCCTGAACGCCCTGGCCGCCTTACGGCGGGCAGGGTTCAAGCGGCCTCCCAAGCGGGGCGGTCGCCGGTAGGCGAACCGGGCCGGGGCTACAGGAATTAGCCCCGGCCCGGGGAACCCACCATCCCACACGCCAGACCGACCCAGGAGAAGCGAACACTATGGAGCACTACAACCTGCGCGCCGAACTCTCCGTCCGTCGTCCCTCCCCCAGGGCCACCGAGGAGTTGTTCGACCGGATCGTCGACGACCTTTCCGAATTCTCGGCCGCGGCATCGATCAGCGAACGCGGCCGGGTCGAGGTCGTCATCACCATCCCGGGCGACACCCTGCGCCAGGCGGTGCAGGTCGGGCTCGCAGTGCTGACCGGCGCCGGTCTTGAGCCGGTGCGTGTCGAAGCCATGACCACCGCCGAGTGGGATGCCAGCAACGGCGTCACCGACCGGGTGCCCGAGCTGCTGTCGGTCACCGATGTGGCGACCATGCTTGGCCTGACCCGCCAGGGCGTGCTGCACCGGATCAACACCGGTGACCTGCCCGCCAAGAAGGTCGGCCGCGAATACGCGATCCCTGCCGACGCCGTCAAAGCAGTGAGCCGCTGACGACACAGCCGACGGTATGTCCCCCTTGCGCGCCTATTCGCTCGGGTGCGCTTCTCGGTAGGCGGCCTGGATCGTCTCGGGGACGCGGCCGCGGTTGGCGAGCTGGTAGCCGTTTGCCTGGGCCCAGATCCGGATCGTTTGCGTCGAGGGACCGAGCGCAGTCCGTTTGGTCCGTGCCGACCTTCGGCCGCCACCAACCTTGCGGGCGTGAACCGACCACGTCTCGATCGCCGACCGCAGGTTTGCTGCGTTGGACCTCGATAGGTCGATCTCGTAGTTCGCGCCGTCGAGCTGGAATGCCACGGTCTCCTCTGCCGTGCCGCCGTCGACGTCGTCAATCAGGACGATCTCCACACGCTGAGCCATGGCCAGCATCCTGACAGCTACGTCGGTCAGAAACCACGAACCGTGCGACGGTATGTCCCCTCGGTCTAGATCTGGTAGCCGATGTCTTGGGCGATCCGGGCCAGCACCGTCCAGAGGACCGGTGCCGACAGCGGTTCGGAAAAGCTCGGGAAGGCGGGCATCGCCGACGCCGCGGGTTCGTAGAGCACCACCATCGGGCGGCCGGTCATCGTCGAAGGTGCCCAAAGGCCATCCAGGTCGGGCCAGGTCTGATGGATCGCGCGGGACCAGTTCCGGCAGGTCGGCCGACCAGCCTGAGCCAGCGACGCGGCCGCGTTGTTGACCAGGGCCCAGTCTCCGGTGAGATCGAGCAGCTGCAACGGCCTGGTCGGCGTCCACGAGGTCGCGAACGGTGCGCCGGCGGTCGTGTCGATCTCGCGGGTGGCCTGGAACACCTCGGCCGCGGCAGTCTCCAGGTCCAGCGCCGTGTAGCTGACCCCGTCACCGGGATGGTCACCCCGTGGCTCCGGATGGGGGTCGTACCGGGCAGCGACCGGGCCGAAGATCCGGAAGCCGTTCCACGCGATGACGTGCTTGCCCTGGGTTCGGTGGATCCGCCACAGCGTCGGCTGGGCCTGCACCAGGTCCTGGGGGCGTCGCTGCAGGTTTCTCGGCGGTGTCCTAGGGACTTTCGGGTGCGGTGTCACCAGCGGTCGAGGTCGGCCAGCAGTGCGGCGACCGGTTCGACGTCGCCGCCCTCGGCCAGATGTTCTACGGCGGTACGTCCCGCCAGCTCGTCCTGGGGCGTGGTCATGAGCGCGGCAACGTCCAGCGGATGAACGTCGGCCGGGATGACCGGCACCAGACGATCCAGGCCCGGAAGCAGCTTCCCGCCGTGGATCTGCCAGGACGGGATCCGGCGCCGGGAGCCCACCTTGACCGAGTACAGCCGCGGCCGGCTATCGGTGATGTAGTGCTGGACCCGTGAACGGGTCAACCCGACCTCCTCGGCGACCTGGTCGACCGACATCGTCCCGGCAACCAGCCGACCGGCGCTGGCGAAGACCGCCAGATTGCGGCGCCGGATCTCCTCCTCGGGTGACCACTTCGCGACCTCCTCGGCAGCCTCGGGCCCACCGTGCTCGGCCAGGTACTCCAGCGCGGACTGGGACGGGACGGCCGCGTAGGCGATCGGCATCGCCCGGAACGTGGTGTCCAGGACCGCCACGACGTCGGCCTCACTCGCATCGATTCCCCATTCGGTGAGGAACTCCGCTACATCGGTCATACGCACATTCTAAGCCACGAGTGCAAACTAGTGCGGAGAGGATGATAGAAGGTTCTCCCGGGAGCGCCGGACTCCGCGACATCGGGACTCTGTAAGTCCGGTTCTTCCGATCTGCCGGAGTCTGGTGGCACGGCAGATCCGGACTTCCAGACTCTGTCACTTCCGACCAGTTCGGCGCCTGCCCATCGCCCGCTCCGCTGATTCCGCCGGTATCACCTGCCGACGAGACTTGAACTACCAGACTCTGTGAGTTCGAAGGGCAGCTCATCCGGACGCAAGGTGATACCGGCGGAATCACTCCACACCTTCGAGCATCCACCCGGGCTTACGGAAGTCTGTTAGTTCGATCATCGCCGTCGGCGCCCGGGCGAGTAGTCACATGCGATGAGCGCCGGCCATCAGTCATGACCGTCGCAAGGCGACACTGGAACGATGCGCGACACCTCGTACGGACGTCACGACAGGTCCTTCGGCGGCCGCGGAATCCGGAGAATCCGCGGCAAGGAACCTTGCCCCAACCCGCACTCAGCATCACGCCTTAGCTCGACCTGCCGGCACGTGTCATAGAGGCCCTCTATGGCCGATCGGCCCCGCCGACCCTGTACGGGACGGGCGCAACAAGCGATCTGGTCGACGGCGCTCTAGGGCGCGGCCTCAGTTGTGCCGACTTCGGCTTGCTCCAGATCGTCTCGATGGTACGTCCCCCCGGGATCTTGGAGTTGCAATCGCGGGCACTCCCAACGGTCGTCTTCAACGTTCGTCGCGAGGATCAATCAATTTGAGATCCTCCAGGGTCCCTGCGGCAGACCACCTGGGGTCCATCTGGAGGCGAGCTGTCCGGTCTCGACGCCGGATCAGTGCGCGACTCTCACCTGCGTCGAGACCCACGGGTCAGCCATCGAGGGCGCGCCGAGGATTCCCGGACCCTTGCGCCACCCTTGACACCACCGGTAGGATCGCCGCACAGCGTTCGACGAAGGAGATTAGCGGAGCGGCGACCCGCCGGAGGCGTAGGGCGAAATTGCCCAACTCCCTACAGTCTCGACTAACAGACTTCCGTGACTACCGGAAGTCTGGAACTTCCGGACCCGACCTTGATCTTCTCCACGCGCTCGAACTCCGGAAGTCTGTTAGTCCGAACGGCGTCCATAACCGAGCTAACCGCGTCACATGACTCTGTAACTCACAGACTCCATCGCTTCCCCATCCGGCATTCCATTGGCAATCCCGACACTGTAAGTAACAGAGTTCCGAATCGCGCCGGATGCCGCGCTCGGACGTTCGCGCCCGCCAGACGCAGCCTCACGGCCAAAGGTGAGAGCCGCAAGTCTGCCAGCTGACAAGCAGGCTCTAGACCTGGTCGAGGCCCACTTCAAGCCTGTTACTCACAGAGTTCGTGCGGCTGCATTTCCGGTCTCTGCGACTCTGTGAGCTCCAGGGCTGCCGACGAATCGTGACTCCGTTACTCTGTTAGTTCATGAGGGCGAGTTTGCCCGCATGGAGAGGAGCCGATCACGATGTCCGAGCAGCTCGATTCCCAACCTGCCGAGGCCGCCGGAAGCTCTGACTGGGGTGCGCAGAACGCCTCCGCCGCCGAACCTTCCAACGCGCCGGAATCGGCCTGGGAAAACTCGATCGCCGAACCCGACGGCGACGACTCGGCCCACCGATCGGATATTGCCGATGATGAGCCCGACGATGGGCCGGATGCAGCTACCTCGGACGGCAGCTCCGGCGCGTCGGACAGATCCTCCAGCCGTGCCCCTGGGTCGGCACGGCGCCCACGCGCCAAGATCTCGTACAAAGATATGACCCGGATCGAGGGCCGTGCGACGCAACGAGAGCTGCGCCAGCTGAACGCCCTCCGGATCGATCTGATGGCCAAGCGGACCCAACGTGGCGGGTCCCGAATCACGAACAACACCCTGATCCGCGTCGCCCTCGACGGACTCCTGGCAGCCCGCCGCGACCTCACCGGGAACGACGAGCACGAGTTGCGCGAGTCGTTCCTGCAGCTGCTGGAGAACGGCCGAAACGCCGCCGACCAGGCCAGCCGGCCGACTGCCTCCGAGTAGCGGGCTGATTCCGCCGGAATCACACCCCGAGGTGATACCGGCAGAATCACCTCAGCCGGACAGCCGGCGGCCGCGGCGCAGTTCCCCGTTGCCCGTCGGCCATGGCTCGCCGTCGTTGAACTCGTCCTGGAGCCGCTGGATCTCGCGTGACAACGCCGACTCCAGCAGATCGGCGAAGGTGTAGGTCGGGTCAATCGACAGCATGCTCCGTGCCGCGTCTCTGGCTGCGTTCCACACTTGCTCATCGCAGCGGGCCGTCTTCGACACCCTGTTCCCGTTCCCGACCGCGGTCATGGCAGCACCTTCCGGTTCCGCAGGTGCTCGATAACCGTCCGGTAGTCCTCCGAGACCTTCCACGTCGGGTCCCAGATCGTCACCGGCTCCCCGTTCATGTAGGCCTCGTCGAGCGTGGCGACCTTCCGCACCGGCGGAGTGATCACCGCGGCACGGTCCCTCCTCAGCTCCTGGTACAGGTCGTCGGCCACAGCTGAGGCGTTGCGGTGCTGGATCTTCACCGGGATCACCGCCGCCAGCTCCACCCGGTCCCCCTCGCCCGCGAGCCGCTCGACCTCGGCCTCCACCCGAGCCAGACCGCCGATCGACTTGACGTCGGGCAGGACCACGCAGACCGCCTGCACTTTGCGGCCGTACGGATCGTCGGGCCGCACCGCCTGCATCGCGGCCAGCGTG
>Ga0164242_10007692_pt1 | contig 11771 bp, 10 predicted proteins | sample OricomgcompostMG_FD_108783 | JGI IMG/M metagenome (GOLD analysis project Ga0164242, IMG submission 108783) | Miracle-Growth compost microbial communities from Emeryville, California, USA - Original compost - Miracle growth compost (MG) ... | reverse complement strand
TGAGACTGATTTTTCAACTTTCCTGGGCTTTCACCCGTTCGTCCATTTTTTCCCCGTATCCCTACACACGATCCTCTTTTTTCCTTTTCCCTCAAGACACATCGAGGTTCCTTCCCTCCGTTTTTCGTTTTTCATTCTCTCTCCCATAGCTTCCACATTTGTCCACTTCTTTTTCTCTCTCTTTTTCCTTCTTTTTTTTAGGACCCGAAAGCCCCGGAGACACGTGAGACTGATTTTTTAACTTTCATGGGCTTTCACCCGTTCACTCTTTTTTTCCCCTTATCCCTACACACGATTCTCTTTTTTCCTCTTCCCCCAAGACACGACAAAAGCCCATAGGTACCCTCCTCCCCCCTTCGAAAAGACACGGGACGAATGCCCTATTCTTTTTTCTCTTTTTCTTTTCTGTCAACCTTTCTCTCCCCTCCCCCTTTTCTCCTCCCTACCACGAGGTCTTTCGCACACCCGGCAATCGTCCTCTTCGCGCCCTCTCTCGCACCCGAAATCGTGACCGTCGAAACCTTCCCCTCACACTCCGCGCATACCCCGTCTCCGTACAGAGTCTCCGCACCCGCGTTCTCGATCCCCGTCGTCCCTCTTCCCTTCTTCTCGCCTGCGCTCGATCACGCACCCTCTTCGGTCGTCGCTCGTCTTCCGTTCTTGCCTTCAACCTCCTTCGCTGCGTCCATGCCTCCTCCACCGCACGTCGACGCCCATAATCTTTCGCCAATCTTTTCTTCATCCCGTCCCTTTCTCCGATGGAAATGATGAGAGTCGAACTCATGACCTCTTGCATGCAAAGCAATTGCGCTACCTCTGCGCTACACTCCCCTTCCTCCCCCGCCTCGGTCTTCCTCTTCCCGTCCATCTCGCTCTGCCCTCCGCACGCGACGACCCCGTGGATCCCCTCGACCAGGTTCTCGCCTCCGTTTCCCCTCCCCCCTTTCCCTGGAAAAGACGATACAACCCATCGTAATAGGGCAATCTCGCAGGCCTCACGCCGGGTTGCGCCCACCGAATCGTTCTCTGACCCCGTTCGTCCACAGCGCGACCCTCTCTGCCTCGGAACGATCGACTTTGGGCCCTTCCGACCCTGATTCTCGCCTCCCTCCAGGCCCTTCCCGCATCACGTCCCCTGTCCACCGCACATCCCGCCGGTTCCCCCTCCTTCAACCGTCTCTGTGCAACCGACGTCGTCGTCCGTGTGACACGCGGTCTCGCCCCCGCTCTCCTATAGATCCCCATCCACACCCTCGGCAATGCACTCGTTTCAAACTGGACGTCCTTTCTCGACCACGCCCTCGTCACCTTGTCGAGACGAACCCGCCCCTGCGCATGTCCTCTACGCGGTCGTTGGACCCTTCCATCCTTCTGTACCACACGGGTTCTGTGTTCCTTTCTCATCGTCTTCTCCCTTACCGTCCTCCCACCCTTCCCGTCTCCGGTCTAGGATTCCATCCACCTCGATACGACACGGACCGAAGTGCCTGGCTGACCTCCACCGGCTCACTCACCACCCGCTTCGCCTCCTCGTCGTACCGTACCTCCGTATACCCCGTCAATGGGAAATCTTTTCGCCTTGGATGCCCCTCAAAGCCATAATCGGTCAAAATACGCCGTCTGTCCGGATGCCCCTCAAAGCCCACCCCCAATCTATCCCATACCTCCCGTTCTATCCAGTTTGCCACCGAATACACCGAGACAATCGAGGGCACTCTGCCTCTCTCATCCACCCTCACCTTCACCCTCAACCGTTTCGCGTACCGTACACTCAATCTGTGGTAGACCACTTCAAACCGTCTTTCCCGACCCGGATAATCCACCCCCGCCACATCGATCAAACTCTCGTATTGGAAGTCCGTGTGATCCCGTCTCACCCGTCTCACCGGAAGCAACTGCCCCGAGGGGACCACCCTTGTTTGATCCGTCTCTCGTTCCACGCCCACCACACCTCTCTTTCTGGAAGTCCTCACCGTCGTTCTGTTTTCCATTGTCCTCCCGCGTCTCTGCTTCGTTCCCCATGCCTAGGCGAAGTTGGATTTGAACCAACGACCCCTCGATTATCAACCGAGCACTCTACCCCTGAGCTATCCGCCCCACTCCCCCTCGTTTCCCTGCCCTCAACCACGGATTTCGTCCGGATGGTCGTCCATACCTCCTTCCCGTGTACAGGATGTACCTAAACAACAGGGCAGAAAGCGCCGACACCGTCGATCCCAAGGTTGCCACCGCATTCCACCCCGCGAAGGCATCCGGATAATCCGGAACCCGTCGTGGCATTCCCGCCAATCCCAGGAAGTGCATCGGGAAGAAGGTTCTGTTCACACCCACAAACATCGTCCAGAAGTGAACCCGCGCCCTCGCCTCCGAATACATCCTTCCCGTCAATTTCGGGAACCAATAGTAGAATCCAGCAAAAACTCCAAAGACCACCCCCATCGACAGAACGTAATGGAAGTGAGCCACCACATAATACGTATCATGGAGTGCCACGTCCAATCCACAGTTTGCACACGCAACCCCCGTCGTTCCTCCAATCGTAAACAGGATCAAAAATCCTCTCACGAATCTCATCGGAGCTTCCAGGGTGATCGCCCCTCCCCACATCGTGGCCACCCACGAGAAGATCTTAATCCCCGTGGGCACGGCAATGATCATCGTCGCCGCCGTGAAGTACGCACGGGTATCACAATCCATTCCCACCGTATACATGTGATGAGCCCACACAATGAATCCCAAGACCCCAATCGAGACCATCGCATACACCATCCCCAAATACCCAAACGTGGGTTTTCGAGAGAACACGGTCACCACTTGGGACACAATCCCAAAGGCCGGCATAATCAGGATGTACACCTCCGGATGTCCAAAGAACCAGAACAGATGTTGATACAACACCGGATCTCCTCCCCCCGCCGGATCAAAGAACGACGTGTTGAAGTTTCGATCCGTCAACAACATCGTGATCGCCCCCGCCAATACCGGCAAAGACAACAACAACAACACGGCCGTAATTCTCACCGCCCAACAGAACAAGGGCAGTCGATGCATCGTTCTCCCCGGCGCTCGCATGTTCACGATCGTCGTGATGAAGTTCACCGCACCCAAAATCGAAGAAATCCCTGCCAAGTGCAACGAGAAGATCGCCAAATCGACCGACGGTCCACTATGGGCCTCCACCGACGACAAGGGCGGATACACCGTCCACCCCGTCCCCGCTCCCGCTTCCACCAACGACGAGGTCACCAACCTCAACAACGCCGGTGGCATCAACCAGAACGAAATGTTGTTCAATCGAGGGAAGGCCATGTCCGGCGCCCCCACTCTGATCGGAACAAACCAATTCCCAAATCCCCCAATCAAGAAGGGCATCACAAAGAAGAAAATCATGATGAAGGCATGGGCCGTCACCCTCACATTGTATCTTTGATGATTTCCCGACAGGGCTTGGACCCCCGGGGCCACCAATTCCAACCGCATCCATACCGACAAGGTCGTTCCCACCACTCCTGACAAGGTTCCAAAGATCATGTACAAGGTCCCAATGTCTTTGTGGTTCGTTGAGAACCTCCATCGAGACACCCATCCGTATCCCGCTCCCTCCTTCGTCCTCCTTTGGCTCATCTGCTCCCCCTTCCCCTTTCCTTTCTGTCTTCACGATCTTCACTCCGGTCCCGTCAAGCGGGGAGAGACTCGAACTCTCACCGACGGCTTTGGAGACCATGGTTCTACCCTTAAACTACCCGCTTTTCTCCCTTCGCCTTCCCCTCCCCCTATTCCGCCCTGTGCGCTTCCACCCACGCTACGTAGTCTCCCAAACTTCTGGCCTCTACCACAATCGGCATGAATCCATGGTTCACCCCACAGATCTCCGAGCATTGTCCATAGAAGACTCCCGGTCGGGTCACAAACCTCGACACTTGGTTCAATCGTCCCGGGCAGGCATCGATCTTCACTCCAAACGAGGGCACGGCCCAGCTATGGAGCACATCCGCCGCGGTGACAATCCTTCGAATGTGGGTATCGATCGGCAAGGCCATTCGATGATCCACCTCCAACAATCGCAACTGCCCCGTCGTCAATTCGTCGTCCGGCAATCTGTACGAATCAAACCCAACCGTCGACGCGTCTTCCTTCACGTAGTCCGCGTATTCATACGACCAGTACCATTGATGTCCCACCACTTTCACCGTTCTCGCCGGATCCACCCTTTCGTCCAACGAATACAGCAACGCAAACGACGGCACGGCAATTCTCACCAGAATCCTTGCAGGGATTCTCGTCCACACGATTTCAATCCTCGTTCCGTGGACCACCTGGCTTGCCACCGGGTTCCCTACAAAATGCCATACACATCGGCCCAACATCCAGGCCACAAACACGGATACCCTCACCAAGACAAACATCAGATCGTGATGGAATCGGATGATCCCCTCCGCAATCGGCGTGGCAGGATCTTGGAATCCCCTTTGCCAAGGTCTCGGTGCATCACACCTCGCACTCTTCCTTCTTTGCATCCTTCCCTTGTCGTTCTCCCCTCTCCTCCCTTAATGCCCTCCGTGGACGACATCCGCCGTATAGATACAGGTCAACAAGGTGAAGACGTAGGCTTGAATGAAGGCCACCGCGGTTTCCAACGCCCTCAATGCCAACAACACCCTTCTCGGCACCCTGTGCGCTCTGTACCTCCTTCCTCCCCTTTCCATCCTCGTCCACGCAAACCCCGCAATCACTTTCAACAGGATATGTCCCGCCATCATGTTCGCAAACAATCGCACCGAAAGCGAGATGACCGTGATCCCAAATCCCAACACTTCCAAGGGAACCATGAACGGAATCATTCCCCTCGGGGTCCCGGCAGGTAGGAACCTTCCAAACAGTTTCCTTCCGTGTCTTCGCAACCCAATGATCAGTTTCCCTCTCCAGATCACCGTCGCCCTCGCCCTCGTCACAATCAAATGCGAGGTCACCGTGAAGCTATAGGGAATCAACCCCCTCAGGTTGCATCCCAAGACCAATCTAAACCTCGACGACACAAAGGGATAGAACCGCATCCCTTGGGGTCCTCTCGTTTGGCCCCTCATCCCCCTTACCCTTTGTTGGCTCCCCTCTCTCATCCTTTGCCATCGGCTCGGTACCACCCTTCCCCGTCCGTCCACCCTCACCCTTCGACCCCAGGTGATCCATCTCGTCACCGTTCTTCTCCTTCTCCTCACCGAATTCGTCACCGATCTGTCCCTCGCACCCCTTCGCAATGGCCTCACGGGGTAAATCTCAAATTGTTCCAATGGACTGTACATCCTTCTCCCTGTTTCCCGTTCTCTCCTCCTCCGTTACGCCCCTCCCCACCAGTACACGGAGACAAAGAGGAACAACCACACCACGTCCACAAAGTGCCAGTACCATGCAGCGGCTTCAAAACCGAAATGATGCTGTTTCGTGAAATGATGGTTCACTCTCCGCCCCAAACACACCGCCAAGAACAGGGTCCCCACGATCACGTGGAACCCGTGGAATCCCGTCGCCATGTAAAAGGTCGATCCATACACCGAATCCGAAATCGTGAAGGTCGCATTCACGTATTCCACCCCCTGCAAGGCCGTAAACCCTGCCGCCAATCCCACCGTCACCCTCAAGGCTTGAACCGCTTCGTCTCGTCTTCCCGCCACCCTCGCGTGATGGGCCCAGGTGACCGCCGCACCCGAGGTCAACAAGATCCTCGTGTTCAGGAAGGGCACTTCCCACGCACTCAAGACTTCAATCCCTCGAGGAGGCCACACGGATCCCACTTCCGGCGTGGGCGCCATCGCCGACCAGAAGAAGGCCCAGAAAAAGGCCACAAAGAACATGACCTCCGACACAATGAAGAGGATCATTCCGTACCGCAACCCCAATTGAACCAGGGTCGTATGTTGACCCTCCCTCGTCCCTTCTCGGACCACATCCCGCCACCACAACACCCTCACGTACACCAAGACCCTCCTTCCCCTTTCCATCGTCCCTCTTCCCCCCGCGTATCCATGGAAATACCTCACCCCTCCCGTCGTTCTTCCCAACGCGGCTCTGGACGCCGTCAATGGCCACGGGCTTGGATCCACCAAGTGAAATGGATGCTTTTGATACATGCTCACCCCTCGTTTCTGTCGGATCGTTTCCTTCCGATCCGTCTCTCCCTCCGATGCTTCTTCTCCCCCCGCGCCGTCCGTCGTCGGCCTCCGGATCCCTGATGGGACTCGAACCCACGTCTCGACCGTGAAAAGGTCGGGTTCTGACCCCTGAACTACAGGGACCGAAATCGGATGGGATAGGATTCGAACCTATGGACCGTCGAGGTCGCTTGTGTTCAAGACAAGCCCAATCAACCACTCTGGCACCCATCCCTCCGTACGCCCTTTCTAGCGGGACAAGGAATCGAACCTTGAATTTCGGGTTATGAGCCCGACGACATACCCTTTCTCCATCCCACTCTCCTCGCCCACGGCCCTAGAATCAGTGAGGATCGAACTCACGACCCCAAGGTTAAAAGCCCTGTGCTCTCCCGACTGAGCTATGATTCCCCGGACGATCCACGGGGTCGACCCCGTCAACCCTTCGTATACCGAACCTTCACTCTCGCCCCCTCTCTTCCCACCCTTCGACCCCTGTGCACGCCCCGTCTTTCGTAGGTGACCCTTGCAAACTGTTCCCGTGATTTCTTGTGTCCATGGGGAGACCGGTTCACCGTCACCCTTCGATTCGTGTGGGTCTTCCTTCTCCGCCCCGATCCCTCTCTCGATCTCAATGCCCGTTTCGAAGCATGTCTCACCTTCGTTCCCTCTGTCATCCTCACGACGTGCTCGGTTTATCCCACTCTCGCCCTCGCTCTTCGGTGGGCCCTTCTCCTCCTCGGCCCCGGCGCCCTCCTTCTCCTTCCCCTGCTCCTCACCGATCCACTTCTCACCCTGGCTCCCGAACGATCTCTCACCCCTTCTCTTCCTTCCGCTCCCCTTCGATCAAATTCAATCACCTTGATTCTTCGCAGGTAGTTAAAGCAGGCAACCACAGATCTCCTCACCGCTCTTCTCGCAACCCTCGTTTCACCTCCTTCCACCAAAGCTCTAAACACCCTCAATTTCGCTCTGAATCCCGCCCTCGGAGGAATTCCGGCCATCGAAAAGAGCGCCCTTACTCTCGCCCTCGCTCTCGGGGGGTGGATCTCTCCTCTCCCACTCCTGTCCGTTCTGTATTTCACTTCCCGGGATCCCTCGTCTCCTCCCCGTTCTCTTCCTCTCCTCCTCGTCCACACGGCTCTTGACATCCTTCTGTAGACCCTCACATAGAGTCTCACGGCCGAGACCCCTTCTCTCGACCTCACCCTCGATCCACATCTCAGGTACCCCACGTGCGCAATCGAACTGTAGGCGAGAAAGCGTTTGATTCGTCTTTGGTGCAACCCCCTTCTGCTTCCAATTCTTCTCGATCCCCTCCCGCAGCCTCTCGTTCTCCCCGCTCTCGACCTCGAACCTCCTCCCAGGTCCACTCTGCGTCTCCATACCGCTCTTCTGGCCCTTTTCGGCCTCACCGCAAAGTACGTAGACGATCCCCTCGGAGCCCCTTCGTATACATCGGGAACCCACCAGTGCCTCGGCGCAGCTCCTCTCTTGAACCTCACTCCCCATCTCACCCTGCCGTAGCCCCTTTGAACGGACCTCGGCGTGGTTCCCGCGTCCCTTCTCCTTCTTCGTTCCCTTTCCCTTCTATGCCTCGTCCCTCTCCCTCCATAGACCCTGGCTCCTCCCAAGAGTCTTCTCGCCGACGACCTCGATCCTCTCACAAAGTACTTCAACCCTGCCTCCGTCGAATACGCGGATCCCCGTCGATAGGCCGCCAAGACGTATCTACACAGAGATTGGATTTCAATCCCCAGATACCTCGTCACCCTGTCCCCCGCTCTCCTTCTCACCCTCCTTCCCCTCGAGGCTCTTACCCTCCTCAGTCCGTATTCAAACGAATGTCTTTCCCTTCGTTTTCTGTACCCCGCTCTTCCCCTTCTCACTCCCAGGGTCGCTCCCCTCACCCCCCTTTCTCTCCAGACCCTCGCCCCGCCCCCTCTTCTCGCTCCTCTCGGTCGTCTGCTTCCCTCCACGTTTCCCCTCGTCCCCCTTCTCACCCTCGCACTTCCTCCCACCGCCCTGGCCGTTCTACTCCTTCTCGCTCCCTGAATCGACTGGGCTCCTGCCTCCGTCGCCTTCCCTCCTCCATAGGCCCTTCTCCTTCTTCTCGCCCCACTTCTGTAGAGCTCCCCTCTGTGTTGTTCCACTCTTCCCATCGGCTTATCGATCCACTTCTCCAAACACAATGTCCTGGGTTCCAATGATCGTGACCACATCCGCGATCAGATGACCTCGGCACATCTCGTCCAAACTGGCCAGATGGGCAAACCCCGGTGCTTTGAACTTGCATCGGTAGGGTCGCGTGGATCCATCCGAGACCAAATACACCCCAAATTCCCCCTTCGGAGCCTCCGTGCCCACGTACACCTCTCCCGCAGGGACCGCATATCCTTCCGAAACCCTCTTGAAGTGATGGATCACGCTTTCCATCGAAGCCTTCCTCTCCCCTCGCGAAGGCAAGCTTACCTTCCCATCCGCCACTTTCACCGGTCCCTCCGGCATTCGATTCCTACATTGCTTCATCCTTTTCATGGATTCTCGCATTTCCGCCATTCGAATCAGGTAACGGTCGTAACAATCTCCATTCGTTCCCACCGGAACCTCGAAATCCCTCTCTCCATATACTTCATAGGGTCTGTCCTTTCGAAGATCCCAGGCCACTCCCGATCCTCGCAACCTCACCCCACTGAAACCCCTGTTTCTCGCACGTTCCGCAGACACCACACCCACGTCCACCAACCGCATCTTCCAAATCCGATTCGTCGTCAAGAGTTCATCCAATTCATCCCTTCGTACCGAAAAGGCTTCTCTGAATCGATCCACATCCTCTCTGAACCCCCTCGGTCTGTCCCACGCCACCCCTCCCGGTCGAACGAAAGCCGCATGCATACGCGCACCCGACACCCGTTCGTAGAATTCCATTCTCTTCTCCCGCTCCTCAAACCCCCAAAAGTAAGGCGTCATCGCACCCACATCCAAGGCATGACAACAGACCGCCAGCAGGTGATTCAACACCCGCGTGATTTCCAAAAACCTGACCCGAATGAACTTCGCTCGTCGGGGCACGTCCAGGTTTCTCCTCTTCTCCACCGCCCTCGCATAGGTATGCTCCGAAGCCATCATGGACACGTAGTCCAACCGATCCAAATACGGCAAGGCCTGGGTATAGGTCTTGTGTTCCACCAATTTTTCCGTTCCTCGATGCAACAAACCAATGTGCGGATCCGCTCGTTCCACCACCTCTCCGTCCCTCTCCAACACCAACCGCAACACCCCATGGGCGGCGGGATGTTGAGGTCCAAAGTTCAGGGTGAAATTCCGCCTCTCCTGCTTCAATTCGTGTTTCTTCAGCGCCATTCGCCTGTCCTCCGTTCCTTCCTCCGCTCTCGGAGCCTCCAACCTTCCTTTCCACGCTCCTCTCCTCCCCTCCCGTGTCTCCTTGTTTTTCTCCTTTCAGCTACAGGTTCACCTACAGCTACCTTGTTACGACTTAAAACGAATTGGAAACCGTCGATACGTCCTGACCCCATCGATCCCCTCGTCAGGGGCCCTGACTTCCTCGACCCTCTCCTCTCCGTCTCTGACGGGCAGTAAGTCCAATGCTTAGATCCACGTTCACCGAAGCGTTCTGATCTCCGATTACTCACGATTCCTCCTTCATGCACGTCTTGCAGCGTGCAATCCGTACCTCGAGATGGTTTCGGGCCTCGCTCCCATTCACATGATCGCTTCCCTTTGTCCACTCCCACTGTGATACACCGATCGCCCGCATCATAAGGGCCGTACCGATCTGACTTCGTCCACTTTCATCCGGATTGTCTCCGGCTCTCTTCGAAGCCTCCCTCCTCCTTGAGAGAGACCCTTCGAACATGGGTTGCGTTCGTTGCTTGGACTGAACCAAACACCTCACGGCACGAACTGACGACGACTATGTAGCACCTGACACGAACCTTCCTCGGAGAACCCCCTTCGTCCCTCCTCCGATTCCATTCGTTGCTAGATGCGGTAAGGTTCCCTGCGTACTCTCACATTAAATGGCATATCCCACCGTGTTGATAAGCACCCGGCTAATCCTTTGGGTTTCAGTCTTGCGACCGTACTCTCCAGGCGGCACACTTCACGCGTTAGCTGAGATCCCTGTGGGGGTCGAAACCTCCCCCAAAGACCCAGTGTGCATCGTTTACGGCATAGACTACGGGGGTCTCTAATCCCCATCGCTCCCTATGCTTACGTGGTTCAATGTCAGTGAGGGGTTGTCCCCCTGTCGCCTTGCGACCAAGCCAGAGTGCCGCCTTCGCCTCTGTGGTTCCAACGGAGCTCTTCCCATTTCACCGGTCCCTCCGCCATTCCGCACTCCCCTCTTGCACTCAAGCCCTCTCCATCGGTTCGGGTTCTCACGTCGTTCACGCGGCTTTCCCCGTCCCTTTCCAAGGGCCACCTACCCACCCTTTACGCCCAATCCCTATGAGTAACATTCGCCTCCGTTGTATGACCGCGTCTGCTGGCACAATCATTAGACGAGACTTCCCCGGGGGTATCGTCATCCTCCTCCCCCCGTTCTGACCTTTACAGTAAAAGGTACCTTCATCGGTCTGAGGTGTCGCTGGTTCAGACTTTCGTCCATTGACCAAGATTCTCGACTGCAGCCTCTCGATTGAGTCTGGTCCGTTTTCAGTACCAGCGGGGCAGGTCCTTCTTTCAAAGCTGCGATGAATCGTCGGCTTGGGGAGCCTTCACCTCCCCAACTACCTAATTCCTCAGCCCCCGTTCGTCACGCAACCTTTCGGCCTTTTTCTATTCCGGCATTCCCTCCACCCTTACGGATCGAGGTTGACCCAACGTGACGGCACAGGGTGCTGTCTTCTTCCCTCGTACACCAAGGCTTCTTCTTCTTGCGAAGCTCCCTTTTGATTTGCAATGTCTTAGACACACCTCCAATGTTCACTCTGAGCCAGGATCAAACTCTCAGCTCCTGAGACCATCCACATGGCACCTCGGTGCTTCCCCTTCTCTCTCCTCTCTTGCCGGACACACGGCCTATACCTGGTGGGACTTGAACCCACAATGCACCGATTAGAAGTCGGACGTCTCTACCATTCGACTACAGGTACCCCACCCCCTCCACCCCTCTCACCGAGGTTTTCCTTCCCTCCGGCACCCTCACCTCCCCCGATCGCGGACGCGCGACCACCCTTCTCGACCCCCTTCTTCGATCCACCTCTCTGTATCCAGGCACCTGAAGTCCTCTCGTTCCATCGGGTCTCCTTCGATCCTCCCGGCCTCCTCTTCCCCGTCCCTCCACCCTTCGTTCCCACACCTCCGATCGAATCCGAAGCCCCTCTCCCTCTCTCCTCCGTGCTCCCTTCCATCGCATCCGGGTGCCTACCCTTTCTCCGTCCCCTCCTCGCACTCTACGCTCGACACCCTCGTGTTTGACCCTTCTTCGTGCCCTGCCTCTCGAGGGAACCCTTCCACTTCGCCATCTTCTCACGTCCACGCGTCTCTCTCTCCCGGCTCTTCTGCTGCCCTCTCTTTCCATCCCCTCTCGCCTCCCCCTTCGGTCTCGACGCACACGACGGCGTTCCCTTCTTCTCGCCTGTCGAATCCGAGCCTCCGCTC
>Ga0164242_10007691_pt1 | contig 11772 bp, 10 predicted proteins | sample OricomgcompostMG_FD_108783 | JGI IMG/M metagenome (GOLD analysis project Ga0164242, IMG submission 108783) | Miracle-Growth compost microbial communities from Emeryville, California, USA - Original compost - Miracle growth compost (MG) ... | reverse complement strand
TCTGATCCAGCAGCAGACCCAGCTTTTCGCCGCGCCCGCCGACCGCCTTGCCGGCGCCGTTGAGCATGGACACCAGGTGGCGCACCGTGCCGCCGTTGACCAGCATCGCCATCGAGGCGATCAGTTCCTCGATGGTCGGAGCGTTGGCGGTCGATTCCAGCGGCAGCACCGAGCCGTTGCTCAGCAGCGGCGCGTCGTCGGGCCGGTTGCTATCGGGCCAGATCTGCACGAAGATGTCGCCGAGCGGGGTAGCCGAGCGCAGTTCGGCGGTGCTGCCCGCATACAGCGGCACATCGGATTTGATCCGCATGGTGATGTAGGCGTTGAAGTCTTGGGCCCGAATCGATTCGACCTCACCGATCTGCGCCCCGTACAACCGCACCTTGGCCTTCTCCGGCAGGTTCAGGGCGTCGGAGAACACCGCGGTGATGGTGTAGTAGGGGCCACCGCCGCCGGGTGCGGGCAGGGCCACGCTCTCCAAATCCAGGCCGCATCCGACCGTCAGCAGTGCGGTCGTGACCGCCAGCGCCGCTCGAGCCCCGCGCACCCATCTGGTCGGCTGCCTCATGGCCGCTCACCGATCCCGTCCTGCATCAGATCGAGCATGCTGCCCAGCCCGAAGTCCGGTCCGTAGTCCCGCAGCGTTCCGGTCGCGCATGCGAGCTGGCGTAGACCCATCAGGTTGCAGATCTCCTTGCCGAACTGGCTGTTGAACAAGGTTTTTCCGAGCAGCAGGTGTGCTCGCAGACTGCCCGCGTTCTCATCGATGACGTTGTAGAAATTGTCGATGAACAGCGGTGCCACGTCGAGGATTTCGCGCAGGTCGCGTTCGTTGTCGGTGAGTGTCGTGGCCACGGTGCGAACACCGGAGAACGCGTCGCGCAGCCGGTCCTGGTTGCCTTCCAGCAGCCGCGAGGTCTCGGCGAGCAGCCGGTTGATCTTGGCCCCGGTGTTGCCGGTGCCGAGGTTCTCCGCGGCGAGGATGTCGCTGAGCTGGTGAATGTAGGAACCGAATTCGCGTAGGGCGGCATCGTTCCGGGACGCGGCTTCGCTGAGTTCGGCCACGCCTGTGATGATCGTCTGGATGGTCTTCTTGCTGTGCGCGCCCTTGTCCGACCCCACCTGCAGGGCTTCGGAGAGCCGGCCCAGTGTCGCCTTGAGGTCGGGTCCGTTCCCGACCGTGATCTGTGATCCCAGCGCCACGAATTCGCCCAGCGGGCCCTGGTTGTGGTCGTCGCCGCGCAACGCGCTGCCCAGCTTGTCCATCATCGCCAGGGTTCGCTCGAACTCCACCGGTGTGCGGGTGCGGTCCAGGCTCAGCACGTCGCCGTTTTTGAGCTTGGGTCCACCCCGATAGGCCGGGGTGAGCTCGACGTGGCGGTCGGTGAGCACGGAGTTGGACACGGTCACCGCTTCGACGTCGGCGGGGATGTCAACGTCGGCGTCGATCGCCAGCTTCACCTCGACATAGCCACCCTTGGGGTTGATGCTGGTGACCTTGCCGACGTCCATGCCCAGCACCGATACCCCGTTGCCGGTGTAAAGGCCTACGGCGTCCTGGAATTGGGCGGTCACCCGGATCTTGTGCACCGCGATCCGCGGTAGGTCGGGGATCAGTTGCGGTGCGACCGCGGCGCCGGTGACGGCCAGGACCAGAGCGGCCGCACCGGCGAGCAGGTAGAGCTTGAGGGCGCGGCTCATTCGCAGTCCTTGAAGTACTCGACCAGGTTGAATTGGCGGGCGCGTCCGCTCAGCGCGCACATCCAGGAGTCCACGAAGATCCCGGCCGGCAAGAAGACGTCGGCCGCGTTGCCGCTGCCGGTGGCGTTGGCGAAGTTGCGTAACGCCACCGGGGTGGATTGCAGGAAGCTGCGCAGCAAGGCGTCGTGATCGGCGGTCATCTTCATGAATTCGTGGAAGTCGGCGATCATCTGGTTGACGGCCGCCTCGTCGTGGAGGATCCCGTCGGCCCGGTCGACCAGCAGCGTGGCGCTGGCGAACAGTTGTTGCACGGCGGCGCGGCGGGTGGCGATCTCCCGCAGCACATCGCGGCCCTGCAGCACCAGGGCGCCGAGGTTGGCCCGCTGATCGCGCAGCATGGTGGTGAGGGTTTCGGTGTTGGTCAGCAGTGTGCCCAGTTGCTCGCGGCGTTCGGCGATGATATCGGCCATCGCCTGCAGGTTGGTCAGCGCCTGGGGCAGCTGTTCGGCGACCCCGCCGAGGTTGGCGTTGAGCAGGGTCAGCGATTCGACGAACCGGTTGGCGTCCACCGGCCCCAAGGTGCGGGTCGCCCCGGCCAAGGTCCGCTGCAGATCGTAGGGAACCTCGGTGCGCGCCAAGGTGATCGTGCGGTTCTCGAGCTGTCCGGGGCCGGCCGGCGAGAGCTCGAGGTAGCGCGAACCCAGGATGGTGGTCAACTTGATCGCGGCGCGGGTGTCGGCGCCCAGAGCGATGCCGCGCTCGACGTTGAATCCGACCACCACGTGCTCGCCGGCGAGCTTCACGCGTTCGACCGCGCCGACCTTGACGCCGGCGATGGTAACCATGGCGCCGGAGCGGATCTGGGCGGCCTGTGCGAATTCGGCGTGGTAGCGGGTCTTTCCGACGCCCAGGCCGGAGTAGACGACGGTAGCCATCAGCACGGCGGCGATGATGACGATCGCGCTCACGCCCAGCCACGGTGTGCTGAAGGACTCAAGGGGCCGTTTGAGGGCGGCGGGGATCCGGCTCATCGGCACGCCGCCGAGTGCTGGTGGGCGAGGCCTTCGCTGGCGGTGGCCGCCCCGACGAACGCCCGGAACCAGTGAAACAGGCCGCGCCACAAGCCGAAGTCCAGCTCGCAGGCGTAGACGTCGCTGTAGGTGCCGCTCTGGGTGACCCGGGCCAGACCCTGGAGAACGTAGGGCAGGTTCGCCGCCATGTAGGCGAATCGCTCGCGGCCGTCGTTGATGCCGTAGTTGAGCAGGCCGGGCTGGCGCCCGATGAATTCTTCGAGGTCCGGGGCGATGTTGTCGACGATCGTCGACAGCCGCGCCATGGTGGCATTGATCGAGCCCACCGAGTCGACCAGCGGTTGCCGCTGGTTGGCCAGCGTGACCATGGTGTCACGCGACTGGCGGATCATGTTCTCCATGTTGGCGCTCTGGTTGGCCAGGTCGGTCATCAACCGGTCGAGGTTGGTGATCAGCGCGCTGAGCACTTCGTCGGGTCCGGCAAAGGTCTCGGCCAGCTGGGAGGCCTGAGTGATCAGCATCAGAATCGATGCGTGATTGCCCTGCAGCGCCAGGACTGTCGCAGTGCTGATGTTGTCGACCTGTTCGGGGTCCAGCTCGGAGAACAACGGCTCGAATCCGTTGAGCATGTAGGAGACGTCCAGCGACGGGTTGGTGCGTTCGATCGGGATCTGGCCGTGGTTGGGCAAGATGGCCGGGTTGTCGCCGGGGCCCTGGGCCAGGCCGAGATAGCGCTGCCCGATGATGCTCTGATAAGTCACCGAGGCGATCGTGTTCTGGTAGAGCTTTTGGCTGCGTTGCACGCGGAACTGCACTTTGGCGGCGGTGCCGGCCAGCGTCACCCGGTCGACGCGGCCCACCCGCACGCCGGCGACGCGGACGTCGTCGCCCGGGGCCATCCCGGAGGCGTCACTGAAGATCGCCGAGTAGCTGTAGGTAGGGCCGGCGATGTCGCGGCGCAAGGTGTTGTAGACCATCCAGGTGACGGTCAAGGCGAAGGTGGTGAAAATGGCCATGCCGATCACCGATTTGCGACGACTGCTCATCGGCCGCCTTCCTTCACGGTCAGGTGCACCGTGCTGCCGCGCAGCAACGGCGCCAGCAGCAACATCGTGGGGGTATCGGCGCTGCCGGTGATTCCGCTGATCTGTTGTTTTTCCGCCGGGCTGCCGACCGGTCCGACATTGCCGCCGATGACCGCGCCCTGCGGTTCGACGGCGGGGGTGTCGGCCGGCGGGGGTTTCGGCGGTGCGGGGATCGGTGGGCCCTGCGGGTCACCAGGCATCGAGTGCCGGGGCGGGGTGAGATTCGGGCGATTCTCGGTCATGCCCGGGGTGGGGGAGACACCCTGAGATTCCAGCGCCGGAAACAGGTCGGGTGCGGTGGGCACCTCTGGTGCGGTGGCGCAGCTCAGTCCGGCCAGCTCGCCGTAACGCGGGCAGTCGGCGCGGACATAGGTGCGGCTCGGCGTGAGCGCTAGCGCTGCCTTGACCTGGAGAAGCTTCTCGTTCGGGTCCCAGATGACGTCGTAGACCCGGTCGGCCAGGGTCTGTAACTTGGTTGACACGCCGTGGAATTCGTCGGCGTGATCGGCGATCACCCCGAGGGCAGGGGTGAGCTGGGTGGTGATGGTGATCATCCGCTCGGCCTGATTCTCCAGGGCGTTCGCCAGCGTGGTCGCGGTGTCGGTTCCGCCGGTGAGCAGGCTGGACAGTTGCGGTCCCTTTTCGGCGATGGTGGCCATCGGCCGAATCGATCGGTCCAGCGCGCCGAAGAGTTCGGGGGAGACCCGTTGCAGGCCTTGGGCCGCCGCGGTCAGGGCCGACAGGGTGGTCGGGTCGGCGTCGTCGGCGGCGACGACGGAGTTCAGTTGCGCCAGAATCTCGTTGAGGTTGTGGCCGGTGTCGGTCAGTTCCCGGCCGCGTCCGTGGGTGGCGGTGCCCAGGGCGGCGATCACGCCGACGGTGGTGTCGTCGGGTTTGCGGCCCAGCGGGTTGATCAACTGGCGGAGCTTGTTCAGCACGTTCTGGAACAGCACGGTGGGCAGTGACCGGTCTTCGAAGACCACCGCGCCCGAGCGCAAATGGTCACCGGCGGCACCGTTGTCGACCAACTGGACCGCCGAGACCGCGAACAGGTTGGCCGGCACCACCCGGGCGGTGACGGTGTTGGGGATCTTGGCCGCATGTTCGGGTTTGAGCACCACGTGGACCGTGTTGGGCAGCCCGTGGGTGGACGGGGTGATGTCGGCGACCGAACCGACCAGCAGTTCATGGTATTTCACATCCGAGCGCGGCGGCAGGCCGTCGCCGATGTTGGTGAGCTCGATGTCGATCCGGACCAGGTTGTCAAGCTTGCCCTGGGATTTGGCGACCATCAGCGTCGCGGTGGCGACGGCGACGACGATGAACACGACGCCCAGCACGAACACCCGGAGGTTGGAGGGTCCGCGCGGATCGGTGTCGAACGAGTTCGGCATCGTCTAGCCCCCGAACCTGGCGCCGGACTCGACGCCCCACAGCGCCATGGTCATGAACATGTTCACCACGACCACCGCGGTGACACTGGTGCGCATCGCGCGTCCGGCGGCGACGCCGACGCCGGCCGGACCGCCCGAGGCGATGAACCCGTAGTAGCTCTGGATGGTCGACGACACGAAGACGAACACGGTGGCCTTCAACGTCGCGTACAGCACATCGCGGCCGTTGACGAACAGCGAGAAGTAGTGCAGGTAGGACCCGTTGGATTGGCCGGAGATCAAGATGACCGAGAACTGGCAGGACAGGTAGGCGATGCCCAGCGCCACCAGGAACAGCGGGACGACGGCGATGACCGAGGCGACCGCCCGGGTGGTGACCAGGAATGGGATGGGGTTGATCGCCATCGCTTCGAGCGAGTCGATCTCCTCGTTGATGCGCATCGCGCCGAGTTGGGCGGTGAAGCGGCAGCCGGCCTGGGCGATGAACGCCATTCCCACCATGATCGGGGCGAGTTCACGGGTGGTGGCGAACGAGGAGATCAGCCCGGTGGCGGGCCCCAGGCCCAGCAGGTCCAACACGTTGTAGCCCTCGACGGCGACCAGGGCGCCGGCGATCGCACCCAGCGCCAGTGCCACGGCGATGGTGCCGCCGCCGACGACCACCGAGCCGTTGCCCCAGGCGATGTCGGATAGCAGCCGCAGCATCTCGCGCCGGTAATGCCGGATCATGACCGGTACCGAAACGAGCGTGCGCCCGAAGAAGTGCACCAGGTGTCCGGCGCGGGCCACGGCCAAAAAGCCCCCGCCGAAGAGGCCGGCGACCGCACGGAGACCGGGGAGCCGAAAAGCACTGGGAATGGCCGTCATTACAGCGCCTGCCTCGGGAACAGAATGACGTAGAGCTGGCTCATCAAGACGTTGACGAACATCAGCAGCAGGATGGATTCGACGACCGCGGCGTTGACCGAGTTGGCCACCCCGGCCGGCCCGCCGTGGCTGTCGAGGCCCTTCTGGCAGCTCACGATCGCGACGATCATCCCGAAGACGATCGCCTTGGCGAACGCCAGCCACATGTCGCCGACGTCGGAGAAGGACGAGAAGGTCGCGATGAACGAGCCGGCGGTCCCGTTCTGCAGGAACACGTTGAAGATGTAGCCGGCTACATACCCGACGAAAAACGTGATGCCGGTAAGCAATACGCCGATCGTCATCAGCGCCGCCAGGCGGGGGACCACCAGCCGCCGCACCGGCGAGACGCCCATTACCTCCATGGCCTGGATTTCTTCGCGCATGGTCCGTGATCCCAGGTCGGCGCAGACCGCCGAGCCGACCGCCACCGCCAGCAGCATCGCGGCGACCAGAGGGGCGGCCTGGCGGATGATGACCAGCCCGGTGGCCGCGCCGGCCAGGGAGGAGGCACCGACCTGTCCGGCCAGCACGCTGAACTGGATCGACAGCGTCACCCCGACCGGGATGGTGACGAAAACGGTTGGCAGGAAGGCGGCGCCGGCCACGAATGCCGTCTGGTCGATGAACTCCCCGACGAGGAAGCGCCCGGAGAACAGGTCGACGAACAGGTACTGGATCGCTCGAACACCCAGCACCACTTGGCTTCCGCCGGTGCCCAGCGACTGGATCGGGTGGCTTTTCAGGTAGTGCAGGAGCCAATCGACCACCGCCTGCAGGCCGGGCCGGCCGGCCAATTGTTGGTCGGCGAGTTCGATCAGGCGACGGGCGGAATTCGGTGCGGCCATCACTGCATGCAGACGTCTGCGAACAGCAGCACCGGCCACGACACGATCGATCCTAGGAAGGACACCACCAGGTCCACCCCTTGCATCTCGTGCAGGTGAGCGGTGTGCGTCAACGACCAGATCAGGCCGATGATCAGGTAGGGCGTGCCCACGATCAGGCCCAGGCCGATGAGTTCTCCGACGCTCATCCGATAGCTGAGCAGTCGGCCGATGTTATCTACAATTCCGGGCATCCGTCGTTTCTCCCACTGCTTTGGCCCTGCGCCCCACCGAGGGGAGTGTGACGCAGGGCGCAGCAGACGCTGCGGATGCAGCATGACACAGCGGACGTAGCGCTGCAAGAGAAAAGTTAACTGCGATCTGCTGTCGTGCAGGCGCAGAACGAGTGGTTAACGCCCGTAATGCACCGGAAATAGCCGCGAATGACACGGGAAGTTATCCGTCATCTGAGCGTCTCTGGCCGCCGTGTGCGATGCCAGTGGACGGCGTTGACGTCAGCCGGCGGGGCGGTGTCGGCGGGGCGCGGGCTGTCGACCGCCCGCCCGGAATTGTTAATCTCGATTACGCCTGCGTTGCGGGGCGGTCGGGGTGGTGACGCGGACGATTTGGCGCCTCGGGCCTCCGTTCGGTAGCCTCGTAGACACCGACGCGGGGTGGAGCAGCTCGGTAGCTCGCTGGGCTCATAACCCAGAGGTCGCAGGTTCGAATCCTGTCCCCGCTACTAGTGGCAACGGCCCCCGGAGAACGCTCCGGGGGCCGTTGTCGTCTTCCCGATGCGCAGCACGTTTGGGACCATTCACTAATGCCGGATGAGCCGGAGATGTCGGTGCCCGCGGCCAAACCGGCTGCGCCCGTGCCGCTGCGGCGCCAGTTGGGTGTGTTCGACGCCGTGATGATCGGCCTGGGGTCGATGCTCGGGGCGGGGATCTTCGTGGCCTTGGCCCCGGCGGCGCGGGCAGCGGGCGGTGCCCTGTTGGCGGGGTTGGCGATCGCCGCGGTGATCGCATACTGCAATGCCACGTCTTCGGCACGCTTTGCCGCGGTGTATCCGACTTCTGGCGGCACGTATGTGTACGGGCGCGAGCGCCTGGGCCCCTTCTGGGGTTACCTGGCCGGTTGGGGGTTCGTGGTCGGCAAGACCGCGTCGTGTGCGGCGATGGCGTTGACGGTCGGGTTCTATGCGTGGCCGGCGCATCCGCACGCGGTCGCGGTGTCCGCGGTGGTGGCGTTGACTGCCGTGAACGTGGTGGGTGTGGAGAAGTCGGCATGGCTGACCCGGGTGATCGTGGCTGTGGTGCTGGCGGTGCTGGCTGCGGTGACCGTGGCCGCGCTCGGCGCCCCCCGGGCCCCGCTCGAGGCCCCCAGCGTCTCCTGGGTGTCGGCCGGCGGAGTGCTCCAAGCGGCGGGACTGCTGTTCTTTGCGTTCGCCGGCTATGCGCGCATCGCCACCTTGGGCGAAGAAGTACGTGACCCAGCCCGCACCATTCCCCGGGCGATCCCGATCGCCCTGGGGATCATACTGGTGGTTTATGCACTGGTAGCGGTCGCGGCGTTGAATGTTCTTGGCCCACAAGGGCTTGCCGAGTCGTCCGCGCCGTTGGCCCAGGTCGTCACCGACGCCGGTGTGCAGTGGCTGGCCCCGGTGGTACGGGTGGGGGCAGTAGCGGCGGCCATGGGATCGCTGCTGGCGCTGATCTTGGGGGTGTCACGCACGACGCTGGCCATGGCCCGCGACCGGTATCTGCCGCCGGTGCTGGCAGCGGTGCATCCCCGGTTCGGGGTGCCCCATCGGGCCGAGCTGGCCGTGGGGGCCGTGGTCGCCACCGTGGCTGCCACTACCGATATCCGGGGCGCGATCGGGTTCTCCTCGTTCGCTGTCCTGGTCTACTACGCGGTGGCGAACGCCTCGGCCTGGACACTGTCGGCCGGGGAAGGCCGTCCACCGCGGCTGATCCCGATCGTCGGGCTGGCCGGGTGCGTGGTCGTGGCATTCGCGTTGCCGCTCTCTGCAATCCTTGCTGGAATCGCCGTGTTCACCGTCGGAATCGCCGCCTACGGTGCACGGCAGCTCGGCGCGGTTGGCGGCAGGGACCGATAGCGAGCGGGAAACCGCAACCATGATGTCTCGAATCCCAGTACCGAGCGCGCGATACGCACCGCGTCCAACCCGTCGGTCTTACCGACCCCGCGGCGGTGAGCAGCCGCTATCGCTGATGGCTCCGACCACCAACAGGCCCACATCGGCGACCCGGTCGGCAAGGCCGGCACACGGGTCACAAAAAAGGCTGTCGCAGCGTGCGCTGCGACAGCCTTTTGAAGTCTGTGTGTTCGATCAGATTACCGAAACGCCCACAGCCTGTGGACCTTTCGAGCCCTGTTCTACCTCGAACTGAACCCGAGCGTTCTCTTCGAGCGTGCGGAATCCGCCGCCACTGATCTCGGAGTAGTGAACGAAGACGTCAGGCGCTCCGCCATCGGGGGCGATGAAGCCGAAGCCCTTTTCGCCATTGAACCATTTCACAGTGCCCTGTGCCATTACTTAACTTCTCTCATTTTTCCAAGCGCATCAAGCAAGATGCGCGTCATTGACGGTAGCACGGTGGATTGCCTGGTCGCGGTCCACTGCTGTGCAGCGAGCAGAGAACGATGGAGTCAGGCTGTGATGATAGGCGTCACCCCAGCCCACACATCCGCGACGGATCGAGGATCCGACAAGCAAGGGCAGATATCAAGGAATGGCGACTGCGCTCAAATCACCCACGGCGCAATCAACGTCATCGCCCCCATCACCGCCAGCCCGATGACGAACGCGACGACCGTAAAGCCCATCACCTGGCGGACATTGAGCTTGGCGATCGCCAGCAGCGGCAGTAGCCAGAACGGCTGGATCATGTTCGCCACGCCCTCACCGACGGCGACGGCCATGGAGATCAACCCGAGATAGGCGGGCGAGTGCTGGCCGATCGCCAGCGCCGAGTCGACCGCGATCGGGCCCTGTACCGCCCAGTGCCCACCGCCGGACGGCACGAACAGGCTGATGAGCACCGAGCCGATGAACGTCAGGAACGGCAGCGTGTACTGCGTCGCGCCGTTGACCAGCGTCTGGGCCAACAACGTCTGCAACGGCTGGGAGTCCTCGGCGCCTTGATAGGCCAGCAGCCCCACCAGGCCGCCGTAGAGCGGGTACTGCAGCAGCAGGGGACCGGACACCTTCGCGGCACCGGTGAACGCCCGGATGAAGCGGATCGGCGTGCGGTGCAGCAGCGCACCGGTGATGGTGAACAGCATGATCATCGAGGAGATGTTCAGCGCGAAACCACTCATCACGAAATACGCCATGCCGGCGACGAACACCAACACGTTGAGCACCCACTGGTTCTCCAGCCGTTCGGCGAACGTCGTGCTGCGCTGGGGCTCGACGAGCGGATCGTCGTCCTCGAACACCGCGGCATCCGGCGCGAGGGTAAGCGAAGGCTCCATCCGCCACACCGCAACCGCGAGCACCGCTAGCACGACGATCACCGACAGCCAGCTGTAGGGCTGGAAGATGGTGTGGCTCAACGGCACGGTGAATCCGGCGATCTTGTGGATCACGTTGATCGGGCTGCCGGCGTCGGTGTTGGCCAGTGCGATCGATGACGAGAGCCCCTGCGTCCAGACGATGAAGCCCATGAACGCCGCGGCGATCAGGTAGCCGAAATGCGAGTCGGGGAAACGCCGTGCCACCTGCCGGGCCACCAGCGCGCCGGCCACCAGCCCTAGGCCCCAGTTCACCAGGGACAGAACGGCACTGACGGAAAAGCACAGCAGCGCCCCCTGCGCCTGGTTGCGCGGCATACCCGCGACTCGGACAATGGCTCGCTTGAGCACCGGCGCTTCGGCCAGCGTGTAGCCCGTCACCAGGATCAGCACCATCTGGAAGGCGAACGTGAAGATGTTCTGCGGTCCCCACACCCCGCTGTACCAGGCGGTCACCAGGCCGTGGGCCGATGCTCCGCGTACCAGCACAGCGACCAGGCCGGCGACGATGAGCGTGAGGATCACCGCGAACAGATACGGGTCGGGCATCAGACGCTCGACATAGCGAACACTGAGCGCGGTGAGTGGGTTCATGAGGCTTGGACGTTGGACCCGGTGCGCCGAGCTCGTCGTCATGGCGTTGCCCCTTCCCTGGAACCGCCCGTGCGAGCGGCTCGTCGAGCAGGAGCTCATCCTGTCATCGTTTCAAGGCGTCAGGGCGAAGACACCGGTGCCTTTGCGAGCGCGGCGGCGATGTCGTCGAGCGCCCGGTCGGCGGCGTCGAACGGCCAGCGGATGAATTCGTGGATCATGCCGTCGTAGCGATTGACGATGGTGCGAACGCCCGCCGCCCGCAGGCGCGCCCCGTATTGCTCGCCCTCATCACGCAGGGCGTCGAACTCCGCGGTGACGATGAAAGTCGTCGGGAGATGTTCGAGGCTGGGCGCCAGTAGCGGCGAGACGTGGGGATCGAGCTTCTGGTCCTCGCTGGTCAGGTAGTGGTCCATGAACCACTGTTGGGTCGCCCGGCTGATGTTGCCGTACCTGCCGGCGAACTCCCGGATCGAGACTTTCGACCGCCGAAACTCCCCGTCGGGGTAGATCAGTACCTGGTGTGCGATCGCCGGCCCGCCGGCATCGCGGGCCATCAGCGCGACGACGGCGGCCAGGTTGCCGCCGGCGCTGTCACCGGCGACGGCGAGGTCGGCGCCGTTGCCGCCGAACTCGGCGGCGTGCTCGGCCACCCACGTCGTTGCAGCGAAGGCGGCATTGATCGCGGCCGGGTACT
>Ga0164242_10007690_pt1 | contig 11772 bp, 6 predicted proteins | sample OricomgcompostMG_FD_108783 | JGI IMG/M metagenome (GOLD analysis project Ga0164242, IMG submission 108783) | Miracle-Growth compost microbial communities from Emeryville, California, USA - Original compost - Miracle growth compost (MG) ... | reverse complement strand
TCGGGCACCAGCGCCAGCCCCGCCGCGACCGCTTCGTCGGGAAAGCGGCCGACCGGCACGCCATCGAGCGTCACGCTGCCGCTGGCGTCGGGATCGGCGCCGAAAATGGCGTGGAGCAATTCGCTGCGCCCCGATCCCAGCGTGCCCGCGACGCCGATGATCTCGCCCGCGTGGAGCGTGAAACTGGTCGGCGCGAGCTTGCCGGGCGAGGCGAGATTCTCCACACGAAGCCTCGGCTCGGGCGTTCCGGCCTTGCGCGGCGCGCGCTCGATCGCCGTCACCGCGCGGCCCGCGATCGCCTCGGCGATGGCCGCTTCGTCGAGCGTGGCGGTGGCGGCGTGGAGCGCGACGCGGCCGTCGCGCAGCACCGTCACCTCGTCGGTCAGCGCGACGATCTCGTCGAGGAAGTGCGAGACGAAGAGGATCGCCTTGCCTTCCTCATGCGCCAGCCGGCGGATCGTCGCATAGACCGTCTCGCGCTCGTCGCCGGCGAGCGAGGCGGTGGGTTCGTCCATCACCACCAGCTCGGCGCCGCCCGCCAGCGCCTGCGCGATGGCGACCATCTGCCGCGCGCCGATCGGCAGATCGGCGACGAGCGCGTCGAGCGCGAACGGGTCGCCGAGCGAAGCGACGATCCCGGCTACCCGCGCGCGATCCTCACGACGGTCGCGGCGCCAGCCGGTTTCGTCGAGGACGATATTCTCGAAGGCCGAGAGCGTCGGAACCAACGGGATGTGCTGGTAGATCGTGGCGATGCCGGCGCGGCGTGGGTCGCGCGGCGTGCGCCAGCGGACCGCATCGCCATGCCGGCGGATCGTGCCGCCCGAGGCGGGCAGCGCGCCCGCGAGGATCTTGATCAGCGTCGATTTGCCCGCGCCGTTCGCGCCGAGCAGGCCGTGGACCTTGCCCGGCGCCAGTGCGAGATCGACATGCGCGAGCGCGACCGTGCCGTTGGGGAAGGTCTTGGCGACGCCTTCGAGCGCAAGGAGCGGCGTGTTCACCATTGGCCGACACATTCCGTGACATTGGCCTGCGTGACCGCCGGAATCGGATAGGTGAGGAAGCGGCCCTCGGCGGTCGTCGCCCTGTCGTGCAGCGCCGCGAAGGCGAGCGCGCCCAGCGCCTCGGGCTTGAAGCAGACGGTGCCGTCCACCGCGCCCGCCTTGATCGAGGCGACCGCGAGCTTCGAGCCGCCGACGCCGATCAGCCGCGCGTCGGAGCCTGCGGCGCGCACCGCGCGGGCGCAGCCGATCACCATGTCGTCGGCCTCGTTGTAGAACAGATCGACGCGCGGGTGCGCGGCGAGGATGTTCTGGCACGCCGCCTCGCCGCCCTCGGGCGTCCAGTTGCCGGGCTGCGAGGCAACGATGCGATAGCGCGCGTGCGCCGCGTCGAGCGCCTCGCGGAACCCCCGCGCGCGCTGCTCGACCTCGGGGAAGCCCGCCGCACCCTCGATGATCGCGATGGAGGCGATACGGTTTTTGGGGAGCAGCCTGACGGCAAGCTCGCCGGCCTTGCGGCCCGCCAGCACCTCATCCTGCGAGGCCAGCGCGACGAGGCCGGGATAGACATGCTTGACGCTGCGCGTGCGCGGATCGCCGACGAGCGCCGCGACCGCCGCGACGGGCACGCCCGCCTTGTTGGCGCGGCGCACCCAGCCTTCGGCCACGACCGAATCGAGCGGCATGATCGCGATGCCGTCCACCCGCTGCGCAATCAGGTCGTCGATGTCGTTGGCCTGCTTCTGCACGCCGCCCTGCGCGTCGAGCACGATCGCCGCCGCGCCCGCCTTCGCCGCCGCCTCGGTGAAGCCCTTGGCAATCGCCGCGGCGAAGGGATAGCTCAGGCCCACCGTCGAGAGGCCGTAGCGCCCGCCGCCGCGATCCGTGGCCGCGGTGACCGTGCCGTTCGCCGCGCGCGCCGCCTGCCGCACGCCGACCAGCGACGCGATCGCGACGATCGCGACCACCGCCGTCAGCAGCAGGGGCAGGGGCTTCCAGCGCATCGTCAGGCCGCGCCCTCGCGCCGCTCGACGAGGTAGAGATGCTCGCAGGCGAGCACGGTCTCGTCGCGCTGGTTCTTGATATCGACGCTCTCGACGACGACACCGTGACCGGTGCGCTTGGGATGATCGCGCTTGTCGGCGATGCGGGTGATCGTGGTGATTGTGTCGCCGATATGCACCGGGCGGATGAAGCGCAGTCGGTCATAGCCGTAGGACATGGCGCGCGGATTGATCGTGGTCGCGGTGAGGCCGATGCCGACGCTGAACACCAGGGTGCCGTGCGCGATGCGCTGGCCGATCTCCTGCGTCGCGCACCAGGCGGCATCGACGTGATGCGGGAAATAATCGCCGGTATGGCCGGCATGGATGACGAAATCGGCCTCGGTGATGGTGCGGCCGAAGCTGCGGCGTTCCGAGCCGATCTCGATATCCTCGAAAAACTGTTCGACGATCATGATAGTTCTCCGTCGATCGCGGCGCGGTCCGCGCCCAGTCTTGGCGCGGCCCGGCCGTTGGCGAGCACCTGCCCATCGATGCGAATCGGGCAGCGGGTGAGGGTGAGCGTCGCACCATCGGGCGCGCGCACTGCCTGCGTCGCATCGAGCGCGGCGAAGGCGGGCTCGGCGCGCAACGCCGGCCAGTCGAGCACGGGGGCGGCCCAGATCCCGGCGGGTTCGAGAATGGCGAGCACGGCAGCAGTCGTGTCTTGCGCGAGGCGGTCGCGGAGGTGGCGCTTGATCGCGTCGCGGCTGGCGAACCAGTCTGCGCGCGGGAAGGCGGCAAGTTCGGGGATGCCGAGCAATTCGCCGAGCCGATCGATCGGCGCCATCGCCAGCGCGATATATCCGTCGGCGGTCGGGTAGATGCCGTAGGGCGCGGCGAGATAGACGTTGCCGTTGGCGATGGCGCTGCGCGGCGGCATCACCTCGTCGCGGTTGAGATGGACCGAGAGATGCTCGAACTGGAGGTCGATCGCCGCTTCGATCAGGCTGACGTCGACGCGGCCGCCGGTGCCGGTGGTGCCGCGACGGACGAGCAACGCGAGCACGCCCTGGCAAAGCTGCGCGCCCGCCATCATGTCGGTGATCGCGAGCCCCGCGGGCACCGGCGGCCCGCCCGCGTCGCCCGACAGCCATGCAAGCCCCGAACGCGCCTGGACGAGCAGGTCCTGTCCCGGAACGTCCCGCCACGGCCCTTCAGCGCCATAGCCGCTGACTCCGGCATGGACGAGCCGTGGGTTGAGCGTGCGTACCGCCTCCCAGCCGAGCCCCAGCCGTTCCATGATCCCAGGGCGGAAATTGTGGATCAGCACGTCGGCGCCTTCGGTCAACCGCTTCACGGCTGCGAGGTCGGCGGCGTGCTTGAGATCGGCGGTGTAGCTTTCCTTGCCGCGGTTGATCGCGTGGAACAGCACGCTATCCTGGTCGAAGCCGAGATCGGCGAGGTACAGCCGCCGGCAGGCGTCGCCGCCGTCGGGCCGCTCGACCTTGATGACGCGCGCGCCGAGGTCGGCGAGCCTGAGCGCGCACGAAGGGCCGGCGAGGAACTGGCTGAGATCGAGCACGACCAGCCCGGCCAGCGGCAGCGCCGCCGGGTTCTCGATCGCCCTATCGCTCGATCCGGTCGGCACCGATCCTCCAATTAGTAGTTTTATATGACGTATCTTCACAAACGCTATGAGCGCGCCTAGACCGAGTCAACGGATTTCGGGCACGATGGGAGGAAGGAATTACGATGCGTGGCATGACCTGGGATCATCCTCGCGGGTACGAACCGCTGGCCGCCGCGTCGCGCGAATGGGCGGCGCGCACCGGCACGGAAATCGCCTGGGATCGCCGCTCGCTGCAGGATTTCGAAAGCTATCCGGTCGAGGAGCTGGCGTGGGAATACGATCTGATCGTGATCGATCACCCCCATGTCGGCGGGGTGGCCGAGAGCGGCTGCCTGGTTGCGTTCGACGGCGATCTCACCGACGTCGCCGCGGGGTCGGTGGGCGGCTCGTTCGAAAGCTATTGCTGGCAGGGGCGGCAATGGGCGCTGCCGATCGACGCCGCGGCGCAGGTCCAGGCCTGGGTGCCCGATCGGATCGACGCACCCGTGACCGACTGGCGCGCGCTCGCAGCCCTGGCGGCCGAGGGGCGCGTCGCCATCCCGCTTCGCGCGCCTCATTCGCTGATGAGCCTGTTCACGCTGTGCGGGCTGGAGGGCGCGAGCGCTAAAGTGGACGGTCCCGATCTGTTTCCCGCTGGCGCGGTGCGCGCGTGCGCGCGACTGGCCGACCTCGCCGCGTCGGTCGATCCGGCGATGTACGACATGGACCCGATCGCCGTGCTCGAGGCGATGGCCGATCCCGGCTCGCGGCTCGCGGTCGCGCCACTGACCTACGGCTATGTGAGCTACGCCGCCGCCGGCTTCCGCCCGGTCCGGCTCGCCTTCGCGGACATTCCCACGCTCGATGCCGGGCCGGCGGGATCGGTGCTCGGCGGCACCGGGATCGCGGTATCGGCCTATGGCGACGACCCCGCCGGCGCCACCGACTTCGCGCGCTGGGTGGCGAGCGGCGCGGTGCAGCGCGACCTGTTCGCCGCCAATGGCGGACAGCCGGCGCATGCGCTCGCCTGGGAGGCGGACAGCGTCAACGCCGCGACCGGCGATTTCTACCGCGCGACGCGCGACACGCTCGATCGCGCGTTCCTGCGCCCGCGTTACCACGGCTATATGGCGTATCAGGACGCCGCCTCGCACCGTCTCAATGAAGGCCTGCGCGGCGGCGAGGCGCCAGAGGCGATCGTCGCGGCGCTCAACGTGCTCTACCGTGAAAGCCTGCGGCCGTGAGCGAGGCGCCGCTCGACGGGCTGCTCGTCATCGACATGGCGCAGTTCCTATCGGGACCGTCAGCGGCGCTGCGGCTCGCCGACATGGGCGCGCGCGTCATCAAGGTCGAGCGGCCGGGCACCGGCGACATCTGCCGCACGCTCTATCTCAGCGACACCGATATCGCCGGCGATTCGACTCTGTTCCACGCGATCAACCGCGGCAAGGAGAGCCTCGCCGTCGACCTCAAGAACCCGGCCGATCTGGTGCGAGTCCGCCGGCTGCTCGGCCGCGCCGATGTCGTTATCCAGAACTTCCGGCCGGGCGTCGCCGAGCGGCTCGGGATCGGGCCCGACACACTGTTGGAGGAGCATCCGGGGCTGATCGTCGCCACCATCTCGGGCTATGGCGAGACCGGGTCCTGGGTCGATTGGCCGGGGCAGGACCTGCTCGCGCAGGCGCTTTCAGGGGTGACGTGGCTCGGCGGTGACGCTGACGACGGGCCGGTGCCGGTCGGCTTGTCGATCGCCGACATGCTCGCCGGGCACGTGCTGACCGAAGGCATCCTCGCCGCGCTCGTCCGGCGCGGGCGGACGGGGAAGGGCGGGCTGGTGCAGACCAGCCTGCTCGAGGCGATCGTCGATTTCCAGTTCGAGGTGCTCACCACCCATCTCAACGACGGCGGCCGCCCGCCGCAGCGCGCGCGCGACCGCAATGCCCATGCCTATCTCGGCGCGCCCTACGGCATCTATCGCACCGGCGACGGCTGGCTGGCGCTGGCGATGACACCGCTGGAGAAGCTCGGGCCGCTGCTCGATCTCGACCTCCAGAACGCGCAAGCGTTCGCTGATCGCGACCGGGTCAAGGCGGTGATCGCCGAGCGCCTCGCCATACATTCAACCGACTTTTGGCTGGAACGGCTGCGCGCGCACGACATCTGGTGTGCGCCCGTGCTCGACTGGCCGGCGCTGCTTGGCTCGGAGGCGTTCCGCCGGCTCGACATGCTGCAGCAGGTGGCGCGCGGCGACACCGCGATCACCACCACGCGCGCGCCCTGGCGGTTCGACGGCGCGCGACCGGCGAACGGGGCAGGCGCGCCCGGCGTCGGCGAGCACAGCGCGCGGATTCGCTGCGAATTCGGACTGGACGAGAAGGAGTAGGATGCGATGCGGGGGATGAAGCAGCGTCTCGCCGGGGTGGCGCTGGGCGCGTTGGTGCTCGGCACCGGCGCCTCGGCGCAGCATCAAGCGGGAATGCCTGACGCCGCGACCTTTCGCTCCCCGCCGGCGGCGACGCGCCCCGACACGCTCTATTTCTGGATGAACGGCAACGTCACTCGCGCCGGGATCGACGCAGACCTCCAGGCGATGCACGACGTCGGCCTCTCAGGCCTGATGGTGTTCGACGGCAGCAACGACATCCCCAAGGGCCCGGTCGACTATCTCAGCCCGCAATGGCTCGACCTGATGACGCACATGATCGGCAAGGCCGACGCGCTGGGGCTGAAGGTCGGGATGCACAACGCGCCCGGCTGGTCGTCGAGCGGGGGGCCGTGGATCGCGCCGGCGCAATCGATGCAGCAGATCGTGTGGACCGAGACGACGATCGACGGCGGCCGAAAGGTGACGCAGAAGCTTCCGCAGCCCTATGCCAAGCGCGATTTCTATCGCGACGCCGCCGTGCTCGCCTTTCCGGCCTCGGCCGGGGACGAGACCTATTATCGCGACGCCGTCGCGACGATGGCGGTCGGCGGCACAGACGCTCCGGTCGCGCAACTCACCGACCGTGACCTTCATACCAGCGTCGAGGCCGGCCCCGACGCACCGCTCGTCATCCGGATGAAACGCCCCTTCGCCGCGCAGGCGGTGACGCTCTATGGCGAAAAGCAAACCCCGCCGTTCGGCGCGACGATCGAGGCATCGGACGACGGCCGGACCTGGCGGCCGGTGGCGAAGGTGAGCGTCGGCGCCGAACGCGGGATCGAAAGTCCCGGCACCGCCGATTTCCCGACGGCGACGGCGCACTATTTCCGCATCACCCCGACGCGGCAGGTCAGGCTCGCCGAGGCGCTGCTCTACGCGACCCCCCGCATCCCCGACTGGGACATCAAGGGCGAGCACGATTTCGCGATGGAGGGCGTTGCCGAGCACGCGCCTGCGGACACGCTCGCCCGTTACGCGATCGACCCGGCGAAGATCATCGATCTCACCGACAAGGTCGATGCGAACGGCCTGCTACGCTGGCAGGCGCCGGCGGGCCGCTGGACGATCCTGCGCTTCGGCCACACCACCACCGGCAAGCTCAACGTCTCCGCCTCCGATTCGGGAACAGGGCTCGAGGTCGACAAGTTCGATCCGCAGGCGGTCGATTACCAGTTCGATCACACCGTCGGCCGCGTGGCGAAGGCGGCGGGGGCAATGGCGGGCACGACGTTCGACAAGATCGAGATCGACAGCTTCGAGGCGGGTCTCCAGAACTGGACTGAGAAGCTCCCCGCCGATTTCGAGCGGCGGAACGGCTATTCGATGATCCCATGGCTCCCGGCGTTGACCGGGCGCATCGTCGGCGATCTCGACCGGTCGAACCGCTTCCTGTTCGATTTCCGCCGCACGCTCGCCGAGCTGATGGCCGACAATTATTATGGCCGGATGGAACAGCGCGCCAACGCTGCGGGGCTCCATTTCTATGCCGAAGGCTACGGCCCCGGCCCGTTCGACGAGCTCCAGGTATCGGGCCGCGCCGAGGTGCCGATGACCGAATTCTGGACGCGCACGCCGTGGACCGACAATCGCACGGTCAAGATGGTCTCCTCGGCCGCGCACGTTTACGGCAAGCCGGTGGTCGCCGCCGAGGCGTTTACGGGTGAGGCGGAGACCAGCCGCTGGTCGGATTACCCCTATTCGATGAAGGCGCTCGGCGACCTCATGTTCTCGCAGGGGTTCAACCAGATCTTCTTCCATCGCGACGCGCATCAGCCCAACGTCAACGCCGTGCCCGGCATGACGATGGGACCATGGGGCATCAACCTCGATCGGACCAACACCTGGTTCGGCGAGGCGAAGCCCTGGCTCGATACGCTGGCACGCAGCCAATATATGCTCCGCCAGGGCCATTATGTCGCCGACGTGCTCTATTTCGTCGGCGAGGACAGCCCGAACGAGGCCGAATATGTCCGCCCCGACGTATCGCCCGACACAAACCCGCTGATCGGCCGCCATTTCGATCCGAAGATGCCGCCCGGCTACAATTACGACCTGGTCAATGCCGAGGTGCTGCTGAAGCGCGCGCGCATCGAGGACGGGCGGATCGTCCTTCCCGACGGTGAGTCGTACCGGATGTTGGCGCTACCTACCGACATCCACGCGATGACCCCGGCGCTTGTCCACAAGCTGCATGAGATGGTCGAGAAAGGGATGGTGCTGCTCGGGCCCAAGCCGACCTATTCGCTGACCTTGCGCGATCATGGCGACGACACTGCATTCCGTGCCGACACCGATGCGTTGTGGGGATCAGGCGCGACGGGCGGTCCGCGCGCAGTCGGCAAGGGCCGCGTCTACGCCGAGGGCGAGATCGGGAGCGTGCTGCGCGACATCGGCGTCGGCCCCGACGCGACGTGTCGCACCGCCTCGCCCGACAGCCAGGTGGCGTGGCTGCACCGCGCGCTCGCCAAGGGAGACGCTTATTTCGTCGCCAACCGCCAGCGCCGTTTCGAGACGGTGACGTGCGCCTTCCGCGTCTCCGGCAAGACGCCCGAGCTGTGGAACCCGGAAACCGGCCGCGTCTCCGAACCGGCGGTCTATGACGCGCGTGGCGATACCACCCGCGTCTCATTCACGCTATCGCCCGCCGGATCGACCTTCGTAATGTTCGAAAAGCCGGCCGCCGGCTCCGCGCTGCAATGGGCGGCGCACGACGGCAAGCGGTTCGCCGACACCACCGCGAAGCCTGCGGACATGGCCGCCTCGCCGGCGAACACCTTCACCCTCTCGGTCTGGGCCAAGCCCGACATCGACTTGAGGCTGATGCCCGACGAGAGCGCGACCGGGCGCATCAATGAGACCGGCAAATTCTACCTGATCCCCGCGCGCTCGGGCCGCGATATGCACGGCGCAGGCACAGCGGTCGCCGGCCTCGCGGTCGGCCGCAACGGCGCGTTCGTGATCGAGCGCGTCTCGCCCGACACGGTGCCCGCGGTCCTCGTCAGCCACCAGCCGATCGCCGGCTGGACGCACTTCGCGCTGGTCTATGACCACGGCACGCCAACGCTCTACATCGACGGCAAGAAGGCGAAGACCGGGCTCAAGAGCGGACGCACCGTCTATGCCGGCGGCAGCGACGCGCCGTCGCCCTCGGGCGTCACCTATTTCTTCGAAGGCAACAACACGCCGCTGCAAACCTACAACCGCGCGCTCTCGCCCGCCGAGATCGCCGCGATCGCCGCCAAGGGCCCTCCCGCACCGCCGATCAGCGCAGCCCCCGCGCATATCACCACCGCTGCCGACGGCGTGCTCGACGTGCTGGCGTGGCAGCCAGGCCAATATGATCTCAGCAACGGTGACCGGTTCACCATCTCGTTGCCCGATCCGATCACCGTCGCCGGCCCGTGGCACGTCGCGTTCCAGAAAGATCGCGGCGCGCCCGACGCGATCACGCTGCCCAAGCTCGAATCGCTCAGCCGCAACGCCGATCCGGGGGTGAAATATTTCAGCGGCACCGCGACCTACAGCCGTTCGATCGACGTCCCTGCATCGGCACTTGGCAAGAACCGACGGGTCTATCTCGATCTCGGTCGCGTCGAGGTGCTCGCGCACGTCACAGTCAACGGCAGGGATCTGGGGACAGTGTGGAAGGCGCCGTATCGCGTCGATATCACCGATGCCGTGCGCCCCGGCGCGAACCAGGTCTCGGTCGCCGTGACCGATCTCTGGCCCAACCGCATGATTGGTGACGCGCAGCATTCCGACCCGAACACCTATGTCGATTCCGACTGGCCGATCGGCGAGCGCTTCGCTGCCGATGGCAGCAAGAAGACGCTGATGGCGCAGAAGATCGCCCAGCTCCCCGACTGGTATCGCGAAGGCAAGCCCAAGCCCGACGACGGCCGCGTCACCTTTACGCCGTGGAAGTTCTTCCCGGCCGACGAGCCGCTGCTCGATTCGGGATTGCTCGGCCCGGTCCGGATCGTCTTCGCGGAAGAGAAGCGGTTGCGGTGACGCCAGCAGCAATGGCCGCCGGCCCGGTCATCGTGTAGGCGGCTCCTTGCCGGGCTCGATCCCAGCAACCGCCATCACCGCCTTGGCCGCTGCCGGCCAAGCGCTGCCTTGCACGGGGTGATCGTCGAGGATCAGGTCGTTCTGATAGGCGTTCCACTGGCCGCCGACGAGGGTCGAGTTGTGCCAATTGCCGATCGCCTTATTGTCGATCGTGATCCGCATCGGGTTGGCGTTCTTCACCGTATTGTCGTTGAGCCAGCGGCCGGTGCCGTCGACCACGTTGTTGCGCAGCACGACCGCGCGCGACCCTTCGTCGAGATACAGGCCGATATGACCATGCAGGTCGTAGAGGTAGTTGTCGTGGATCTCCGCGCCGGGATTGGCCGACAGGTTGTAGATGGCGCCGCCGTCCTCGAACCACTGCTTGACGTCATGAACGCGGTTGTAGGCGACCAGCGTGTCGCGCAGCGTCGTCGGCACCTGGTACTGGATATTCCCGGTGCCGTCGTAGCCGTGCTGGTTGACGCGATAATTGGGATTGCCGCCGACATCCTGATATCCCCAGCCATAGCCGACATCGATCCCGTCATAGGGCGCGCCCGATACCTCGTTATGGACGATTTTCGCGCCGGTCACATAGGTGCTGAGGATTGCGGCATTGTCGCGGAATTCCTGTGACACCGTTTGCACGCGATTGTTGGCGATCAGGATATCGCGATTGATCAGCGCCGGATCGGCGGGATGATGCGCCGAGCGCCGCACGCCGCCCACGACGATCGCGCCGCCTGCCAGATCGGTAAACAGGTTGCTGGTGATGGCGATGTCCTGCGCGCCGAGGCCGATGTCGCTGGCATTGGCGGTCTCGTCGTTGCCGATGCCCAGCCCAATCTGGCCGAGGTGGGCGAATATGTCGTGATCGAAGGTGACCTTCTGTGCGCGCGCGACCTGGATCGCGGCGGGCATCTGGCTCCATTCGTTGCGCATCGTCTCGAACGCGCGGCAGCCCCATTTGCAGCTCTGAAGCGAGTCCTTGGGATAATCGGGGCTGGGATCGGCGAGATAGGCGCCGCTCTGCTGGCTGGCATAGCCGCGGTTCGAAAGTGGCCCGAGCCAGCTGGTGTAGGAGAATTGAATGCCGCGGAACGTCAGGTTCCGCACCGGATCGTAGGTGCCGGCAATGCCGATCAGGAACGGCAGCCGCGGCAGGACGATCGACTGGCGGTTCGGATCCGTGCCGTCGGGCGGGCGGTAGTAGAGCTTGCCGGCGTCGGGATCGACGTACCACTGGCCGGGTTTGGTCAGAAACGCGAGCGAGTTGACGAGGAAAAGGTGCGAGAACTCGGGCGCGTGCGGGTTTGCGAGCGTGTCATAGCCCCACAGATTGTTGTCCCAGCCCGGCTGCTGCATGACGATGTCGACGCCGTCGATATGAGCGACGGGGGAGAAGCGATCGGTGAAGAAGCCGGTGCCCTCCACTTCGATGCGGTTTTGCTGGGGCAGCTTCGCCAGATAGCACAGCCTGGGATCGATGATGGTAAAACCGGTCTGGGTGAAGCGAACCGCATCGCGCTTGATCTCGATCGCGGCGCGCGGCGCGAGGCGGTTGTCGATCCACAGCTCGCGCGCCTCGATGCCCTTGGGCACGGTGGCGACATAGATATGGCGCCCGGCGTCGAACATGGTCCAGCCGCTGACCGGCAGGCCGCCCGAGAGAATCGGCCGAATACCGGGCGCGCCCGT